>JAESFY010000162.1_pt1 | contig 27975 bp, 31 predicted proteins | sample 9266201 | NCBI WGS metagenome assembly JAESFY01 (sample SAMN14515071, study PRJNA621656) | algae metagenome | isolation source: Nodosilinea sp. WJT8-NPBG4 and co-occurring heterotrophs from soil, lower... | place: USA: Pinto Basin, Colorado Desert, California | collected 2006-05-27 | reverse complement strand
CCAATCGGCTCGCCTCGAACTCGCTGCTCGAGGGCGCCGTCTTCGGGGCACGCGCGGCCGCGGCGCTCGGCGAGCCCTGGCCCGTTTCCCCACCGCGCCCGTCGAAGAGTTCGCTCGTTGAGCGAGCGCAGCGAGACGAAACGCCCGCCCGAACGCCGAATCTTCACCGAACCGGGTTGCAGCAGCTGATGTGGGATCACGTCGGACTGCTGCGTTCCGAGGAGGGACTGCGGCACGCGCTCGATACCGTGCGGACCTGGCGCGCACGCGCCGCGGCGCCCGCTACCCTCGCCGAGCACGAAGACGCGAACCTGCTGCTGCTGGCCGAGGCGACAGCATCCGCCGCTCTCGCCCGCCGGGATTCCGTCGGCGCGCATTACCGCCTTTCGGATGCCGAGACCCGCACCGCCATACCGATCCTGGAGACCGTCTGATGCTCACTCCCACCATCCTCACGCGCGTCGTCGGCGCGGCCCTGGAAGAGGACGCACCCTGGGGCGATCTCACCAGCATGACCCTCCTTCCCGCCGAGGCGACCGCCACGGCCGACCTCGTGGCGAGAGAGGCAGGCGTCTTCAGCGGCGGCGTGGTCTTCACGACCGCGTTCGCCCTCACCGACCCTGCCCTCGTCGTCGACCTGCACGTCGGAGACGGCGATGAGTTCTCCCCCGGCGACGTGCTCGCCTCGGTGTCGGGCTCGGCGCGCAGCATCCTCACCGCCGAGCGCGTCGCCCTCAACTTCACGCAGCGGATGAGCGGCATCGCAACCCTCACCGCCGCCTACGTGCACGCGGTCGGAGGCACGCACGCCCGCATCGCCGACACCCGCAAGACGACCCCCGGGCTGCGGGCGTTCGAGCGGCACGCCGTGGCATCAGGCGGGGCGCGCAACCACCGGCACTCCCTGTCTGACGCGGTGATGGCGAAGGACAACCACCTCGCAGTGCTGAAGCGCTCGGGCGCCGACCTCGCGACCGCGCTCCGCGACGCGCTCTCGCGCCTGCCGCACACCACCCACGTCGTGGTCGAGGTCGATCGCCTCGACCAGATCCCCGCCGTGCTCGACGGGGGCGCCCACACCGTGCTGCTCGACAACTTCTCGCTCGACGAGTTGCGAGAGGGCGTCGCCCTGATCGGGGACCGTGCCACGGTCGAGGCGTCCGGCGGGGTCAATCTCGACACGGTGCACGACATCGCGGCGACCGGCGTCGATGTGATCTCCGTCGGCGCTCTCACCCACTCCGCCCGGGCGCTCGATCTGGGCCTGGATCTCCGAATCGACTGAACGCCGTGCTCTACCTCGACCACGCCGCTACATCTCCCGTCCGACCGGAGGTGCTGGAGGCGATGCGCCCGTATCTGACCGGCGTGTTCGGGAACCCCTCCAGCCACCACACGGCAGGGGAAGCTGCGGCGAGCGCTCTCGACGACGCCCGCGCGAGGGTCGCGTCCGTGCTGGGCATGCGCCGGAGTGATGTGGTGTTCACGGCGGGTGGCACCGAGGCGAACAACCTCGCGGTCAAGGGCATCGTCCTCGCGGCTCTCGAACGCGACCGCAGGCATCTCGTGGTGTCGCCGGTCGAGCACGAGTCGATCCTCGAGTCCGCCGAGTACCTGCGACGCTTCCACGGAGTCTCGGTGACGATGCTGCCGGTGGATTCCGCCGGCAGGATCGCGCCGTCATCCGTGGTCGATGCGCTCCGCGACGACACCGCCCTCGTCTCCGTCGGACACGCGAACAACGAGATCGGCACGATCCAGGATGCCGCGGCCCTGGCGAAGGCGTCCCACGCCGCCGGAGTTCCGCTGCATCTCGACGCGGTGCAGTCGGCAGGATGGCTGCCGCTGCATGATCTCGGCGCAGACGCCGTCTCGATCGCCGGGCACAAGCTCGGAGCCCCCAAGGGAATCGGCGCACTCGCAGTGCGCGGACGTGTGCCGCTCGAACCGCTGCTCCACGGCGGTGGGCAGGAACGCGGGCGCCGCTCCGGCACCGAGAACGTGGCCGGAGCGGTGGCACTCGCGACGGCGCTGGAACTCGCCGAAGCCGAGCGGGATGCCGCGTTCGACGGCGTCGGTGAGGCGACGGCGCGCTTCATCGCCGGGGTGCTGCAGGACGTCCCCCAGGCGTCTCTGACCGGCGATCCTGTGCTCCGGCTGCCCGGCACCGCGAGCTTCACCTTCACAGGCACGAGCGGCGAGTCGGTGCTGCTCGAGCTCGAACGCCGCGGCGTCATATCCTCGAGCGGGTCGGCATGTGCCGCCGGCAGCGATGAGCCTTCGCATGTGCTCCTGGCCTGCGGCATCCCGCCCGAGGTCGCGCAGACGTCGGTGCGCTTCACGTTCGGTCGGGAGCCTCTGCCCGATCGGGCCCCGGAGCAGCTCGCCGGCTTGGTCGCGGAGGCGGTGCGGGCAGTCTCCGGCTGATGGCTGCGGAGGGTCCAGGGCACGGCGAGAAACCGAGGCCCGACCTACGGCTCCTCCGGCTGCATGGCGAGACCGGCGAGGGTGTGCCCGGCACCCTCGTAGATGTTGAGCACCCCGTTCACGCCGTTGGCGGCGAGGTGTTCGACCTGATCGGGATGCTGCGCCACGGCGACCACGCGACCGTCGAAGCCCGCCTCGTGCAGGCGGTCGAGCGCGTATGTGTTGGACCCGTGGAAAGCCATCGCCAGCACGACGGTCTTGACGAACCCGCCCGAGACCAGGCGGCTCCAGAAGTCCAGATCGGTCGCATCGCCCTCCAGCACGTGGAGCCCCTGTGCTTCCAGTCGAGAGATGACCGCATGATCGTTGTCGATGCCCAGTACCCGCATCCCGCCTTCGTTCACGAGCCGCACGTACGCTGCTCGGCCGACGCGACCCATCCCGAGCACGACCACATCCGAACCGCTGGTGTCGATCGGCCGGTCGGCGGGGCGGAGCCGCGACGGCTCGCGCTGCGGGAGCCACCTCCTCATCGAGGTGACGAGAACCGAGGCGTAGGTGTTGGCCACAGAGGAGACGACCATGCTCACGGCCACGGCGATCGTGATGATCGTGAGCCAGCGATCGCTCAGCAGGCCGGAGGTGACGCCGAAAGCCGCGACGATGATCGAGAATTCGGAGAAGTTGCTGAGCACGAGCGCGGTCCTGATCGCCGTGCGATTGCGCAGGCCGAAGAGTCGGCAGAGCCAGACGAATCCGACGAAGGTGAGCGGCAGCAGAACCACGCAGAGCCCCAGAGCGAGAGCGGCATCCGCCCAGGTCGGAGAGGCGCTCATGCCGATCACCAGGAAGAAGCCGACGAGGAAAAGCTCCTTGACGCTGAAGAGCGACTTCGACATCTCGATGGCCCGGGGATGACCGGCGAACAGGAGTCCCAGTACCAGGGCGCCCAGGTCACCCTTGATACCCACAGCCTCGAACGCGTAGTAACCCGGGCCCAGCGCCATCACCACGCCGAAGAGCACGAGGAGCTCGCCGTGCCCGATCAACGTCAGCAATTTGCGCAGCAGCCACACGAGCGGGAGCACGAGCACCAGCGCGAACGCCCATGGGCTCGGAGGCTCGTCTTCGCTGACCGTGATGAACACGACAGCCGCAAGATCCTGGATCACCAGGATCGCGATCGCCGTCTGCCCGTACAGCGACCCGTCGTCCGAGCGCCCCTCCAGGACCTTGACGCACAGCACGGTCGAGGAGAACGACAGAGCGAACCCGACCAGTGCGAGAGTGCGCCATCCTTCGATGGAGGCGAGCCCGATGACGCCGGCCAGTCCGACCGTTCCTGCGATGACGAGCACGCTCAGCACCATGTGGATGAAGGCGGTCCCGTATGCCTCCCGTCGCAGCAGGGCGCGCATGTCGAACTTCAGCCCGATGGTGAACAGCAACAGGGTGACACCGATGCCGGCGATGCGCTCCAGGCCCGTGAACGGCTCGACCTGCACAGCGCCGAGAACGAAGCCCGCCGCGAGGAAACCCACCAGCGCCGGAACACGCAGAAGATGCGCGACCGTTCCGAAACCGGCGGCGACCATCAGAGTCAGCGCGATGTCGTCCATGGCACCTCATCTCGCCGTCTGAGACAACTCTACTGAGGGCGGTCAGCGGTGGTTCGGATATCTCGGTGCCAATGGACTCGCGACGCCGGGGAAGTCGATCACGGCCATAGGATCGGCTGGTGACTGCATCCGATCCGATCGTGACAATGATCGTCCCCGGACGCGATATCGCCTCCTTCGCTCCCGCTGCGCTCGAGTCGCTTCGCCGTCAGACCGAGCCGCGCTGGCGTGCGATCCTCGTCGACGACGGCTCGACCGATGCGACCGGCGCGATCTTCGCCCACGCCGCTGCCGGCGACCCGCGGTTCTCAGTGATCCGGCACGAGGCCTCACGCGGGCTGGGCGCGGCGCGCAACGTCGCCCTCGCTCTCGTCGACACTCCCTTCCTGGGGTTCCTCGACGGCGACGACGAACTCGCGCCTGACGCGCTCGCCCGCCTGACCGACACCCTCGTCCGAACCGGGAGCGACTTCGCCGCGGGAGCCTACGTGCGCCTGCGCCCGTATGGAGGCTCCTACAATGCCGGCCGCGTGCAGCCGTGGATCGCTGCGGCCACAGACCCTGCCCGACTCGGCACCTCCCTCGATCAGCATCCGCGAGCGGTGTCGAACATCGTCGCCTGGTCGAAGGTCAGCCGCACGGGTTTCTGGACGGACCTCGCGTTCCCGGAAGGCGTCGCCTACGAGGACCAGATCGTCGCCCAGCAGATGTACACGCGAGCGCAGGCGTTCGACGTGATCCCCGACGTCGTCGTGCGCTGGCGCGTGCGTCCCGACGGCACCTCCATCACGCAGGGCAAGTCTCAGCTGCCGGTGCTGCGGGATTACCTCGCCGCCCTGCGCGGCGGCATCCGTGTTCTGCAGGATGCCGGGGCGCGCGCCGCTGTGACCGCCCGGCTCGACCTGATCCTCGCGATGGACATGCCGTCGCTGCTCGACATCGCCGCGACCCACGACGATCCCGCCTACGCCGTCGAGGTCGCTGCATTCATCGACGAGCTGCGCGCGCTTCCCGAGTTCGCGGATGCCTCCCCCGACGAGGCCATCGCGGCCGCTCTCTCCTGGTGATCGACACACAGATGGGTGAATCCATGACCGACTACCTCGCCTCGCTGTTCTCGCTCGAGGGCCGCACGGCCGTCGTGACCGGCGGCAGCTCCGGCATCGGTCGCGGCATCGCGACAGCTCTCGCCCGTGCCGGCGCATCGACAGTCATCGTCGCACGCGGCGCCGACCGCATCGAAGAGACGGTGCAGGAGCTGCAGGACAGCGGATGCCGCGCCGCCGGCGTCGTCGGAGATCTCGGCAGCCGCAACGGCATCCATGCCCTGGCCGAGGCGGCGACCGAACCCTTCGGCGAGCCCGACATCCTCGTGAACTCCGCCGGCATCAACATTCGTCCGCCCTACGCCGACATCACCGAGTCGGACTGGGACGCGACCATGACGGTGAACGCGCTCGCGCCCTTCCTGCTCGGGCAGCGGTACGCACAGGGGATGGCGGAGCGCGGCTACGGTCGGCTCATCCACATCAGCTCGCAGCAGGCGCACCGCGCCTTCGTCGGCAGCGGCATCTACGGCGCGTCCAAGGGCGCCGTGGAGTCTCTGATGCGGTCGGAGGCCGAGGCCTGGGGCGGGACCGGAGTGACGAGCAACACGCTCGTTCCGGGGTTCGTCCTCACCCCGCTCAACGCTCGCCTGCAGCAGGACCCGGAGAAGGTCGCCGCGCTGGCCGCGCGGACGATGGTCGGACGCAACGGCCTGCCGAGCGACTTCGCCGGTGCCGCGGTCTTCCTCGCGGGAGCCGGCTCAGGGTACGTCACAGGTCAGTCGCTCTTCGTGGACGGCGGTCTGTCGGTCCACTGAGCCGCGACCATTCGATGCCGAACCGGCCCCTTCTGCGCGAGCCACCCCTCTGAGAGCGATCAGAAGGGGGCGGCCCGCGCACAGAGGGGCCGGTCGGCAAGAGAGCTCAGGGCTCGGGCGGATACACCCGTTCGTCGACTCGCGGTTCGGCGAGCAGCGGCACGGCTGCCGTGAGAGCGGCGACAGCGTCCGCGCCCGCGGAGTCGACCGGGGCACGGTCGGCCCGGCGATCCGCGAGTGCGGCTCCGACGCCACCCGTGACCGCCTCCTCGACGACCGCCTCGGTGGCGAGCACGCGCGAGGCGGCGACCTGCTGGGCGGCGAGTTCGGCATAGAGGCCGTCGTCGGCGAGCAGCTCGGCGTGCGTGCCCGATTCGACGATCTTGCCGGCTTCGACGACGTGGATGACGTCCGCCCCCATCACGGTCGACAGGCGGTGCGCGATCGACAACGTCGTCCGGCCCTTCGCCGCCTCGTCGAGGGCTTCCTGCACGACGCGCTCGGACACGGTGTCGAGGGCGGAGGTCGCCTCGTCGAGCAGCAGCACGGGCGGATCCTTCAGGAGCACCCGCGCGATGGCGATGCGCTGCTTCTCGCCGCCGGAAAGGCGGTACCCGCGCTCGCCCACGACGGTGTCGTACCCGTGCTCGAAGCCCGCGATGATGTGGTGGATGTTCGCGGCCTTGCAGGCCACGATGACCTCGTCCTCACTCGCGCCGGGTCTCGCGTACAGCAGGTTCTCGCGGATCGTCGCGTGGAACAGGTATGTCTCCTGGGAGACGATGCCGACGTGGTCGATGATCGACTCCTGCGTCAGCGAGCGCACGTCCGCACCCGCGAACAACACCGACCCGCCCTTGGCCTCGTAGAGCCGAGGCGCCAGGTAGAGGATCGTCGTCTTGCCGGCGCCGGAGGGCCCGACGAACGCGACATGCTGTCCGGGCTCGGCGACGAATGACACGCCGTCGAGCGTCGGACGGGCATCCGCCGACGCGTCGGGATAACGGAAGACGACGTCGGCGAACTCGATGCGTCCACGTGGCCCCGGCGCGTCATCGACGGAGATCGCATCCGGAGCGTCCGCGATCTCGGGCACCATGTCGAGGTACTCGAAGATGCGCGCGAACAGCGCCGACGAGGTCTGCAGGTCGAGCGATACCCGCATCAGACCCATCAGCGGCATGAGCAGTCGAGCCTGCACCGTCGTGAACGCGACGACCGTACCGGCCGTGATCGCGCCGGTGCCCCCCGCGATCAGGTAGCCGGAGACGAGGTAGATGACCGCGGGGACGCTCGCCATGAGCACCTGGACCACCGCGAAGAATCCCTGTCCGCTCATCGCTCTGCGCACCTGCAGCGTGACCTGGTTTCGGTTCTCCGCCTGATAGCGGGCCGACTCGGTGCGCTGCCGGTTGAAGGCCTTCGACAGCAGCATCCCGGACACGCTCAGCGTCTCCTGCGTGATCGAGGTGAGCTCCGAGAGTGATTCCTGCGTCTCCCCCGCGATGCGCGCGCGCACCTGGCCGACGCGACGCTGCACGAAGATCAGGAACGGCATCAGCACCACCGCGATCAGCGTGAGCCGCCAGTCGATCAGGATCATCGCCACGAGCGAGGCGGCGACCGTCACCACGTTGCCCAGGATGCTGGTGACGGTGTTCGTCAGCACGCCCGAGACGCCACCCACATCGTTCTGCAGTCTCGACTGGATGACGCCGGTCTTGGTCCGGGTGAAGAAGCCGAGCTCCATCGCCTGCAGATGCTCGAACAGACGCACCCGCAGGTCGCCGGTCACGCTGTTCCCCACCGTCGCCGTCAGCCAGGTCTGCGCCACGCCCAGCACGGCGGAGAAGAGGAACATCGCGACCATCGCGCCGACGAGCCAGGCGAGCATCTCGAGTCGAGGGCCGCCGCCGTCGACCGGGAAGAGGGCGTCGTCGAAGATGCGCTGCACGATCAGCGGCGGGATGACCGCGATCGCGGCGCCGGCAACCACGAGGATGCCGGTGAAGAAGATCCGCCAGCGGTAGGGCCGGAACAGGGTGACCACCCGCGCCCAGAGACCGGTGATGCGAGGGGCCTCGGCGTTCAGCTTCCGCTGCGCGTCTTCGTCCACGCCGCGGAAGCCGCCGCCGTGCCCACCGCCCCTGCCGCCGCCCATGCTCATGGCGCCAGCGTACCCAGCGCAGCGGACACCGAGGGCCCGGGCATCTGCTCTCGGCGGATTCCGGACGGATCGGAATGAAATGTCGGATGCTGTGGTTACGCTGAGAGACTCGCGCGATCTCTCGCACATCCCCCCATCTCGTCGCCCAGGAGGCCGCTCATGTCTGCCGTCGATACCGGCTCCATCCGGACCACTGACTCCGCACCCGCACTCGCGCCCGGTGAGATCGCACGCACCGACATGCGCGTGATCTGGCTGCTGCTCGTCGCCGCCTTCGTCGCCATCCTCAACGAGACGACGATGGGCATCGCGATCCCGCATCTGAACACCGACCTCGGCATCCCGCCTGAGCTCGGCCAGTGGCTGACCAGCGCGTTCATGCTCACGATGGCCGTCGTCATCCCGACGACCGGCTTCATCCTGCAGCGCTTCACGACGCGCCAGGTGTTCATCGCGGCGATGGTCGCGTTCTCGCTCGGCACCCTCGTCGCCCTGGTCGCCCCCGGGTTCAGTGTGCTGCTGATCGGCCGCGTCATCCAGGCGGCGGGTACCGGCATCATGATCCCGCTGCTGATGACGACCATCATGAACGTCGTGCCGGCGCAGTCCCGCGGACGCATGATGGGCCGGGTCGGCATGGTCATCTCGCTCGCACCCGCGATCGGGCCGACGCTCGCCGGCGCTCTGCTCGAGGCGTTCAGTTGGCGCGCGCTTTTCGCCCTCGTGCTTCCGATCGCGCTCATCGCCCTCGGCATGGGCGTCAAGTGGATGACCAACCTCGGTGAGACCCGTCGCGTCCCGCTCGATGTGCTCTCCATCCCGCTCGCCGCCCTCGGGTTCGGCGGCATCGTGTTCGGTCTCAGCCAGTTCGGCGGCGAAGGCGGCTCCGGTGAGACGACGGGCGTGATCGCCCTGGCCGTCGGCGCTGTGGCCCTCGGCCTGTTCGTGTGGCGGCAGCTCCTCCTGCAGCGCGTCGACGACGCACTGCTCGATCTGCGGGTCTTCCGTGCCGGCAACTTCACCTTCTCGGTGATCATCATGACGATCCTCGCGCTGTCGATGTTCGGCACGCTCACGCTTCTGCCGCAGTACCTGCAGAACGTCGCAGGACTGAACGCGCTGCAGGCCGGGCTGATCCTTCTGCCCGGCTCCGTGCTGATGGGTCTGCTCGGTCCGATCATGGGCCGCGTCTACGATGCCCGCGGCACGCGCCCGCTGCTGATTCCCGGTACGATCCTGGTGTCGGCTGCCCTGTTCTACTACTCGACGGTCGGCGAGCACACCGTGTGGTGGGTGCTGATCATCGTGCAGGCCGCGATGTCGGTCGGACTCGCGATGTCGTTCACGCCGCTGTTCTCGGCGTCCCTCGGATCACTCCACCGGTCGCTGTACTCGCACGGCTCCGCCGTCTTGAACACGCTGCAGCAGGTGGGTGGCGCCGCCGGCGTCGCGCTGCTCACCGTCACCTACTCGGCGATCCTGCACGCCGGGGAGAACGAGGGTCTGACCACGGCTGCAGCCGGCGCGCCCGGTGCGCGGATGGCTTTCCTCATCGCCGCGATCATCTCGCTCGCCGCGGTGGCGCTGAGCCCGTTCGTGCGCAAGCCTGCCGACGATGCCGGAGAGGGCTTCCACGGCGGCCACTGACCGTCGGGAATCGAGCTCGGTGGCGTCTGCCCGCTACTGCGTGTCTGACTTCTGCGGAAGTGCGGATGCGGGGATGTGGCAGACGCCACCGCTGCAATAGCCGGCAGCATCCGCATCGAGCAGGTTCAGGCCGTCCGCGAGCGGCGGCAACCCGAGGGACGCGTCCTGCTCTGCGGGATCCTGATTCGTTTTCGACATCCTTCGATGGTACGCCTGCCGCAGGGTGGTGGCGCGGGTGGCGGGGGTGTGGGTGGCCGCCGCTGTCAACCCTCAGTTCCGGACTGCGGATCGACAACCCCGCTCCCCTACGGTTGAGCCATGCTCAAACGACTCCTCGCCCGCGTGTTCTGGGCGTTCAGCCGCTGGACTCTCACGAGCGAAGGCGCACCGACGCGTCCGACCGTGCTGATCGGCGCACCGCACACGTCGAACTGGGACTTCGTCCTGATGCTCGCGATCGCATGGCGGCTCCGCATCGATGTGCACTGGCTCGGCAAGAAGAGTCTCTTCCGCGGGTGGCGTGGTCCGATCATGCGCCGGCTCGGCGGCATCCCGGTCGATCGCACCAATCCCGCCCGCGTCGTGAACGAGGTGGTCGGCCAAGTGCACGCCGGGACGGTGTTCGGCCTCGTCGTGACGCCTGACGGAACGCGCGGCGGCAACGAGTATTGGAAGTCCGGCTTCTACCGGATCGCCCGCGAGACGGGGATGCCGGTGACTCTCGGCTTCGTCGACCGCACGACGATGACCACGGGGCTCGGTCCGACGCTCGATCTCACCGGAGACGTCGCCGCCGACATGGACCGCATCCGCGCGTTCTATGCCGACAAGGCGGGCGCACGACCCGAGCGGCGCACCGAGCCGCGGCTGCGCGAGGAGAACCCGGCGGCCGAGTCCGCGGGAGAGTGACGGACTGCGCGCAGGTCAGTCATTCTCATCGGTGTGAGCGCGGGCGTAGTCGAGGTCTTCATCCGAGAGCGTCTCGATCATGCCGACGACGGCACCGGTGATCTCGCGGATCTCCTCACGGACCGCTTCGTCGAGATGCTTCGAACTGCTGGCGAGCACGGCCTGCTGCGAGTCGGCGGACAGGTCTGACCACCAGTCATCGATCGGGGGAAGCGTCATCGGTCCTTCTTTCGATCAGCCCTGGCAATAGTCTGGACGTCACCCGGGAACGGGCGCAACGCGGGGAGCGCGACAGTGGATCTGACTGGCAGTGGAAACGAAGTCGACGACCAGGCTGATGGCCGTGACGAGACGGCGAACGAGCGGGCCGATCGAAACTGGCTCGAGCTCCTGCAAGAACTTCGCGTCATGCAGACCGGCACGCAGATCCTCACCGGATTCCTGTTGGCTGTGGCCTTCCAGCCACGGTTCGCGGATATGGACGAACTGCAGCGCGACCTGTACGTCATCCTGGTAGCACTCTCCGCCATCGCCACGATCCTCGCGCTCGCCCCGGTGGGCATGCATCGCGCGCTCTTCGGCCACCGTCAGAAGCCGGAACTCGTGCGAATCGCCGCCCGCATCGTGCGGATCGATCTCGCTTTCATCGGGGCGCTGACCATCGGGGTTACCGCGCTCATCGTCGACTTCACCGTGAACCGCACGGCAGGGATCATCGCGCTCGTGTCTGCAGTCGTCTTGGTGGCCGCGTTGTGGTTGGCGCTGCCACGGATGATGCGCGGGCGGAACCGGCGCGACGGCGCCGTCGAGGAATGACCCCGAAGACGCCGCCGCGGCGAGGCGGGATCAGCGACCCGCAGGGCTCCGGTTCTCCGCGCTGACCATCCAGGCGAACTGCTCGAGCCGCTCGATGACCGCGTGCAGGATGTCCGCCGAGGTCGGGTCTTCCTCGTCGACCTCGTCGTGCACGTCCCGCATCGTCGCTACGACGTCCTCGAGCCGCTCGGTGACGAGATCAATTGTTTCCGACGTCGACACCTCGCCGGACGGAAAGTTCGGCAGCGAGGTCGATTCCGCGATCGTCGCGCTGCGCCCGTCGGGCACGGCGTGCAGAGCGCGCATCCGCTCGGCGACCGTGTCGCTGAACGCCCGCGTCTCGTCGATGATCTCGTCGAGCTGTCGGTGAGTGTCGCGGAAGTTGCGTCCGACGACGTTCCAGTGCGCCTGCTTGCCCTGAAGAGCCAGCTCGAGCAGGTCGACGAGCACCTTCTGCAGGTTCGCGGCGAGCGTCGGGGAAGCGGTGAAGCCCTTCTCGGCGTTCTGACGCCGAGTGGTCTTCGCTCCGCGATTGGTCGTGGTTCCGGTCTTCTTCGTGGTCTTGCTTTCAGCCATGGTGTGACCTCCTCGCGCCGACCTTAGTCCGCCGCCACCTCGGGGCCCGAGGGGGTTGACAGCAATCGGACCGACCCCCGAATGTGACGGAGGAACGAGAGGGGCGACATGGTGTCGGAAGACCAGCAGGAACGACCGAACAAGGTCGAGATCAGCCCGATCAGCGACAGCGATGCGGGCGAGGTGCTGACGGTGCAGCGGGCGGCATTCGTCTCCGAGGCGGCGATCTACGGGAGCGTCGACATGCCGCCGCTCACGCAAACTCTGAGCGAGTTGGAGGCGGAGCTCCGCTCCGAGTCGGGGTTCACGGCGCGGATCGACGGCCGCCTGGTCGGGGCGATCCGCTTCGTCGAGCGCGACGACCTGCTGCTGATCGGCCGGATCGCCATCGCGCCCGATATGCAGGGCGAAGGAATCGGGCGGACGCTGCTGGAAGCGGCGGAGCGAGCCTCGACCGCCGACATCGCAGAGCTCTTCACGGGGAGTCTCAGCGAGGCCAACCTTCGGCTCTACGAGTCCTGTGGATATGAGGAACACGAGCGGGTTCCTGACGGCGACGGCACGGAACAGGTCTTCCTCCGGAAGAAGCTGCAACCTTGAGAGCCTCCTGGCAATCGCCGGCCGGGGGTTGAGTCGAGGGACGAGGTCCGGCATCGTGACCCGGACGTGTCGCGACCGCGGCATGCCCCGAACGGAAGGAGAGTCTCGTGCTCACCCTCACCGACAACGCCACCGCCATCGTCTCGACCCTTGTGAGTCGTCAGAGCGAAGCGCCCGATGCGGGTCTCCGCATCCACTCCACCGCCACCCCCGACACGGAGGGCGGCGCACGCCTGGCTGTGCTCGTGACCGCCGACCCGGAGCCGCAGGACCAGGTCGTCGAGGTTTCCGGCACCCGGCTGTTCCTCGATGAGGAAGCGGCAACGGCCCTCGACGACAAGGTGCTCGATGCCGGTGTCGACGACGAGGGCGCCGTGTCTTTCGCGGTGATGCCCCAGGTCGCCTGATCGGCCTCACCCGGACACAGGATTCCCGGATGCCGCGGCCCTCAGGGTCGCGGCATCCGTCGTTCTCGAGGGGGCCGCGTCAGAGTTCGCTGACCTGCCCGGCTTCGACGCGCCAGCGCCGGTCGGTTTTCACCGTCGCGAGCATCCGACGATCGTGCGTGACCAGCAGCAGTGTCCCGTCGTACGACTCGAGCGCCTGCTCCAGCTGCTCGATGGCGGCGAGATCGAGGTGGTTCGTCGGCTCGTCGAGCACCAGCACGTTCGTGCCGCGGGCCTGCAGGAGAGCAAGTCCCGCGCGGGTGCGCTCGCCGGGCGACAGCTCGTCGACCGGACGGCTCACGTGGTCTGCCTTGAGCCCGAACTTGGCCAGCAGCGTGCGCACCTCGGCGGTCGCCATCTCCGGTACGAGCTCCTCGAAGGATGCCGCGAGCGGCCGTAAGCCTGCCAGCAGAGAGCGCGCCTGGTCGATCTCGCCGATCTGCACGCTCGCCCCGAGCGCCGCCGTTCCCTCGTCCGGGTGCTGCTGCCCGAGCAACGCACGCAGGAGGGTGGATTTGCCGGCGCCGTTCGGTCCGGTGATGCCGATGCGCTCGCCCGCGTTCACCTGCAGCGACACGGGCCCGAGGCTGAACGAGCCCTGGCGGAAGACGGCGGAACTCAGCGTCGAGACGACGGAACTCGACCGCGGGGCGGACGCGATGGTGAACTCGAGCTGCCACTCCTTGCGCGGCTCATCGACCTCTTCGAGCCGAGCGATCCGACTCTCCATCTGACGCACCTTCTGCGCCTGTTTCTCGCTGGACTCGGTCGATGCCTTGCGCCGGATCTTGTCGTTGTCCGGTGCCTTCTTCATCGCGTTGCGGACGCCCTGACTCGACCATTCCCGCTGAGTTCTGGCCCGACCGACGAGGTCGGCCTTCTTGTCGGCGAACTCGTCGTACTTCTCGCGCTGCTGGCGACGCACGGTCGCCCGCTCCTCCAGGTAGGCGTCGTAACCGCCGCCGAAGACACGATTCGATCCCTGTGCCAGGTCGAGCTCCAGCACCCGCGTCACACAGCGGGCGAGGAACTCGCGGTCGTGGCTGACGAGCACCACGCCGCCGCGAAGGCCACGGACGAAAGCCTCCAGTCGCTCGAGTCCGTCGAGATCGAGGTCGTTGGTCGGCTCGTCCAGCAGCACGATGTCGAAGCGCGAGAGCAGCAGCGCCGCCAGTCCGACGCGAGCGGCCTGGCCGCCGGAGAGCGACGTCATGAGGATCTCGTCGGCGTCGCCGCCGAGTTCGAGCCCCAGGTCGGCGAGCACCGACGGGAGCCTCTCGTCCAGGTCGGCCGCACCGCTGGCGAGCCAGCGATCGAGGGCCGTCGAATAGGTGTCGGCGGGGTCGATGCCGGGGGTTGCGAGCGCCGGGTCGCCCAGCGCGGCTGCCGCAGCATCCATTTCGGCGCTCGCGGCGGCGCATCCCGTCCGGCGGGCGATGTATGCCGTGATCGACTCCCCCGGAACTCTCTCGTGTTCCTGGGGCAACCATCCGACGAAGGCGTCAGCCGGTGCCAGAACGATCGTGCCGGCTTGCGGTTCGTCGATGCCGGCGAGCAGCCGGAGCAGCGTGGACTTGCCCGCGCCGTTCGCGCCGACGACTCCGATGACGTCTCCGGGCGCGACGGTCACGTCGAGAGAATCGAAGAGGGTGCGATGACCGTACCCTCCGGCCAGGCCCTGGGCCACGAGTGTTGCGGTCATGAGTCGATCCTTTCATCGGGCGGACCGATGGATTGCACTCGATCGTTCATCCGCTGCGCCTGAGCGCTCGGGCTGTCCGGCGTCAGGGGGAATCGTGGGTGCTGTGATCGCCGAGGTCGGGCTCGGCGCGAAGAACGTCGGCGATCTCCTCCTCCGGTCGCGGAGCGATCGTCTCGTCGGCTTCGAGCTCCGGAACGGACGCCTCATCCGGTCCAGGGATGTGCTCCGGAATGGACTGGTCGTGGTGGTCGGACACGGTGAACCCTTCGATCGATGTCCCGCCAGCGTACGCTGAACAGGTGCCGCAATCCGTGCGGGAAAGGACGGCCCCACCCGTGAAGATCTCGTTGCTCCGCCGTTTCATCGCCGTCGCGGAGGAACTGCACTTCCCGCGGGCAGCCGAGACCCTCGGCATCCCGCTGGCGTCGCTGTACACGTCGATCGAGAAGCTCGAGGAAGAGGTCGGGCAGCCGCTGGTCCATCGCGGTGATCCGACGCGCCTGACCTCGGTCGGCCAAGTGTTCCTCGAAGTCGCTCGGCAGGAGGTCGCTACGGCCCCGGCGCCCGTGAAGAACACGCCCGCCCCCCAGGGCGGCAAGGCGAGGGCATCCAAGGGCAAGGGCCGCACGCCGGCCGTCAAGGGGCAGCCGAAGCCCTACAAGAAGCGACAGGGGCGCTAGCGCCGCCGGAGGCGCGTCAGTCCCAGTCGAGGTACTCCTCGATGTCCACGGCTGTCTCGATCGGGTGCGTCATCGGGAAGAGGTGGTCTCCCCCGGCGATGCTCTTCACGCTCGCGCGCTCCGGTGCGGTCGCCTGCAGCCGCTCGCCGTTGGCGGGCGGCGTCGAGGCGTCGTCCGAGCCCTGGATGATGAGCACGGGGATCACCGGTGCGAGCGGAGTCTCGTCCTCCTCCACGCCGAGCATGAGCAGACCGTTCACGCGCTCGTGGTGGGATGCGGCGAGCGCACGCGCGATGGTGCCGCCGAAGCCGTGTCCGCCGATCCAGGTATCCGACAGACCGACGTGGTCGATCACCGCGAGGACGTCGTCGACCCGGTCTTCCAGCGAGACATCCGCGTCGCCGGTGCGGTAGCCGACCCGCAGCACGTGGAATCCGGCTTCCTCTGCGAGGTAGTGCCCGACGACTCCCAGCACGTCCGCCGGGAGACCCTGCTCCTGGATCAGTACCAGCTTGACGGGACCGTCGCCCTCGTCGACGAAGGGGACCGCGCGGCCCTCGGGCTCGAAAATCTGGGTGTCGGTCATCGGCGTCGTCTCCTCGTGCCGTCGGTGTCGGATGCACAGGCGGAACGAACTCGGCGGACGCCTGCGACCGGACCGCGGCTCGTGCCGCCTCCGTCCAGCGTAACTAGTCCTGGTCGTTCCCGGGACCGGTGCCGCGGCGCCTCATCGCGCGTCAGCGAACAGCGAGTGGATGTTGCCTTCGGGGTCGGCGAAGAAGCCGGCGTACTGACCCCACTCTCGGAGCGCTGGCCGTCCCGCCGGCGTCGCCCCCGCGGCGATCACCTCGTCGTACCGGTGCGCGACCTCGTCAGGATCGTCGCACTGGAAGTTCAGCTCGAACGCCTGACCGGCGAAGGGGGTTCGGTATGACGGATGATCGTCGGTGTTGCCGCTCATGAGCGGCCGGGAGAAGATCGCAAACCGAATGCCCTCGTCACCGAATGCGACGTACGCCTCTTCGCGCACGACGACCCGCAGGCCGAGCCCTCGTTCGTAGAACGCGGCGAGCGCGGCGACGTCATCAGCGAGCACCGTTATTCCTTCGAGGCGAACAGTCACATCGTCAGGTTACAGACGAGGGACAAGCGCGCTCGTGATCATGACGAGAGCGGCGAGGGTCGGCGCCGTCAGATCTGCCGCTTCAGCCCGACGTGGGCGGTCCGGTATCCGAGCCGACCGTAGAAGGCGCGCGTCCGATCCCGCGCTTCGTCGGTGGTCACCTGAGCCAGTTGCGCACCGCGCGCACGACCGAAATCGTGTGCCCACTCGAGCATCGCCGCGCCCAGGCCTCGTGACCGCTCCCCCGAGGCGACTCGCAGTCCCTCGATCTGCAATCGGCTGGAACCACTGCGGGAAAGACCTGGGATGACGGTCAATTGCATCGTGGCGACGATGCGGTCGGCAGTGTCGCGGACAACCCCCAGATAGTTGGAACTGTCTCGAGCGACCGCACTGAAGGCTGCCTCGTATCGATCGAGCTCGAGGCTCTCACGGTCCGGGCCGAATTGATCGTCGTGCAGCAACGCTGCAATCGCCTCGATGTCATCGCGACTCGCACGCTCAAGTCGGAAGACGCGGCCTGCCACCTGCAACCGACCACGAACGGAGGACCGCGCGTCCGCCTGCAACCTCTCGACAAGAAGGTCCAGCCATCCGCCGACGCTCGCGCGGGCCTCAGCGGTGTCGGGATAGCGGCATCTCAGATGCAGACCCGTCTCATCCAGGATGAACCAGAGCATGACGCCGTCGGTGTCGGTCGCCGCGCTGACATACTGCGCGTCGAGACCGACAGAATCGATGCGCACGGGTAGCCTGCGCAGGTCCAGCCAGGAGATCGCGAACATCCCCGGAGCTACGGGCATGCCGCCCCACGCGGCGAGGACGTCTGCCAGCGGCCACGAGCCGAGTTGCACCGCCTCTCTCACCGCCGCGGCTGCCGCGTGCGGTTCGGCGACGTCCGACTCGAGGACGGAGTTGGTGATGAACCAGCCCACCGAGTCGTGCCAGTTGTCTTCGAAGCGGCTGTGCACAGGAAAGACGGCTCGCAGCGCGGTACCAGCCAGTTCGCGGGTCACCGCAGTCATCGCCACCACTGCGCGTGCGAGGGTCGAGACCCCGTCGTCGCGGGCCTGCGCAGCGAATGCGGCGGCGTCGTCGACATCGAACACGTCGCGCACTTCCACGCGCTCGCGATGCGGCTCTGGCGTGCCGAGGGGCAGCGGGAACTGCGGCATCACGCCGCCGCTGTCCTCGATGATCGTTTCCCATCGGTGACGCACGTGGTCCGGCGCAGCATCCCGATCCAACAGCGCCTGCGTGTGCTCGACGAACGCCGGCGCCGGCCCCGGCCCCGGGTTCGCGCCTGCCCTCCCCGCATCGAGTGCCGAGAGCAGGTCGCGCGCGATCACCAGCATCGACCACATGTCGACGTGCGCGTGGTCCGCTGCGATCACGACTGTGAGCCCCGCAGCGGTCTCCAACACGCACAGCCGGTGAGAAGGATGCCGGTACGGCGAACACGCCGCATCGAGGATGTCCCGCAACGCGTCGTTGACAGCCTGACCCGGGGCCACCTGATGCTCGACCCAGCTTCCGGGCCCGATCTCGATCTCGTGAAGCGCCGGATCGCCATCGGGGCCGGGCGCGAACGCCGAGCGCAGCGTGCCGTGGCGAGCGATCACAGCCAGCCAGGCATCGGCGATCGAGTCACGCCGAGTCGATGCAGGCAGGCGGAAGGCCAGCGCCATCCAGGAGCCGGGACGATCGCCCGCCCCGACGTGGAGTCGCTGATCGAACGACACGGGAAGGCGTCGCCCGAGCGTGGACGCGCTGACGTCGTAACCCCAGAGCCGTCCGAACGGGAGGCGGAGGTGCGTGACGTTGGTCAGTCGCATGAGCAGCACCCTATCGCCCCAGATAATCTGAGAATCAACACGATTGCCGCGCTGACGCGGTCGGTCACCGATTGAGGAGCCTGATGCCCACGTTCGAGGTACCCGGAGCCGAGCTGGCCGTGGCCCTGAGTGATGAAGGCGGACACCCGGTCGTCCAGCTGCATGGCCTCACGTCGAGCCGCGCCCGCGATCGGGTGCTCAATCTCGACCTCGGCCGGGGGCTCAGCGGAACGCGACTGCTGCGGTACGACGCACGCGGTCATGGCCGGTCGTCCGGGCGCAAGGTCCCCGAGGACTATCGCTGGCAGAACCTCGCCGAAGACCTCCTCCGATTGCTCGATCGCTGGTTCCCGGGCGAACGCGTCCACGGAGTCGGCCCCTCCATGGGTGCCGCCACTCTCTTGCACGCTGCTTCGCTCGAGCCGGACCGCTTCACCGGGCTCACGCTCATGGCGCCCCCCACCGCGTGGGAGACCAGGCCGGATCAAGCCGTGATCTACCGGGCCGGCGCTGCGCTCATCGAATCTGACGGTGTGGAGGCATTTCTCGCCGCCACGCGCGGATCACCACCGCCCCCGGCCACCGTCGGTGCGCCGGCGACATCGCCCGACGTCGCGGACGCTCTGTTGCCGTCGTTGCTTCGTGGCGCGGGGCTCAGCGACCTGCCTGCTCGGGAGGCCGTCGCGCGAATCGATGTGCCGACGACGGTCTTGGCGTGGGTGGATGACCCGGGCCACCCGCTGTCGACCGCGGAATCCCTCGCCGTGCTGCTTCCGCACGCAACCCTGACGGTCGCCCGCACCCCGGAAGATGTCGAAGCGTGGCCCGAGTTCTTGAGCCAGGATGTCAACCGGCGGAACTCCCCGACGACTCGACCGTAGAGTTCAGTCATGCGAGCCCCCTCGAACGCTCTTCTCTCGGTCGCCGCGGATGTGGTGGGCACTGTCTCGGCGGTCCTCGGCGGCCTGCTGACCTTCGCTCCGGACGCAGGCCGACGATGGCTCGGACTCACGGGGACCGGCGTGGCGCGCAGCCGCGCACTGGGAGCGGCGGACCTGGGCCTCGGCATCGCGATCATCGCCGGCCGATCGTCACGATCGAGGTGGCGCGTTGTAGCGGCTCGAAGCCTGCTCCACCTCGTGTTCGCACGGGAGTACGTGCGAGGCGATCACCGGCGCTCAGCTCTGGCCATGTGCGCTTTGTTCATCCTCGACGCGAGTATCGCCGCGGGACTCCGCACGCGCGCCAGCGGACAACATCGGTCCTAGTTGATGAAGGGCAGCCCCGGCGGTTCAGCCTGCCGGATCGCGACGTCGAGCCGCCCATGGGTCCAGCAGGTCGACCCCGGTATGCATGAAATCCTTGAAGTTTCGGGTCGCGCAGGTCGCGCCGCGCGCGAGGCAGATCGCGGCGATCTGCGCGTCGGCCGTGCTGATCGGAAGCCCCGCCGCCTCTCGCGCAAGGAGCACATCAGCGTAGTGAGGAGCAGCAATGTCGTCGAAGGCCAGGATCGAGCTACCGCGAAACGGGTCGATCGCCACTTCGATGCGGGTGGACAACTCAGTCCTGCGCCGACCATCCGGGAGGCGACGCACACCTGCCAGCAGCTCTGCGAGGGTCACCGCAGTGATCGCGACCTCCCCGGTGAGTGCTTCGAGCCAGGCGACAACGCGATCATCCGGGGCCGGCCGGAAGACCTCGGAGATGACATTCGTGTCGAGGACGATCACTCGAAGTCCGCCGCTCGCGCGATGTCGTCGCGCTCGGGGATCACGAGGTCATCGACGCCGCCCGCCTGCTGGGCGGCGTACATCAACGCGATCCCGATGTGCGGTCGGCGCGCAGCCCTGGTCAGGATGTCACGAGCCTCGGCCTCCATGGAACGCCCGTTGCGCTTCGCCTGGGCGGCGAGCTGCTCTTTGACCGATTCGTCGAGACCGCGAACGATGATCGAAGCCATATGGCGTTCACCCTCTTCTGTGATATCACGCATGATATCACAGAGCCCGAACGTTGCGCGGCGAGCAGGCTTGATTCCCATGCCTGAAGCCTGACGCAGGGAGCGAGGCATCCCCGGACCAGACCCTGCAATTGTGAACAAATCGCGCGAGACTCAGACTGGGCAGAATCAGTTCGACCGACCAACGTCAGCGGCGAGGAAAACCCGAGGATCGCGAGAGACCCCGTCAGTTGTTGAAGCGGAACTCCACGACGTCGCCGTCCTGGCTCAAGGATGCAACCCCGCGAGCGCGGCTCCGAGCCGAGCGTCAACGTCGGATGTTGCCTCAAGAGTGTTGAGACGCGCATCGAGCGCGTCTAGCTCATACTCGTTGTCCCGCGACTGCAAGATCTCGTAGCGCTCGTCTGGGTCGTTCGGATAGGGAGAACCGAGTAGTCCCATCGCGTCGCGGAGCACATCCGCCCATTCCGTGCCCAACGCAGCGGGTAGAGCGTCGAGAGCATCGACCGCTGTGTTGCCTCCCCATCCCGAGAAGTAAGAATCGAAACCGCCTGACGCGACCTCTTGACGCAAGTCGAGGATGGCGAGTAGGCCTCGTTCATCCTCAGTAAGCGTGGACCGGTCGGTATCAAAGTGACCGTTGTAGAACGCCCACACATCCTCTGATGGCTCCCCCGCCGCCGATTCCCCGTCAGCGCGTCCGACAGCGGCACACGCGGTAGCGGCAACGACGACCGCAAGCGACAGCGTTCCGAGCATCGCCAAGCGAATGAGATTCTGACGCAATGCGTTCTCCTCAATCCGGTGAGAGAAGCAGATACCTAACTATGCCGGAACTCCACGGCGTCGCCGTCGCTCATCGTCATCGTCCTCGGTGAGATACGCGGGCCCGAAGACATCGCACCCCAGCTTGGCGAGATAGTCCCGGATCATGGGCGAGAGCTTACTTCGACCCGCCAGATGTGTTTCCGATGCGGAACTCCACGACGTCGCCGTCCTTCATGACGTAGTCCTTGCCCTCGAGGCGCGCCTTGCCCTTGGCGCGGGCCTCGACGACGGAACCGGTCTCGACGAGGTCGTCGAACGAGACGATCTCCGCCTTGATGAAGCCCTTCTCGAAGTCCGTGTGAATGACACCCGCGGCCTGCGGTGCCTTCGATCCCTGCGGGATCGTCCACGCGCGAGCCTCCTTGGGCCCTGCGGTGAGGTACGTCTGCAGTCCGAGCGTGTCGAAGCCGATGCGGGCGAGCTGGTCGAGTCCGGACTCGTCCTGGCCGGTCGATGCCAGCAGCTCCGCGGCATCCTCCGGGTCGAGGTCGATCAGTTCGGACTCGATCTTCGCGTCGAGGAAGATCGCCTTCGCGGGCGCGACGAGGGCGGCGAGTTCTGCCTTGCGCGCGGCATCCGTCAGCACGCCCTCATCGACATTGAAGACGAAGATGACGGGCTTGGCGGTGAGCAGTCCGAGCTCGCGGATCGGCGTCAGGTCGATGCCGGCGACCGAAAGCAGCACGCCACGTTCGAGAGCGTCCTTCGCGGCGACCGCAGTCTCGAGCACGACGGGTTCGATCTTCTTGCCCCGCACTTCCTTCTCGTAGCGGCTGATCGCCTTCTCGACGGTCTCGAGGTCGGCGAGCATGAGCTCGGCGTTGATCGTCTCCATGTCGGATGCCGGATTCACGGCGCCGTCCACGTGCACCACGTCGTCGTCCGAGAACCCGCGGACGACCTGCGCGATGGCATCCGCTTCACGGATGTTCGCAAGGAATTTGTTGCCCAACCCTTCGCCCTCGCTCGCACCGCGGACGATGCCGGCGATGTCGACGAACGAGACCGCCGCGGGAAGGATCCGCTCACTGCCGAAGATCTCCGCGAGCGTGTCGAGACGCGGATCGGGCAGGTTCACCACGCCGATGTTCGGCTCGATCGTCGCGAACGGATAGTTCGCCGCGAGCACGTCGTTCTTGGTGAGTGCGTTGAAGAGGGTGGACTTGCCGACGTTGGGCAGGCCGACGATGCCGATAGTGAGAGCCACGGAGGACGAGTCTACCTGCCGCGACTGTAGGCGCCCGCGACGTCGGCACAGGCAGACGCGCGGAATCAGGCGGATGCCGACGTGATCGGCCCGATGCGACGCGATCGCCTGATTCCGCGACGCGTCAGTCGCGTACGGCGCGGAACGCGCGCGTCACGTACGGCAGGTCGATCGTGTCTTCGCCGTGCAGACCCAACTCGTCGAAGAGCACGTCCATCTCACGCCGGATGCGCGCCTTCTCTTCATCGGATGCCGTGATCACATAGCTCCGCGATGCCGCCATGGCGTGCAGCAGGTCGCGGGTGATCGGACGCACCCACTCCCAGCGCTCCTGCGCGAGCGGACCGAACGGTGCAGAGACGACGGGATCGCCCGCGGCGAGCATGACCTCGGCGTTGCTGCCGTGCATGATCTCGGTCAGCCGCTTCACCCAGTCGACCCGCTCGTCGCGGATGTTCCAGATCAGTCCGAGCACTCCCCCGCGCCGGACGACGCGTCCGATCTCCGCGGATGCCGCCACCGGCTCGACCCAGTGCCACGCCTGCCCGAGCACGACCGCGTCGACGCTGTCGTCGGGCAACGGGAGGCTCTCCGCCGTCCCCACGAACGCAGGGACGCCGGGAACCGCGGTGCGGAGGGTCGCGAGCATGTCCGGATCGGGGTCGACCGCGACCACCTCGGCATCGGGAGCGCCGATCAGCGTGCGGGTGAGCTTGCCGGTCCCCGCACCCACGTCGGCGATGCGGCGCGAGCCGTGCGGGAGAGCGTCGAGCATCCACGCCACGGCGTCGAAGGGATATTCAGGGCGTCCGACCTCGTAGCTGTGAGCCTGCACTCCGAAGGATGTCGCCTGCTCGTCCGTCATATCGCCAGCCTACGGCGAGCCTGAGATCCGTCGCGGAAATCGCGAGGGAGAGTGGACCTGTGCCACTGGACTTCACTGCGATCGACTTCGAGACCGCGAACTCCAGCCCTGCTTCCGCCTGTTCCGTCGGACTCGTCCGCGTGCGCGGCGGAGAGGTCGTCGCCACGGCCGGCTGGCTGATCCAGCCGCCGCCCGGCCACGACGAGTTCCAGGAGTGGAACGTACGGATCCACGGCATCCGGCCGTCTGACGTGCTCTCGGCGGCGACCTGGGTGGACCAGTTCGACCGGCTCTGCGGCTTCGCCGGCGCCGACGTCCTCGTCGCGCACAACGCGGGATTCGACCTGAACGTGCTCCGTCGAGCCGCCGAGGCGACCGGCATGCCGTGCCCGCCGTACCGGTCGCTGTGCAGCCTGCAGGTCGCCCGCAAGACGTATCAGCTCGACTCGTACCGTCTGCCGATGGCTGCTGCTGCCGCCGGCTTCGCGGAGTTCTCCCACCATGACGCCCTCGCCGACGCCCGCGCGTGCGCGCAGATCGTGATCGACGCGGCACGTCGCCATGGCGCACCAGACGTCTTCTCTCTGGCCGACGCCCTCAGCCTGCGGGTGACGGAACCCGCCGTCCCTGCTCTGGAGCGTGCCGTCGCCTGACGAGGATCGCTGCGTTCGAGCGGGGCGGCGTCGCAATGTCGGATGCCGGCCGCATCATGAGACACATGGATGCACTCTCGCTCGTTCTGATCCTCGCCGCCCTTGCGGCGGGTGCGGCCGTGGGCTGGTTCCTGCGAGCAGCGCGCGGGGCGGCGGATCTCGCCCGCGCCGAGGCGGAACTCGCCGCCGCCCGGGATGACCGGGATCGCCAATACGATCTCTACCGCGACGCCGTGGAGCACGCCCGCACCGAGCAACGCGCCGAGGCGCTGCGGGTGCAGCAGCAGAACGCTGTGCTCACCGCTCTCGCTCCGGTGCGCGAGAGCCTGCAGCAGATGCAGTCGAAGGTCACGGCGATCGAGCAAGAGCGGCAGGCGCAGTTCGGAACGCTCGCCGAGCAGTTGCGGCGGGCTCAGGAGTCCGACGAGGCGCTGCGTGCGACGACCGAAACTCTCGCCGGTGCGTTGCGCTCGACGGCGACACGCGGTGTCTGGGGTGAGACGCAGCTGCGTCGAGTCGTCGAGGCAGCCGGGTTGACGAGGCACGTCGACTTCGACCTCCAGTCGACCATCTCCTCCGATCGCGGCACCGGCCGCCCCGACCTGGTCGTGCGGCTGGCAGGCGGCACCTCGATCGCCGTCGACGCCAAGGTCCCGCTCGACGCGTACCTCGAGGCCTCCGCTCTCCCGGCGGGCGACGCGCACGAGCCGCAGCGCCGTCTGCACATGCAGAAGCACGTCAAAGCTGTACGCGCCCATGTCGACGCGCTCGCCAAGAAGGCCTACTGGTCGGGTCTCGACGCCAGCCCTGAGTTCGTGATCTGCTTCCTGCCGAGCGAGTCGCTGCTGGCCGCTGCACTCGATGAAGATCCCACGCTGCTCGACTACGCGTTCAGTCGACGCGTCGCGCTGGCGTCCCCGGTGAATCTCTGGGCCGTGCTCAAGACCGTCGCCTATGCGTGGACGCAGCAGGAGGTGTCGACCGAGGCTCGCGCGCTCCTGAACCTCGGAACCCAGCTGTACGAGCGACTCGGCACGCTCGCCGGGCACGCCGACGACCTGCGCAGGGCGCTCGAGCGCACCGTCGACAGCTACAACAGGTTCGCCGGTTCGCTCGAGACGCGCGTCCTCGTGACGGCACGGCAGTTCCCCGGGATTGACGCGTCAGGGCTCCCCACCGCCCCGGCCGTGACCGCAGGCACGACGCGCCGATTCAGTGCACCCGAGCTCGTCGCTGTCAACGACGAGCTGTCCCTCGACGGGTTGTCTGTCGACGAGACGTCAGCGGCCGAGGTCCGTGCCGACGTCGGCAACGTGCGCGCGCGACTCGACGACGCATGAGTCACATGACGAGGCACATCACAGGCGACGCGCCGGTCAGGCGACGCGTGGGTCAGGCAGCGCCCGGGACGCCGCTCAGCAGCACGATGACGAGTCCGCTCGTCGCGAGGAAAGCCCCGATCATCCACCACGCGCTGATCTCATGGCCGGCATCACGCCGCACACGGAAGAGCACGTCGGCGCGACGGGCCGGGTCGCTGACCGAAGTCTGAGGCGGAGCGGTCGGAGCCGGGGCGACGACCTCGGCGTCAGCGCTCACTCGAAGGATGCGCCCCGTATTCGTCGTGATGATCTTCGTCGGAGCGGCCTTGGAGCCACTCGTGTGCTGCGTCGTCATCCGTTCGCCCTCCTGTGCCTGCGGTGCCTGGCGGCTCCGTCGACGGCGACAAACCCAGTGACAATTGTGACACGGCACTCCCCCGAACCGGGGATCACGACGTTATCGACCCGGTACCGGGTCGATAACGATGGCTCCGCGTCAGGCGTTCAGAGCCACTTGGAGACGAGGTGCTCCGAGGCGATGCGGCGCAACGTTCCCGAGGCCCCGCGCAGCACGACGCTCTCGGTGTAGACGAAGCCCCGCTCCCGTCGCACGCCCGCGACGAGCTGGCCGTCGGTGACGCCGGTCGCGACGAAGATCGTGTTCTTGCCCTGCACCAGGTCGTCGGCCTCATAGACCTTGTCCATGTCGAGACCGGCGTCGATCCCCCGCTGGCGCTCGTCATCGTCGCGCGGCCAGAGGCGGCCTTGGATGTGTCCGCCGAGCGCCTTGATCGCACATGCGGTCACGATGCCCTCAGGGCTGCCGCCGACGCCCACGCACATATCGGTGCGCGCATCGTGACGCGCCGCATTGATCCCGCCGGCGACGTCGCCATCGCTCATCAGACGTGTGCCGGCACCGGCATCCCGGATCTCCTGGATGAGCTGCTCGTGACGCGGACGGTTGAGGACCGAGACGACGATCTCGTCGACCGGCTTGTCGAGCGCTCCCGCGAGCTTGCGGATGTTCTCTCCGATGGGAAGGCGGATGTCGACGACCCCGACGCCCGCGGGCCCGGTGACGAGCTTGTCCATATAGAACACTGAGGATGCGTCGAGCATGGTGCCGCGATCGGAGACGGCGATCACCGACAGCGCGTTCTGTCGACCGGCTGCGGTGAGCGAGGTGCCGTCGATCGGGTCGACGGCGATGTCGCACAGCGGTCCGCGTCCGGTGCCGACGATCTCGCCGTTGAAGAGCATCGGAGCGTTGTCCTTCTCGCCCTCGCCGATGACGACCCGACCCTGGAAATCGACCGTGCCGAGGAACGCCCGCATCGCGTCGACCGCAGCTCCGTCCGCCGCCTCCTTCGCACCGCGACCGATGAACGGCACGGCACGGATGGCCGCGGCCTCGGTGGAGCGGACCAGCTCCATCGCGAGGTTACGGTCGGGATGAAGAGGGCTCAGATCCGCTGTCAGACTCACCATGCGGTCAGCCTAGCCACCGGCCGATCGAATCAGCCCGGATTTCCGCGCATTTGACCCGAAGGAATCGCGATTCTTAACGGATTCGCACAGGAAGTGGGCGGTGCACGCCGTCGGTCCGGCGGCATCCGCTCACGCACCCCGATAGAGTGACAGCTGTCCCGGCTTCCCCTATCGCAGGAGTTTCTCATGCCCGTCGCCACCCCGGATCAGTACGCCGAAATGCTCGACCGCGCGAAGGCCGGCGGCTTCGCGTACCCCGCTTTCAACGTCTCCAGCTCGCAGACGATCAACTCCGTCCTGCAGGGTCTCACCGAGGCCGGCTCTGACGGCATCATCCAGGTCACGACCGGTGGCGCCGACTACTTCGCCGGTCACACCGTCAAGGCGCGCGCCACCGGCGCCCTCGCCTTCGCCCGCTACGCCACCGAGGTCGCCAAGAACTACCCGGTCACCGTCGCGCTGCACACGGACCACTGCCCGAAGGACGCGCTGGCCGGGTTCGTCGAGCCGCTGATCGCCGCCTCTGAAGAAGAGGTCAAGGCAGGTCGCAACCCGATCTTCCAGTCCCACATGTGGGACGGCTCGGCTGTTCCCCTCGCAGAGAACATCGAGATCGCCAAGGACATCCTGCCTCGCATGAAGGCCATCAACGCCATCCTCGAGGTCGAGATCGGCGTCGTCGGCGGCGAGGAAGACGGCGTCCAGCACGAGGGCTCGAACGAGGCGCTCTACACGACGTTCGCCGACGTCGACCAGGCCGTTCAGGCGCTCGGTCTCGGTGAGCAGGGCCGCTACATCGCCGCCCTCACCTTCGGCAACGTGCACGGCGTCTACAAGCCGGGCGGCGTCAAGCTGCGTCCGGAACTGCTCGGCGAGATCCAGCAGCAGGTCGCCGCGAAGTACAACACGGGCGCGAAGCCGCTCGACCTCGTCTTCCACGGTGGCTCTGGCTCGACCGATGACGAGATCGCCCTCGCGGTCGCCAACGGCGTCATCAAGATGAACATCGACACCGACACGCAGTATGCCTACACGCGTGCCATCGCGGACTACATGTTCAAGAACTACGACGGCGTGCTGAAGGTCGACGGCGAGGTCGGCAACAAGAAGCAGTACGACCCCCGCGCCTGGGGCAAGGTCGCGGAGACGGCGATGGCCGCCCGCGTCGTCCAGTCCACGCGCCAGCTCGGCTCCTACGGACAGTCGCAGAGCTGATCGACTCCGTGGGCCGCTGAGCC
>JAESFY010000040.1_pt1 | contig 28206 bp, 27 predicted proteins | sample 9266201 | NCBI WGS metagenome assembly JAESFY01 (sample SAMN14515071, study PRJNA621656) | algae metagenome | isolation source: Nodosilinea sp. WJT8-NPBG4 and co-occurring heterotrophs from soil, lower... | place: USA: Pinto Basin, Colorado Desert, California | collected 2006-05-27 | reverse complement strand
GCTCGCCCGAAACCACCACCGGCGGCAATGCGCTGAAGTTCTACGCCTCGGTGCGGCTGGACATCCGCCGCATCGGCACCATCAAGAAGGGCGACGAGGCCATCGGCAACGAAACCAAGGTCAAGGTGGTGAAGAACAAGGTGTCGCCGCCCTTCAAGACGGCCGAGTTCGACATCCTGTTCGGCGAAGGCATCAGCCGCGAAGGCGAGATCATCGACATGGGCGTCACGGCCAAGATCCTCGACAAGTCGGGCGCCTGGTACGCCTACAACGGCGAAAAGATCGGCCAGGGCCGCGACAACGCGCGCGAGTTCCTGCGCGAGAACCCCGAGCTGTCGCGCGAGATCGAGAACAAGGTGCGCGAGTCGCTGGGCATTCCGCTGCTGGCGGCCGATGCCGACGCGCCGCCGCCCGAAAAGGCCGAGAAGCCTGCAAAGGCGGCCAAGGCCGACAAGGGCGAGTGAGGCGAGGGTGCACGGCCGTTGCAGGCCATGCACGCGAAAGAGACGCATGGCTTTCAGTGCTCCCTCCCTCAAAGGCCGGGCGCTGCGGCTCCTGAGCCAGCGCGAGCATTCGCGCGCGGAACTCGAACGCAAGCTGGCAAAGCACGAGGAAGAGCCCGGCACGCTGGCCCGCGCGCTCGATGAACTCGCCGCCAAGGACTTCATCAGCGAGCCGCGGGTGGTGGCTTCGGTGCTGCACCAGCGTGCCGCGCGCTCGGGCGCATTGAAGGTGCGGCAGGAGCTGCAAGCCAAGGGCATCGCGCCCGAAGCCATCGCCCAGGCGGTGGCAAGCTTGCAGGACACCGAAGTCGAACGCGCCACCGCGCTGTGGCGCCGCCGTTTCGATGCGCCGCCTGCCGATGCGAAGGAGCGGGCGAAGCAAACGCGGTTCCTGCTCGCGCGCGGTTTCTCGGGTGCGGTGGTGGCCAAGGTCCTCAGGAGCGATTTCGATGAACCCACAGACGACGAATGACGACACCCATGGCGCGCCATCGCGCGTCATCACGCAGCGCGTGGCCTGCGACTGGCGCCGCGCCTATGCACTGGCCGCCGATCCGGCGCGGCTGCCCGACTGGGCCAGCGGCCTGGCCGAAAGCGCGCTGGTGCCATATGGCGATCACTGGACGGTGACCACGCCCGAAAGCGGCGAGGTTCGCATGCGCTTTGCGCCCTCCAATGACTTCGGCGTGCTCGACCACTGGGTGGCGCCCGAAGGCGTGCCCGAGGTCTACCTGCCGTTTCGCGTGATCGGCGTGGCGCCGGGCGCGTGCGAGCTGCAGTTCACGTTGCTGCGGCAGCCGCATATGGACAATGCGGCGTTCGAGCGCGACGCCGACTGGATCGCGCGCGACCTGCAGTCGCTGCGCCGGCTGCTCGAAGCCGCCTGACGCCCGGTTCGCTGTTGGGCGCCTGAGCGGCGCTCAGAGCGCCAGCATCAGCTTGAGGTTCTGCACCGCGGCGCCGCTCGCGCCCTTGCCGAGGTTGTCGAGTCGCGCGATCACCACGGCGTGGTGGTGGTCCTCGTTCGGGAACACGCGCAGCTCGAGCTGGTTGGTGTCGTTGAGCGCCAGCGCGTCGAGCTTGCCGTCCTCGGTGGGCGGCAGCACCTTGACGAATTGCTCGGGCGTGTTGCTCTTGGCATAGTGCGCGGCCAGGGCCTCGTGCAGGTCGCCAGCCTTGGGCTTGCCGGGCAGCAGGTCGAGGTGCAGCGGCAGCTGCACGAGCATGCCCTGCTTGAAGTTGCCGACCGAGGGGATGAAGACGGGCCGGCGGGTGAGGCCGGTGTACGTCATGATCTCGGGGATGTGCTTGTGCTTGAGGCCGAGCGCGTAGGTTTCGAACAGCGCCGCCTCGCCTTTTTCGTAGGTCTCGATCATGGCGCGGCCACCGCCCGAATAGCCGCTGACCGAGGGCAGCGAGATCGGAAAGTCGGCCGGCAGCAGGCCCGCGTCGACCAGCGGACGCACGATGGCGATGGCGCCGGTGGCGTAGCAGCCCGGGTTGCCGACGCGGTCGGCCTCGGCCACGGCCTGCCAGTGGCCGGCCACGAGTTCGGGAAAGCCGAACACCCAGCCGGGCGCCACGCGGTGCGCGGTGGAGGCGTCGATGATCTTGGGTTTCTTGCCGGGCAGCTGGTCGATCAGCGCGACCGACTCGCGGGCCGCATCGTCGTGCAGGCACAGCACCACGAGGTCGACGCCGGCCATGAGCTCGCGCTTGGCGTTGACGTCTTTTCGCAGCTCGGGCGCGATGCTCACGAGTTCGATCTGCGGCATCGTCTGGAGCCGCTCGCGAATTTGCAAGCCGGTGGTGCCGGCTTCGCCGTCGATGAAAACCTTGGCCATGATGGGGTGCCCGATGTGTACGTATTGACCGCAACCGCGCGTCGAGTATTGGTGCGGCGCACCATGATACAGTCCGCGGTTGTTCGCCGCCCCCAGCCGCCAGGCTGCCGTCGCCCGCGAGCAACAGAGCAGAAACAGCTTCAGACGCCAGATCTCCCGTTCTCAACCCCCTCCTTCCGAGAGACATCCCTCATGAAGATCCACGAGTACCAGGGCAAGGAAATTCTTGCCAAGTTCGGCGTGCCGGTGCCGCGCGGCATTCCGGCCTATACGGTTCAGGAGGCGGTCGAGGCCGCCCAGAAGCTTGGGGGCCCGGTGTGGGTCGTCAAGGCCCAGATCCACGCGGGCGGCCGCGGCAAGGGCGGCGGCGTCAAGGTGGCCAAGTCGATCGACGACGTCAAGAAGCTGGCCGGCGAGATCCTCGGCATGCAGCTCAAGACGCACCAGACCGGCCCCGAAGGTCAGAAGGTGCGCCGCCTCTACATCGAAGACGGCGCCGACATCCACAAGGAATACTACGTCTCGGCCGTGACCGACCGCGCGACGCAGAAGATCGCGTTCATCGCCTCGAGCGAAGGCGGCATGGACATCGAGGAAGTGGCCCATTCCACCCCCGAGAAGATCATCACGGTGTATGCCGACCCCAAGGACGGCCTGACCGACGCGCAAGCCAAGGAAATCGCCGACGGCATCGGCATGCCGGCCGATTCGACCGCGCAGACGGTCGACATCCTGAAGAAGCTCTACGCCTGCTACATGGAGACGGACGCCTCGCTGGTCGAGATCAACCCGCTCAACCGTGACAGCAAGGGCAAGGTCATGGCGCTCGACGCCAAGTTCAACTTCGACAGCAACGCGCTGTTCCGCCACCCCGAGATCGTCGCGCTGCGCGACCTCGACGAAGAAGACCCGGCCGAAGTCGAAGCCTCCAAGTTCGACCTCGCCTACATCAGCCTCGACGGCAACATCGGCTGCCTGGTGAACGGTGCGGGCCTGGCCATGGCCACCATGGACACCATCAAGCTGTTCGGCGGCGAGCCGGCCAACTTCCTGGACGTGGGCGGCGGCGCCACCCCCGAGAAGGTCACCGAAGCCTTCAAGATCATGCTGAAGAACAAGAACGTCGAGGCCATCCTCGTCAACATCTTCGGCGGCATCATGAAGTGCGACACCATCGCCACCGGCGTGATCGCAGCCTGCAAGGCCGTGAACCTGCAAGTGCCGCTGGTCGTGCGCATGAAGGGCACGAACGAAGCCGAAGGCAAGAAGCTGCTGGCCGATTCGGGCCTGCCGATCATCAGCGCCGACACCATGGCGGACGCGGCCCAGAAGGTCGTCGCAGCGGTCAAGAAGGCCTAAGGAACAAGTCATGTCGATCTACATCAACAAAGACACCAAAGTCATCACCCAGGGCATCACCGGCAAGACCGGCCAGTTCCACACCGAGAAGTGCCAGGAATACGCGAACGGCAAGAATGCCTTCGTGGCCGGCGTGAACCCGAAGAAGGCCGGCGAGTCGATCTTCAACATCCCGATCTTCGGTTCGGTGAAGGAGGCCGCCCAGCAGACCGGCGCCACCGTGTCGGTGATCTACGTGCCGCCGGCAGGCGCAGCCGCCGCCATCTGGGAAGCCGTCGAGGCCGACCTCGACATGGCGATCTGCATCACCGAAGGCATCCCGGTTCGCGACATGCTCGAAGTGCGCAACAGGATGAAGGCCAAGGAAGCCGCCGGCGGCAAGAAGACGCTGCTGCTCGGCCCGAACTGCCCCGGCCTCATCACGCCCGACGAGATCAAGATCGGCATCATGCCCGGCCACATCCACCGCAAGGGCCGCATCGGCGTGGTCTCGCGCTCGGGCACGCTGACGTACGAAGCCGTGGCACAGCTGACGGAAATCGGCCTGGGCCAATCGTCGGCAGTCGGCATCGGTGGCGACCCGATCAACGGCCTGAAGCACATCGACGTGATGCAGGCCTTCAACGACGATCCCGACACCGACGCGGTCATCATGATTGGTGAGATCGGCGGCCCCGACGAGGCCGACGCGGCTCGCTGGTGCAAGGACAACATGAAGAAGCCGGTCGTCGGCTTCATCGCCGGCGTCACGGCGCCTCCGGGCAAGCGCATGGGCCACGCCGGCGCGCTGATCTCGGGCGGCGCCGACACGGCCGAAGCCAAGCTGGCCATCATGGAAGAGTGCGGCTTCACCGTGACGCGCAACTTCTCGGAACTGGCCAAGCTGCTCAAGGCGAAGATCTAAGCTTTCGCGTCCTCGCGCAACCACGCCAAAAGAAAAGCGCCCGCATGACCTGCGGGCGCTTTTTTCACTGCGGGGCCATCGCGCAAGGCAGTACGCTCATGATCAGGCCCATGGAACACTTTCCGATCATCGTCATGCTGCGGCGCGCCTGAACCAAGATGGCGACTGCCGGCGCGTCCTTCTTTACCGCACGACCCCCGCTTCACTGGGAGTTTGCTGCGCTGACCGATGTCGGCCTCGCACGCACCCACAATGAGGACGACCTGCTGGTCGACCCGGCTCTCGGTCTGGCGGTGCTGGCCGATGGCATGGGCGGCTACAAGGGCGGCGAGGTCGCCAGCGCCATGGCCGTGTCCCTGGTGCAGGCCAGCTTTGCGCGCTGGTTCGCACAGGGCGGGTTGCAGGCGCCAGGGCGCGTGGTGCGCCGCGCGCTGCAGGCGGCCACCGACGAGGCGAACGCCGCGATTCTTGGCGCCGGCATGCGCAATGCCGATCTCCAGGGCATGGGCACGACACTGGTGCTGGCGGCGTTCAGGCCGCAGCGCGTGCTGGTCGGCCACATCGGCGATTCACGCTGCTACCGGCTGCGCAACAACAGGCTCGAGCAGCTCACGCGCGACCATTCGCTGCGACAGCAGCAGCTCGACGCCGGGGCGATCACCGCCGAGGAAGCCCTGGTTTCCCCGCACCGCAACCTGGTGACGCGTGCCGTCGGCGTCGAGCCGCAGGTCGTGCTCGAAACCCACGAGCACACCGCCAGGCCCGACGATCTGTACCTGCTTTGCTCCGACGGGCTCAGCGAGATGATTCCGGATGCGCAGCTTTTCACGCTTTTGACCCAGGACATCGGGTTGCAGCAGAAGGCCTCGCTTTTGATTGCAGTTGCAAACGACAATGGCGGCCGCGACAACATCGCTGTTGTCCTGGCCAGGGCGCGCACAGAAAACGACGCGCCGGAAGCCGCATAGTTGCAGGCCTGGCGACGGCGCGTCGCCTCGGCCTGCGGTCGACACGGGAAATCATGCAATCGGGGACTCGGCCATGCCGAAAATGATCATTGCGATCGATGGTGAGGTCGTCGGGCAATTGGCGCTCGCCAAGGATCGGACGACGCTCGGACGGCGCGCCTACAACGACATCGTGATCGACAATCCCGCCGTCAGCGGCGAGCATGCGTTGCTGCACATGACGCGCGGCGGCGAAGTCGAAATTGAAGACCTCAACAGCACCAACGGCACCTACATCAACGGACAGGTGGTCCAGAAACAGGTGCTTCGGGAGAACGACGTCATCGACATCGGTGGCTGCCGGATCCATTTCCGCGCGCGCAACAACCCGGCGACGAACGCGGCGGCAGCGCTCGAGGCGTCCGGCAACAGCGGCTTCCCGGAGCCCATCTCGCTGTCGTCGGCGCCCACGGAGGCCGGTGCCTTGGTCGGTTTCGGCACCCCGGTGCTGCGCGTGCTCTCAGGCAGCGAACCCGGCCAGGAGCTCCCGCTGCAGAAGGTGGTCACCACCATCGGTCGGCCCGGCGTGGCCGTGGCGGTGGTCACGCGCCGCCGGCAGGGCTATGTGGCCGCCAGCGTCATGGGCGCCGTCACGCTCAACGGCGCGCCGCTCGGCACCGAAGCCGTGGCACTGCAGGAGCGTGACGTGCTCGAACTCAGCGGCGAGACACGCATGGAATTCGTGCGGGTCTGACGGGATTTTCCCTGTTCCACGCCCTCGCGAGCGCCTGACGCCATGAACGCGCTGGGGCGACACTGGCCGCGCATCGCCATCACGCTGGTGCCCGTGCTGGTGGCGCTGACCCATTCAATGGGCGCATGGCACCTGAACGCGCTCGACAGGCTCGACCGCCTGATCTACGACACCCGCCTGCGCGCCACCATGCCGCGCACCTTCGACCCGCGCATCGTGATCGTGGACGTCGACGACGACGGCCTTGCACGGCAGGGCCAATGGCCCTGGGGGCGCGACATGCTCGCCCGGCTCACCACCGAACTCACGCAGCGGCAGAAGGCGGCCGTGGTGGGATTCGACGTGATGTTCATCGAGCCGGACCGCAGTTCGGGCCTGGACCAGCTTCGCCAGATCGCCCGCGGTCCGTTGCGGGACGTGCCGGCCCTCAGCGCCGAAGTGGAGCGGCTCGCGCCCGTGCTCGACAACGACCTTGTCTTCGCCAGGGCGCTCGAAGGCCAGCCCGTGGCGCTCGGCTACTACTTCACGCGCACCGAAACACCGACTGCGAAGGGGGCCTTGCCGGCGGCCCCGCTGCTCGAGGCCGGCGCGTTCCCGACCGGCAGCGGCTATGCCACCGGCTGGAACGGCTTCGGCGGGAGCCTGCCCGTGTTGGCAGCCGCCGCACCAGCCTCGGGCTTTCTCAATACGCTCCATCACGCGGGTGGCGATGGCGTCATTCGTTCCGTGCCGCTCATCGCCCGTTACCAGGGCGAGCACGGGCAGCCGGGCTACTACGAATCCTTCGGACTCTCGGTCTACCGGCTCGCCAACGGCTCACCGCCCGTGCTGCCAGCCTTTGCGGACGCGGCCGGCGAGTCCCGGCTCCATTCGTTGATCGTCGGCGACCTGCGCATTCCCGTCGACCAGGCCGCCCGCATGCAGGTTCCCTACCGGGGCGCCGGCGGCGCGCAGGGCGGATCGTTCCGCTACGTGCCGGCCGCCACCGTACTCGAAGGGCGGCTCGCCCCCGGCGAGCTGAAGGGGCGCATCGTGCTCGTGGGGGCCACGGCCCCCGGCCTGCAGGATCTGCGGGCCACGCCCGTGAGTTCGGCGTTCCCGGGCGTGGAGGTGCATGCCAACCTCGTGTCGGCCATGCTCGACCGCCGCCTGCTCACCGTGCCCGATTACGCCGCCGGCTACGAGGTGCTCAACATCATCGCTGCGGGACTCATCCTTGCCCTGGGCCTCACGCTGCTCCAGGCGCCGCGGGCCGTGCTGCTCGGTATCGGCACCATCGCCGTGCTCGTGGGGGCCAACACCTGGCTCTACCTCGGCTTCGGCCTCGTGCTGCCGCTGGCCTCGACGCTGGTCATGGCGACGCTGGCCTTCGTCCTCAACATGGGGTGGGGCTATTTCGTCGAGGCCCGCGCGCGGCGCGGTCTGGTCCGGCTGTTCGGCACCTACGTGCCGCCGCAGCTGGTCGACGAGATGCTGGTCCAGCCGGGGCGCTACAGCATGCGCGCCCAAAGCAGGCACATGACCGTGATGTTCTGCGACATGCGCGAATTCACACGCATCTCGGAGCACATGCCGCCGGCCGACGTGCAGGCCTTCCTCAACAAGCATTTCAGCCGGCTTGCCAGCATCATCAGCACCCACCGCGGCACCGTCGACAAATACATGGGTGACTGCGTCATGGCCTTCTGGGGCGCACCCATCGAGACGGCGGACCATGCCACCCTGGCTGTGCGCGCCGCGCTCGACATGGCGCAGGCTGTGCGCGAACTCAACAGGAGCCACCTGGCCGACGGGCGGCCCGAGATCAGCGTGGGCATCGGTATCAACAGCGGCGTGATGAGCGTCGGCGACATGGGCTCGGCGGCGCGCCGCAGCTACACCGTGGTGGGCGACGCCGTCAACCTGGCCTCGCGGCTCGAAGGCCTGAGCGCCTACTACGGCGTGGAGATCGTCGCGAGCGGCGCCACGCGTGAACTGGCGCCCGGCTTCGTCTGGCAGGAACTCGACAGCGTTCTCGTCAGGGGCAGGGCGCAGCCGGTCTCGGTCTTCACGCCGCTGGCGCTCGAGCCCGGGCAGGAATCGAGTGGTGACCGCCTGCAGTCCGAGACGCTGCAGCGCTGGGCCGAGGTGATTGCCGCCTACCGCCGCCAAGACTGGGCGACCGGTCGAAACCTGCTCGACCCTTTGCTCGCCGAGGATGCGAAAAAAGTCCTTTACCAGCTCTACGCGCAACGATTAGCCTCGATGGCGTTGCGGCCCCAGGACCCTGAGTGGGATGGTGCAACCCGGTTCGAAAGCAAATGACCACGCACTCAAGCAGGGGGTCTTCCACGATGCAGGTTCGCGTGCTGGGTTGCTCTGGTGCCATTGCCAAAGACTGTCGCACCACCTCGTTCCTGGTCGACAGCGACTTGCTCGTCGATGCCGGCACCGGCGTTGGCGACCTCACGCTCGACGAAATGGCGGGCATCGACGACGTGGTGCTAACCCACTGCCATCTCGACCACATTGCCGCGCTGCCCTTGCTGCTCGATGCCGTGGGCGGACGCCGCAACCGACCGCTGCGTGTGCATGCCTTGCCTGCGACCATCGCGGCGCTGCGCGCGCATGTGTTCAACAACGTCATCTGGCCCGACTTCGAGCGCATTCCGAGCCCCACGGCGCCCTACGTCAGCTTTCACGAGATCGCCATCGGGCAGAGCCTGACGGTCGGCAGCGCCATTGCCAAGCATGTCGAAGTGCTGCCGGCCGTGCACACCGTGCCGGCCTGCGGCTTCGCCGTCTGCCGCGCCGACGGCGGCGCCCACTGGGTTTTCTCGGGCGACACCGAACGCAACCCGCCGTTCTGGGACCGCATCAACGCGCTCGACGTGGCCGTGCTCGTGATCGAGACCGCCTTCAGCAACCGCGAAAAGGCGCTTGCCGAGCGCAGCCTGCACTTGTCGCCCCTCGCACTGGCCGAAGAACTGGCCCACATCGATCCGGAGAAACACTACCCGATCTACATCACCCACACCAAGCCGGCCGAGACTGAAGAGATCATGAGCCAAATCCAGACGCTGAGTGGGCAGGCCGCGGGGCTGGGGCAGCGGGATATTCGGTGGTTGAAGGCGAGTGGGGTGTTGACCTTTTAAGGCGACGCTCGTTCGGGCGACATCTCTGTCGTTGATGTCGAACAAAGTTGTCGCTGTTTGTAAAGGATCGGGAATTCATCACTTGGTTTGTTTGCAAAGCAGCTCGCAACGCGGATGGCACGGATGCTGCGGAATGCATCGTGGCTTCGGCGCATTGCCGGAGTGCTTGGCAAACCTACCGGGAGTGATAAATGAAGCGTCTTTCCATTGCACCAAGGTGCAGAAGGGTTTTACCCTTATTGAATTGATGATCGTGGTGGCGATCATCGGTATTTTGGCGGCTATTGCGTTGCCGGTATATCAAGAATATACGGTTCGCGCGCGGGTCTCGGAGGGGCTAGTTGCGGCTAGCGCTGCGAAGATAAATGTTTCCGATATTTTGGCAACCGGGCGTGATAGTGCCCTTGGCTATAGTGCCGGCTTTACCCCGCCGACCGTGAGCCCAAATCTGGCGTCAATCGCGATTGCTCCAATCACGGGGCAATTACGGTGACGACCACGGCTCGCGCTGGCGGGGGCACCTTGGTGCTGGTGCCTTATACCCGTGATGGGGCGACCATAAATCCCCTGCCGCCGCGAACCGGAGTGTTCACACCTCCTGCAGATTCCGTCAAACCGCAGTGCCATTCGGCAACGGTGGCGACATCAATCGCCGCCCCTACAACCGACGCCACCCTCTCGGCCCGGTTTGTGCCTTCTGAGTGCCGCTGATCCAAAATGACAAAGAGCGCTCAGGCGCTCTTAGTTTGAGAATTCATGTCAAAAATCAGAGCAGCGCTTCGTTGGCAGTTGTTTATCTCGTTGCTTGTTTAATTCTCGCTTTTCCTGTATCTACGCTGGTGCTTCGGATGTGGCTTCTACCGCTATTTTTCGGAGAGGGCGGGTGCCATAGATTTGCTGATATTAAGAACAGGGCCGATTCAAAAATATCCAGGCTACGAACCTGCCAGACTTATCTGCTCCCGCCCCCGTCCATCGTGTTGTCGAACACAACCTCCACCCTCAACCGAGACTTGACGGGGCGGCCTTGCGCCTGCCCTGGGGAAAAAAGGGCAGCCTCGAATGCTTCTCTCGCGGCCTGCCCAAGCAACACGGGAAGCGTTGCGCCCTCTTCGGTCACGTGCCGGACCTTGCCTTCTTCGTCAATGAAGACGGAGAGCACGCCGATAAAGTGCTCGGCAGTAAATTCGCCTTTGGGCGCGCCGAGAGCGATGGGCGCCAGGGCCGCTGGCGGCGTGGAGAGCTGGGAGCGCGGGAGATAGGCACTGCCATCGAAGCTTTCAGGCGACTCGTTCTCATCTCTGCCGGAAGTCGTGGGGTCCTCCGGCTCTGCAATTGGCACGGTAGGCATCGGGAGGATCGGCCGCAAGGCACTCGCCGGCACGGTCTCCTGGAATGATGGCGCGCCTCTTTCCGCTGCAACAACCACCTCAGTAGCCGGCTTTTCCTTCCCCGGATGAATCGCCGCCTCTTTGGTCGAACGCGGTTCCGGACCGGGCCGCGTGCGCAGTTGCACCTGAATGGTCTTTGACCCGGCGCCACTGCCATCGGAGCGCGCCACCTGCCCGGCAGATGGCGGCGAAAGAGAACGGGGAGGCGCGATGTGATACGTGAGCACCGCGGCGTGCAGCGCCAGGGACATTCCGGCACACAGCCAAATGGGGCTGGTGCTGTGCACGACCAATCCTTGAGCCCCCGCCGAGGGGCCTCCCGCCAGCGCGCCGGCACCTGCCATCCTCTAGCACTCGCCCCCGGTCAGTCGGTCAGCTCCCGCCACGAACTCCTAAGCGGATTGCTGCCGGACCCGGGAGGGTTGCCGCCGGATTCCCCTCTGAGCGCGCCATCCGTCGTCGGACGAATCACGATGGTGCTGCCGTCCTTCAGCTTGACCCAACTCTGGCCGGCAATCAGCGAACTGGCGCTCCAGAGCTGGCCCGCATTGGCCAAGGAGCTCGAACCGTCCGTGGCATTCAGGAAGTAGCGCCACGAGGAGCCGCCTGAGCTGCACGCGTCGCCGCTGGGAATTCCGGTGGCGACGGAGAGGGTGCCGAATTGGAGCGCCAGGTTCGTGAACACGCGTTCGCCGCTGTGAGGAAGGTCGGCCCACCAGCCATTGTTGGTCGTCCAGTTGACCGGGTTCCTGCTGATCGAGGCGTTGTTGCCGGAGACGGTGAAGGTCTGACGCACCATGGTGTTGTTGTTGCGAACGTCTCCGACGCCGGTCTCGGTCAGCGAATCCTTGACGGCGTAGATGCTCTGCTGGGTCGTGTCCTCCACGTCCGCGGCGCCGAGGTAGCGCCCGGTCGCGACGATCACCACCGGCTTGCCCGAGACCTCGACCGTTTCGGGCCGCGTGGTGATCGGCTGCGGCGTCGTCTCGTTGACCTGGAACTTGGCCAGCAGCAGGGCGCCCTGGTTCGGCAGCACGAGGTTGTCGATGTCGAAGCGCCAGAGATTGCCCTGCAGGTCGCCGCCGTAGAAGCGTTTGGACGTGTTGTCCGACACGTCGTCGATCCAGGTGTTGATCTTCGCCAGGCCACTCGGATTGCTGGCCGTGCCGGCGGTGGTCGGGATGTCGGCGCTGATGACTTTGGCACCCGTGTTTGCATTCAGCACGAAGAGGCGCCCCTTGCCGTCACCGGTACCGGCCCCGTCCCCGGTGCCGTTGTTGTAGCCGGACGCGAAGACCACGATCCAGGTGCCGTCCTTGCGCTTGGTGATGATCGGATTCCCGAAGCTGAGGCCCAAGTTAGCGTCGGTGAACTCCCACAGCGGCTTCGGATTTTCGGGATCGGTGATGTCGAGTGCGTAGTAGCTGCGGCCACCCTTGTTGAGGCCGCCCACCAGGATGGTCTTCCATTCGGAGCCCACCTTGATGTCACCGATCACCGGTGCGCCATCGACGAAATAGCGGTGCCGCGATTCGTAGCTCATGTCGGCCAGCCTGTACATCTCCGGCATCACCGCGGTGGGCACATAGCCCCAGCGTTCCGTACCGGCATCGCTGCCGCCAGCCGAGAAGGCGTGCAGCATGCCGTCGTTGGCGCCCACGTAGACCATGGGCTTGCGGTCCTTGTTGGCGATCACGAAGTTGGCGTAGCCCGCATCGCTGTAGGTGAACGGCGGCTTGCCGACATAAGCCGGTGCGCCGTTGATGATGTCGCCAAGCACGCCGCCCGCCCGCGGTCGATACAGGGCGCGCGTGGTGCCGTTCGCCGTGCTGGCCGCCTCGTAGGTGCGGTCACCGCGCAGGAAGTTGACCAGGTTTTCGCCGCGGTTGATCTTGGTCTTGTCCGCATCGGTCACGTTGTCCAGGCACTGCGCCGCCACGACGGTGGTGCGCGAGCACAGGTTGCTGAAGTGCCCGCCATGGCCATCGGCATTCAGGCTGGTCCAGTCGAAGGCTTGCCTGACGGTGGAATTCGGCTTGCGGTAGTAGATCTTGCGGTTGGCAAACGGCGTGGCGTCGAGGCTCGCCCTGGCGGACCAGACCGCCGTGGTGCCGATCGCGCCGGTGTCGCCGTTGAGCGAAAAGGCCTCCACGTCGCCGCTCCACTTCTTGGTGGTGTAGCTTGCCTTGTAGACTTGGTTGTTGTCGCCCGCCACGAGTTCCAGCGCGCTGGTGGATGCGGCCGACGAGGTGCCCGAGACTTCCTGGATGGTATTGACCACGCCGCTGATCGCCTCCGCCAGCGCGCTCGCGTTGAGCGCCGAGTAGTACTGGCCGCGGCCATTCACGGCCGCATGCCAGAGGTCGTCGATGTTGGTGGCGTTGCCCCCGCTTGTGGTTTCCGCTGGAGCAGGCCAGTTGGCCCTGCCGGTGACAAGGTCCACGTAGGCGCCCGAGGTCTGGGTCAGGTAGTTGCGGTCGTAGTCAAGCGTGCCGTTCACGCCGAGCCCGATGGTGAACGTGGTCATGTGCTGGGTTGTCGCGGTGTCGCGGCCGGCGGGCACGATGTTGTTCGAGCAGACATCCTGTTCCGAACCCGAACTCGACGATTTGCAGTTGCCGAGTTCGCTCGTGCGCAGGTCGGTCTTGTAGTAGTAGGCCGCCACGTCGGCCAGCGTGTCTTCGTGACCATTGTCTTTCATGGGGCGGGGATCCGCATCGTCTTGCTGGCCGACCCGGCCTTTGCTGTCGAGTTGCATCGGTCCGTAGCTGGTGCCCTCGGTGCCTGTGTTCCAGTACCCGTCCGTCGAGAGCAGCGCATAGTTGCGCTGGCAGGAATACTGCATCGGGTCGTAGGTCTGGCCGCTCATCTTCTTGGCGAAATAACGGCCGGCCTTGGAAAGCGCACCCCGCAGCGGCGTCGTGGAATCGCCCGTGGCCGCGTAGAGCTTCGAATAGAAGGTCTGCTTGTGCGTGCTGCCGAAGTCGTCAACATCGAGAAAGCCTGCATTCGTTCTCACGCCGGTCTCGCTGATGGTGGTGAATCCGACGCGGTAGCCCGCGTCGAGGCCCAGCATGGCCTTGCCCGTTGCGGTGCGCATGAGCAGCTGCCGGGTCCTATAGTACGAATACCAGTTGGCGTAGTTCTCTGCTTCGGCCGATGTGGCGGAGACCTGCACCACGTCGTACAGCGCCTTCCCGGCGCTGGAGTTCGTGGCGTACATGCACTCCTTGTAGAAGGTCGTGGTCTTGTCGACGCCGCTGCTGCTGTACTTCCACGCCATCTTGGGCTGAGTGCCCTTGTAGGCGAAGTAGATGTTCAGCGGGGTGCGCGAAATGGTCCAATTGGTGGCATTGCCGCTGCCCGAAGTGGTGGCGACATTGACCGTCAGAGTCTTGGTCCCTCTGGTCCAATCGCTGTTGGAGTTCGTCCAAGCGGACACGACGCCGTTCAGGGCCTTGGCGTTCTTACCGGTGCCGGCGAGCAGGCTCACCGTTTCCCCGAGGACGAACGTGTCCGCCCTGAAACCGGCGGTGCTGAACTGAAAGGACTTGCTGCCCGTTCCCACCGTCACGGATGAATTGGTAGTGATGGCCAGATTCTCCGTCTGGCCCAGGTCGTCCGATCCCGTCTTGGCGAAGCCGTCGTTCCATGCCGATTGGAAGGATGCGTTCGGGAACACGGCGCCGGCGGAACTCACGGGCGGCGAATAGGTTAACGACGGGTCGTACGCCACGCCGTTGCACTGAGCGCTTCCATAGCCGAAGGTCGCAGTGTTGCTCATGTCGTCGGGCATGTAGGCCCTGGTCATGCTCCCGGAGTTGTCCAGGATGAACAGCAGGTTCGGCTTCGCCTTGACGTTGGGCCGCGTGGCCAGCGGTTCATCGAGGATCAGCGTGTCTGCCGTGGACAGGCTCGGCGTGACGAGCGCCAGCAGGCCCACGGCCAGCGACAGAATGCCGACGACGACCGCATTCGTCCGGCGAGCCCCGGCAGGCCACCGGTGCCGGAAAAAACTGTGAGACATAGAAACGGACTCCTCGTGTCGCGAAACCGCGCACCTGCTAGTAGAAATTGACGATGGTCTCGGTGAAGCCGACCGTGTTGCGCGCGCCGAGCACGCGCACGACGATCCGGTAGTACGGCCCGCCCGTGGTGCCGAACCGCGGCGTGGAATAGTCGATGAGTCCTCGACCCGACCCCGCGGTACTGCCTGCGAGCGGCTGCGCGCAGCTGTTGTTGATGTCGTCGTTCGCGTTGCCCGCGTTGGCGCACAGACGGAAGATCACGTAGCGCGCCTTGTTGCCACCGGTGCCCGCCGCGGCATCGACCGACTTCAATTCGCAGGAGCCGAAGGTGCCGGCCGCGGCATACGGGCACTTTTTGTCCTGCGCATCGCTCCAGTCGACCAGCTTCCGGTTCGCGACCGTCTGCTGCTGGCCAGTGACGTCGACCGGCGCATCCTTGGTCTTGTCCGCTTTGAATTCCTTGGTGCTCGCGTAATACCCGCTCGTGGGCGCGTCATCGTTGAGGCTGGCGGCATTCGCCTTCAGCCATGCAATGGCTTCGCGCGTGGCTTGGTCGCCTGCGACAGTGGCGTCCTGTTTGAAGCCGATGTTGCCGAGCACAAGCGTGCCCGTGTCGACGGTGCGAACCAATGCGAGCGTGGCGAGCGACAGTGCCACCAACGCCACTAGCGCGAAGAGCAACGAGACGCCGCGCTGCGCGTCAGAGTGAGATGAAGATTTCATGGCGTGGCGGCCGAGTTCCAGAGCATGTTTCGCAGCGGCACGACGGTGTCGAAGACCTTGTATCGGTAGTGCTTCCAATCCGGGACGTGGTCGGTTTTGAGCACCAGGCATTTGCTGTCGCCGCAGGTTGCCGCACCTTCCACGGTGCTGCTTGCGCCGACATCCCATGAAGGTTCAGTGCCCGTGACTTCCTCTTTTTCGTACTGGCTGCTTCGGGCCACCACCGCAATGCGGATCGCGAGCACCTTCCTCCATTCGGCGGCCGTCGTGGGTGCAACCGTGTCGTAGGTGCCGACCTGCCCTGCCGTGGTCGTTTCCTTGCCATACATCGCCTGCAGGTTGACGATCTGGGGGTGGAGCATCTCGTTGGCCGAGACGGCATCGGCCGTGCGCGCCGTGACCTCCAGGCTCTGCGCGTTGACGTTGATCCCGTACGTGTTGAACGACAGGCTCCCCATGTTCAGGAGATAGCTCTTGTCCTGGTAGCCGGTGTCCGGAAACACGCTGCCGCTGTTCCATTTGCTCGTGCCGCCTGCCACATGCGGAATGTGGTGCCAGCCGAGCGTGGTCTCGGTGGGTGTCGATGCGCCGTCGTCGGTCACGCTGAACACCGCGCACCAGTTGTCGTCGTTCCACCCGCCGCTGGCCGGCACTGCGATCATCAGGTCGCCAGCCGCCACGCCGAAGCTTGACTTCACGGTGAACGAGTTGCCGGTCTTCGGATGCGCCTTGGTGACGAGCAAGGGCGCCGAGAAGTTCGGCTTGCGGCTTTGTAGCACGGTGATCTTGTCGGGGGCGCCATCGGCGCCATCCTCGATGCGCACGGGCACCAGTTTCGGCTCGAACAGGATGGCGGGCGTATCCGCCGGCGCATCGGGGTCCTTGAAGCTGCCCTTGACCTGGCAGCCCAGTGCCTCGAGATTGCCGACCGCGCCATAGCCGGACATCTGGATGTCTCGTTGCAGCGTGTAGAGCGACAGCGCGCCATTCACCTGGGCATCGCTGCCCGATGCGACCGTGCGCTTCTTGGCTTCCGCCACCGAGGTGACCTCGGTGATGACGAGCACCGTCAGCATGCCGAGCACCAAGCCCACCATCAACTCGATCAGGGTGAAGCCGCGAGGCGCTCGAAGCGTCGGCGCGCGCGGGGGGCGAAGCGGATGAATCGGCGTCATGGTCATCAGCTGGCCGTCCTCAGTGCGATGGTGCTGCGCGTTACATACTTGTGTGTCTCGCCGCCCGGCATCGTCCAAGACACGGTGACTGCCACGTCGCCGTTGCCGTCCACATCGATGGCGGCCGCTCCGCTCGGCAGCAGGCTCGCGACCTTGGTGCGCCATTCGAGGCAGCTTGCGGCGACGCAGGTGGTGGTGCCTTCGTAGGACGAGAGATTGGCAATGTCCACCCACATGCGGCCGATGACCTCGCTGGCGAGGTTGGCCGCGTCCGCGCGGAGCTTGGCGTCGGTCTGCGTGCGCGTCATGGTGCCTTGTAGGCCGATCAGGCCCAGCACGCCGAGCATGAAGATCAGGATCGCCACCAGAACCTCGATGAGGGCGACCCCGCGGCTGCGGGAAGAAGCTCTTGCCCGGCGCTGGCGAGCATTGTGATGTGCGTGCATGGTCTTAATTCGATTCGGCCGGGCACAGGCGGGGATCGGCGGTGGCCGTGGTGGGCACAGAGGGATCGCACATGCGGACAGCACCCGCCGCTGTCAGGTTCACGCGCAGGTTGCGGTACTGCGTGTCGTCGTTCGGGCCGGTCACGTCTATCTGCGTGATCGAGCCGCCCGCCGCGGACACGATCCTGCCGAAGCCGTTGAAGGTCACCGTGCTGTTGTCCGCCGTGACCTTCACACCATCGCCACCGTCCTTGACCGTGCGGCTTTCCACGAGCATTGGGGCCTCGGTGGTCGACCGCACGCTGGCGCATTGGCCGGCTGGTGAACTGACGCTGATGACCCAGGATCCACTGTCCGTCGAGAGGGCGCACGTGTTGTCGAGGGCGCCTGCGTCATTCAGCGTCACGAGGTAGAAAGAAATATTCTGGTTGCGCCGGATGGCTTCCATGCGCGCCGTGAGCAAGCCGTTCTGTAGCGCCTCAGTCGTGTTCCGGATGCGCGTGTTGTCCATCCAGGTGCCGATGCTTGGAATGGCCAGCCCGAGGATGAGCGCCAGCAATGCGACGGTGACCACCAGTTCGACGATGCTGAAGCCGCGCTGCTTCATGGAAGGCCCGCAGATCAGCACGTGGTGCTCGAAGTCAGCCAACATTCCTGGTCCACATCGGCATTCTTGAATTTGGTCGTCTTGCGCGTGCCCTCGTGGTCGATGGTGTAGACGTGGCCGGTGACCGCATGGCCGGTGCCGGTTGCGGTGATGGTGTAGCTCTGGAAGCTGGCCCCGCTGGCAGTGCAGCTGAACGAGAAGTTCTTGGTGGCAGCGAAATCCTTCCACCCCTCGGTTGTGTCAGGTGCGCAAGCGGCTGCCGTTCCGTAGTTCCGGTTGTCTTGGTAGTACTGCTCCATCTTCGAACGGAAGTCGGACAGGGCGTTGAAGGCCTCGGGCAGGGTGCCACGACGAACGTAGTCGTTGTACGAGGGGACTGCGATCGCCGCCAGAACGCCAATGATCGCTACGACGATCATCACTTCGATCAAGGTGAAGCCCCGTGGATCACGTCGTGCCGCGAGGATGCGGCGCAGGTGGCTTGCATGCTTCTTCACGAGATACCTTTCGGCCGATCAAAGGTCAGGTGGTCCAATGCGGCGACAGTTGCAGACATATGTTAAAGAATGTCTCGAAGAGTGTTTTTTTGCAAAACCGCTCATCCCCCGCCCACAGCCATTCGTCGGCCGCTCGTCGGCACAATCGCCCGAATGACTTCCCGCGTAGCCGGGCCCGTCGAGGCCGGCGCCCTTTCTCCGACCGCCGTCCTCGGCATCCGTGCAGGCCTGGTCGGGTTCCCCTTTCTCTGCCCGCTGGTGGCGGGCCCTTCGGTCCAGGCCTGGCAACTGCTCGCCACCTGGCTCTGCGTCGCGGCGATGCTGTTTGCGATGCCGACCGGCCTGCCGGCGCGGCGTGTCCAGGCCTGGTTGGCCGCTGGCGCGGCCGCCATCGTGCTGTCTTCCTTGTTCGTCGCCTCACACGGCACAGCGGCGCTGTGGCTTCCGCCGGTGGTGGTGCTTGGCGGCGTGGCGGCTGCGACCTGCGTGGGCGCGGGCGTGGCACGTGGCGGCCCGTCCATGGCGGCGGTTCTGGCCTGGGGCGTGCTCGTCGCGGGCCTGGTCAGCGCGGTGCTCGGCCTGCTGCAGTACTACGGCCTGGCCGAGCCGCTGGTGCCCTGGACCACCACGCCCGCGCTGGGCCAGGCCTACGGCAACCTGCGCCAGCGCAACCAGTTCGCCACGCTGATCAGCATGGCGCTGGTGGCGGCGCTCTGGATCCATGCGACACGGCAGCAGCCATCGGCGCGGGGCGGCCGCTGGTTGGCGGCGGCCACCCTGCTGCTGCTCGCGGCCGCGGCGGCGTCGACTTCGCGCACCGGCTTGCTCCAACTGCTGGCGATCGTGGGCGTGGCCTCCTGGATCGCTTGGCAGGAACGGCGCAGGGCGAAAACAAGACCAGAAGGAAGTGCCCGCTTCTCGCTGCCGTCGCCCTGGGTCTTGCTGGCGATGATTCCGATCTACTTCGCCCTGGCCTGGCTGCTGCCGCAGCTCGCTGCCGGCGAGATCGAAGGCATGATGCGCCGCCTGCAGGAGGGCGCGCCCGGCGACCACACGCGGCTGGTCCTCTGGCACAACGTGCTTTCGTTAATTGCCGAGCGGCCCTGGGTGGGTTGGGGCTGGGGCGAGCTCTCGTTCGCGCACTTCAGCACGCTTTACGAGGGGCCCCGATTCCCCGAGATCCTCGACAACGCGCACAACCTGCCGCTGCACCTGGCGGTCGAGCTGGGCGTGCCGGTGTCGGTGCTGGTCTGCGGTAGTTTCGCGTGGATGGTTTGGGCGGCACGGCCCTGGCGCGAGCATGATCCCGCTCGGCTCATGGCGTGGGGCATGCTGGGCGCTGTCACGCTGCACAGCCTGCTCGAATATCCGCTTTGGTATGGGCCGTTCCAGCTGGTTTTCGGGCTCTGCCTCGGCCTGTTGTGGCCCGGGTCGCCCAATGGGAAGCCGCGCGCCAAGCCGCGTCTCGCGCCGCCGGTGCCGGCTTCGGCCGCCGCGGCCGTGCTGCTCGCAGTGGTCGGCTATGCCGGCTGGGACTACATCCGCATCAGCCAGATCTACCTGCCGCGTGACGAGCGCCTGCCGGCCTATGAAGACGACACGCTCGCCAAGGCCCGGCGTTCTTGGCTGTTCGCGCGGCAGGCGGGCTTTGCCGAACTGACGCTCACGGCCGTGACGCCGGCCAATGCCGCCGCGGTGCACGCGCTGGCCGAGCGGACGATGCACTTTTCGCCCGAGCCGCGCGTGATCGTCAAGCTGATCGAGAGCGCCGAACGGCTCGGCCGGCAAGCCGAGGCGCGCGCCCAGGCCGAGCGCTTCCGCACCGCCTTTCCGGCCGACTACGAGCACTGGCTGCGTGGTGAAGCCACCGACCGCCGCGGCGTCCCGTAGCGCCCCGTGCGTCAGCCGGAGACGTAGCTCCCCGACTTGCCGCCGTGCTTCTCGCGCACGTGCACGTCGGTGATCCGCATGCCGCGGTCCACGGCCTTGCACATGTCGTAGATGGTGAGCAGCGCCACCTGCACGGCGGTCAGGGCTTCCATCTCGACGCCGGTCGGGCCCACCGTCTCCACCGTGGCGGTGCAGGTCACCTGCGGTGCCTGGCCCGCATCGGCCAGCGTGAACGCCAGCGCCACGCGCGTGAGCGCCAACGGGTGGCACAGCGGGATCAGGTCGCTGGTTTTCTTGGCCGCCTGGATGCCCGCGATGCGCGCAATGCCGAGCACGTCGCCCTTCTTCGCGGTGCCTGTTTCGATCAGCGCCAGCGTGGCGGGCTGCATCTCGATGCGGCCGGTCGCCACGGCCACGCGGTGCGTGGCGGGCTTGGCCGCGACGTCGACCATGTGGGCCTGGCCCTGCGCGTCAAAATGGGTGAGCGAACTACTCATGGGGTGAACATTCCGTGGGGAGATGCATCATACGAGCCCGAGCCATCGACGAGGAATGCCGCGCTTGACGACCACTTCTGCCAAGACCACGAGACCTGCTTCTGCCGTGCCTGTGCTGCGGTCGCTCTGTGCGGCCGTGCTGATTGCGTCGCAGGTGCTGCTGCCGGTGCCGGCCCGGGCGCAGCTGCAGGTGCTGCCGGGCCTGGGCGATGGCGGCGAAATGACCGCCAGCGCCGAACGCCAGCTCGGCGACCAGATTGCGCGCGAGCTCTACCGCGACACCGACTACGTCGACGACCCGGTGGTCGGCGCCTATGTGCAGGAGATCTGGCAGCGCCTGCTCGCGGCGGCACGCCAGCGCGGCGAGCTCACGCCCGAGCTCGACGAGCGATTTGCCTGGGTGGTGCTGCTCGGGCGCGACCGCAACATCAATGCCTTTGCGCTGCCGGGCGGCTACCTCGGCCTGAACATGGGCCTGATCGCCGCGGTGGGCAGCCGCGACGAACTGGCGACGGTGCTCGGCCACGAGCTGTCGCACGTCACGCAACGCCACATCTCGCGCATGATGAACCAGCAGGGCAAGCAGATGCCGCTGATGATTGCGGGCTTGATCCTCGGCATGATCGCGGCCAGTAAGAGCCGCAATGCCGATGCGGGGCAGGCCGTCATCATGGGCAGCCAGGCGCTCTTCATGCAGAACCAGCTGAGCTTCTCGCGCGACATGGAGCGCGAGGCCGACCGCGTGGGCTTCGGCGTGATGACGCAGGCCGGCTTCGCGCCCCAGGGCGCGGCCACCATGTTCGAGAAGCTGCAGTACGCCTCGCGCCTCAACGACAACGGCTCGTACCCTTACCTGCGCAGCCATCCGCTCAATTCCGAGCGTATCTCCGACATGCAGGGGCGCTTCCAGTTCCGCATGGATGCGGTCGAGCCCTTGCCGCTCGCCATGGACCACGCGATGGTGGCCGCGCGCGCGCGTGCGCTCACGCGGCCGGGCGTCGACGTGCTGCGGCTCTGGATCGATGCGGCCGCGAGCGGCGAGTTCGCGCGCAGCAGCCCGGCCCAGCAGGCCGGCACCTTGTACGCCGCGGCCTTCGCCGCCAAGGAACTGCGCGACCACAAGGCAGCCGGCGCGCTGGCCGAGAGGCTCGCGGTGCGCACGGCCGACGACGCTTCCGCCGCCAAGCTGGCCCGCTGGCTGCAGGCCGAGATCGCACTGGCGGCCGGCGATGCGCAGCGCGCCGCGGGGCTGCTCGATGCGCGATCGAAAGAGCGGCCCAAGATGCTGCTCGCGGCCGATGCCGCCGTGGCAACGCGCCAGGCCGCGCCAATGGTGCCGGTGCTGCGCGACTGGGTGGCCGCGAACCCGCGCGACGCGACGGCGTGGCGCGCGCTGGCCGGCCTGTACGGCGCGCAGAACGACACGGTGCGCGCCGTGCGTGCCGAGGCCGAGGCCAACGTGGCGATCCTCGATTACCCCGCGGCACGCGACCGCCTCAAGGCGGCGCAGGAACTCATGCGCCGGCCTGGTGCACCCATCGATCACTACGAGGCCTCGATCATCGACAGCCGCGCGCGGGCGGTCGACGTGCTCGTGAAGCGTCAGGCCGAAGAGCCGCCGCTCAGGTAGCGCGGTGGCTCAGCGTTTCGAGAGCAGGCCGCCGAGCGCGGCCTCGATGACAAGGCCCAGCAGCGAATAGATCAGCGAGCCGATCAGTGCCGCCAGGAAGCCATTGACCTGGAAGCCGCCGAGCAGCCCCGAGGCGGCCCAGAACAGCAGCGCATTGATCACGAACAGGAACAGCCCGAGCGTGACGATCGTGACCGGCAGCGTCAGCACCACCAGCACGGGCCTGACGACCATGTTGAGCAAGCCGACGATCGCGGCCGCAATCAGTGCCACCCCGAAGTTGTTGATCTGGACGCCGGGATAGATGTAGGCCACCGCGAGCAGCGCCACCGCGCTGAGCAGCCATTTGATGATGATGCGCATGGGCCGCAGGATAACCCAGGCACCCCTAAAAACAACGAGCCCCGGGGCGTTGCCGCACCGGGGCTCGTCAGGGAAGCGTTGCGCGCTATTCGGCCAGTTCGTTGGCCAGCACCAGCAGCGTGCCCATGCCCATCACGGCACCCGGGAAGGCCCATCCCGACTGGCGCCGCGGCGTTTGGTCGAGCGTGATCGGCTCGAGGTCGACGCCGATCTTCGGACGCCGGGCATCGACCACGTGCGTGGCGGCATGCTCGCGCTTCAACTGCTGCGTGAGCTCCGTGAGCGGCCCCTTGGCGAGCACCGGCGTGACCTGCCCGCCATTGCGCTCGAGCAGCGGCAGCAGCTGCGCCTGCACCTTGCTGAACCACTTGGCGCGCCAGTTCTCACGCGCGCTGTGGCTCACCCATTTGCTGATGCGGTGTGTCATGCGGGGTGCGCAGGCAACCAGCACCCAATGCCGGGCCACCACGCTGTCCGCGTCCGGAGCGAGTTCGGCAAACTGCTCTGCGGCGTAGCCGGCGTCGTCGACATAGAGAATGATCTTTTCCACGGTCCGCTCCTCGATGGGGTGGTGAGAGTGGCAGAGGCTGCCCGATCGAAGAGCGGCCTCTGCCGACGGCTGCAGGCGATCAGCTGCCGGTCGTGGTGGCGGTTTCGGCAGGAGGATGCCGGCGCGCCTGGCGCATGGCCACCCACTTGCCGATGACCAGCACCAGCAACGCACCGAAGATGCCTGCGCCGTAGCGGATCAGATCGGTCTGCGGCACCTTCGGCACCCAGGTCCAGGCCGCGGTGTTCGCCAGGGCGGGGTCGGACACGGCCATCGTGCCGGCAATCCAGCCCAGCAGCATGCCGCCGAGCGTGATGATCATCGGGAAGCGGTCCATCAGCTTGATGACCAGCTGGCTGCCCCAGACGATGATCGGGATGCTCACGAGCAGGCCGAAGATCACGAGCGGCATCTGGTGGGTTTCGCCGGCGCCTTGGGCGGCACCCGCGATGGCGATCACGTTGTCCACGCTCATCACGAGGTCGGCAATGATCACGGTCTTGACGGCGCCCCAGAGCTTGTCGCTGGCGGCGATGTTGCCGTGCGCATCGTCATGGTCGGGCGCAAGCAGCTTCACGCCGATCCACAGCAGCAGCACGGCGCCCGCCAGCTTCAGGAACGGAATGGCCAGCAGCGTGAGCGCGAAGAAGATCAGGATGACCCGCAGCACGATGGCGCCGGCCGTGCCCCACAGGATGCCCTGTGTGCGCTGGGCCGGTGGCAGCTTGCGGCATGCCAGGGCGATGACGACGGCGTTGTCGCCGCCGAGCAGGATGTCGATCATGATGATCTGACCGACCGCGACCCAGAACTCCGGGGTCATGAACTGTTCCATAGATTCCTCTTGTCTTCGTGCGTGGCCGCCGATTTCCGGGTGGAGCGGCGGTCCGGCGCATGCGTTGCGTTTCGATTCATCCCATGCAGGAAGTTCGAAGCGATGACGAAGACCGGGGTAACGACCGGGAGTCAGGAACGCTTCGACCAAACCTGCGCAGGTTCAAATCGAAGGTCTTGCTCGACAACGCGCACCCCAAAGCAAGGCGCGCGTCGCCCGACAGGCCGGAAGTGTTGTGCTTCGTATTGACGACCTGTCGATTCCCGCCATCGTGGATGGCAGTCGGGAGCTACTCCCCTTCGTGCGCGAATTAGATCATCGCGGCCCCCGATCTGGCAACCGAAAGTTTTCGGCAGTTTTGCACGGCTGGCTGGAAAGCCTTGTTAACTATGCCCCGCTAGCTATCCAATTCATAGCACCGATTAACCTCCGGCGGCCCTCGGGAATTGCGGGACTATGATCGCCGCTCGCTGTTTTTTCTCTGCCATGGCCGCCATTCACATCACCGACATCGAGGCCGCCATCAACCACTGGCGCGCCAAAAGTCCTTCGCCCGACGGCATCACCCTGGCGCCCGAATTGCGCGCGCTCGCCGAGGTCTACGCGCTCATGGTGTTTCATCACGAGGACGAGGTCGCCGAGGCTGGTTTTCCCGCCAAGGCCTGGGCCGCCTGGCTCGACTGGTACCACAGCACCCCCGACACGCCTTGCATCGCGATCTGCTCCACAAGCCAGGGCGACGATGAATGCAAGGGCTGCGGCCGCAGCTTCGACGAGGTGCAGCACTGGCCCGCCATGACGCCGGCCGAAAAGCGCGTCACCTGGCGCCGCATCACCATGGAAGACTCGGCATGGCGCTTCAACCGCTATGCGGAACGTGCCCGCGAGGCAGCGCCGCCGCAATGGCCCGACGACCCTGCCGAGCCGCTCGGCCCGGACGATACACCCTGAAAGGCCACCGCATGCGCCGCCTCGCCCAAGCCCCCAACCTCGCGATCGCCACCCTGTGGGTGCATGCCTTGCGCGAGGAGGGCATCGAGGCCACCGTGCAACGCGAGTTTCTTGGCGCCGTGATGGGCCACCTGCCGCCCGATCAGTGCCTGCCCGAGATCTGGATCGACGACGACAGCCGGTTCGAGCTGGCGCAGCAGGTGCTGCATGCGGCGCAGCACCGGCCGCAGCGCGATTGGCACTGCAGCTGCGGCGAGCGCGTCGAGGGCGGCTTCGAGCAGTGCTGGCAGTGCGGCCGCATGATGCCGGCCGCCTGACGAGAAACCGAGAGAGGCGCGCTGCCTACTTCCAGCGCTTCAGCTCGACGTCGATGCTGCGGCTGCCGTCGCCCAGCGTCAACGTGTTCTCCTGGATCGTCGCCTGCAGCTGCATGCTGCGCTGCGCGAGCAGGGCCAGCGCCTGCGAGGCCTCGGTGGGCACGCGGTACACCTGCAGGTTCTGCGGCCGCGCGAGCTTGCCTTCGATGCCGCGCCACCAGATCTCGGCCGCGTGGTTGAAGCAGTAGACGATGACCTCGTCCGCCTTGCCGCAGGCCTTGATGACCGGCTTGTCCTCGGGCTGGCCGACCTCGATCCAGAGCTTGGTCTCGCCCGTGAAGTCGCGCAGCCAGACGTCGGGCTCCTCGACGTTCGACAGTCCCGCACCGAAGGCCAGCGTGCCGTCGCCGTGGCACACGTCCTGCAGCTTGTGCGCATTGAGCGCCAGCGCGACCAGCCGGATCATCATGCGCTCGTCGGTCTCGCTGGGATGGCGCGCCAGCGTCAGCGCGTGGTCGGCGTAGTAGCCGTGGTCGATGTCGGCCACCGCGACGGTGGCCTTGAAGATGGTGGATTTGAGGGCCATGGGTGCGCGAGTGTAGGCGCCCCCTCAGATTCGGCTGGCGAGCTCCGCCGCCTTGCCCACGTAGCTCGCCGGCGTCATGGCCAGCAGCCGCGTTTTCTCGGCTTCGGGAATGTCGAGAGAGCGGATCAGCCCGTGCAGCGCCTCGGCCGTCACCGTCTTGCCGCGGGTCACTTCCTTGAGCTGCTCGTAGGCGCCCTGCACGCCGTAGCGGCGCATCACCGTCTGGATCGGCTCGGCCAGCACTTCCCACGAGGCATCGAGATCCTCCGCGAGCGCTTCCTCGTTGATCTCGAGCTTGCCGAGCCCCGTGGCCAGGCTGGCATAGGCCAGCGTTGCGTAGCCGAAGGCCACGCCGATGTTGCGCAGCACGGTGCTGTCGGTCAGGTCACGCTGCCAGCGGCTGACCGGCAGCTTCTCGCTCAGGTGGCGCAGCACCGCGTTGGCCAGGCCCAGGTTGCCTTCGGCGTTTTCGAAATCGATCGGATTGACCTTGTGCGGCATGGTCGAGGAGCCGATCTCGCCCTTCTTGAGCCGCTGCTTGAAGTAGCCCAGGCTCACGTAGCCCCAGATGTCGCGCGAGAAATCCACCAGGATGGTGTTGGTGCGCGCCACCGCGTCGAACAGCTCGGCCATGTAGTCGTGCGGCTCGATCTGGATGCTGTAGGGCTGGAAGCTCAGGCCCAGGCCGAGCGGCGCGGGCGTTTCGACCACCTTGCGGCTGAACGCCTCCCAGTCGAAGTCGGGCCAGGCGGCGAGATGGGCGTTGTAGTTGCCCACCGCCCCGTTCATCTTGCCGAGCAGCTGCACCGCCGCGATCTGGGCGCGGGCCTTCGACAGCCGCACCGCCACGTTGGCGATTTCCTTGCCGACCGTGGTCGGGCTCGCGGTCTGGCCGTGGGTGCGCGACAGCATCGACACGCCTGCGAACTGGTGCGCCATCTCGCGCAGCTTGGCGATCAGCCCGTCGATGGCCGGCAGCAGCACCTTCTCGCGCGCGGCCTGGATCTGCAGCGCGTGGCTGGTGTTGTTGATGTCCTCGCTGGTGCAGGCGAAGTGGACGAACTCGGCGGCGGCCAGCAGCTCCGGCCGCGCCTCGAACTTGGACTTGATCCAGTATTCGACCGCCTTCACGTCGTGGTTGGTGGTCTTCTCGATTTCCTTGATCGCGAGCGCATCGGCTTCGGAGAAGTGCGACACCAGGCCCAGCAGGTACTTGCGGGCGCCGCCCGTGAGCGGCTTGAATTCGGCGAAGCCGCAGTCCGACAGCGCGATGAACCACGCCACCTCGACCTGCACGCGCCGGTGCATGTAGCCCTGTTCGCTCATCAGCGGACGCAATGCCGCGAGTTTGGCCGCATAGCGGCCGTCCAGTGGGGAGAGGGCGGAGACGGTGGAGAAGCTCATGCCCGAATTTTAGGCGGCCCGCCGTTCCGCATCCGCGACAGTTCGCAGGCTGCGTTTTTCGGCCTTCCCCTAAAATGGCATCGAACAAACGTTACCAATCCAGAGGGAGAAAGTCTTCATGAAACTGATCGGATCGGCCGCCAGCCCCTATGTGCGCAAAGTGCGCGTGGTGCTGGCCGAGAAGCGGCTCGACTACCAGTTCGTGCTTGAAGACGTCTGGTCCGCCGACACCACCATCGCGCAGTCCAACCCGCTCGGGAAGGTGCCCTGCCTCGTCATGGAAGGCGGCGACGCGATGTTCGATTCCCGCGTGATCGTCGAATACCTCGACACCCTGTCACCCGTGGGCAAGCTCATTCCGCAACAGGGCCGCGAGCGCGCCGAGGTGAAGACCTGGGAAGCGCTGGCTGACGGCGTGATGGATGCGGGCGTGCTGTGGCGCCTCGAGGCCACCTGGAGCGACCGCGGCGACGCCGAGCGCAGCGCGGCCTGGATCGAGCGCCAGCGCGCCAAGGTCGAGGGCGGCATTGCGGCCATGGCCAAGGGGCTCGCTGACAAGCCGTTTTGCAGCGGCATCCACCTGAGCCTGTCGGACATCGCGGTGGGTTGTGCGCTCGGCTGGGTTGGGTTCCGATTCCCAGAGATCGACTGGCGCGGCGCGCACGGCAATCTGGCCAAGCTGTACGACAAGCTGATGCTGCGGCCCAGCTTCATCGATACGCAACCGTGAAAAAAGGCGCCTCTGCAGTCTGTGTAAATAGTCTGCGTTGAGTCCGCGAGAAGTGCCCTCCAGGCGTTGTCTGGAGGGCATTTTTCATTGGAGGCTGACCAATGGGACATCGACACGGACAGGCACGAGGACAGGCGACGT
>JAESFY010000161.1_pt1 | contig 28351 bp, 19 predicted proteins | sample 9266201 | NCBI WGS metagenome assembly JAESFY01 (sample SAMN14515071, study PRJNA621656) | algae metagenome | isolation source: Nodosilinea sp. WJT8-NPBG4 and co-occurring heterotrophs from soil, lower... | place: USA: Pinto Basin, Colorado Desert, California | collected 2006-05-27 | reverse complement strand
CCCGGCACGCACGCCGAAGCCGCAGAACGTCACCTTCTATCCGACGAGTGCGGCCGCGCACGAGGCGGGCTACCGTGCCTGCAAGCGCTGCCTCCCCGAGGCGGCCCCTGGCTCACCCGCGTGGAATATGCGCGGCGACACCGCGGCGAGGGCGATGCGTCTCATCGCCGACGGGGTCATCGAGCGCGAGGGAGTTCCAGGGCTCGCGGCACGGCTCGGGTACTCGTCGCGGCACCTCACCAGGCTCCTCAGCACCGAGTTGGGCGCCGGGCCCCTGGCTCTCGCAAGAGCGCACCGCTCGCACACGGCGCGGATGCTGCTCGTGGGCACCGACATGCCGATCTCCGATGTGGCGTTCTCGGCAGGATTCGCGAGCATCCGGCAGTGCAACGACACGATCCGCGAGGTGTTCGGACTCACGCCGGGAGAGCTGCGTGCTCGACGCCGCTCGTCGGGGATCGAAACCGCGCCGGGCTCCATCGATCTCGTGCTGCCCTACCGCGGTCCGCTCGACGCGAGCGGCATCTTCGCCTGGATGAGCGCCCGCGCGCTCCCTGGTGTGGAGGAGGCGACCACCACCTCGTTCTCGCGGCACCTGGGCATGGCCGGAGGACCGGCGTGGTTCGAGGTGCATCAAGATGCGACCGAGCGACTGCACCTGCGCGCTCGCGTCGCCCAGCTCAGCGATCTCGCTCCGCTCGTCGCGACGGTCCGCCGCATCTTCGACCTTGACGCCGACCCGATCGCCGTCGATGAGGCCCTGGCATCGCACCCCGAGCTCGCGCCTCTCGTGGCACGGACTCCCGGCATCCGTGTGCCGGGATCGGCCGATCCGCACGAGATGCTCATCCGGGCGATGATCGGCCAGCAGATCACCGTCGTCGCGGCCCGCACGGCTCTCAGCGGGCTCGCGGAGGCGCTGGGGGAGAGACTGTCCGGCTCTTCCGATGCCCCGGGCGGCGGTGGTCTGCTGTTCCCGACCATGCAGGCGATCGCCGAGCACGGCGCCGAAGTGCTGCGCGGTCCGGCAGCCCGCATCCGCGCCATCACCGGCGCCGCCCAGGCGTTGGCTGACGGGTCGCTCCGACTCACTGTCGGCGATGACGGCACCGCGCAGCGCGCCGCGCTCCTCGCCTTGCCCGGCATCGGCCCATGGACGGCGGACTACGTGCGCATGCGCGTGCTCGGCGATCCCGACATCCTGCTCCCGGGGGACGTCGCGTTGCGAGCCGGAGCGGCGGCATCCGGCCTCCCGGGCGAACCCCGAGCGCTCACCGCCTGGGCCGAGCGCGCGGCACCCTGGCGCAGCTACCTCAGCGCGCACCTCTGGCGCGCCGCGCCGGTGCGACCAGCGCGCTCCCCTCGAAAGCTCACTCTGAAGGAGACATCATGACCGCGATCATCCAGACCATCGACACCGCCGACGGGCCCTTCACGATCCTCGCCGACGAGAAGCAGCGGGTCCTCGCCTCCGGCTGGACCGTCGACCAGGCGACGATCGTGGGGCGACTCGCCGTCGGTGCCAGGCCTGACGGCGTCCGCGAGGGGGAGACGGATGCCGCCGACGCCACTCTCGCGTACTACGCCGGCGACCTCACCGCGATCGATGCGGTCGCTGTGAAGCAGTCCGGCACAGCCCTTCAGCTCGCAGGCTGGGCGGAGCTGCGAGCGATCGACCCGGGAGAACCTCTCACCTACACCTCGTTCGCCGCGCGACTCGGCAATCCGCGCGCGGTGAGAGCGGCAGCATCCATCTGTGCGCGCAACGCCCCGGCGCTGTTCGTGCCGTGCCATCGTGTACTTCGCAGCGACGGCAGCCTCGGCGGCTTCGCCTGGGGACTCCCGGTGAAGGAGAGCCTGCTCGCCAGGGAGGGCACCCGCTCGATGGCCACTGCGCGATGACCGCCGTGTGACGATCACGTTACTTCCCCGCCCGTTCGGGCGATGCGTCCGAACGGAACCGGGGATGGCGGCAGGATGGACGCATGAACGATACCCGGGCAGCAGAACTGCATCGCCGCTCCCTCGTCGCTGACGCGCACAACGATCTGCTCTGCGCTGTCGCGACCCGCCCGGTGGCGCAATGGGCGTCGTTCTTCCGTTCGCAGTGGCTGCCACAGCTGCAGGCAGGAGGAGTCGATCTGCAGATCCTCCCGGTGTTCGTCGATGAGGAGTATCGGCCCGAGGGGTCGCTGCGACGCACGCTTCGCATGATCGAGGCGGCGCACCGACTGGCCGAGGGCAATGCGGATGCCGTGAGTCTGTGTCTCAGCGGCGCCGACATCGACCGGGCGGTCGCCGAGGGGCGGATCGCTCTGGTCCTCGCTCTCGAAGGGATGCCGGGGATCGCCGACGACATCGAGCTGCTCGAGACGGTGTATCGGCTCGGCGTGCGTGTCGGATCGGTCGCGCATTTCGGTCGGAGCTCCTTCGCCGACGGGAGTGGTGAAGATGCAGCGGGCAGCAGACTGACGCGCTCCGGCGTTCTCGCGCTCGCCGAGATGGAGCGGATGGGGATGCTCTTCGACATCAGTCACCTCGGTGCCGCCGGGGTCGATCACGTGCTCGAGCTCGCCACCCGTCCGGTCATCGCGACGCACTCGTCGGCGCGGGCTCTCTTCGATCATCACCGCAACCTCACCGACGCACAGCTCGCCGGGGTCGCCGCGGGCGGAGGCGTGGTCTGCGTCAACTTCTTCGCGTCCTACCTGCACGCCGACACGCACACGGTCGACACGCTGGTAGACCATCTCGAGCACGCGGTATCGGTCGCGGGTATCGCTCATGTCGGCATGGGACCCGATTTCGTCCGGGAGGTCCTCGAAGACACGACGGCACCGTGCTGCGTGGAAGAACTGGTCGAGGGCGTCCCGGTCGACTGCTACATCCCGGGGCTCGAAGGGCCGGCAGGACTGCCGCTCGTGACCGAGGCGTTGCTACGCCGGGGCTGGGGCGAGGCTGACATCGTCGCCGTTCTGGGTGGCAACCTGCATCGACTTCTGCGGAGCGAACTCGGCGGAGCGCGGCGGGGCTGACCGCCTTCTCCGGCAGATTCCCGATTTCGGCTCGCCGATCGGGAATGTCTCTTGCATCCAGCTGGTTCACAGCAATATGCTGGTGGGCTGTCGCGCCGACCGGACGACATCGCCGAGCTTGAGGAGGACATCATGATCTCGATCGCCCCCGCGCGTATCGCCGCTCTCGGCTCGACCCCGGTGCGCCCGCTCTCCTAGAGCCTTTCCCCTCTGCACCGGATGCCGGACTCCGCGAGTCCGCGCCTGCATCCGCATCCCCTTCCGCAACCGTTTTTCCATACGAAACTCATCTGAGAGACATGTCTTCCTCGCCTTCCTCGCAGAACCCTTCCCCCTCGTCCTCCCTCTCCACTCCGGCCGCACTGTGGCGCCTGAAGCCCTTCGTGAAGCCGGTCATCTGGCGTCTCGCCGGCGGTGCCGCCAGCGCTCTCGTCGCTGCGATCATCGCCCTGATGATCCCGATCGTCCTCGAGCAGATCATGGGCGGTCCGGTCCGCTCCGGGGAGATCAGCGCCATCGTCTTCGGCGCGCTGATCGTGTTCGCCCTCGCGCTCGGCGAGGCCCTCATGGTCTGGCTGCGCCGTCAGTTCGTGCTGAACCCGGCCACCGAGGTCGAGTACCAGATGCGCACGACGCTGTACTCGCGCCTGCAGACCCTGCCGGTGTCGTTCCACGACCGCTGGCAGTCCGGTCAGCTCCTCAGCCGCATGATGCAGGACATCGGCCTCATCCGTCGGTGGCTCGCCTTCGGTCTCGTGCTGCTGGTCGTGAACATCCTCACGATCGCCATCGGCTCGGTGCTGCTGTTCCGCTGGCACTGGCTGCTGGGCACGATCTTCCTCGTGACGGCCATCCCGCTCTGGGTGCGCGGATACCTGTTCGAGAAGCGCTACGGCGCGCTCACCCGTCGCAGCCAGGACCAGGCCGGCGACCTCGCCACCAGCGTCGAGGAGAGCGTGCACGGCATCCGCGTGCTGAAGGCATTCGGCCGTGGCAAGCATGCGCTGAGCCGGTTCAGCCGTCAGGCCGAGACGCTGCGCGAGACCGAGATGAGCAAGGCCGGCGCGATCGCGTCGATCTGGTTCTGGCTCGACCTCATGCCGCAGATCGCGTTCGGGCTGAGCCTGATGTCCGGGATCTGGCTGATCTCGCAGGGCGCGATCGATCTGCCCGAGCTGTTCGCGTTCTTCGCGATGGCGACCGTGCTGCGCTGGCCGATCGAGTCGATCGGCTTCCTGTTCTCGTTCATGCTCGACGCCCGGACGGCGACCGACCGTGTGTTCGAGATCTTCTCGGAGACGAACACGATCACCGACCCGGAGAACCCGGTGCACATCGACAACCCTCGTGGCGAGCTCGCCTTCGAGAGCGCGCACTTCCGGTACCAGGATGCCGGCGCCCACGAGCGCGACCTGCTGGACGGCATCGATCTGGTGCTGCGCCCGGGCGAGACGATGGCGGTGGTCGGTCTCACCGGCAGCGGGAAGACGACTCTCACCACGCTCCCGGCGCGTCTGTACGACGTGACGGGTGGACGGGTGACGCTCGACGGCGTCGACGTGCGGGACCTCCCGCTCGCGGAGCTGCGGCAGCACATCGCCATGGCCTTCGAGGACGCGACGCTCTTCTCGGCATCCGTCCGGGAGAACGTGTTGCTCGGCCGTGCCGAACTCGACATCCACAGCCCCGAGGCGGAGCGCGTCCTGCGGGAAGCGCTCGACGTCGCCCAGGCGTCTTTCGTGGACTCGCTGCCCGAGGGTGTCGAGACGGTCATCGGCGAGGAGGGGCTCAGCCTCTCCGGCGGACAGCGACAGCGCCTCGCTCTTGCACGTGCCGTCGCAGCCAAGCCACACGTTCTCGTCCTGGACGACCCGCTGTCGGCGCTCGACGTCGACACCGAGGCACTCGTCGAGGAGGCGCTCCGCCACGTGCTCGCGGACACCACGGCGCTGGTCGTGGCACACCGCCCCTCCACCGTGGCACTCGCCGACCGGGTGGCGCTGCTGGAGGCGGGACGCGTGACCGCGGTCGGCACCCACAGCGAACTGCTGCGCACCAGCCGTCACTACCGCCACGTGATCTCCAGCCTGGAGGCGGAGGAGGCGGCACGCACCGGAGCCATTCCGATCATCCGGATGGAACCGGATGACGAGAAGACGCTTGAAGACGAGAAGGACGAGGTGCAGGCATGAGTTCCGCGATCACCGGTACCCAGGACGAGGACCGCTCCCGCTACACGCGCGAGGAGAGCAAGGCGATCCGCCGCCGTTCGCTGCGCCTGCTCGGCTCCCTCGCGCGCCCGCTGAAGAAGCAGGTCGTGCTCGCCTCTGCCGTGCTGGTCATCTCGACGGCGCTGCAGGTGGCAGGGCCGATCCTGATCAGCATCGGCCTCGACCGGGCACTGCCTGCCGTGCTCGAGCAGGCCGACTGGATGCCGACGCTGCTGATCGGTTTCATCTACCTGTTCGCCGGGGCGGCTGCGGCCGCTCTCATCGCCTGGTACGTGCTGATCGCGGCCCGGATCACGCAGGCGGTGCTGCTGGATCTGCGCAAGCGCATCTTCCTGCACACCCAGCGTCTGAGCCTGGAATTCCACGAGTCGTACACCTCGGGGCGCATCATCTCGCGTCAGACGAGCGACCTCGACTCGATCCGCGAGCTTCTCGACGGAGGTCTCAACAACCTCGTGTCCGGCGTGCTCTTCGGCGCCTTCACGTTCGTCGCGCTGCTCATCTGGGACTGGCAGTCGGGCGTGATCCTGGCGCTGGCCGGCATCCCGCTCTTCCTGCTGATGCGCTGGTTCTACTCGCGGTCGCAGCTCGTGTTCCGCGAATCGCGGGTGATCAGCGCAAAGGTGATCGTGCACTTCGTCGAGACCATGACCGGTATCCGTGCGGTCAAGGCATTCCGCAAGGAGCCCCGCAACGACGAGACCTTCCAGAAGGTCGCCGGAGACTACCGCGACATCAACCGCCGTTCGATGCTGCTGTTCGGCACGTTCGAGCCGGGACTGATGGCCGTCGCGGCTCTCACGCTCGGCGTCGTGGTGCTGTGGGGCGGCATCCGGGTGTCCGAAGGTGCGCTCACCGTGGGAGTTCTCCTGTCGGCTGTGCTGTACGTGCGCAACTTCTTCGCGCCGATGCAAGAGATCGCGATGTTCCTGAACTCCTACCAGTCGGCCACGGCCGCCCTGGAGAAGGTGTCGGGTGTGCTGGAAGAGGTCCCGACGGTTCCGGACCCCGAGAAGCCGGTCGACCTGTGGGAATCGCGCGGTCACGTGAGGTTCGACGAGGTGACCTTCGGCTACAACGGCGAGAAGACGATCCTCCCCAACTTCTCGCTCGACATTCCCGCGGGTCAGACGATCGCGCTGGTGGGCACGACCGGTGCCGGCAAGTCCACGCTGGCCAAGCTCATCTCGCGGTTCTACGACCCGACCGAAGGGCACGTCACGTTGGACGACGTCGACCTGCGGTCGCTGCACCCGAAGGACCTCCGCCGCGCGATCGTCATGGTCACGCAGGAGGCCTACCTGTTCAGCGGGACCGTCGCCGACAACATCGCGCTGGGCAAGCCCGACGCGACGCTCGACGAGATCCGTGCGGCCGCGCGAGCCGTCGGTGCGGACCAGTTCATCTCGTCTCTCCCCGACGGGTACAACACCGATGTGAACAAGCGCGGTGGGCGGGTATCGGCGGGGCAGCGTCAGCTGATCTCGTTCGCTCGCGCGTTTCTGGCAGATCCCGCGGTGCTGATCCTCGACGAGGCCACGGCCTCACTGGACATCCCGTCGGAGCGCCTGATCCAGGATGCGCTGCAGACCCTGCTGAAGGACCGCACCGCGATCATCATCGCGCACCGCCTCTCGACGGTCGCGATCGCCGATCGGGTGCTGGTCATGGAGCACGGGCGCATCATCGAGGACGACACTCCGGCCGCGCTCATCGGCGGCACCGGCAAGTTCGCCCAGCTGCATGCGGCGTGGCAGGAGACCCTGGTCTAGCCGCTTCGCTCTCGCGGCTGCCGCGCCCCTCTCAACTTCGGCGGCCATCCTCAACTTCTGCGGCCACATCCGGGCGATGTGGCCGCAGAAGTTCAGATCGGCCGCAGAAATTGGTTCAGTCTCATGCCTGGCGTGTGCGGGATGCCGGAGCCAGGTGCAGCCCCCGAGCGATCGCGGCCGCGATCGTCGCTTCGACCTTTGCCCAGTCGTGGACGATCTGCGCGTAGGTGAACCGGAAGACTGTGTACCCGCGCAGTCGGAGCTCGGCATCGTGGGCGACGTCCCGGCTGCGCTCGGCGGATGACGAATGGTGCGCGAAGCCGTCGATCTGCACGACCAGGTGGCTGCCGATCACGACATCGACGGAATGCCCAGCCAGGACGACCTGCTGACGGAGCGGAACACCCCAGGAACTCAGTCGCACGACGAACAGTGTCTCGATCCCCGAATCGGACTTCCCGTTCACGGTCACCGCGAGCTCGCGCGAGGCGATGCTCGGCCATCGCACCGCCCGCAGGGACTCGAGATCGAGCGACTCCACGCGCACCGCGGAATCCCAGATCGACAGCGCATCCTCTGTGTTGAAGCACTGGGCGATGTGCGCGAGCGCATCTTCCACGGATGCCGTCAGCGTGCGCGCTCCGCGATCGACGAGCGGCGCAGCCCAGTGCAGGGTGGCCTCGTCGTCATGCTTGTGCGCATTCGTGCCGACGTGCAGGTGGAGCTGCGATGCAGCGCCGTCGGGCACCCACCATCCGCGCCGTCGTGCGAGCGAGAGGCAGGTCAGACGAGCGGATGCCGTCGCCGCAGCCGTCAGATCCACGGGTGCGCTCGGCAGCGCGATCCATCGTGCGCGGATACGACGGACGGCGCCCGCGCGGATCGCCGCGCGAACCCGCTCCGGTGTGAATCCCCAGGTCGCGGCATCCGCCCGATGTGCGATGCCGTCTCGGGTCGCGAGCCACTCGAGCAGTGTCATCGGCCCAGGATGTCGCGGCGCAGCGGGGCCATGGGTGTGTGACCAGTCATGGGGGAGAACCTGCGCGAACGTCCGTCGGTGCAGGAGCGGACCTCGACCAACTTCTGCGGCCATCTCCAAGTCCTGCGGCCACGTCACGCGGATGTGGCCGCAGAAGTGGGGACCGGCCGCAGAACTCGGTAGGCAACCTGAATAGTGCGCTCGGAGAAGCGGGGATCGGCCGCAGAACTCGAGCACGACCGGAGTGGGGCGACCGCAGGAGCCGCACCTCGCCACCCGCTGTCCAGCCTCCGTGGGTAGCATCGAAGGATGGATCCGTTGCTGCTCATCGTGGAGTGGTGGTGGGTTGCGCCGTCGGCTGTCGCGGCGGGAACGATGGGGGTGATCGGGGTGAACCGACGCAACAGCACGACCAGCGGTCGACGTCTTGCCGTCGATGCCGCGCGCCATGATCTCCGGTCGGCGCAGCAGACGTCGGCCGAGCGGCGCACAGCGTACAAGATCGCGCGTGCCGACCTCACGAGGATCCTCGCCGAGCGCGCGGCCCAGCGCGCGACAGCCGAACAGGTTGCCGCGGCGCGACGGATGCTGCGCGAGAGGGAGCGCGACGCCAAGGCCGCCTCGGCAGACGTGCGCGCTCGCCAGGTGCGCCTCAACGCGGCGCGGGCGGCGATCCCCGCGGCATCCGCGCCGCGTCCGCTCGACCGCCTGCAGGCGGAGCACGATGCCGTCATCGCACGTTGGATGCGCTATGAGACCGACCCGGCGCTGCAGATCGGCTACCCGGCGATGACCGACGTCAAACGGCCGGAGACCGCGGCGTATCTGCGTGCCGCTGACCACGCGAAGGAGATGCGCTGGGCGGCATCCGGGCGCGTGACGCCGGCCGAGTTCGCCGCCTACCGGGATGCCGTCGCCGAACTCGAGCGCGCCTTCGAGGCCGCCGAGCACGCGGCGAAGGTGCAAGCCGGAGAGGCGACGACGATCCCCGCCTGGCAGGACGCGGCGCAGGACGCGCTCAGCAGATCGGCCGAGGCGATCGACCGTGCAGCCGGGGCGGCGGCATCCGCTCTCTCGGCGTGGACCTCGCGCCGGCGTCCGCCGGCGGACAAGCGCTAGCCCCGCCGCGCACCGGTGCTGACTCCCTCTTGCGCGCCTCTATACCGGTACAGTATCGTTTCTTCTGTACCGATACAGAAAGGTCGATGATGGAACATCAGGTGATCGCCGCACTCGTCGAAGCCGAACAACGAACCGCCGGGTCACAAGATCCGCACCGTCAGCGACGGCTCGACGCCCTCCGGCGGCGGGAGCGCATCTTCGCTGCGCGAGCGAGAGCAGAGGGACGGATGCGGATGCGCGCGGCCCTCGCCCGCGGCATCCGACGCATCGCCGAGGCGATCGAGCCTCCCCGTCCCGTGTGCACCGCCGCCACGCCCGATCCGTGCTGACCTCCGCCGCCACCTCTCCTGCTTCCGGCAGAATGGGGGAGGAGGTGGTCGACGTGGGGCGAGTGACCCTGAAGACGATCGCGGAGCACGTGGGCGTGAGCCGCATGACCGTCTCCAACGCCTTCTCCCGGCCCGATCAGCTCTCCGAAGACCTGCGCGCACGCATCCTGAGCGCCGCTGACGAACTGGGGTATGCGGGTCCGGACCCCGCGGCACGGGCACTCGCCCGCGGACGCACCGGCGTGATCGGGATGGTGTTGACCAACTCGCCGCGCGACGCCTTCACCGACGACGTCGCCGTCGGGTTCGTCCGTGCGGTCGCCGGTTCGCTCGGCGACTCGGGCTACTCGCTCGTTCTCCTGCACTCCTCTACGGACAACGGCGTGGTCCCTGCCCGAGATGTCGCGATGGACGGAGCGATCGTGTACTCCTGCGCTCCGGCGATGGCGGCATTCACCGCGCTCCGGGAGCGCCGGCTGCCCATCGTGAACGTCGAGGGTTCGCCCCTCCCGGGTGTGCCGGACATCGGCATCGACAACGCCACCGGCGCCTACCAAGCCGCGAAGCACCTTGTCGACCTGGGCCACGAGCGGATCGCGATCGTCGTCGCGGCGCTCGACGCCGGCAACCGGCCGGCCACCGACGTCTCCCTCGAGACGACCTCGCCCACGATCGCCGGACGATTGGACGGCTGGATGCAGGCGCTCGACGAGGACGGGGTCGTGCCGACCATCGTCGGAACGCCGGGCATCTCGATCGATGCGACCCTGCGGGAGCGGATCGATCGGATGCTCGACGACCCGCCCACCGCTGTTCTGGCCTTCTCCGATCTGGCGGCTCTCGAGGTCATGGAGCGGGCCAGGGCCCGCGGCATCCGCATCCCCGACGACCTGTCGGTGGTCGGCTTCGACGACAACCCGCTCGCCGCACGGGTGTCGCCTGCGCTGACGACCGTTCGCCAGGACATCGACGCCAAGGGCGAAGCGGCGGTGCAGGCTCTGCTGAGCCTCCTGCGGGAGCAGGACGCACCCTCGCCGCAGCAGCTTCCCACCGCGCTGGTGGTCAGGGCATCCACCGCTGCACCGAGGAAGTGACCCGCGGGGCCACGCCCTCTATGCGCCGACCGTCCGCGTACGCACCAGTTCTCGGTACCACTGGCCCGAATCCTTGACGGTGCGTTCGAGCGTGTCGAAGTCGACCCGCACGATGCCGAAGCGCTTGGCGTAGCCGTAGCCCCACTCGAAGTTGTCGAGCAGCGACCAGACGAAGTAGCCGCGCAGATCGACCCCGCGCTCGAGTGCCCGATGCGCCGCCGTGAAGTGCCGGCGCAGATAGTCCGTGCGCTCGGGATCGGGCACCGCACCGTCTTCGGCAACCTCGTCCTCGAAGGCCGCGCCGTTCTCGGTCACCATCAGCGCCTGGTCCGGGAACTGCTCCGACAGGGAGACGAGCAGCTCCTCGAGACCCTCCGGCGCGATGTTCCACCCCATCGCGGTGTACGGACCTGGCTGCTCGACGAACTCGACGACGCCGTCGCTGCCCGGCCACGCCGTGCCGCCCTCGGTGCCCTTGTGCCCGTCGTTCTGCTGCTTGGGCGAGACGCCGTCCCAGAGCCGCACGGTCGCGGTGGAGTAGTAGTTGACGCCCAGCACGTCGATCGGCTGGTGGATGGTGGCGAGGTCGCCCTCCTGCACGAACGACCAGTCGGTGACGGATGCCGTGTCCTCCAGGAGGTCGGCTGGGTACTCGCCGCGCAGCATCGGACCCGTGAACGCCCGGTTCGCGAGCCCGTCGATCCGGCGCATGGCCTCGGCAGCGCCGTCACCCTGACCGCGCAGCACGTGGAAGTTGAGGGTGACCGAGTAGTCCGGGTCGCCGCTCGAGGTCGCCCGCAGCGCCTGGATCGCCCGGCCGTGGGCGAGGTTCAGGTGGTGCACGGCGGACAGAGCGGATGCCGGCTCATGGCGCCCCGGCGCGTGGCCACCCTGTCCGTACCCGAGGTAGGCCGAGCACCAGGGCTCGTTCAGCGTGGTCCACGTGTGCACGCGGTCACCCAGCGCCGCGCCCATCACCTCGGCGTAGCGCTCGAACGCGTCGGTGGTCGCGCGCGAGGTCCAGCCCCCGGCATCCTCGAGGTACTGGGGAAGGTCCCAGTGATACAGCGTCGCGACGGGACGGATGCCGCGCTCGAGCAGTCCGTCGACGAGACGCGAGTAGAAGTCGATTCCGGCCTGGTTGACCTCTCCGGACGCGGTGGGAACGATGCGCGGCCAGGCGATCGAGAAGCGGTAGGCCTGCAGTCCGAGGTCTTTCATCAGGTCGAGATCCTCGTCGACGCGGTGGTAGTGGTCGCAGGCCACGTCACCCGTGTCGCCGTTCCAGACCAGCCCCGGCGTCTTGCTGAAGGTGTCCCAGATCGAAGGAGTGCGGCCGTCTTCCGCCGCTGCGCCCTCGATCTGGTACGACGCAGTGGCGGAGCCGAAGGTGAAGCCCTCGGGGAAGACGAGGCCGGAGCCCCGGTAGTCGTCGCGCGGTGCGAGCGGGATGGTCATCCGGTGATCTCCTCGAGGTCGACGTCATAGGTCTCAGTGCGGCCCTCGGGGTTGGTCACGGCCACCGAGGTGGTTCCCGTCCCGCCCGCGAAGACGCGCAGCCGCAGTCCGTCATGGTAGTCGTATTCGGGGCTGTCCACCCGGGCGCCCCAGGGCAGCGCCGTGCCGGGGCGCACATACAGCGGCAGGGAGTCGAAGCCGTGCACCTCTCGTCTCCAGCCGCCCCCGGAGACCGTCTCGCCGGTGAGCAGCGACGTCCACTCGCCTGCCGGCAGGTAGAAGTCGACGATGCCGTCCGCCGAGAACACCGGGGCGACGAGCAGATCGGACCCCAGCATGTACTGCCGGTCGAGGTGGGTCGTCGCCGGGTCCTCCGGGAACTCGAGCACCATCGGCCGCATCAGCGGCACGCCCGTCGCCGCGGCATCCAGCCCCTGCTGGTAGAGGTACGGCATCAGCTGCATCTTCAGGTGCGTGAAACGACGCGTCACGTCGACGGCCTCTTCGTCGAAAGCCCACGGCACCCGGTAAGAGCTCGACCCGTGGAAGCGCGAGTGCGAGCCGAGCAGGCCGAAGGCCGTCCAGCGCTTGAACACCGCGGCATCCGGCGTGCCCTCGAAGCCGCCGATGTCGTGGCTCCAGAACGCGAATCCGCTCAGCGCGAGCGACAGCCCGCCGCGCAGGGTCTCGGCCATCGACGCGAACGTCGACGTCGAGTCGCCGCCCCAGTGCACCGGCATGCTCTGCCCGCCCGCCGTCGCCGATCGCGCGAACAGCACGGCATCGCCCTCGCCGCGAGCGTCGGTCAGCACCTCGAACACGGCGCGGTTGTACAGCTCGGTGTACAGATTGTGCATGCGCTCGGGGTCGGCGCCGTCGGACCAGACCACGTCGGTGGGGATGCGCTCGCCGAAGTCGGTCTTGAAGCAGTCGACGCCCTGATCGATGAGCGCCCGAAGCTTCGACTGGTACCAGGCGGTGGCATCCGGGTTCGTAAAGTCGACCAGACCCATGCCCGCCTGCCAGAGGTCCCACTGCCACACCGAGCCGTCGGCGCGCGTGACGAGGAAGCCCTGATCGGCCGCCTCGCGGAACAGCGCGGAGCGCTGGGCGATGTAGGGGTTGATCCAGACGCAGACGCGGAGGTCCTTCTCGTGCAGACGCCCGAGCATGCCCTCGGGGTCGGGGAAGACCCGAGGATCCCACTCGAAGTCGCACCAGTTGAACTCGCGCATCCAGAAGCAGTCGAAGTGGAACACCGACACCGGCAGCTCGCGGGCCGCCATCTCGTCGATGAACGAGTTCACCGTCTGCTCGTCGTAGTCGGTCGTGAAGCTGGTCGACAGCCACAGGCCGTACGACCAGGCGGGCACCACCGGTGGTCGGCCGGTGAGCGCGGTGTACCGGCCGAGCACATCCTTCGGGGTGGGGCCGGCGATCACGAAGTACTCGAGCACCTCGCCCGAGACCGAGAACTGCACGCGTTCGACGGCCTCGGAACCGATCTCGTAGGAGACGTGTCCCGGGTCGTTCACCAGCACGCCGTATCCGCGGTCGGACAGGTGGAAGGGCACGTTCTTGTATGCCTGCTCGCTCGACGTGCCGCCGTCGGCGTTCCAGATGTCGACGGTCTGGCCGTTCTTGACCAGGGGGCCGAAGCGCTCCCCGAGTCCGTAGATGTGCTCGCCGACCGCGAGATCGAGCTGCTCGTGGACGAAGACGGATGCCGCCGGCGCGGTCCCGCCCTGCCGGGCGTTGGACACGATGCCCTGATCGACCTGGGCTCCTTCCGCGAGCTGGATGTACCCCTGCGCCTTGTGCCCGCTGCCGGTCACCCGTCGCCCGTCGACCTCGAACGACAGGTCCCACGGAGCGCCGGGAGAGATGCGGGCGACCAGCGCGCCAGCATCCAGTACGCCGCCCTGCTGCGAGGCGGAGACGGATGGCGCGCTGGCGCCGACCCCCGGAAGGGCGAAACCGCCGTGCCATCGCGCACCGGTGTGGTGCGCGATGCGGACGCGGATCACGCCCTCGGCGGGGGAGGAGAGCGTCGTGGTGAGCACGGCGCGGTTGAGGACGTCGCCGCGCTTGGCGATCACCATCGTGGGTGCGGTGATCACGAGGCCGGGGCCGTCGGGGGTGTCGGTGGTCTCCGCGATGTCGTAGGCCTCCTGCGCGTGGAGCGCAATGACGCCGGGACGCAGCTGCCAGAACCCGTCGGTGAACTTCATTACTTGACTGCTCCTGCCGTGATGCCGCGTGTGAGCGTGCGCTGGAAGATGAGGAAGAAGATGAGCGTGGGGATGATGCCGAGCAGCGCCGACGCGCTCGTGGTCGTGACGTCCATCAGGCGGTCGCCCTGGAGCACGCTGATCGCGACCGGGACGGTCTGGTTGGCGTTCGACGCGAGGAAGGTCAGCGGGATGAGGAACTCGTTCCACGTCCAGATGAAGAAGAAGATGAGCAGCACCGACAGCGTCGGCCGGCTGATCGGGAACACCACCCGCCACAGGATCTGCCAGCGGGTCGCACCGTCGAGCGATGCGGCCTCGAGGATCTCCTTGGGGAAGGTGCCGTACACCGAGGACAGCAGGTAGGTGCCGAATGCTGCCTGGATCACCGTGAACACGATGATCACCGCCCACACGTTGTCGTACAGGCCGACGGATTTGAACATGTAGTACAGCGGGTAGAGCAGCGCCTCCTGCGGCAGCAGGTTGGCCATCAGGAACAGCAGCACGATCCAGCTGCGACCGCGGACGCGGCCGATGCCGATCGCGAAGGCGTTCAGCATCGAGATGACGACCGCGAGCACCGAGACGACAGCCGCGATGAAGAGCGAGTTCCAGACCTTCTCCGGGAAGTTGACCCGCTCCCAGAACTTGATGATCCCGCCGAAGTCGAGGGTCTCGGGGAAGGCGAGCGGACCGGATGTCGCATAGTCGACGGGCGACTTGAAGGAGTTGACGAGCACGAGGTAGAACGGCGCGATCACGAGGATGGCACCGACGACGACCAGGGCGAGCAGCAGCCAGTCGATCGGACGCTTCTTGGTCATGCCGCCGCGAGGCCGGCTCTTCGACGGCTTCCCGGTGACGATGGCAGTGGTGGCGTGCATCACAGACCCGCCCTTTCCTTGCGCTCGAGCGAGTTCTGCACCCGGATGAACACGATCGACACGATGACCACGACGATGGTGAGCACGGTGGCGATCGTCGCGCCGTAGCCGACGTTCCGCTTGGTGAAGAACTCCTGGTAGGCGTAGTAGGCGGGGACGAGCGTCGCACCCGCCGGTCCGCCCCGCGTGATGATGTAGACCGGCCCGAAGACCTTGAGGGCGGCGATCGTGCAGGTCAGCGTGACGACGAAGATCTCCGGACGGATGATGCTCATGGTGATCGCGGTGAAGCGCTGCAGCCAGTTCGCGCCGTCGAGTTCTGCGGCCTCGTAGAGTTCGGGGTCCACGCGCTGGAGCGCCGCCATGAACACGACCACGGGGTAGCCGAGCTGCACCCACACCATGACGACCATCAGCACGATCAGGGCGGACGGCATCTGGCCGAGCCAGTCGTAGGCGGGGATGCCGAATGCGCCGAGGATCTGGTTCAGCGCGCCGTCGCCGCCGGGGCGCACGATCCACCCGATGACGATGCCGGCCACGGCGATCGGGAGGATCTGGGGAAGGTAGTAGGTGGCCCGAAGGAAGCTGCCGACCTTGCCGCCGAACTTGCGGCCGACGACGTCGAACAGGAGAGCGGCCACGACGAGTCCGACGATCGTGGGGACCACGACCATCGCGAGGATCATCCACACCGAGTTGGTGAACGACGTCCAGAAGTCGCTGTCGGTGAGGATCTTCTGCCAGTTCTCGAGCCCGATGAACTCCGGTGTCCGCACGCCCTTCCACTTCGTGAAGGTGAGGTAGACGTTCCAGATGAGCGGCACGATGACGACGACGAGCAGGAGCGCGAAGCCGGGGAGCAGGTACAGCCAGTACGCCCCGGTTCCGCCGGTGCGCTGCGGGATCGATGGCTCCTCGGGCGGGAGCTTGGTGCGGCGCGGTGTCGCGCGGCCCGATTTCGAGCTGGCGTCGCGTGTGGCGAGTGACATGTTCACCTCCGAGAGAGTGCGGGGGCGGCGCGGACGCCGCCCCCGCGGATGGGTCAGCGGTATTCGGAGGTTCCCTCGTCGTACTGCTCGCCGAGGTTGGTGTTCGTCGTCTTCACGTCCTGGACGCCGGTGACGAGACCCTGGAGCTCCTGGACGAGCACGTCGTAGAAGCCGGGGGCGGGCCAGTCCGGGTAGAACGAGAGGCCGTCGGCGTCGAGCACGCCGTTGAACGTCTCGATCAGCGCGGCGCTCTTCTCGTCCGTGATGTCAGCCGTGTCCGCGGCGACCGGCAGGCCGCCGTTGTTACCGATGATCGCCTGGATCTCCGGACGCATGGTGATGTCGATGAACTCGTACGCCAGCTCCTTGTTCGCGGCGTTCTCCGGCACGACCCACAGGTTGCCCGAGGAGCCGAGCGAGAGGTCGGCGCCGGGGAATGCGGTCATCGTCCAGTCGAAGTCCGTGGCCTCGGCCACGAAGCGGCCGAACCACCACGAGCCCGACACGAAGATCGGCGAGGTGCCGTTGATGAACGAGACGCCGGCGTCCTCGGCCTTGACGGACGAGACGTCGGAGGCGATGTAGCCCTTGTCGACGTACTCCTTCAGGGTCTCAGTGGCCGAGGTGGCCTCGGGGCCCTGCCAGTCGACCGGCTCCTTGTAGAGCTGGTAGTCGTCGACGAAGCCGCGGTCGCCCTCGAGGAGCGCGAGCTGGTACCAGAGCTGCCCGAGCGGGTACTCGGCGCCCGCTTCGGCGAGCGGCGTGACGCCCTTGGCGACGAACGCGTCGAGCACGTCGACGAACTCGTCGTAGGTGGTGGGGATCGCGAGGCCCGCTTCCGCGAACGCGTTCTCGTTGTAGTAGACGCCGACGAACTCACCGTAGTTCGGGACGCCGAACCAGGTGTCGCCGCCCATGACCCCGTCTTCGGAGTACTTCGCAGTCGTCTGCAGCGACGGTGCGAGCTTGTCGTCCCAGCCGTACTCCTCCACGGCATCCGAGATGTCGGTGATCAGGCCGGTCGAGGCGAGGAACCCCGCGGTCGCGTTGCCCTTGTTGAACTCCATCAGATCGGGCGCGGCGTCGGTGTCGAGCACCTGGCTGGCCGTCTTCTGGATCTGCTCGAAGGACTTCTCCTCGAACTCGACCTTGGCGCCGGTCTCCTCCTCGAAGATCTTGATGGACTCGGCCCACGCCTTGCCCATCGCACTGTCGGCCCCCTCGTAGTGCCAGAGCTTGAGGGTCTCGCCGTCGCCGCCTTCGTCGCCGGAGCCGGCTGAGCAGCCGCTCAGAGCGATCCCGGTCGCGGTGAGCGCCGCCATCACGGTCAGCGCCTTCGTCCTGCGGATGTTGCGTGCCATCGTCGGCACTCCTTTCTCGGTGGCCCAGCGGGCCGGACACTTCTCTGGGTCGGGTGTTCAGTTGTGCGGAGGTGATCGTCGAAGCGTTTCGACGATGCGCAGGGAGATGCGGGTTCTGGGACGGACGTCAGCCCCGCGGGGCGGCGACGGATCCGATGGAGCGGTACTCGGGAGGGATCAGGTGGATACGAGGCTGCACGTTCGCCTCTTCCAGACGGCGGACTGCGAGGTCGACCGCGAGCTCACAGGACTGCTGAGGCACCAGGGGAATGGTGTCGATCGGGACGCTCAACGTCGTCGTGTCGAAGGACGCGGCGGCCGAGATGACAGACACGTCGACGCCCACACGGAACCCGTGCGCATCGAGCACGGAGAGGAGGGCGACGTGCACGTCGTCGACCGCATGGATGATGAAGGCGCGGATGCCGCGCTCGATCGCAGCCTCCGCCGCGGCGCGCACCGCGGCGGTGTCGGTGGACGACGCGCCTGTCGTGATCCAGTCCAGCGCGAGGCCGCGTTCCAGGGCGCGATCCTGAACCCCGTGGAGCAGTCGGCGGGGGAAGTTCGATCGGCGGTACGCGACCTCCGTCTGGCCGAGGAGGGTGACGCGGGTGTGCCCGGCATCGGCGAGGCGATCCACGGCGAGGTGCCCCGCGGCCTCGAAGTCGAGGTCGACGCACGTGAGTCCATCCGGGTCATCGGGGATGCCGATGAAGATGGTGGGGGTGCGCACGGAGCGTGCGATCGCCGCCCGCTCGTCGTCGGGCGCCACGTCGAGCACCAGGATCGCGTCGACGAGGTTGCTGGCAGCGACGCGGTTCATGCCCTCCGAGGCCTGTTCGTCTGTCAGCAGCAGGATGTCGTACCCTCGCCGACGCGCCGCGACCGCGGTCGCCAGCACGAAGGCCATGTGCGTCGGGGCGTGAGTGTCGGCGCGCAGCGGTTCGGTCAGGGCGAAGATGTGCGTACGCCGTCCGGCCAGCATCCGAGCCCCGGCATCCGGCTCGTAGCCGAGGGCGCGAGCCGTGTCCTCGATGCGTGTCCGGGTCTTCTCCGAGACGGGTCGCTTGCCGCTGAGAGCGTATGAGACGGTGCTGATCGACACGCCGGCGGCCTCGGCCACCTCATGAATCGTCGTCATCCTGACTCCATCGTCATCGTGCGGGGGAATTGTCGAAGCGTTTCGCTAAGACCTCTGCAGCGATGATAGGCACGACGGATGCCGGAGCGCAAGCTTTTTGTGGTCGCTCGCAACAAATCGCGGACGGCGCGCGCGGGAGCGCTCCCTCCGGCGCTGATGAAAGGCGACGGAGTCTCGATGGGGGAGGGGATTCGAGACCCCGCCGCCGGTCTAGGTCGTGACGCGGATCTGCGCGATGATCTCGCCGTACGCCGTTTCGCCGACGGGCGTGAAGCCGACTCGGTGGAAGAAGTTCTCCGGTCCGCCGTCGCCCGCCTCGTAGATCACATTGACGTGGTCGACCCCGCGGTCGCGCGCTTCTTCGATCAGCGCCTCCACCGCGAAACGTCCGACGCCGCGACCCTGGTCGTCGGCATCGACGTTGATGCGCCAGAGCACCGAGCGGAAGTGCTCCTCGGGCGCCTCGTCGTCGAAGTTCGCGCTGACGAATCCGACGACCTCGTCGCCGTCGAGGATCACGCGCTGCCACGACGTCTGCGGGTTGATCACGGTCGCCGCGATCCCGTAGGAGACCGGTGCGAGGAACTGCTCCTGTCCGGGCTTGAGCGACAGGTTGTTCACGGCGACGATCGTCGCGGCGGAGAGTTCGACCATGCGCAGTTCGGACATGCACCCAGGCTAACGCCTCCCACAGGGACGAACGGCGCTCCGGGCCAACATTTCACCTTGTCGAGATGAGGAGAGGGGTGGACACCCCGTGGGCTGCTCCGGCCGACAGCGGTGCGACAGCCGCTCAGGTATCTTGGTATCGAGACAAATAGACCCCGCGAACGGAGAACCTCCTGGTGACCGACGACGCCATCATCTACACGTACACAGACGAGGCGCCGGCCCTTGCCACCGCCTCTTTCCTGCCCATCATCCAGGCCTACACCGGCCAGGCGGGCATCGAGGTCGAGATCCGCGACATCTCGCTGGCCGGCCGCATCCTCGCGGCCTTCCCGCAGAAGCTCACCCCCGAGCAGCAGGTCGGCGACTCGCTGGCCGAGCTCGGCGGTCTCGCGACCCTGCCCGAGGCGAACATCATCAAACTGCCGAACATCTCGGCATCCATCCCTCAGCTCAAGGGTGCGATCGCAGAACTGCAGAAGCAGGGCTACGACATCCCCGACTTCCCGGACGAGCCGTCCTCCCTCGAGGAGAAGGACGTGCGCGCGCGGTACGACCGCATCAAGGGATCCGCGGTCAACCCGGTGCTCCGCGAGGGCAACAGCGACCGTCGTGCGCCGTTGGCCGTGAAGAACTACGCCAAGAAGCACCCCCACCGCAACAAGCCCTTCGCTGAGGGCTCCAAGACGCGCGTCGCGACCATGGGCCATGACGACTTCAAGAGCAACGAGCGGTCGTGGGTCGCCGCGCACGACGACGTCCTCACCTTCCGCCACACCGCCACCGACGGCACGGTGACCGTGCTCAAGGACGGTCTCAAGGTCCTTCCGCGGGAGATCATCGACGCGACGTTCCTGTCGGCCAAGGAGCTCGACGCGTTCCTCGAAGAGACCCTCCAGCAGGCGAAGGCCGACGATGTGCTCTACTCGGTGCATCTGAAGGCCACGATGATGAAGGTCAGCGACCCGATCATCTTCGGGCACGTCGTGAAGGCCTTCTTCGCGGACGTGTTCGCACAGTACGGCGACCAGCTCGCCCAGGCCGGGCTGAGCGCCAACGACGGGCTCGGCTCCATCCTCACCGGCCTCGCCGGAGTGGCCGGGGGCGAAGAGATCGCCGCAGCGTTCGACAAGGCCATCGCCGAGGGCCCTGGACTGTCCTACGTGAACTCCGACAAGGGGATCACCAACCTGCACGTGCCCAGCGACGTGATCGTCGATGCGTCGATTCCCGCGCTCGTGCGCAACGGCGGCAAGCTGTGGGGCAAGGACGGCGGAGAGGCCGACACACTCGCGGTCATCCCGGACTCCTCCTACGCGAGCGTCTACCAGGCCGTGATCGACGACGTCATCGCGAACGGCCCGCTGGACCCCGCCACGATCGGCACGGTCCCGAACGTGGGGCTGATGGCCCAAGCGGCCGAGGAGTACGGCAGCCACGACAAGACGTTCGAGATCGAATCGGACGGCATCGTTCAGGTGCTCGACGGCGAGGGCACGGTGCTCATCGAGCACAAGGTCGGTGCCGGCGACATCTGGCGTGCGACGCAGACCAAGCACATCCCGGTGATGGACTGGGTCAAGCTCGCCGTCAACCGCGCGCGGGCAAGCAACGTGCCTGCGGTCTTCTGGCTCGACGCGAACCGTTCGCACGATGCGCAGATCATCGCGAAGGTGCACCAGGGTCTCGCGACGCTCGACACCAAGGGCTTGACGATCACGATCCTCGCGCCCGAGGAGGCCACCCGCTACACGCTCGCCCGCATGCGCCACGGACTCGACACGATCTCGGTCAGCGGCAACGTGCTGCGCGACTATCTGACCGATCTGTTCCCGATCCTCGAGGTCGGCACGAGCGCCAAGATGCTCTCGATCGTCCCGCTGCTCGCGGGCGGCGGACTGTTCGAGACCGGCGCCGGCGGTTCGGCACCCAAGCACGTGCAGCAGCTGGTCGAGGAGAACTACCTCCGCTGGGACTCGCTCGGCGAGTTCTTCGCGCTGGCGGCCTCCCTCGAGCACTTCGCCGATCGAACGGGCAATGAGAAGGCTCGCGTGCTCGCCGAGACGCTGGATGCCGCCACCGGCACCTTCCTCGAGGAGGATCGTTCTCCGGGCCGCGCGCTCGGCACGATCGACAACCGAGGCAGCCACTTCTACCTGAGCCTGTACTGGGCCCAAGAACTGGCGGCTCAGACGAAGGACGCCGAACTCGCTGCATCGTTCGGGCCGATCGCCGCGACCCTCGCGGAGAACGAGGAGACGATCGTCTCCGAGCTCAACTCCGTGCAGGGCAAGCCCGTCGAGATCGGCGGCTACTACCGTCCGGACGACGCGCTGGTCGAGGCCGTCATGCGTCCCTCGGGCACGCTGAACGGCATCGTCGACGCGCTGCGCTGACGGGAACACGAAGGGGCGGATGCGAGTCGCATCCGCCCCTTCGTGTATCCCCGGGTCTCCGTGAAGGTGGACTCAGTTGTGCACCGAGACCTCGAGGCCCACGGGGGACCAGTCGTAGACGTACCGGGCCAGATCGATCGGCAGGTTCACGCAGCCGTGGCTCATGCGCTGACCGTAGTTGTTGTGCCAGTAGGTGCCGTGGAAGCCGATGTTCGTCGTGAACCAGGTGATCCACGGGACGTCTTCGGTGCAGTACGGGGCGTTGGGGTAGCAACCCATGTCCTGCATCCGGGTGTGCGCGAAGACCTTGAAGTTGCCGGTGGGCGTCGGCGTACCCGGGAGACCCGTGGACACCGCCCAGGAATTCACGACGTTGCCGTTCTCATAGAGCGTGGCGCGCTGCGAACCCAGGTCAATGTCGATCTTGCGGAGGAGCGTGACCGTCTCGAAGGCCACCTCGGTGACCTCGAGCGGGAAGACGCCGTTTCCGGCGGCGAGCTGCTCGGCGAACCGTTCGGCGACGCCGGACGTGTCGCCCAACGCGCGTCCGGCGACACCGGCCTGTTCGTCGCGGAGCACCTTGCCCGCCGAATCGACGATGCTCGTCGCGTTGACCGGCGCACGGTCGACGAGTCCGGGGAGGACGTCGACACTGGCCTGAATCGCCTGAGCGTCGGCTTCGATGCGCAGCTGGCCGTCGTCGTCGACCACGGTGAGCCAGTTCGCGGCGAACGCCGGGTCGATCGGCACCGTGCGCTCTGCACCGACGTAGAAGCCGAGCGTGGTGAGCATGGTGTTGAGCGTCGTCGCGGTGGCGGCGGCATCGTCATCCGAGACGGCGGCCGGAGCCTCGGCCGGGCCTCCGGGGAACTCGAGCGTCTTGCTGCCGACGGCGACGGCGTCGACGAAGGCGGCATTGAGTGCGGACACGTCGATGCCGGTTCCGCTCGCGGACGGTGTGACGACGTATGCCGCGGACGCCGCGTCGAAGACGACACCGGCATCGACGGGATCCTCGAAGCTCGTCGGCACCGCAGCGCGCAGCGCACTCGTCGCCATCTCCGTGTCGAAGCTGATGTCAGCGGGCACCGGTTCGCCCATCCAGGCGCCGAGGTTCCACATCGGTGCCGTCGCGAATGCCTGGTCGGCGAGGGCGGTGGCGTCGACCGTGGCGCCGAGATCGGCACCCGTCAGCACGGCGCCCTCACCGCCGCCCGTGAACACGACCTCGGTCTCCGCAAGGTGGGCGTCGATCGCGTCGGCAGCGGCCCCGGGCGTCATCCATCCGACCGGGATGCCGGCGACAGTGGTGCCGGGGGCGATGAGGATCATCGAGGCGGCGCCTGCTCCGAGCGCGACCACTCCGATGCCCAGACCGATCCACAGGCCCAGACGGCGCTTCTTCGGCCCAGGTTCGATGGGTGCCCAGGCCAACGGCTGCTCGCCGTCGGCGGGCGGCATGGAGTCGGTGCGTGTGTCTTTCGGCGCGATGACGGCAGTGCGTGCATCGTCATCTCCGTGCGCTCCTGCAGTTGCGCCCGGCACTGAGATCACATCGGTCACGAACTTCACCCCCCGGTTCTCGCGTGTCCTTTTGCTCAATAGTACGGGATAGGAGGTAACGGGGAGGCAACGGTCGTCGGCGCAGGTCACGCCGTAAAAAGAGGTCAGTCGATGACGGCGAGTCCATCGATCTCGACCAGCATCTCCTCACGGGGGAGCCCGGTGAACACGGTGGTGCGCGAAGGGAGCACTCCGCTCGTCGTGTGTGCGTTCACGAAGGCGCCGTATGCCTCGTTCATGATCGGGAAGTCCTCGCGCTTGGTCAGGTAGACCCGCAGCATCACGACGTCATCGAAGGTGGCGCCGGACGCCTCGACGATCGCCTTCACGTTCTCGAGCGTGCGCGTCGTCTGCGCAGCGACATCGCCCGGGAAGAGGTACTCGTTCGTCTCCGGGTGTACCGGACCCTGTCCCGAGACCTGCACGATGGGTCCCTTGCGGACGCCCTGTGAGAAGGTGTGGGCGGGGGCGGGGGCGGCGTCGGTCGAAACTCGGGTCTTCGCGGTCATGCATCCACCCTAGTAGCCTTGTTAGGTGCCTCTACAAATCCCCGATCCCGTACTCGGCGTCTGGACGAAGGGCTTTCCCGCTCGTGCGTCCGGACTCAAGGCGTCCGAGGTCGCCGATGCGGGTCTGCGCCTTTCCGACCTCGTGACGCCGGTCCTGACCGTGCAGGAGAGTGCGATCGCGCACAACGAGGACGTCGTCTTCTCCTGGGCGCGAGCAGAAGGTGTTCTGCTCGCGCCGCACGGCAAGACGACCATGGCGCCGGCGCTGTGGCAGCGGCTGCTCGATGCCGGTGCCTGGGGCATCTCCGTGGCGACGCCCTGGCAGGCGGAGGTCGCCGTCGATGCGGGGGTCCCGACCGTGCTGATCGCGAACGCCGTGACGGATGCCGCTGCCGCTGAGCGGCTCGGGGAACTTCTCGCCGAGGACGCGGGGCTCCGGATCCTCTGCTGGGCGGATTCCCTCGCCGGCGTGGCCATCCTCGCCACGGCACTGTCCGATGCGCCGAGGCCGCTCGACGTCCTGGTCGAACTCGGGGGAGCAGCCGGACGCACCGGCGCCCGCACGGTGGAGGAAGGCATGCTGATCGCCGCCGCGATCTCCGCAGCCCCTGGGCTCAGACTCGCCGGAGTCGCCGGTTACGAGGGCCCGTTCGGACCCGATCGCCGTGCCGAGTCGGTCGCGGCCGTCGACCGCTACCTGCAGACCCTGGTCGACCTGCATGAGCAGCTGGAGTATCCCGACGGCACCCGCCCGGTGCTCAGCGCGGGAGGCAGCTCCTTCCCCGATCGCGCTTCGGCCGTGCTGAGGCGCGGTACCGGCGCGGATGTGGTGCTGCGCTCGGGAGCATTCCAGATCCACGACGACGGCTTCTACAGCCGGATGTCGCCGTTCGGGCCGCTCACCGGCACCGAGCCGCTGCGGTCGGCGATGCACGCCTGGGCGCGCGTGGTCTCGCAGCCCGAGGACGGGCTCGCGCTGCTCGACGCCGGACGCCGCGATGTGCCCTTCGACATCGATCTTCCGGTCCCGCAGTCGGTCGCCGGAGAGATCACCGCGCTCAACGACCAGCACGCCTTCCTGCGGCTCGCCGATTCGGCATCCGTCTCGGTCGGCGAGGTCGTGCGGCTCGGGCTCTCCCACCCCTGCACAGCGTTCGACAAGTGGAAGGTGGTCGCCGTCATCGACGACCCCGACGCAGCTGATCCTCGCGTGATCGGAGCGGTCGCGACATGCTTCTGAGCGCGGAGAAGGCGGCAGTCGGTCGCGTGCGGGTCTATCGTGCGGCGACGGTGGTCGACGGCACCGGTGCGCCGCGGTACACGGCAGACGTCGCGGTGGAGGGTGCCAGGGTCGTCGCGATCTCGGAGGCCGGGGACCCCGACCGCATCGAGCTCGAGCTGCCGGAGGGGGCGGTGGAGATCGACGTCACCGGCCTGGTCCTCGCCCCCGGGTTCATCGACATGCACGCGCACAGCGAGCTGGCCGTGCTCACCGGTGCCGCTCACCAGGCGAAGATCCGGCAGGGTGTCACGACCGAGGTCCTCGGGCAGGACGGCCTCGGCTATGCGCCGCTCGATGATGCGACGGCATCCGTCATCCCCGCGCAGATCGCCGGCTGGAACGGCATGCCGCTCACGGTGCCCTGGCGGACGATGGACGATCTGCTGACCGCGATCGACGACGTCGCGGCGGGCAACGCCGCCGTGCTCGTGCCGCAGGGGAACCTCCGCATGATGGTGATCGGTCATGAGAACCGTCGCGCGACGCCCGAGGAGCTCGCGACCATGTCGGAACTGCTCGGAAAGGCGATGGACGCGGGAGCCTTCGGCATGTCGAGCGGTCTCACGTACACCCCGGGAATGTACGCGGATGCCGACGAGCTCGACGCGCTCTGCCGCGTCGTCGCCGAGCGAGGCGGCTATTGGGCTCCGCACACGCGCAGCTATGGGGCGGGTGCGCTCGACGCCTTCCGCGAGGCGCTCGACATCGGCCGCCGCACGGGCTGCCCGATCCACCTGACTCACGCGACGATGAACTTCGCGCCGAATCGAGGGCGTGCCGACGAGCTGCTCGCCCTCGTCGATGAGGCGATCGCCGATGGCGTCGACGTGACGCTCGACACCTATCCCTATCTTCCGGGTGCCACGACGCTCGCCGCCCTGCTGCCGAGCAGGCTCGCAGCCACCGGAGATCTCCTCGGCACGATCTCCGACCTGGATGCGCAAGAACGGGAAGACGTGCGCGGGGAACTCGAGGAGATCGGGTGCGACGGCTTCCACGGGGAGCGCGCCGACTGGTCGGCGATCCAGATCTCCGGCACCGCGAACCCCGCGCTCGCCGACCTGGTCGGGCAAACCGTCGCAGAGATCGCGGCGACCACGGGTCGTCGAGCCATCGACGTGGTGCTCGACACGATCGTGGCGGATGCCGGGGCCACGGGCGTCCTGATGCACATCGGCGACGAGGAGAACGTCCGCGCCATCATGCGGCATCCGCGGCACACCGGCGGCAGCGACGGCATCCTGATCGGCGCACGGCCACATCCGCGCGGTCGCGGCACATTCCCTCGCTACCTCGGGCACTACGTGAGGCAGCTCGGCATCCTGACACTCGAGGAGGCGGTGCGCCACCTGTCGGGAACCCCTGCTGCGCGCCTGGGGCTGGACCGAGGGGACGCTCCTCGAGGCGTCATCCGGCAGGGGGCGATCGCCGACCTCGTGCTGTTCGATCCCGAGACCATCGCCGCCGGCGCGACCTTCGAGGAGCCGCTGGAGGCGCCGACGGGGATCGTCGAGGTGCTCGTCGGAGGAGTCCCCGTGGTCTCCGACGGAGAGGTCACCGGCGCGACCCCCGGACGAGCACTGCGGATGCCGCCGCCCCCGCATCGCGCGACGGTTCCCCGCATCGACGCTCGCATCGACCCCTCCGCCCCCGGATTCGCATGGTCGCCCGAGACGCCGATCATCGCGCCGCCTGCGCTCGCCGCATCCGTGGCCAGGCTCGGGGGAGGATGCGCGTCCGAGGGTGCGCCGGCGATCCGCCTCATCATCGACGCGGAGCTGGCCGTCGGCGAGGAGCGCGTCCACGAGGAGGCGTTCCGCGTGACCGTCGCCGCTGACGGCATCGAGATCCGAGGTGCGAGCGCAGCCGGAGTCTTCCGCGGCAGCACGACTCTGCGCCAGCTTCGCGATCCGGGTGCTGCGACGGCTGTGCTTCCGGCGGGAGTGTGGCAGGGAGCTCCCGCGTACGCCTGGCGCGGCGTGATGCTCGATGTGGCGCGGCACTTCCGTCCAGTCGATGAGCTCCGCCGACTCATCGATCTGCTCGCCGACCATCATCTCAACGTGCTGCACCTGCACCTCACCGACGATCAGGGGTGGCGCTTCGAGGTGCCGGGCTTTCCGCGGCTCACCGAGGTGGGTTCGCGGCGCGAGGCGACGCAGAGCGGCCACGGCCCGCTCGCGACCGTGGAGCCGGGCGTGCACGAGGGCTTCTACACGGACGCTCAGCTGCGCGACCTGGTCGCGTACGCCGCCGAGCGATTCGTCACGGTCGTGCCGGAGGTCGAGCTTCCGGGGCACATCCAGGCCGGCCTCGCGGCGTATCCGGCGCTCGGCAACATCGACGTCGGAGAACCGGTGACCGCGCCGTGGGAGCGCTTCGGAGTGAATCCGCGCACACTCGCCCCGACCGAGGCTTCTCTCGCGTTCGGACGTGCGGCGATCGACGCGCTCTGCGACCTGTTCGACTCACCGTGGATCGGCATCGGTGGCGATGAGGTGCCCGTCACGGAATGGGCGGCGAGCCGGGCAGCCCAGGAGCGGATGCAGGAGCTCGGACTCGCCACGCCGCATGACGTTCAGCCGTGGTTCACGGCGCACTTCGTCGCCCATGTCCGCAGTCGCGGCCGCACCGCACTGGCGTGGGACGAGGTGCTGGAGGGGGAGGTCCCGGACGGGGTCCGCATCCTCGCCTGGCGTGGTCCTGTCGCGATGCGGGAGGCGTTGAAGCGGGGCATCGATGTCGTGGCATGCCCCGACCTCGAGGTGTATCTGGACTATCCGCAGTCGGAATCGGCCGAAGAACCCATCCGCGTCGGACCGCCGCTGAGCATCGAGCGGGCGTACACGCTGCGCGTCGAGGACGGCGCGGTCGGCGGCCAGGCGAACGTCTGGAGCGAGCACCTGCGCACCCGGGATCGAGTCGACTTCGCGATGTTCCCCCGGCTCTCCGCGATCGCCGAGCGCCTGTGGGAAGGAGGGGAGCCGGGGCCCTATGCCGATTTCGAGCGCCGCCTGCCGACACACCTCCGCCGCCTCGACGTCGCGGGCGTGCGGTATCGTCCCCAGGACGGGCCAGCGCCCGATCAGAGACGCCCCGGCGTTCCTGGCAAGCCGCTCACGATCGAGGCTCGGGAGACGATCGTCGCGGCGCTCGTCTCGCGGCTCGTCGCACTGTCGGATTCTCCCGCCGATCACCGTCGAAAGTAATGTAACGTTTCGGTAACCGTCACCGCGCGCCCCGCGGCAGAGGTTGCACAAATTTTGTTCGTAAGGTCTACTAACAAACATGTCCGTTTCG
>JAESFY010000160.1_pt1 | contig 28396 bp, 26 predicted proteins | sample 9266201 | NCBI WGS metagenome assembly JAESFY01 (sample SAMN14515071, study PRJNA621656) | algae metagenome | isolation source: Nodosilinea sp. WJT8-NPBG4 and co-occurring heterotrophs from soil, lower... | place: USA: Pinto Basin, Colorado Desert, California | collected 2006-05-27 | reverse complement strand
TCGCCTTGCGCGAGCCCCGTGTACAGCGGACCCGCCTCGGTGAGCGTCTTGAGTTCGACGTCGTACCCGATCTTCTCGAGCTGGTCCTGCAGCAGGTAGGCGGTGCTGAGCCCGTCGGTCCACGAGGGGAGGAAGCCGAGCGTGATCGTGCCCTTGTCTCCTCCGCCGTCGGTGCTGCCACCGCCACCGAGTTCGATGGTGCCGCCCGCGCCGTCGCTCGCGCAACCGCTGAGGGCGAGGGCTCCCGCGGCGCCGATGGCCGCGATCGAGATGATCCTGCGATTACGCATTCTGGAGCTCCTTCTCTTCGGCAGACGCCTCGGGCGTCTCGGGCGTTTCGATGATGCGAGCGGATGCCGCAGCATCCGTCTGGCGCTTCGCGCCCCGACGCCGGAGCGCCGCGATCAGCGATGACGGATTCTGCCCCAGCGTCCCGAGGGCCGCGGTGACGCGGTCGAGGAAGACGGCGATCAGCACGACGCCGAGTCCGGCCTCCACGCCCTTGGCGATGTTCACGGTCGAGATCGCTTCGACGACCATCTTTCCGAGGCCGTCGGCTCCTGCCATTCCGGCGATGACCGCCATGGAGAGCGCGAGCATGATGACCTGGTTGATACCGGCGAGGATCGTCGGCATCGCGAGCGGAAGCTGGATGCCGCGCAGGATCTGCCCCGGCTTCGCGCCGAAGGCCTGACCCGCCTCGACGGTCTCGGAGTCGACTCCGCGGATGCCGAGCTCGGTCAGTCGCACGCCCGGAGGCAGCGCGAAGATGACCGTCGCGACGAGTCCGGGCACGACGCCGATACTGAAGAACACGATCGCGGGGATCAGGTACACGAACGCGGGCATGGTCTGCATGAAGTCGAGCACGGGCTTCAAGACCGCGCGGACCGTGGCGTTGCGTGCCGACCAGATGCCGAGCGGCACCGCGATCACCACGGCGACCAGCGCCGCGACGAGCACCAGCGCGAGCGTCTGCATCGCGGGGACCCAGAGGCCCATCGCGACGATCAGCGTGAACGAGATGACCGTGCCGATGGCGAGCTGCCACGACCGGACCGTCCAGGCGATGAGCGCGGCGAGCGCGATCACGACGAAGAAGTACGGCAGCAGGAGGAGAGACGTGAGTCCATCGACGAGGAACGTGACGGCGAACGAGACGACATCGAGGAAGCCGTCGAGGTTGGTCTTGACCCAGTCGACGCCGGATTCGACCCAGCTGCCGAGGGGGATGCGGAAACCATCCATCAGCGCACCTCCTCTGTCATGTTCTGCGCGGGCGTTTCGCCGTTCACTGAGCTTGCCGAAGAGTCAACGACCGAAGAGTCAACGACCGAAGGGCCGGGGTCCGTCCATCCGTCATCGAGCACGGCGTCGATCTCGGCCTGCGGCATGGGGATCAGCGGAAGGATGATCTCCTCCGTGGCGCCCGGGCCGGGGCCGAGGGCGGCGAGCAGGGTGACACGCGGGATCACGCCGACGAGCTTGCCGTCGTCGCTGACCACCGCGAGCGGCAGCGGCGATTCCACGGCCGGCACGAACAGGTTCATCAGCACCTCGTCTTCGCGCACGCTCTGCAGCACGGGCTTCAGCACCGAGTGCAGGGTGGTAGCGCCGGAACGCACGAGCTTCACGGCATCCCGATCGGTGACGACGCCGAGCAGCTGACGGTCGCGGCCGACGACATACGTCGCCGACATGTACGCGTCGCGCATCTGGCGGAGCGCCGTGCGGGGTCCCGCCGTCTCGGGAACGACGGGGCGCGGGCGCTCCATGACGTTCGCGGCGGTGAGCACGCGGGCGCGGTCGACATCCTGCACGAACTGCTCGACGTAGTCGTTCGCCGGGTCCATCAGGATGTCTTCGGGCGTGCCGATCTGCACGATGCGACCGTCGCGCATCACGGCGATGCGGTCGCCGAGGAACATGGCCTCGTTCAGGTCGTGCGTGATGAACACGATCGTCTTCTGCAGTTTCGCCTGCAGTTCGAGCAGCTGCTCCTGCATCTCGCGGCGGATGAGCGGATCGAGGGCGCTGAACGCCTCGTCCATCAGCAGGATGTCGCTGTCGGCGGCGAGCGCGCGGGCGATGCCGACGCGCTGCTGCATGCCACCGGAGAGCTCGGACGGCATCTTCTCTCCCTGGCCTTCGAGCCCGACCAGCGTGAGGATCTCCTCGGCCTTCGCCAGGCGCTCGGCCTTGCCGACGCCCTTCAGCTCGAGCGGGTACGCGACGTTCGCGGCGACCGTGCGGTGGGGCAGCAGGGCGAAGTGCTGGAACACCATCGAGATGCGGTCCCGGCGGATCTCGCGCAGCTGCGTGTTCGGGATGCCGGTGATCGGATCGCCGTTCACCGTGACGGTGCCGGAGCTCGCGTCGTGCAGGCCGTTGAGCATGCGGATGATGGTGGACTTGCCGGATCCGGACAGCCCCATGATGACGAAGATCTCGCCGCGATTGACGGTGAAGCTGGCGTCGATCACGGCCGCCATGCCCGCGTCGCCGACGGCGGCGCGGGTCTCACCGGCTTTCAGACGACGGACAGCCTGGCTCGGATTTCTCCCGAACACCTTGTACAGATTGCGCGCTTCAAGTGCGATTTCGGACACGTTTCCCCTGCGGCTCGCCTTCGGGTGGCTGAGCCTGCTTCGGTTACGCCCGGGTGACGCTCACGGGGCCGTTCGACATGACTGCTGTGGCGGCGCGGGCAGCGGATTTCGGATCCGCCGCAGAGAGCATCGACCGTACGTCCACGCCTCTTCGCAGCACAGCTCATCGAAAGAAGGACGTGGTCGCGGACTGGTCTTTCAGGCCATCAGGCCCACAGACCAACGTAACGAAATGGCTGATCAGGGGCAAATCCGTGCCCGGAGAACCGCCCGGGTTTCGCCTGCTGACCGGGGGATTGGTCATATGTTCAGCGACGGATGCCGGGGCAACTTCTGCGGCCGATCGCAGGTTCTGCGGCCACACGGCGACGGGAGGGCCGCAGGAGTTCGGAATGGCCGCAGAAGTGGAGCGGATGCCGGGTCGGGGGGCCGATTCAGCGACGGATGCTGCGCGTCACGGTGAACTTCGACGTGCGGTGCAGCTGCTCGGTCTCGCCGACCAAGCGGGTGAGCTCGGCGCGGTAGTTGAGGGAGGAGTTGTAGACCGTGAAGAGCTCGCCGCCGGGGCGCAGCAGTCGCGCCGCGGCCTCGAACAAGCGGGTCGCCGCCCCCGTATGCACACTGCTGCCGAGGTGGAACGGCGGGTTGAGGAGCACGATGTCGGCGCTCGCATCCGGTAGGTCGGATGCCGCGTCGTCGTGCGTGACGGTGACCCGGTCGCCGACGCCGTTCGCCGCCGCGGTCGCCCGGGCGGATGCCACGGCTGCCGCCGACCGGTCGGTCGCGATCACGCGGGCCTCGGGGTGGGCGAGCGCGTACGACACCGCGAGCGCGCCGGTGCCGCAGCCGAGGTCGACCACGGTCTCCCCGGTCGTTGAGCGAGTGGAGCGCAGCGGAGCGAGCCGAAACGCCTCATCCCGGTCGGGTCCTTCGGTCGGGGAGGGCGTTTCGTCTCGGTGGCCTTCGGCCTCCTCGCTCAACGACCGGGGAGAGGAGAGCCCGAGCACCTCGAGCAGCACCCGCGTGCCGATGTCGAGGCGCGGGCCGGCGAACGCCCCGCCGTGCGCGACGAGCGTCAGCCCGTCGTGCTGCGCGGTCACGGGGAACGGCGGCGACTCCGGCGCGGGAAGCGGTTCGGACGCGACGACGAGCCGCGACTTCCGTTCCGCCCGCTCGGCCTGCACCCGCGCGAAGCTGCGCCCGAGCACCTCGTTCTGTCCGAGCGTCATGTGCTTCACGCGGCCTCCGGCGACGAGCACCGCCTCGGGCGCGGCCCAGCGGGCGACGCCATCCGCGATCTCCTCGAGTTCGGCGAGCGACTTGGGCAACTGCAGCAGCACGAGCCGCGCGCCCGCGAGCAGGGCGGCGTCGAGCTCATGCGGCACGAAGCCGTCGAGACCGAGTTCCTCGGAGTTGCGCGCGAGTGCCCGTCGCCCGGTCGCCAGGTCTTGATGCACGCGGATGCCGCGCCGCCCGGCATCCGCCAGCGGCAACGTGATCGCGCCGTACTCGTCGCCGATCACCGCGATCTCAGAGCCAGGAACATCGAGCGCGAGCGCCCGTTCGACCAGCAGCAGATCCGTGGCGTCATGGGCCTGGAGGTTGTCGGCTTCGACGTCGGGCCAGCGGCGCAGTTGGTTGTAGGAGAACTCCGGCACGAGCCCACTGTACGCCACCGTATTGTGGACGCTCACGGTTGGGCGTACGCTCCCGGCCATGACCACCGTCATCCGCACGCAGGATCTCACCAAGCACTACGGCCACGTGCACGCGCTCGACGGGCTCGACCTCTCAGTCGAGGCCGGCCAGGTGCACGGCTTCCTCGGCCCCAACGGCGCGGGAAAATCGACCACGATCCGCATCCTGCTCGGCCTCGCCCGGCGCACGGGCGGCTCCGCGACCGTGTTCGACCGCGACCCGTGGACGGATGCCGTCGACCTGCATCGCCGCATCGCGTACGTGCCCGGCGACGTGAGCGTCTGGCCCACGCTCTCGGGAGGTGAGGCGATCGATCTGCTCGCCCGCCTGCGCGGCACGCACACGAAGGATGCCGCCTACCAGCACGAGAAGACGCGGCTCATGGACGCGTTCCAGTTCGATCCGCGGAAGAAGGGACGCGCGTACTCGAAGGGCAATCGGCAGAAGGTCGCCCTGATCGCGGCCTTCGCGGTGCCCGCTGACCTCTACATCCTCGATGAGCCGACCAGCGGCCTCGACCCCCTCATGGCGGTGATCTTCCAGCGCGAGGTCGCGCGCGCCCACACGCACGGCGCGACCGTACTGCTGTCGAGCCACATCATGAGCGAGGTCGAGCAGCTCTGCGACCGCGTGTCGATCATCCGCGCGGGCAGGATCGTCGAGAGCGGCACACTCGCGGACCTTCGGCACCTCACCCGCAGCGACGTGTCCTTCACGGCATCCGGCATCTCCCTCGACGACGTCGCGCGCATTCCCGATGTGCACGACCCGGCGGTGCAGGGAGAAAGGATCCGCATCGCCGTCGACAGTGATCGGACCGCGGCCGTGCTGCCGGCGCTCGCGTCCCTCGGCATCCGCGACCTCCGCGTCGCGCCGCCGTCGCTCGAAGAGCTGTTCCTCCGTCACTACGGCGACGACCTCGCCTCCCTCGAGGCGGCTGAAGCCGGCGACCGCAGCGCCGAGACCGAGCCCGAGACGCGGCGCACCCGACGGCAGCGCGAAGGTCGCGCCTGATGTCTCCGTTCGTCGTGCTGCTGCGGCAGCGCATCCGCCGCGACCGGCTGCAGCTGACCCTGTGGATCGCCGGCACCGCCGCACTCGCGCTCGCCGGATACGCGGGGGTATCCCGGTCGTTCTCGACCCTCGAGGATCGGCAGGGGATCATCGCGGTCGCGCTCGCCAACCCGGTGCTGCTGATGTTCCGCGGACTCCCCTCCGGCACATCGGAGGGTGCGTTCATCGCGTTTCAGCTGCTCCCCTGGCTGGCCCTGCTCGCGGCGCTCATGAGCGCGTTCCTCGCCGTCCGCCACACTCGCGGAGATGAGGAGGCCGGGCGGTCCGAGCTGATCTGGGCGACGCCGGCCGGGCGCACCCTGCCGACCGTGGTGACCATCGTGCACGGCATCCTCGCCAACGTCGCGCTCGCCGCGGTCACGGCTGTGGCCCTGCTCGCCGCCGGGCTGCCTGCGACGGGATCGCTGCTCGTGGGAGCGGCCGCCGGGGCCTGCGGCATAGCGTTCCTCGGCGTCGGGCTTCTCGCGGCGCAGCTGATCCGCTCGTCACGGGGAGCGAACTCCCTGACCGTGTGGGTGCTCGTGGCGACCTTCCTGATCCGCGGCGTCGGCAACGCGGCGGGTACCCCGGACGACGACCTGTCGGGGATGACGAGCGCCTGGTTCGCGTGGTTCTCCCCCTTCTCCTGGGCAGAGCAGACCCGGCCGTACGACGCCGACACCGCCGGGCCGCTGCTCCTCTGCCTCGGTCTCGGACTCGGTCTCGCCGCGGCATCCGTCGCTCTGCAGTCGCGGCGAGACATCGACGCGAGCTTCGTGGCCGAACGCCCCGGTCGCGTCTCCGCCCGGCCCGCGCTCGCCTCGCCGCACGCTCTCGTCTGGCGTCTCACCTCGGGCGCGATCATCGGGTGGGCGGTCGGCGGTGCAGTCACCGGCCTCCTCGCCACGACGATGAGCGGGGTCGTCGACCAGATCTCGGGAGACAATCCGGCGGTCAGCGAGGTGCTGACGCAGATCGGCGGCGCGACCGGCGGACTCGAGGAGACCGTCGTGACGGTGTTCTTCACCCTGCTCGGCATCCTCGCGGCGTGCTGCGCGGTGCAGACGGTTGTGCGCGCCCGGCAGGAGGAGGTGCGCGGCACCGCAGAGATCGTGCTCGCCACCCCGGTCGGACGCGTGCGCTGGCTCGCCGACCACGTCGTCGTCGCGACGATCGCCGTGCTCATCGTCGTCGCCGCTGCCGTTCTCGCAGGCTGGTTGGGGATCTGGTCGACGGATGCCGATGACGCGCTGTACCGGATCGTCGCGGTCGCCGGTCTCGGCCAGGCGCTGGCGGCCTCGGTGTTCACGGTGCTCGCCGCGCTGGTGTTCGTGCTCGTTCCGCGCGCGACGATCGGCCTCGCTTGGACGCTGGTGCTCGTCGCGACCATGCTCGGCATGTTCGGCCCGCTGCTCGGGCTGCCGGAGTGGTCCGCGAACATCTCCCCGTTCGCCGTCACTCCCGTCGTCGACGGCGACGGCATCGACGTACGCGGGCTCTGGTGGCTGGTGCTCGCGGTCGCTGCGGGGGCCGCCGCCTCCCTCGCGCTCATGCGGCGGCGGGAGCTCGCCGCCGGCGGCTGAGGCGGCATCCGCGCCCACGCCCGCAACCCCGGAGGTGAAGCGCCTCGAAGCGAACACCCCTTGCGCTCGAAACGCGAGTGAAACACAATGGACACCAAATAGCTCATTTTGAGTTGTTTGATAGATGCATCGACGCATGGGAGCATCCGCATGACCCTGACCATCGCCGGACTCCAGCATCACGGCGCGCCCGGCGATGTCGAGGCGAATCTCGCCGTGATCGCTCAGGCAGCCCGCGACGCCGTCGCCGGCGGCGCACGGATGCTCGTCACACCCGAGATGTTCGTCACCGGCTACAACATCGGAGACCGTCTCGCGCCGCTCGCGACTCCGGAACTTCCGGAGCGGATCGCAGACATCGCTCGCGAGACGGGCATCGCGATCGTCGCCGGCCTGCCGGAGCCGCTTCCCGATGGCGGCATCGCGAACGCCGTGGTGCTGATCGACCGCGACGGCACCGAACTGCTGCGCTATCAGAAGACCCACCTATTCGGCGCACTCGACCGCGGCCTGTTCGCGCCCGGCGACGCGCCCTCCGCCGTCGTCGAGATCGACGGTGTGCGGGTCTCGCTCCTCATCTGCTACGACGTCGAGTTCCCCGAGACCGTGCGCCGCGCCGCCCTCGACGGCGCAGATGTCGTGATCGTGTCGACCGCGCAGATGGAGCCCTTCGCGCACATCGCAGAGCGACTCATCCCGGTTCGCGCCTGGGAGAACCAGATCCACGTCGCGTACGTCAACCGTGTCGGCACCGAAGGCGAGCTCACCTTCGTCGGCCGCAGCAGCATCATCTCACCGGACGGCGCGGCCATCGCCTCGCTCGACGGCGAGGAATCCGGACTCATGATCGCCACGATCGACCCCGAGGCGACGCGGCGCGCGAGGCAGGAGAACCCGTACCTCGTCGATCGTCGCCCCGAGCTGTACTGAACTCCCTCTCATCCCTCGTCCTCCACCGGACCTCTGCGAAAGCGAATCCCATGACCGTCTCTCGTCTCGTCGAGCCGCACCAGCGCCTCGACGGCCGTCTCGGCACCGGCGCCATAGTCTTCATGGTCATCGCGGCAGCCGCCCCGCTCACCGTCATCGGCGGGAATGTCCCCATCGCGATCGGAGCCGGCAACGGCCCAGGGGCGCCGATCGGCTTCGCTCTGGCCGCCGTCATCCTGCTCGTGTTCTCCGTCGGCTTCGTCACGATGACGCCGTTCGTGAAGGAGGCGGGCGCGTTCTTCTCGTACGTGACCGCCGGTCTCGGCTCGCGCCTGGGACTCGGCTCCGCCTTCACGGCCCTGATCGCGTACACGGCGATCCAGGTCGGCATCTACGGCTACATGGGCTGGGCGGTCGACGACCTCGTCACCTTCTTCGGCGGCCCGAGCCTGCCCTGGTGGCTCTACTCGTTCGCGACCATGGCGATCGTCGCGGTGCTCGGCTACCGCCACATCGACCTGAGCGCCAAGGTGCTCGGAGTCGCGCTCGCGCTCGAGATCCTCGTGGTCGTCGTGCTCGATGTGGTGATCTTCGCCACCGGCGGCGCGGAGGGCATCGCCCGCGAGACCTTCGACCCGGCGTACGTGTTCTCCGGCGGGATCGGCGTGGCCGTGCTGTTCGCGCTCACCGGATTCATCGGATTCGAGGCGACCGCGGTGTTCCGCGATGAGGCACGCGACCCCGAGAAGACGATCCCGCGCGCCACCTACCTCGCCGTGATCATCATCGGCGTGTTCTACGCCATCTCCTGCTGGGCGCTGGTGACCGGCGTCGGCGCGAGCAACGCCGTGGCCGTGGCGCAGCAGACGCTCGCCGGCGAGGGCAACCTGCTGCTCGACACGACCACGCAGTACCTCGGCCCGATCATGCGCGACATCGTGCAGGTGCTGCTGATCACGAGCCTGTTCGCCTGCGTGCTGTCGTTCCACAACGTGATCGCGCGGTACCAGTTCACGCTCGCGCAGAAGGCCGTGCTGCCCGCGCGGCTCGGCCACCGGCACGCCTCGCACCACTCGCCGGCGTTCTCGTCGATCGTGCAGACCATCACCGCGGCGATCCTGCTGGCGGTGCTCGCCCTGCTCGGACTGGATCCGCTCGTCGGCGTGTTCGGCTCGATGGCCGGCGTCGCCACCGTGGGAATGGTGCTGCTCATGCTGACCACCTCGATCGCCGTGCTGGTGTTCTTCGCCCGCAGGCCGGAGCTCGCCGCCGGGCGCAGGGTGCAGGCCACGGTCTTCCCGATTCTCGCCGTGGTGGGACTCGCGTTCGCGCTGTGGCTGGTGCTGTCGAACTTCACCCTCGTCACCGGCGGCAGCGTCGCGGTGAGCGTGGTGCTGGCGCTCATCCCCGTCGCGGCCATGGTCGTCGGTATCGTGATGGGCAGGCGCTTCCGACTCGACACCCCCCAGGTCGAGGAGGCCACGGTCGAGGGAGCCCCGGCCGCCTAGCCGACCACCACGAGACAAGGGAGACCGATGGACCTGGCCTCCCCTGCGCTCGGCGCGATCCGCCGCACGACCGCTGTCGACACGGTGCGCGCCCGCATCTCGCTCGCCGTCGAGCTCGGCATGCTCGTCCCCGGACAGCGGCTGCCGAGCCCCGAAGACACCGCGCTCGGGTTCGAGGTGAGCGAGATGACGGTCCGACGGGCATATCGCATGCTCAGCGACGAAGGAGTCGTGGTGCGGCGCCCCGGGCATGCCGGAGGCACGTTCGTGGCGGATGCGCCTTCGCTCGGCACCGTGGTCGAGATCGACGCGTATCGAGCGGATGCCGCGCACGTGCACGCCCTCATCGATCAGCGTGCCGCGCTCGAGGCCGGCCTTGCGGCTCTCGTGAGCGCAGCCCCGGACGAGCAGGCGCTCGCGCGACTGGACGCCCTGGTCGAGAAGATGAGCACGGCGGCCGACTGGACCGGTTTCCGCACGGCCGACAGCGCCTTCCACGCCGCGCTCGCAGAGGCGTCGGGGATGCCCGGCGCGATCGAGCTGCACCACCGCGTCTCGCACGAGCTCTACACGTACTTCATCCCCTATCGCATCGACTACCTGCGCGCCTCGAACGAGGAGCACGCCCGGCTCGTGGGGGCCCTGCGCGCGGGCGATGCGGCCTCCGCGGCCCGCCTGGCCTTCGACCACGTCGCCGACCTGCATGCCTCGATGTACGTCGGCCTGCCGCAGGCCTGAGCGCGCCCGTCTGACCGGCGGCCTCTGACCGGCGGCCTCTGCCCGGCCGACAACCGTCCGCCCGGCATCCGTCCGCCCGGCATCCGCCCGCCCGGCATCCGCCCGCCCGGCATCCGCCCGCACGGCATCCGCCGCACGCCCGCAACCCCGGGGCCGACACGCCAGATGTCGGACCGTTTCGCGGCATCCGTCCGACATCTGGCGTGTCGGCCCCCGGAGTGAAGCGCCGACAGCGGATCCGTCGGAACGCACGCGCGAGAGCGAGCCGGCATTGCCCGGGCTCTTGACACGCCCTTAGGTTCCATGGTTACCTACTCATGTAAGTAACCCATGAACCACTCTGGAGGACCCGTGATCGAAGAAGGCAAGCCGCTCTTCCTCCAGATCGCCGAGCAGATCGAGGACTCGATCGTCGACGGGTCCCTCGCCGAAGAGGCGCAGGCACCTTCGACGAACGAGCTCGCCTCGTTCTACCGGATCAACCCCGCCACCGCAGCCAAGGGAGTCGCCATGCTCACCGACAAGGGAGTGCTCTACAAGCGCCGAGGCATCGGCATGTTCGTCGCCGAGGGAGCCAGGGACATGCTCCTCGGCGAGCGCCGGTCGGCCTTCGCCGATCGCTACATCGACCCGCTCCTCGCCGAAGCCCGCACGCTGGGCCTCGACGCCACAGACCTCGCGGCACTGCTCCAGGAGCGCGCCGCACAGACCACCATCTCAGAAGGGAAGAACCCCGCATGACCGCCGTCATCGAGGTGCAGAACCTCAGCAAGCGCTACAAGGAGAAGCGAGCGCTCGACAACGTCTCGCTCTCGATCGAGGGGAACGCCATCTACGGCCTGCTGGGCCGCAACGGCGCCGGCAAGACGACGCTCATGTCGATCCTGACCGCGCAGAACTTCGAGTCCTCCGGCACCGTCAAGGTCTTCGGCGAGCACCCGTACGAGAACGCGCACGTGCTCGGCCGGATCTGCTTCGTCCGCGAGAGCCAGAAGTACCCCGACGACGCCTATCCGAAGCACGCGTTCAAGGCCGCCAGCCTGTTCTTCCCGCACTGGGACCAGGCTTTCGCCGACGAGCTCATCGCCGAGTTCCAGCTGCCGATGAAGCAGACGATCAAGAAGCTGTCCCGCGGACAGCTCTCCGCGGTCGGCGTGATCATCGGCCTCGCCTCTCGCGCCGAGATCACGTTCTTCGACGAGCCCTACCTCGGACTCGACGCTGTGGCTCGGCAGATCTTCTATGACCGCCTGGTCGAGGACTATGCCGAGCATCCGCGCACGATCATCCTGTCGTCGCACCTGATCGACGAGGTCTCCAATCTCATCGAGAAGGTCATCGTGATCGACAACGGCCAGATCCTGCTGGATGAGGACACGGATGCCGTCCGCGAACGCGCCGTGACCGTCGTGGGCGAAGCCGCCAAGGTCGACGCGTGGGTCTCCGGGCGTGAAGTGCTGCATCGCGAGGCGCTCGGGCGCGTGGCGTCGGTCACGGTGCTCGGCCGTCTTTCCGCCGAGGAGCGGGCAGAGGTCACGGCATCCGGTCTGGATCTCGCCCCGGTCTCTCTGCAGCAGCTCGTCGTCCGCCTCACCCAGAAGGCGGGCGTCCACCCCGACAAAGACGCGACCACGAAAGAGGAGGTGCGCTGATGGGACGTACATTCAATGTCATCCGCCTGCAGCTGATCAACAAGGGAACCTTCGTCTGGTACCCGCTGATCATCCTCGCCGCGGCCGTGGTGATCTCGGTGATCATCTACGCGATGATCCCGGTCGACACCCCGAAGTACGGCGGCGGCGGCCAGGCCCCGCTCTGGTACTTCTTCGCCATCGGCATGTCGGCGATGACCCTCACCTTCCCGTTCTCGCAGGCGATGAGCATCACCCGCCGGGAGTTCTTCTTCGGCACGCTGCTCACGGCGATCATCGGCAGTGCGCTCATGGGAGTGCTGTCCCTCATCGGCGGCGGCATCGAGCTGGCGACGAACGGGTACGGCGTGAACGGCTACGTGTTCTACCTGCCCTGGCTGTGGGATGCCGGTCCCTTCGGCGCCTTCGTCGTCTATTTCACCCTCGCGCTGTTCTTCTTCGTGATCGGCTTCACGGGCGCGACGATCTACAAGAGCTGGGGGCAGCTCGTGCTCATCATCGTGAGCATCGCGCTCAGCCTGGTCCTGATCGGCCTGGTGTTCCTGGTGACGCGGCTCGACCTCTGGCCCCATGTCGGCGCGGCGATCATGGACCTCGGTGCGCTCGGGATCGCGCTCTGGGGGCTGGTCGTCACCGCCGTGCTCACCTTCGTGTCGTTCCTCGCCTTCCGGCGGACGATCCCTTGATCCGAGGCTGAGCCATCGATGCCGGTCGTCCTTCGGGGCGGCCGGCATCAGTGCGTCCCGACGGCCTCATCCGCCGGCGGGCGCTCCCGCTTTCACACGTCGAGAGAACAGTGTGAACGCGCGTTCTCTAAGATCTGTTCTGCAAAGCGGTCCGTTCTGGGGAGTTCGGGCCGCCAGGGCAAACCTCGCATTGGAGGTGTGCTCTGTGCTGATTCCTGGGGAGAACAACATGCACGCCACTGGCGGAAGCCGCTTCGTCGCGGCCACTACCCGCGGCACTCGGCGCCTGCGGAGGGCGACGCTCTGGGGAGCCGTCGCCGCCGTGGCTGCCCTCGCCTTCGGCGGGATCGCGGTGCCGGTCGCCTCGGCTGACACGGCTCCGGCCGCAGGCACGCCCGAGACCTACACGGCCGACGCGCTGCCGACGGTCCAGATCGACGGCAGCGTGTACGCGCAGGAGGTCGTCGGCAACACGGTCTACGTGGGTGGCAGTTTCGCCAAGGCCAGGCCTGCCGGATCCCCTGCCGGGTCGAACGAGACTGCCCGGGCGAACCTGCTGGCGTACGACCTGACGACGGGGGCGCTCATCAGCTCCTGGAACCCCGGCACGAACGGCACGGTCCTCGACATCAAGAAGTCGCCCGACGGTTCGCGCATCTACGTCGCCGGTATGTTCTCGCAGGCAGCCGGTGCGTGGCGATACCGCGTCGCGGCGTTCGACACCACCACGGGCGCGCTGGTCACCTCGTGGGCCCCGGCAGCGAACGGTCGCATCGACGGGATCGCGGTGACCGGCTCCACGGTCTACCTGGCCGGTGAATTCACCACGATCAACGGCGCGCAGCGGACCAAGGTCGCGGCGGTGTCCTCTTCGACAGGCGCCCTGACCGGCTTCACCGCCGACGTGCAGGGCGGCTACGGAGCGAAAGCGGTCGTCGTCTCGCCCGACACGAGCAAGGTCGTCGTCGCCGGCTCGTTCACCTCGGTCAACGGCTCGACCAATCCCGGCCGCGGAATCACCGCCCTGAACGCGAGCACGGGCGCGATCATGCCGTGGGCGATGAACAGCGTCGTGCGCAACGGCGACATCAGCGCCGTGATCTACTCTCTGTCCTCCGACGGCGAGAGCATCTACGGGACGGGCACCGCGTACAAGACCCGCCCCGCGGGCGTCCTCGAGGGAGCGTTCCGCGCGAACTGGAGCGACGGTAGCCTGCAGTGGATCGAGGACTGCGGCGGCGACACGTACGACGTCGCGCCCGTCGGCGACGCGATCTACGTGGTCGGACACCCGTATGACTGCACCTCGGTCGGCGGATTCCCCTACACGGGGCCTTTCAAGAACTCCCTCGCGTTCTCGAAGGCTCCGACCGCGAAGCGCACCTTCGGCGGCACGGCTGCTGCTCCCTCACTGCTGCACTGGTTCCCCGACTGGACACCCGGGACCTACACGGGTCAGTCGCAGGGCCCATGGCAGATCACCGGGGCAGGCGACTACCTTCTCGCCGGTGGCGAGTTCCTCAAGGTGAACGGTACGGCTCAACAGGGCATCGTCCGGTTCGCGAAGAAGAGCGTTGCCGCGAACAAGCAGGGCCCCCAGGTGCAGGGCGGGGCGTGGACGCTCACTGCAGCACCCTCCAAGGAGGGCAATCTCCTCTCCTGGAGCGCCAACTACGATCGCGACAGCCAGGGGCTGCGCTACCAGGTGTTCCGCCAGGACAAGGGCATGACCACTCCGCTCTACGAGACGGATCAGCTCTCCAACTTCTGGACACGTCCAGCTATGTCGTACCGCGACTCGACGGCAGTGCCGGGCACCCCCTACAAGTACCGGATCAAGGCGATCGACTCCACCGGCAACACCACGCAGGGCGATTGGACGCCCGTCACGACCGACCCCGACGGCATCCCGCCGAACCAGGCTCCGAATGCGGCGTTCACGCCGACGCTCACCGGGCTGTCCGTGGCGGTCGACGGGTCGGCTTCGAAGGATGCCGACGGCGCGATCCAGGCGTACGCGTGGAACTTCGGGGATGGCGGGATCGCCACCGGCGCCACGGCATCGCGCACCTACGCCGCGGCCGGAACGTATTCGGTCACCCTCACCGTGACCGACGACCGAGGCGGCTCGACGGCGATCACCCAGCAGGTCACGGTCGCGCGTCCTGCTGCCGCCCCCGTGGTGTCCGACACCTTCACCCGCACCGTTGCCGTCGGCGGATGGGGCCTACCCGACCTCGGTGGCGCGTGGACGCACAGCGGGGGATCGGCCGCGTTCTCCGTCGCCGATGGCAAGGGAAGCGTGTCGCTCACCCCGTCGGCGACACGGACCGCCCGACTGGGTCTCTCGACGACGGACGCGACCATCCGCGTCTCGGTCGCCGCCGACGCGGTCGCGACAGGAGGGGCAGCGACGGCGACCGTCATCGGCCGCCACGTCGGCACTTTCTCGTACTCCGCCCGGTTGCGCTTCGAAGTCGGCGGCGGCGTGCGGTTGTACCTGCTGCGCGATGAGGTCGCCCTCGGCTCGTACCTGATGTCCGGAGTCACCTATACGCCCGGCACCGCGCTCACCGTGGCAGTCTCCGTCACCGGCACCAGCCCGACGACGCTCGCCGCCAAGGTCTGGAGAACGGCCGAAACGGAGCCGGTGACCTGGCAGGTCTCGGCATCCGATTCGACGCCAGCGATGCAGTCAGCAGGAACGGTCGGACTGTCGAACACGGTGTCAGCCGCCTCGTCGCTCCACTCGACGACCTTCACCTGGGATGATCTCCACATCGTGACGCCCTGACGACGTGTCTCGTCACCCCGCCTGCACGGCCCCTACCCTGATCCCCCAGAGCACCGCCTGCAGCCGGTCCCGGGCGCCGGTCTTCTGGAGGATGCCGGCGAGGTGGTATTTGACGGTTGTCAGCTCCACGAAGAGCCGGTCGGCGATCTCGGCGTTCGAGAGTCCCTCGGCGAGGAGGCGGAGCACGTCGAGTTCCCGTTCGGTGAGCGGCAGGGCGTCGGCGGGGACCTGCATGCTGCTCGCTCGACGGCGTTCGCCGAATTCCTGCAGGATCCGTCGGGTGAGCCGCTGATCGAGGGTTCCGTCTCCGGCGGCCACCGAGCGGACGGCGGCGAGCAGAGTGAGCTCATCGGCGCCCTTGAGAAGGAAGCCGGCAGCACCGGCCTCGAGCGCGGCGAAGACGTCGGCATCCACATCGAAGGTGGTGAGGATCAGGACGTCGGTCGCCAGGGCCTGGTCCGCCACGATCTCGCGCGTCGCCGTGATGCCGTCGGTGCCCGGCATCCGGATGTCCATGCACACCACGTCGGGGCGGAGGCTGCGGGCGAGACGCACCGCGTCGGCGCCGTCGACCGCTTCGCCGACCACCTCGATGTCGGCTTCGGCCCCGAGGATGACGGCGAGGCCGGCGCGGACGACGGCCTGGTCGTCGGCGATGAGGACGCGGATCATGCGGCACTCCGTCCGTCGAAGGGGATGCGGAGGCGATTGGTCCAGCCGCCGCCGTCGTCGGGCCCGACCGTCAGCTGCGCGCCGATGAGCTCGGCACGCTCGGCCATGCCGGAGAGGCCATAGCCGGCGCCCGACCTCTCGCTCGTCGCCCGCGTCCCGGGGTCCGCGACAGGTTCGTTCGAGACCGCGATCTCCACAGCATCCGTCCCGAACCGCACGGTGACGGCACAGGCTGTGCCTGGCGCGTGTCTCGCGGCGTTCGCGAGCGATTCCTGCACCATGCGGTACGCGGTGGTCTCGGCGAGCGCGCCCACCGGACGCGCATCCCCGGAGGAGGTGAGTGCGACGCGCTGACCCCGTTCCCGGGCGACGTCGACGAGCGCCCCGATGGCGGCGATGGCGGGCACGGGACTCGGCGCGCCCGAGGGCGCATCGTCGTCACTGCGCAGCAGCCCGACCGTGCGTCGCAGGTCGGCGAGTGCGATGCGGGCATCGTCCTGCACGGTCTGCATCATCTCCCGCGCACGATCGAGGTCGCTGCGGGTGAGAGCGGTGGCGGCCTGGGCGCTCACGATGATCCCGGAGAGATGGTGCCCGGCGATGTCGTGCAGTTCTCGCGCGAGAGCCTCGCGCTCGGCGCGCACCTCGCGCTCGGCACGCTCGCGCCGCTCGTGTTCGGCCATCCGCGCCTGCTCCTGCAGCGCCTCGGCGAGGCGCTCGCGCCCGCGGAAATACTCGGCGACGGCCGCGGGGGCCGCGTACTGCAGGGCGATGCGGGCCACCACGGTGAGGATCAGGACGAACAGCGATTCGCGGGACCCGAACAGCAGCGCGCTGCCACCGACGACGGTGGTGACCAGAGCGCCGACGCCGAGCGCCGTCATCGCCGGGGTCCGAGGGCTGCGCCGAGCCATCCCGTAGGCGGCGAGGATCACGCCCAGCGATCCGGCCCCGAGCTCGCCGGCCGAGGTAGCCAGGATCACGGCGTCGAGCAGCACCGTGCCGGCGAAGACGACGATGGGCGCGCGCCGGCGGAACACGAGAAGAAGAGCCTGCAGGGCGACCAGTCCGGCGTACACCCAGGGCGGGACGTCCCCCGGGACGGTGGCGGGCAGCTCCTCGATCCACAGGTCGGCACCGATATAGCCGATCGCCGCTGCGAGGACGAGCACCGGCGGGATCGCCCGGCGTACGCGCTCCGCACGTGGGGAGGGGCGCTCCGGACGGGACATGGCCTCAGTCAACCACGCCGGGCCCCGCCTCCGTCGGGAGGCGGGACCCGGGGTGGACCGAGGTGTGATCACCGATCGCACAGCGTCTCGTCGAGGGCATCGACGACGATCCGGTACTGGTCGAGCAGCACCTCTTCGTCATCCGGGGAGACCACTGCCCAGGGCAGCGCGGTCACTGCGATGGTGGCGGCGGTGCCGTCCGGCCCGACGGCGTTGCGCGTCTGGGTGCCGGGGATATCACCGCCGTGGCCCCAGGCGAATCCTCCGCAGCTGAGCGGGTACCGCTGCAGACCGAGACCGTACGCAGCCTCCGGCCACAGCTCGTCGCCCGCCGTCACGGTGGTCTGCATCGTCTTCAGCGCCTCATCGCTCAACAGCTCGCCGTCCAGCAGAGCGCGCATGAACGTGTTGAGCTCGGCAGGGGTGGACACCATGGCGCCGGCCGACCACGCGAACGAGGTGTCCATGGCGGAGATGTCGCGCAGTTCTCCCGGAACATCGGCGTGGTACCCGATCGCATGCTCGTCGCGCAGCTCGCGCTCGCCCGGGGCGGGGAAGAACGTGTGCTCGAGGCCCAGCGGTCGCACGATGCGCTCGTCGATCTGCTCGGCGATCGCGCGGTCCGTGACCGCCTCGATCAGCAGTCCGAGAACGAGGTAGTTCGTGTTGCTGTACTCCCACTTCTCCCCCGGCGCGAAGCCCGCCGGACGGGTGAGGGCGATGTCGAGCATGTCCCGCGGAGAGATGTACTTCTCCTGCGCACCGAAGGCGTCGGCGGCGATCTGGTCGGCGTACTCCGGCAGGCCGGTGGTCTGCTGCAGCAGCTGGTGCACGGTGATGCCGGCACCGTCGATTCCCGTTCCCTTGATCAGGCCGGGAAGGTACGTGTCGATCGGGGCGCCCAGCTCGACGAGACCCTCGTCCACCAGCTGGAGCACGATCGTCGCGACGAACATCTTGGTGTTGCTGGCGATGCGCACCTCTCCGTCGACCGGAGGCGCCTCGCCGCTCTCGATGTCGCCCTCGCCGGCGACGGCATTCTCGACCTTGCCGTCAGGGGAGGTCACCGACGCGAGGACGCCGGGGTAGCCGGCATCCACGAGCGACTGCATCCTCGTCTCGAGAGCGCTGGTGCTCGTCGTTTCCGCGGAGGCCGCCGGCTGATCGACGGCGCGGAAGAGGGCTCCGGCCGTGACCGCTCCGCCGACGAGCACGGCGGCGGCGGCGATCGCGATGACCGTGCGCGCCCGGCGGCGGGTGGGCGGGTTCGGGGGTGTGGGCGGGTTCCGGGGTGTGGTGGTGTCGTTCATGATGTGTCCTTTCCGTTCGGATGGATCAGGGCTCAGAGGTCGCGCTTGGAGAGGGCGACGGATGCCGCGGCGAGCGCCGCTGCCGAGAGAACGGTCAGCGCGATCAGTGCCGCACCGACGTTCACCTCGGCCGACCCGCCGTGGATGACGTTCTGCGCCAGCGCGACCGGAAGGAACTGCGTCCAGACGGGAGCAGGCCCACCGATCAGTGCGGTCATGGCGGTGAGGAGAGGCTCCACGAAGAGGATCGAGAGCATCGTGATGACGCCGGCGAGCTGCGAGCGCACGAGGATGCCGACCGCGAGGCCGATCAGGGCGAGGCCCGTGACCGCGAAGACGCCCCGGCCCAGAGTGGCGACGACGTCGCCGATACCTGCCGTGAAAGCGGTTCCGGTCACGGCGAGCGCGACGAGCAGGGCGGCGAGGCTGGCGACCGCCATGACGGTGCCGATGACGACACCGACGAGGCCGGTGGCCAGGGCCTTGCCCACGACGATGCGGCCACGACGCGGCGAGGCGAGAGCTGCGCCGACCATGCCGCCGTAGCGATCGTCACTGGTGCCGGAGAGCACGCCGAGCAGCACGATGGCGACGAGAGCGATGCCGATCGAGCCGCTTCCCAGCGAAGCGCCCAGCGGGTTGATCGCGGCGAGCTGCGCCGCCCCGGAGGTCAGGTCGAGCACCGGGAAGTCGGCACCGAGCGCCGCGGCGCCGGGACCGATGTCGCCGCGAGACAGCGCGGGGAGCACGGTCACGAAGACCAGCTGCGTCAGGATGAGGCCGATGACGGCGACGAGGGCGCTGACCTTCGTCGCCGTGGTCGTGGTCAGTCCGAGGAGCTCTGCGCGGAACATCAGCGCACCCCCGCGGTTCCGGTGACCTGGAGGTAGTAGCCCTCGAGGTCTCCGCTCGCGGTGGCGACGGCATCCGCCAGCGTGACGTCGGCGACGACCCGCCCTTCGGCGATCACGACGATGTCGTCGGCGATGTCCTGGACATCGGAGAGCAGGTGCGAGGACAGCAGCACCGTGCCACCGGCATCCGCGAATACCCGCAGGCGATCACGCAGCCAGCGCATGCCGGCGGGGTCGAGACCGTTCGACGGCTCGTCGAGCACGAGGAGCTGCGGCTCGCCGAGGAGTGCCGCGGCGATCGCGATGCGCTGCTTCATGCCGAGCGAGTAGCCGCCGGATCGACGGTCGGCGTCGGCGGTCATGCCCACCTCGGCGAGGACGACGTCGACGCGCTCGGGGGCGACGTCGGCGCGGGCCGCAGCGATGCGCAGGTGCTGCCGTCCGGTGCGGGCGGGGTGCAGACCACCGGCGTCGAGCACGGCGCCGACCATCGTGGCCGGCCGCTCGAGGTCGCGGTAGGGACGCCCGAAGACCAGCGCCTCGCCCTGGTCCGACGCCATCAGCCCGAGCAGCAGTCGGATGGTGGTCGTCTTGCCGGCGCCGTTGGGTCCGAGCAGACCGACGACCCTCCCGGGTTCGATCGTGAAGCCGACGCCGTCGACGCGAGGGTGGCCATGGAAGCTCTTCTGAAGTGCGCGCGCCTGGAGCGGCGGAGAGGTGGAAATGTTCATGTCTTCAGCCTCGCGAGCGCCGTGCCGGAGCGCCCCCGTCCGCCGCACTGGATCGCCCTGTTCGGAAGAACAGTCCTCGAACGATTGGCCCAGACGGATGCCGTCGACTACCGTCGCTTCCCGTGAAGACATCCACCCTCCGCGCGCGCCGATCCGGGATCGCACACTCCCTCCGCCAAGCCGTGCTCCCCGCCCGGCTGCTGTTCGTCGCGAAGACGACCCTCGCCGCGGGACTCGCGTGGACCATCGCCCCGCACATGCCCGGAGTCACGGACGAGTACCCGTACTACGCCCCGCTCGGGGCCCTGGTGAGCATGTATCCGACGCTGATGGGCTCGGTGCGGTCGAGCCTGCAGACGCTGATCGGGCTGGCGACCGGAATCGGCCTGGCCACCCTGGTGGTGCTCACGATCGGTCCGACCTGGTGGTCGGTGCCGGTGATCATCGGCATCGGCGTGCTGCTGTCCGGCACCGGCTGGTTCGGCGTCGGACGCGAGTACGTGCCCATGGCGGCGCTCTTCGTGCTTGCGGTCGGCGGGCAGGATGCGGACGACTTCTCCCTCGGCTACCTGACGCAGACGGCAGTGGGAGTCGTGATCGGATTGCTGATCAACGTCGTGATCGCGCCCGCGCCCCTCACCTACGAGGCCGAGGCGCGCGTCGACGCTTTCCGCGCACAGCTGGCATCGCACCTGCACGACATCGGCTCGGCGGTGTCGGAGTCGTGGCCACCCGAGCACGAGAAGTGGGCGGATGACGCGGCATCCCTCGCCGACACGACGGCCACGCTGCGCGCCGCGCTGGCCGAAGCCGACGACAGCCGGCGCGGCAATCCCCGGGCGCGCGGAGAGCGCGGCGCGACCCAGCACATCCACGAGCAGCTCACGGCCCTCGACCGGATCGCCCACCTCATCCGGGACATCTCGGATGCCACGGCCGACACGATCTGGGACCGCCCGGCCGCGATGCCCCTCGATCCCGCCCTGCCCGAACCGCTGTCGGCCGCCTGCCACGCGGTCGCCGACGTCATCGCTCAAGAGGATCCGACGTCGAAAGAGAGTCATCGGCAGCGCGGCGAGGCGGCCAGGGCGATCCGGCTGCTGCTCGAGCGCGTCGACGACCGCACGCTGGACGTGCGCCGCACTATGGGCCCTGGCATTCTCACGGCCATGCATCTGCGGCGCATCCTGATCCTGAGCGGGGCGTCGGAACCAGACCCCGACGACGAGGACTGATCGCACAGCGCGCTCGACGGATCGGGTGTTGAATGGCGGTGATCCCCAAGCGGAAGGCGGCTCCATGTTCGCTCTGAAAGGGCCATCGACCCGACTGCCTCCTGGTCAGCGCGCCGTCGTCGGCTTCCCGCGGTTCGGCATCGACCTGAAGTCACCGCCTCCGGCCACGGCATCCGAAATCTCGATCGACATCATCGGCGCCTTGACGAGTCCGCTTCTCGTCACCCGACCGTTGCTCGACACCGTTCCTCGCACGGTCGTCGATGCCGACTTCCATTGCGTCGCCGGATGGTCGGCCGTGGATCTGACATGGGAGGGCTGGAGCTTCCATGATGTCCTGAACCGGCTCATCCTGCCGCAGGCCGTGGACGGCGATCGCGTGCGCTTCCTCGTGTTCGTCGGCGTCGACGGTTACCGCGCCATCGTGCGGCGGGAGGATGCCGAGCGCGCGAACGTACTCCTCGCGGATCGACTTCACGGGACGCCGCTCTCCGCGGAGCACGGCGCGCCCGTCCGGCTGGTCAGCCCCGACCAGTACGGGTACCTCAACACGAAGCATCTGGTGCGGATCGAGCTGCACACGGAGGAACCCGAACCCGTCTTCCACCCGCGCCGGAGCGTGCAGCGCGCATTGCGTGCGGTTCATCCGCACGGGCGGGCCCTCGTCTGGAGCGAGGAGCGTCACCGCTACCTGCCCTCGTGGCTCACCCGCTCGTTGTACCGGCTCGTGGTGCGGCTCCCCGCGCCCCCGGCTGATCAGTCTGCGGACTGACAACGGGGAGCGAGGGGGCCGCGATACTCAGCGTCCGAGGCCGACCCGGTCGACCTTGCGGTGGAAGCGCATACCGGCGAGTCCACCGAGGATCGCACCGATCAGGGTGACCACGGCGGCACCGAGGGCGGTGAGGATGCCGGTCAGCGTCGCCGTCTCCGGAGTGACGGGGATACGCGGGAAGCCCTGCAGGTTGCCGAGGATGTCCCACTGGGCGCCGGCGATCGCGGTGATGATGGCGACGATGATCGCGATCACGATGGCCCACAACCATACGGCGATTCCCTGCTTGGCTCCGCTGAATCGCGCCATCCGCCCTGCGACGTAGCCGCCGGCGTAGTACGAGATGAACAGGACCAGACCGATCACGACCAGCGCGATGATGCCGCCGGCACCGAGCGCCGCGTCGGTGACCGAGTCGGCAGCCTCTTCGGGGGAGACGCCGCTGCCGATGCCGACCGCCGCGCCGATCGCGGTGACCAGTGCGGTGAGCAGCACCGTGGTTCCCATGGCGGTGAGCCAGCCGAAGAACGCCGAGCCGAACTTGAACCCGCCGAACTCCGCCTTCTCGCGTTCGTGCACGTCGCGCTGGAGCGTGCGCACGTCGTCGTCGTGCGTGCGGACGTCGTCGTGCGCACGGGTGTCGTCGTGCGCACGGGTGTCGTCGTGCGCACGGGTGTCGTCGACCGGGACGGTGGCAGGCGGGGAGTCGACGTGGTGGATCTCGTCGCGGGGGACGGGCCGGGTCTCGTCGTCGCGGGGGACGGGCCGGGTGCTGTCGTCGTGGTACACGGGGTGGGTGTCGTCGACGGGCACCGCACGGGGTGACTCGTCGGCGGGGATTCCGGCGCGGGGAGCGCCGGTGTCCGTCACAGGCGCGTCGCCGGTGACGCGGGGATCGCGCGTGATGCGGGGCTCAGGGCTGCTGTTGTCGGTGCTCATGCCCACAAGCTAGGCCCCGCGGCGCCGCGCAGAGCAGGTACTTGTGTATTCGCTGAATTGCGCGTACCTTGCCCACGTCTGGGCGAGTCCCCTAGATCGCATCATCCGCGGCGACGAGGTCGAGCTGCCAGTAGCGCCCCGCCGGATCGGCGTCGTCGTGCGCCTCGTCGGCCGCATCGAGTACCTCGTTGAGCGCGTTCATAGCGGCTTCGAACTCGGCCTCGGTGAGTCGGATGGTGCGCTGCGTGAAGGCCGCATGAACCTCCGCCGTGCGGCCGGCGACGTACTCGGGCGTCCACGCGAGCACCCGGCGGACGAGGTCGTTGTGATCCTCGGCGAGCGCACCGACCACGGCGGCACCCAAGGTCTCATCGGGAACCGGGTTCTCGGGTCCACCGAGGTTGAGTGCGCCCTTCCTTCCGGTCCAGACACGGTCCCGGCGGTCGCGCGCCTTCTCGGGCGCCTCTTCGATGAGCCCCGCATCGGCGAGCGTGCGCAGGTGGAAGCTCACGCTGTTGGCGGGCACCTCCAGCTCGGCGGCGACATCGGCGGCACGCAGAAACCCACGCCGCGCGATGAGTCGCAGGATCTGACGGCGCAGCGGATGGGAGTAGGCCTTGAGCATGGCCGAGGTCATCCAGACGGTGTCTTCCTTCGGCTGCCGCGTCTGCTCTTCCGTCATCCTGCGATCCTACCGACACGGATTATTGCGCAATCAGACTTGCGCAATTGTTCTTGCGCATTTAGGCTCGGCATCATGAGCACTCTGGCCATGCCGCATCGCCTGTGGCACAACACCCGGTACCTCACCTGGCTCGTCAGCGACACGAGCAAGGGGCTCGCGGCGACCCTGTTCGCCTTCGCGATCCCGCTCCTCGCGCTCATCATCACGAACGATCCCGCGCAGGCCGGCATCATCGGCGGCGCGGGCATGGTCGCTCGCCTGATCGCGACCCTCGCGGGCGGCATCCTCGCCGATCGCCACGGCCGCATCCGCCTCATGCTGATCGGCTCGCTCATCGGCATCCTGCTCGCCGGCGCGTTCACGGTGCTCGCCCTCGCCGACGCACTCACCTTCGGGTCGCTGCTCGTCATCGACGTGCTCCTCGCTGCCCGGAGCGGGCTCTTCGACGTCGCCGGCGAGAGCGCGATCAAGGAGATCGTCCCGGATGAGGCGATGGGCCGCGCGCAGGCCGCCAACCAGGGGCGGGATGCCGCTCTGCAGCTCGCGGGCGGGCCGATCGGCGGACTCCTGCTCGGCGTCGGCGGGTGGCTGGTCGGCGTCGCGATGACCGTCTGTCATCTCGTAGCCGCGATGACGGCATGGATGCTGGGCCGCGAGGCACGCGGGGCGGGGATCGTGGATGCCGGGGCCGAGAGTGACGCCGAACCGGCTCCGGTCGTGAAACCCGACGCCTGGGCCGAGCTCCGTGAGGGCTTCCGCTGGCTGCTGTCCCGTCCTGATCTCGGCGGGGTGCTGCTCATCATCACGACCATCAACCTCGGCTTCAACGCCGCGATCACCACCGTCATCTACTCCCTGCAGCAGAGCGGCTACCCCGAGGTGCTGATCGGCGGGATGACCGCAGCGGTCGGGGCCGTCATGCTGATCGGCGCCCTGGTGTCTCCCCTTCTGGTGCCGCGGATCAAGGCCGGTGTGCTCACCATCATCGGCCTCTCGATCGCGGCAGCCGGCACGATCGGGCTCACCCTCGTGACCGAGCCCTGGGCCATCGTCGTCGTGCTCGGCATCGCCGTGCTGTTCGTCCCGGCGCTCAACGCCGGAATGATGGGCTACTTCATGGTCGCGACCCCGACCCACCTGCTCGGCCGCGCCAACAGCGCTGCGGGCGTGCTCGGCATGGGCGCGTTGCCCCTCGCGCCGCTCATCGCCGGCTTCGGGCTGTCCTGGGTCGGCCGCGAGTGGACGCTGCTCATCTGCGCCGCGCTCTGCCTCATCGCGGTCGTGCTCGCCGTCACCAACCGGGCGCTTCGGGCGCTGCCCGTCGAATCACGCTGGGCCGAGCACGCGAAGCAGTACGAGACGGTGTGAGTCAACGAGACGGTGTGAGTCAACGAGACGGTGTGAGTCAACGAGACGGTGTGAGTCAACGAGACGGTGTGAGACAACGAGACGGTGTGAGTCAGAGGGCGCCGGTGAGCGCGGCGATGCCGACGAGCACCGAGACCAGCGCCAGCACGAGGGCGATCGAGATGAGCACGACGTGCACCTTCAGGAACGCCGTCGCCTTGCCGTTCGCGTCGCGCGCCCGCGGGTCCTTCGCGACGCGCTTGTAGAACTGCGGCCAGACGATCACGTTGAAGGCGGCGTTGAGGAACAGCACGATGGCGAGGGGGATCACCCTTCCACGGTAGCGACTCGTACCCGCGGCATCCGACCACGACAGCCGCGGATTCTTGGACTCGGCCATGTATCAGGATGCTCTTGCCGTGCTCCTGGTAGGTGTGATCACAATGGGCTTCATGATCGACGGTGCACCCGGCGCCGCTCTCGATCCTGCCTCGGACGATGGGCCCGCACGCTGGGAACGGGCTGCCGACTTCTTCGATGCATGGCGCGAGGGTGACGGTCGCGCGATGGACGAGCTCGTGCGTCTCATGACGCCTGTGCTCTGGCACGTCGTGCGCGCCTACGGACTCGAGCGCACCCTCGCCGAAGACGTCGTGCAGACGACCTGGCTGCAGCTGGTGCGCGGTCACGGATCGATCGCCGACCCGCGCGCGGTGTCGGCCTGGCTCACCACGACAGCACGGCGCGAGGCCTGGAAGGTCGGCAGGGCGCACGGCCGCGTCGACACGACGGATGCCGACGACCTCGACGCCCTGCTCCCAGAGCAGGCTTCCGCCGAAGAGCACGCGACCATCGGCGACGAGAACCGCCGACTGTGGATGGCGGTGCAGCGCCTCGCCGTGCGGTGCCAGCGACTGCTGCGGGTGATCGCATTCGACGACCGTCCCGACTACGCAAGGATCGCCGCCGACCTCGCCATGCCGATCGGCAGTATCGGCCCCACGCGCAACCGCTGCCTCGCCAAGCTGCGTGCGCTGCTCGAGGGACCGACCGCGCGGACGGACGGCTTCTCATGACCGACCACGAGGACGCCGAGCTGTTCGCCCGACTGCGGACGATGTGGAACGAGGTCGATCCGATGCCGGCCGGGCTGATCGATCGCATGGTCGCAGCGGTCGCCGCCGACGGGCTGACCCGCGAATATGCCCTGCTCACCCTGGTCGAGGGCGAGCTCGGTGCCGTGCGCGGCGAAGCGGATGCTCTCACCCTGCAGTTCAGCGACGGCACGACCAGCATCCTGCTCCACGTCACGACCACCGCCTCCGGACGGCGCCGGGTGGACGGCTGGGTCGACACGTCCACGGCAGAGATCGTGCTGAGTCAGGGAGAGCGATCGATCTCCACGACGCCCGCCGAGACCGGGCGCTTCGTGTTCGACGAGGTCGCTCCGGGACTGACGCGGGTGCGCCTGACCACCGGCGACGGCGAGGGGACGCGCACCCTGTCGACGCCGCAGTTCGAGTTGTGATCGCGTGCGCCGCCCGACGAAGACGTCGCGGGACGCCCGAACGGAGAGGATGACCCATGGAGCAGCCCAAGGGATGGACGTGGCAGGACCGCGCGGAGGGGTCGATCCGGCGAGGCACGGCGCTGGATCCCAGTCTCGAGCCTGTCGACGGCATCCTCGCCTTCCCTACCGCCTATCTGCCTCAGCGTCTGCTGATCACGCGCGACGACGAAGACCAAGAGGCCTACGACCAGGAGCTGCGCACCCTGCGAGACGCGGCGGACACGTTCGGCTGGCAGCTCGTGATCGAGTCGGAGAACGCCCGCGCCCGCGGGCTGACGCCTGGAGTGCCCGGCTTCCTGCGCGCGTATTTGACGACACCCGATGAACCGATCAGCGGGGAGTCGCCGGTCGCCCCGGACGCGTGGCGGGTGCTGCAGCGCGCGCGGCGCATGTCGCGCTCGACCATGCCGCGCACGAGCCTCGAGCATGTGCTGTCGATCGATCCGGTCGGGCTCAATCCGTTCACCCGCACGAACCCGTTCACCCGCACCAATCCCTTCACCCGGACCAACCCGATCCGCGGGGCGGGCGCCGGCGGCAGCGACGACTATCTCGAGCCGGGACGCGGTGCGCGGCAGCCGGTCAGCTGGCTGGGTCCGGCACCGCAGCGCGGACCTGCCCCGAAGCGCGGAAGGCGACCCGTCGTCGCCGTACTCGACACCGGCTGCGGCGTTCACTCCTGGCTGCCCGACGACATCGTTACCCGTCACGTCGAACTCGACGGCGTGCCCGTCGGCCTGACCGACGATGCCGATCCGGAGCGCTACCCCGACCTCTTCGGCCAGCTCGACGGCGAGATCGACGCGGTGTCGGGGCACGGCACGTTCATCGCCGGCATCGTCCGACAGGTGGCGCCGGATGCCGACATCCTCTCGGTTCGCGTCGCCGGCGCCCTGGGCGTGATCGATGAGAGTTCGCTGCTGCTGGCGGTCGCCCAGGTGGTCGAGCTGTTGCGCCGCCACCGCGAAGACCCGACGACCGGATTCCCGATCGACGTGCTGAACCTCTCGCTCGGCTACTACCACGAGACCCCGACCGACGGACTGTTCAGCCTGACGCTCTACGCCCTGCTCGCGAAGGCACGAGCGCTCGGGTGCGTGGTCGTTTGCTCGGCGGGCAACGACGCGATCGACCGCCCCTCGTTCCCCGCGTCGCTCTGGGCGTGGCCGGGCGCTGACAACGGCATCCGCTCCGACCGCGACGCCCCGCTCGTCTCGGTGGGTGCCCTGAATCCGTCGGCGCACTCGGTCGCCCTGTTCTCGAATGTCGGACCGTGGGTGCAGACCTACGCTCCCGGGGCAGCCGTGGTGAGCACGTCGCCCGCCTTCGTCGGCGGCGAACAGGCAGCGAGCAGAGCCGATCTCGACGGGCTCCGCCGCGAGACGCTCGACCCCGACGACTACCGCGGTGGCTTCGCGGTGTGGAGCGGCACGTCGTTCGCCGCTCCGTACGTCGCCGCGCGGATCGCCGCCGAACTCGGGACCGTGCCGATCGCGGGCGTGAAGGCGGATGCCGCGGCCGCGGCCGTCGCCGCGGTCCTGAAGACCCTGCCGGCTCCGCGGGATCGGGGCTGACGCCGGCGGCATCCGTCTCTTCGCCGAGCATCCGTCTGGGCCGGCATCCGTCGGACGACACGCCAGATGTCGGACAGAATGCGCCGAAAGTTCCGGCATCTGGCGTGTCGTCCGACATCTGCAACGGCGAGCGCACTCGGCGGCGCGCACACCACAGACGGATGCCCCTGCCCGCACTCTTCCGCACGGCCCCAGCGCACGGCATCCTGGACGGATGCCCC
>JAESFY010000159.1_pt1 | contig 28712 bp, 19 predicted proteins | sample 9266201 | NCBI WGS metagenome assembly JAESFY01 (sample SAMN14515071, study PRJNA621656) | algae metagenome | isolation source: Nodosilinea sp. WJT8-NPBG4 and co-occurring heterotrophs from soil, lower... | place: USA: Pinto Basin, Colorado Desert, California | collected 2006-05-27 | reverse complement strand
AGATGTACGCGGCCGAGGGCGACGACATCGGCACGGCCGCGACGGCGGAGGCGGTGTCGTGGGAGCCGACGGCGATGACGGGCAGTGTCGCGCCGATACGGGCGGCGATCTCCGGCCGGAGCTCACCGATCACGGTGCCAGGGTCTACGAGATCCGGGAGCACGGACACCGGGATATCCAGACGCTCGGCGATCTCTGTGTCCCACTCTCCGCTCTCGACGCCGAGCAGCCCGGTCGTCGAGGCGTTCGTGCGCTCCGCCACGCGTACTCCGGTGAGGAGGAAGGCGAGCAGATCCGGGATCAGGAGGGCGGTTTCGGCGTCGACGAGCCGGTCGTCGACCCGGTACTGGTACAGCGTGTTGAACGGCAGGAACTGCAGGCCGTTGCGGCGATAGAGCTCGGCGAACGGAATGAGGTCGTGCACCTCCCTCACCCCGCGGGTCGTGCGCTCATCGCGATAGTGGAAGGGCTCGGCCCGCAGCTCGCCGTCTCGGAGCAGTCCGTAGTCGACAGCCCACGAGTCGATGCCGATGCTCTCGATCGCGGGCTCACGACGGATCGCCTCGGCCAGGCCGTCGAGGATGTGCTCGTACAGCGCGGCGAAGTCCCAGTGGAGGCCGTCCGCGCGCTCGACAGGGCCGTTCGGGAATCGCGAGACGAGTTCGAGATCGAGAGTGCCGTCGCCGACGCGCCCGATCATGACGCGCCCGCTGGTCGCCCCGAGGTCGATGGCAGCGACCGCGCGGACCGTCATCGCATCCTTCTCTCGCCGACCGGCCCCTCTGTGTGCGAGCCACCCCCATAGATGCTGCCCTCAGGGGGGCCGCTCGCAAACAAGGGGGTGGCTCGGCGAAGAGGAATCATCGCAGGAAGGCCGCGGCGACGCCGGAGTCGACCGGGATGTGCAGGCCGGTCGTGCGGCTGAGTTCGGGGCCGGTGAGCACGTACACGGCATCCGCCACGTTCTCGGGAACGACCTCGCGCTTGAGGATCGTGCGGTTCGCGTAATACTGGCCGAGGTCCTCTTCGGCGACGCCGTAGGTCGCGGCGCGGTTGGCGCCCCAGCCGGAGGCGAAGATGCCGGAGCCGCGCACGACGCCGTCCGGGTTGATGCCGTTCACACGGATACCGTACTCCCCGAGCTCGACGGCCAGCAGGCGCACCTGATGGGCCTGGTCGGCTTTGGTCGCCGAGTAGGCGATGTTGTTGGGGCCGGCGAAGACCGAGTTCTTCGACGAGATGTAGATGATGTCTCCGCCGAGCTTCTGGTCGATGAGCGCACGGGCGGCGGCCTTCGAGACGAGGAACGAGCCTTTGGCCATGACGTCGTGCTGCAGGTCCCAGTCCTTCTCGGTGGTCTCCAGGAGAGGCTTCGAGAGCGAGAGCCCCGCGTTGTTCACGACGAGGTCGACCCCGCCGAAGGCGAGGTGCGTGGCGTTCAACGCGGCCTGGATGGCATCGGCATCCGCCACGTTCGCCGCGACGCCGATCGCGACGTCGGTGTTTCCGAGCTCTGCGGCGGCAGCCTGCGCCTTCTCGAGATCGAGATCGGCGATCACGACGCACGCGCCTTCCGCGGCGAGGCGGGTGGCGATGGCCTTCCCGATGCCGGATGCCGCTCCCGTGACGAACGCGATGCGCCCCTGGTGGCTCTTGGGCTTCGGCATCCGCTGGAGCTTCGCCTCTTCCAGCGCCCAGTACTCGATGTTGAACTTCTCGGCATCGGAGATGGGGGAGTAGGTCGAGAGCGCCTCGGCGCCGCGCATCACGTTGATCGCGTTGATGTAGAACTCGCCGGCGACGCGGGCCGTCTGCTTGTTCGCGCCGTACGAGAACATGCCGACGCCGGGGATCAGGACGATGAGCGGGTCGGCGCCGCGGATCGCGGGGGAGTCCGCCGTCGCATGCGCGTCGTAGTAGGCCTGGTAATCGGCGCGGTACTCCTCGTGCAGCTCGTGCAGCCGCGCGACCTGCTCGTCGATGGATGCCGTGGCGGGCAGGTCGAGGATGAGTGGCTTGACCTTGGTACGCAGGAAATGATCGGGGCAGCTCGTGCCGAGGGCCGCGAGAGCGGGCGCCTTCTCGGATGCCAGGAAGTCGAGGACCACGTCGGCATCGGTGAAGTGTCCGATCTGCGGGCGGTCGTGCGAGGCGATGCCGCGGATGGTCGGCGCAAGGGCCGCGGCGCGCTCCCGGCGCTCAGCCTCGGGCAGGGGCTCGAAACCGGAGCGGATGCCGCCGAACGGCTCTGCCTTCCCGTGCTCGGCGATGTACGCGGATGCCGTCTCGATGATCCACAGGGAGTTCGCCTCTACCTCTTCCGAGGTGTCGGCCCAGGCGGTGATCCCGTGACCGCCGAGTATGCAGCCGATCGCCTGAGGGTTCGCCGCCTTGATCTCGGCGATGTCGAGCCCGAGCTGGAAGCCGGGGCGTCGCCACGGCACCCAGACGACCTTCTCGCCGAAGATCTTCCCGGTCAGTGCTTCGCCGTCAGCCGCAGTCGCGATCGCGATGCCCGAGTCGGGGTGCAGGTGATCGACGTGGGCGGCGTCGACGAGTCCGTGCATGGCCGTGTCGATCGAGGGGGCCGCTCCACCTTTGCCGTGCAGGCAGTAGTCGAACGCCGCGACCATCTCGTCCTCGCTGTCGAGTCCGGGGTAGACGTCCTTCAGCGCCAGCAGGCGGTCGAGGCGCAGCACCGCGAGGCCCGACTCCTTCAGCGTGCCGAGGTCTCCGCCGGAGCCCTTGACCCAGAGCAGCTCGACCGGCTGTCCGGTGACGGGGTCGGTCTCGGTGCCCTTGGCGGAGGTGTTCCCGCCGGCATAGTTCGTGTTCTTCGGATCCGCGCCGAGGCGGTTCGACCGCTCGATGAGGGCGGCGGCGGTGGGGTTGGTCATCAGTCTTTCCTCAGGTTCGAAGGGGTCGCTGGGGGTTCGGAGGGGTCGCTGGGTGAGGCGCGCTCAGGCGCCCCAGCCGGCCTGCACGCCGCCGACGCGTTCGGCGGCGATCTTCTGCTGGTAGCCGGATGCCGCGTAGGCGGCCATCGGGTCGCCGGCGAGGCCGCGCGATTCGCGCCACTCGGCGAGGGCAGGGCGCACGTCGGTGTAGAACGCGTCCATGAACACGGCGTTCGCGCCGAGCACGTCGCCGGACTTCTGGGCGGCGGTGAGTGCGTCGCGGTCGACGAGCAGAGCGCGCGCGGTCATCTCCTGCACGTTCAGGACCGAGCGGATCTGCCCGGGGATCTTGTCCTCGACGTTGTGGCACTGGTCGAGCATGAACGCGACATCGGGGTTGTTCAGTCCGCCGCCCCGGATGACCTCGAAGAGGATGCGGAAGAGCTGGAAGGGGTCGGCCGCGCCGACGATGAGGTCGTCATCGGCATAGAACCGCGAGTTGAAGTCGAACGAGCCGAGCTTGCCGAGGCGCAGCAGCTGCATCACGATGAACTCGATGTTCGTGCCGGGCGCGTGATGGCCCGTGTCGAGGCAGACCAAGGCCTTGTCGCCGAGCGCGTTCACCTGTGCGTACGACGTCCCCCAGTCCGGAACATCGGTGTGGTAGAACGCCGGCTCGAAGAACTTGTACTCGAGCACGAGTCGCTGGTCGTCGCCGAGGCGTGCGTAGATCTGCTGAAGCGATTCCTGGAGGCGGTCCTGGCGGCCGCGGAGGTCGGCCTGTCCCGGGTAGTTCGAGCCCTCGGCGAGCCAGATCTTGAGATCGCGGCTGCCCGTGGCATCCATCACGTCGATGCAGGCGAGGTGGTGGTCGATGGCCTTCTGTCGGATCGCGGAGTCTTCGTGGGTCAGCGCGCCGAACTTGTAGTCGTCGTCCTGGAAGGTGTTCGAGTTGATGGTGCCGAGCGTGACGCCGAGATCTTCCGCGTGCTTGCGCAGGTCGTCGAAGGAGTCGACCAGGTCCCAGGGGATGTGCAATGCGACGCTGGGCGCCAGCGCCGTGTAGGCGTGGACCTGCGCGGCATCCGCGATCTTCTCCCACGGATCGCGCGGAGTCCCCGGCGTGCCGAACACCTTGAAGCGCGTGCCGGAGTTGCCGAACGCCCAGCTGGGGAGCTCGATGCCCTGCTGCTCGAGAGCGGCCAGGTGGTCGGAGGAGAGGATGCTCATGCGGCGCTGCCTTCGGTATCGGCGTGATCGGCATCGACCACGGAATGAATCGTTTCAAGTGTAGGCGTGATCGCCCTGCGCCGCAACCTGCCACCCGACACGGCGTAGACCACGACCGGTCGTGCCGTACACTCGCGGACAGTGCACGAACGGAAGGGGCACCCGTGGCAGTGAGCGTGCGCGAAGTGGCAGCTCGTGCCGGCGTCTCGGTCGGAACGGTGTCCAACGTCCTGAACCGTCCGGACAAGGTCGCCGAAGGTACGGTCCGGCGGGTGCGCGACGCGATCGACCAGCTCGGCTTCGTGCGCAACGATGCCGCCAGGCAGCTGCGCGCCGGTCGCAGCCGGAGCATCGGACTCATCGTGCTCGACGCCGGCAACCCCTTCTTCGCGGACGTCGCCCGCGGCGCCGAGGCCCGCGCGGATGAGGATCGTCTCTCGGTCCTGCTCGGCAACAGCGACGAAGATGCCGAGCGCGAGCACGGCTACCTCGACCTCTTCCGCGAGCAGCGGGTCAACGGCGTGCTCATCACGCCGGCATCCCACGACGTCGCCGGGCTCCAGCGTCTCGCGGATGCCGGCACTCCGGTCGTCCTGGTGGACCACGAGATCCCTGGGAGCGCGTTCTGCTCCGTGTCCGTCGACGACGTCGAGGGCGGGTATCTGGCGACGAAGCATCTGCTGGAGATCGGCCGTAGGCGCATCGCGTTCCTCGCCGGCCCCTCGTCCATCGCGCAGGTCGCCCACCGTCTCGAAGGCGCGCGTCGCGCGGTGGCCGAAGCGTCGGGCGCCGACCTCGAGGTGATCGAGGTGCCGGCACTGACGGTGCTGCACGGACGAAAGGCCGGCGACGCGATCGTCGCGCGTCCCGCCGCAGACCGGCCCGACGCGGTCTTCGCCGCGAACGACCTCCTTGCCGTCGGTCTGCTGCAGGCGCTCACGATCCTCGGGAACGTCCGCGTGCCCGAGGACATCGCCCTGATCGGTTACGACGACATCGACTTCGCGTCGGCCACGGTCGTGCCGCTCACTTCCATCCGCCAGCCCGCGCGCCTCATCGGGCACACGGCCGTCGATCTGCTCCTGCGGTCGATCGACGATCCTGATGGCGAGTACGAGCGGAACGTGCGCTTCCGTCCCGAGCTCATCGTCCGCGCCTCCACCGCGGGCTGATCGTCAGACGATCGCCACCGAAGGTCTCCACGCTCCTTCGAGGCTGTGGCTGCCGCTGCCGACCTCGTAGGTCTCTCCACCGGGCAGCTCGACCGTCCCCGTCGTCCCGGTCGGGACCGTGACATCGACCCGCAGCGTCGTGCCGTCGAGTCGCCAGGCGATCTCCGCTCGTCCATACGGCGTCTCGTGCGCCGCGCGGGCGTGGGTGAGGCCGCCTCCCGGCTTCGGTGCGAAGCGGATCGCGCGGTACCCCGGCGCGGCGGGCGCGAGGCCGGCCACGGTGCGGTGCAGCCAATCGGCGACAGCGCCCAGAGCATAGTGGTTGAACGACGTCATGCTTCCCGGGTTCACGGTTCCGTCGGGGCGGAGGCTGTCCCAGCGCTCCCAGATCGTCGTGCCGCCCTGCACCACCGCGTAGAGCCACGAGGGGGCCTCGGTCTGGAGCAGCAGGTCGTAGGCGGCATCCGCATGACCGGTGACCGTCAGCGCATCCGAGACGAGTGGCGTTCCGACGAATCCGGTCGCGATGCGATGGCCGGCCTCTTCGACGAGTGCGGCGAGGCGGGCGCCCGCGGTCGCGAGCACCTCGTCCGAGACGAGTTCGAACGCGATGGCCAGGGAGTACGCGGTCTGCGCGTCGCTGGTCATCCGGCCGTCGGGTTGCACGTAGGTCGCCATGAACGCCGCTCGCACTTCGGCCGCGAGCTGCGCATAGTGGGCGCGGTCCTCCGCATGGCCGAGCACTTCGGCCGTGCGGGCCACACGGTCGGCGGAACGCGCGAAATAAGCGGTGGCGACGAGGTAGCGGTCCGTCGTGGCATCCGCGGGGTCGTTCGGCGGAGCCGCGGGGTCCAACCAGTCACCGAGCTGGAATCCCTCATCCCAGAGGCGGTCCTCTCCCGCGAGCCGTTCGAGCAGATCGACCCACTTCCTCGCGCTCGGATACTGATCGTTCAGGATGCGCGTGTCGCCGTAGCGCTCGTAGAGGGTCCACGGTGTGAACGTGGCGACGTCACCCCACGCGGCACCAGGGCGGATCGGCGTCCACTGCTTGTCGGCGGGGATCACCGGCACATACCAGGGCACCGTGCCGTCGGGCAGCTGCTCGATCGCGACATCCTCGAGCCAGCTGGAGAGCATGCCGGAGACGTCGTAGAGGAAGGATGCCGTGGGGGCGAACACCTGCAGGTCGCCGGTCCAGCCGACCCGCTCGTCGCGCTGCGGGCAATCCGTGGGGATGTCGAGGAAGTTGCCCCGCATGCTCCAGACGACGTTCTCGTGCAGGCGGTTCACCAGGGTGTTCGACGACTCGAACCAGCCGGTGCGCTCCATGTCGGTGTGGTAGACCCGGGCGACGATGTCTCCTGCGGCGACCGCGGCATCGAGCGATTCCGCCTCTCCCGGCCACTCGATCTCGGCGTAGCGGAAGCCATGGAAAGTGAAACGCGGCTCCCACTCCTCGACGCCGGTGCCGGCGAGGATGTACTCGTCGGTCGACTTCGCGTCGCGAAGGGGGCGAGTGTAGATCTCGCCCTCCTGCAACACCTCTGCGGTACGGAAGCGCACGACGTCGCCGGCTCGCCCGGCGACGCGGAAGCGCGGGCGGCCGACCAGATTCTGTCCGAAGTCCAGCACGCGACGCCCGCTCGGGGTGGTGAGCAGCTCGACCGGCGCGACCTCCTGGGTGCAGCGGACCGGAGGGCCCTCCGGCGCGGTGAGCGTCGCCGGGTCGCGGTGGGCGGCGACGACTCTCGACCACCCGCTGGCGTCGAAGCCGGGACACGACCAGCCTTCGAGGTCCGCCGCGATCCGGGCGTCGTAGGTCTCGCCGTCGTAGTTGCCCGAGTGCAGGATCGGGCTGGGCGCCGCGCGCCAGTCGCCGTCGGTCACGATCGTCTCAGCCGTGCCGTCGGCGTAACGCAGTTCGAGCTGCGCCAGAAGGGACAGGTCGGTTCCGAAGACGTTGCGGAAGCCTCCGCGCCAGCCCATGCGTCCGCGATACCAGCCGTCTCCGAGCCACGCTCCGATGGCGTTGGCACCCTCGGCGATGTGCTCGGTCACGTCGTAGGTGTAGTAGCGCAGCTTCTGCCGGTACGGGGTCCAGCCGGGCGACATGGCGTCGTCGCCGATGCGACGTCCGTTGATCTCGACCTCGTAGACGCCGTGCGCTGTCACGTACAGGCGGGCGGATTCCAGCCCTTGGCGCGCGCGGAAGTCGCGTCGCAGCACGGGCGGTCGGCGATCGTCGCGGTGCGGATTCTGTGGCCATTGAGCCCCGACGGCCATCGCGGTCCAGTCCTCGGCACGGAGCAGGCCGGTCTCGACCGCGGCAGGCTCACTCCAATCCGACGTCGAGCCGTCGTCACCGGTGACTCGGACGCGCACGACCGCGCGCTCGCGGGAGGCGAGGGATGTCGCGGGCCACGGGCGCAGCACGGAGTCCGCGTCGTCGACAGCGGCGGTGACCGTCTCACCTGCACGCGTCACGTCGAGCTCATACCTCGCCTGCGTCCAACCGGCCGGCGCTCGCGTCTTCCAGGAGATGCGCGGTGCGGGGACGCCGATGCCGAGGGCGTGTCTGTGGTGCTCGAAGGTGGGTGCAGCGACAGCGATGCTCATGAGTCTCTCGATTCGGATGTGCCTTGATCATCGCGCGTCGATTGACACGTTTCAAGTCGGAGCGGGAAGATGGGGGGAACAAAGGGGTCTTCATGCGCATCGTCGTCACCGGCAGTTCGGGCAAACTCGGGCGAGCCACCGTGGAGCGGCTGCGTGCCGATGGCCACCAGGTCGTCGGATTCGACATCGTGGGAACGCCGGGGACGGGCTTCGTCCGCGTCGACCTGCAGGATTACGGGCAGGTGCTCGATGCTCTGCTCGGGGTCACGGCCCGCCACGAGGGCCTCGATGCTGTCGTGCATCTCGCCGCCCTGCCCGTGAACGGCCTGGTACCGGACGCCGCTACTTTCACGAACAACCTCAACGCGACCTTCCATGTGCTGCACGGTGCGCTGCGCGCCGGCATCCGCACCATCGTGCAGGCGTCGAGCATCACGGCGATGGGCTTCCCGGACTTCGCGAACCTGACCTCGCTGCCCGTCGACGAGGAATACACCGAGGCGAACAACACCTACGCCCTCGGCAAGGTCGCCGAGGAGGCGATGGCGGCGCAGCTCGTGCACTGGGCCGAGGGGACCAGCATCACGGCACTCCGCTTCACGAACGTCGTCGCCGAAGACGAGTACGCGACCTTCGAGCGTGCCGGCGTCGCCGACTATCGGCGGGACCTGCTCGGCACCTACGTCGACGCGCGGGATGCGGCCACCGCCGTGGCTCTCGCCCTTCAGCACGCGACCTCGGGCTTCGAGGTCTACAACGTCGCGGCATCCGACTCCGGCGTCGCGACGCCGACGACCGAGTACGCCGCCCGGAACTACCCGGGTGTGCCGTTGCGGGACGGGATCGGCGAATTCGAGACGCTGATGTCGATCGACAAGGCGCGCGAACGGCTCGGCTTCGAGCCCGTGCACCTCTGGCGCCAGGAGTACTCGGCCTCTTAGCGGGCGGCTCACGGCGCAGTCGTCGTGGTGCGGATCCGGTAGAGGCCCGTCGTCGCGGTGACGAAGAGGTCGTCGCCGTCGTCGCCGCCGAACGTGCAGTTCGACACGGTCTCCGGCACGGGGATGTGCGTGAGCAGCGCGCCGTCGGGTGCATACACGTAGACGCCGTCGCCGGCGGAGGTCCAGAGCCGACCCTCTCGGTCGATCGCGAACCCGTCGGACGCGCCGATCGGGGGCATGGCGAACTCACGCCCCTCGCCGGTGATCGTCGCTCCGTCGACATCGAACACGTGGATCTGCTGCGCCTCGGGATGGTCGGCGTAGAACCCGGTGTCGGAGACGTAGAGCCGTGAGCCGTCGGGGGAGAACGCGATGCCGTTCGGGTGGACCATCGTCGTCACGACGGGTACCGCCTCGCCGGTCTGCGGATCCCAGCGGAACACGAAGCACGCGTCGTACTCGGAAGTGCCCGGGTGTCCTTCGCGGCCGGTCGGGTCGATGCCGTAGGGCGGGTCCGTGAACCAGATCGCCCCGTCGGATGCCACGGCGAGATCGTTCGGCGAATTGAAGCGCCCGCCGCTCCAGCGTTCGACGAGCACTTCGGGTCCGTCCGGCCCTTCGCGCTCGATAGCTCGGCGTCCGTGGCTGCACTGGACGACGCGGCCCTCCAGGTCGAGCGCCCTGCCGTTCGGGTACTCGGCGGCGGTGCGAAACGTCGACACTTCGCCGGTGCGAGCGTCCCATTCGAGGATGCGGTCGTTCGGGATATCGCTCCAGCGCACTCTGCGGATCTCGGGCAGCCAGAGAGGGCCTTCGCTCCAGACGGAGCCGTCGGCGAGACGCTCGAGCCCTGCTCCGAGAGCGATCACTGTGGAACTCGCGTTCGTTGACATGTAGATTCTCCTATGAATAAACTTGCGCTGAAACGGTTCAAGATGACGGTACCACTCGCGGTGAACGGATCCTCACGATGACCCCCCGGCAGCTGTCGAACACTCTGGTACTCGGCACGTCGGCGCTCGGCTCGGGCGACCGGGACGCGGCGATCCAGACCGCGAGGGCGATACTGCGCAGCGAGCACCTCATCGACACCTCCCACATCTATTCCCACGGAGCCTCCGAGCGCGTCCTCGGGCTGGCGCTGTCGGCGCTGCCCCCGGGGGAGCGATCGGCGGCGGCGACCAGGATCCTCACCAAGGTCGATCGGGATCCGGAGACCGGTCGCTTCGATGCAGACCAAGTGATGCGCTCGGTCGATGAGAGTCTAGGGCGGCTCGGAGTCGACAAGGTTCCTCTGCTGCACCTGCATGATCCGTACATCCTCACGGTCCGCGAAGCGCTCGGGCCGGGTGGGCCGGTCTCCGCGCTGGTGCGTCTGCGCGACGAGGGAGTCGCGGCATCCATCGGGATCGCCGCCGGTCCCGTGCCGCTGCTGCGGCGATACCTCGACAGCGATCTGTTCGACGCGGTGCTCTGCCACAACCGCTACACGCTCGTCGATCGCAGCGCCGAGCCACTGTTCCGCGCCGCGCACGATCGCGGCATCCGGGTGTTCAACGCCGCGCCGTTCGGCGGCGACCTGCTCGCCCGCGGCCCGCGCCCCGACGCGAAGTACCACTATCGGGCGGCGTCCGACGGGCTTCGGGAGTGGACAGCGCAGGCCGAGTCCGTGTGCGCGCGGCACGACGTGTCGCTGGCCGCCGTCGCCCTGCGCTTCTCGCTGCGAGCGGATGCCGTCGACCACACGGTCGTCGGCGTGTCGTCACCGGCGCGTCTGGCGGATCTGCTGCAGCTGGCGGACACGACGATTCCCGACATCGTGTGGACCGAGCTCGACGCGCTCGGCCCCGCACCGACCCCCATCGACGACACCGCATACGGAGCCGACGACGAATGACCGATCGCTACTGGGAGAGCATGCTGCCGGGCGTGGGCAGACGCACGCCGCGAGCGGATGCTCCGAGCGACGCTGCCGTGCAGAGCCTCAACGGCACCTGGCGCTTCCGGCTCGGCCCGACCGCCGCGGGCACGGGCGACACCTTCATCGACGGGGACTTCGACGACGCCGGGTGGGACGCCATGCGCGTTCCCTCGCACTGGGTGCTGGAGGAGTTCACGCCGCTCGCCGGAGGACCCGCACGCCGCATGCTCGGCAACGAGGAGGGTCCGCTCTACACGAACACCGCGTACCCGATCCCCCTGGATCCACCGTACGTCTCGACCGAGAACCCGACGGGCGACTATCGTCTGGCCTTCGACGTTCCGGCCGACTTCGGCGCAGCGGTGCTGCGCTTCCAGGGCGTGGATTCGTGCGCGAAGGTGTGGCTGAACGGCGAGGAGCTCGGCTGGTCGATGGGCAGTCGCCTGCCCTTCGAGTTCGACGCCCCGGTGCGCGCAGGACGTAACGTGCTGGCGGTGCGTGTGCACCGCTGGTCGGCCGGCACCTACCTCGAAGACCAGGACATGTGGTGGCTGCCCGGCATCTTCCGCGATGTCGAGCTGATCTCGCGACCGGCCGGAGCCATCGACGACCACTTCGTGCACGCCGACTACGACCACGTCAGCGGCGTCGGCACCCTGCGCGTCGAAGCCTCGATCGATGCCGTCGTCGAGATCCCGGAGCTGAGCATCTCGATGCCTGCGGGGGAGACCGCCACGATCCCGGTGGAGCCGTGGAGCGCAGACGTCCCGCGCCTGTACCGCGGCACCCTGCGCTCGGCAGGGGAGACGGTCGAGCTCGCCGTGGGATTCCGCCGGGTCGAGATCGTCGACGGCATCCTCTCGGCCAACGGCAGCCCGCTCACCTTCCGCGGGGTCAACCGGCACGAGCACCACCCCGACACGGGTCGCACCCTCGATCGCGAGACGATGATCCAGGACATCGTCATGATGAAGCGCGCCAACATCGACTCTGTGCGCACGAGCCACTACCCGCCGCACCCCGAATTCCTGCGCCTGTGCGACGAATACGGGCTGTGGGTCGTCCTCGAGGTCGACCTCGAGACGCACGGCTTCATCTACGAGGGATGGGAACACAACCCGCCGGCGCTGCCGGAGTGGCGCGACGCCATCATGGACCGCCTGCACCGCACGGTCGAGCGCGACAAGAACCACCCGAGCATCGTGGTCTGGTCGCTGGCCAACGAGAGCATGTCGGGCGACGGCTTCACCGAGATGCGGCGCTGGCTCGCGGAGCGCGACCCTTCCCGCGTCGTGCTGTACGAGCGCGACCCGAGTTACCGGGATTCCGACTTCTACTCGCTGATGTACCCGTCGCTCGAACTGCTGGAGAGCATCGGGCGGCGTGAAGAGCCGCGCGGCGGACGGCTGAGCATGCATGGGATGGTGTTCGACGGTCCGGATGAACCGCTGCCCGCCGGTGCGACCGAAGCCGAGGAGAAGCGTCGTCGGGGACTGCCGTTCCTGCTGGTCGAGTACGCCCACGCGATGGGCAACGGCCCCGGAGGGCTGCAGGACTACTGGCGTGTGCTCCGCTCGTACGACCGCCTCTGCGGAGGGTTCGTCTGGGAGTGGATCGACCACGGCATCAACGCGGTCGACGAGCACGGCCGCGCGTTCATCCTGCAGAGCGAGGACATCGACTACGAGCCCCGCGGCGGCCGCTTCTCTCTCGATGGACTCCTGTTCAGCGACCGCACGCCGAAACCCGCGCTGGCGGAACTCGCCAAGGCGCACGAGGTGATCCGCATCGAGGTCGGCGATCGGGTGAGCATCTCGAACGAGCGGCACACCGCCGACACGTCAGACCTGCGATTCCACTGGTCTGTCGAAGCCGCAGGGCAGACCGTCGCGCACGGTCCGCTCGAGGTGCCGACGCTCTCGCGCGGGGAGCGGTTCGAGGTCACCATTCCGGATGCCGCGGCATCCGCTCTCGGAGGCGTCGACGCGGTGCTGACGGTTGTGGCGGCGCTCGCCGCCGAGACGCTGTGGGCGCCCGAGGGGCACGTGGTCGCGTGGGCTCAGCGCGTCGCACCGTCTGACGACTGTTCGATCGCGGCGCCGAGCAGCTCGGCCGCGCAGGTCACGGAGCCTTCCGGCGACGCTTTCTCCGGCGATGCTCCCTCGGGCGACGCTCCCTCGGGCGACGACCTTGACCCCGACAACGGGAAAGCGCTGCGAGTAGGGCCGGCGACGTTCGACCCGGAGTCCGGCCGCCTGGTGAGCCTCGGAGGGCTGCAGGTCGACGGACCCTGGATCGACCTTCACCGAGCTCCCACCGAGAACGACCGCGGACAGGGCGACAACAACAACCTCGCGGCAGTCTGGCGGGCGACCGGCCTGCATCGCCTGCTGCACCGCGTCGACGACGTCGCGCACGGCGGCGGCCGACTCATCGTCCGCGGACGCACCGCTCCCCGCACGCACCCGCACGGTGTCGCCTGGACGATGACGTGGCAGCCCGACGGCGACGGCATCCGTGTGGACACCGCCGTCGACTTCGTGGGGCCATGGTCGGACACGCCCTTCAAGCACCGCGACATCCAGGCCCCGCGTCTCGGATTGCGCTTCGCCCTGCCCGCCGCCGTCGACCGCGTCTCATGGTTCGGACGCGGCCCCGCCGAGACCTACGTCGACTCGTTCGAGGGGGCACGCGTGGGCCGCTTCGAGAGCTCGATCGACGCCCTGCAGACGCCGTACCCGATCCCTGAGGAGAACGGCAACCACACGCAGACGCGGTGGCTGGACGTCGCAGGTCAGGGCGCTCCGACGCTGCACGTCGAGGGCGAGCCCTTCGACTTCACCGTCCGCCGATGGACCTCGGAGCAGCTCGAAGTCGCCCGACGGCCGACCGACCTCATCCCGGGCGACCGAGTCTGGCTGAACGTCGACCACCGGCAGCAGGGGATCGGCTCGGCATCCGTCGGGCCCGCGCTTCCCGAGCAGTACCGGGTGCCGCGAGAGCACACGACCTGGAGCGTGCGCCTGTCCGTCGGCTGAGTCTTCTGGTCGCAGGATGTGCCGCCCCCGAACCGGTGAGACGGCAGCAACTGCGACCGGACGAGGTCCAGCGGCAGCAACTGCGACCGGAACCGTCGGCCGATGCCGCTGCTTCCCGTTCAGCCGTCGAGCGCGGCGACGTCGAGGAACAACGTGTCGGAGCCGACCTGTCCCCCCTTGAGGAGCAGTTCGAGGCCGTCGACGTCGGCGTCGCCCGCGTGCGGACGCAGCAACACGACGTTCCCCCACGGATTCGCCGCGATCGAGAGGGCATCGATGCCGAGCAGGCGCGTGATGCGGCTCGACGTGTCGCCGCCGCACACGATCACGCGCCGGGCGACGCCGGCGTGCGCCATCGCCAGGATCACGGAGGCCGCGGCATCCGCGATCGCCTCGAGCAGAGGGCGCTCGCCGATCGCTGTCGTGTCGGCGTCCCCCGAGGTGAGCACCACGCCGCGGCCGGCGGCGAGCGCCTCGCGGGCGGTCTCGGCGGCCTCGGCAACGGCGGCGGCGGCGAGGGGCAGCGGGCCGACCAGCCAGCCGGCTGCGGCGGCGGCCTCGACCTGACGACGGGTCTGCGGAGAGCGGCTTCCGGAGACGACCAGTACGGGGCCGGCAGCGGGCGTGGCCAGGGGTACGGCGGATGCCGCTCCGGGGGAGGCGGCGGCGATGCCCTGCGAGAGGCCGCCGGAGCCGATCGCGAAGACGGGGGAGGGCAGTTCGTGGAGGGCGGCGCCGACGATACGGAGATCGTCGTCTGTCACGGCGTCGAGCACGACGGCGGCGTCGTCGCAGTCACGCAGTCGCTCGGCGAGAGAGCCGTACGCGGTGAGCGCGACGGACCCGATCGGGAGCGCGGTCTGCCGCCCGAGGTGCACCGCGAGGTCGGCCTCCGTCATGGGCGTCGACGGGTGGGTCGACATGGTCGGCTGCCGGTCGAGTCGGTGCACGACACCGTTCTCCGAGGCGAAGTGCGTGCCGAAGAGCGTGTAGCGGCCGAAGTCGGGCTGAGCGAACAGCATCGGCACGGGTCGCTCGACGACGATCTCCCGGCCGAGCTCGATCACACGGCCGAGGCTGCCGATCCGCGGCGAGGAGTCGGCGGTCGAGCACGCCTTGTACTGCACGATCGGCGCCCCGGTCGAGACCAGGGCCTGCAGTGCGGGAATCACTTCGGAATCCATCTCCGTCGGTGACAGAGAACGCGCGATGCCGGCTATGCCGATCACGTCGACGGTCTGTGCCGCGGCCTGCAGCGCCTCGGCCGTGGGCAGCGTGGTGAAGAGCCTCCCCGACCAGCCCCGGCGCGCGAACTGCAACAGGGCGTCGACGCTGCCGGTGAAGTCATCGCCGTAGAAGGCGGCTCGGATCTCAGACATGACGGATCTCAGACATGACCGATCTCACGCGCGCACGGGCCCGAACACCTCGGTCGCGCGACGCAGAGCATCCGATCGTTCGAAGGCATCCTGAGCCGTCTCCCCGCGCGCCGCCGATGCCCAGGCATCGCGCATGCTGCTCACGCCTGCTGCGGCGCCATCGGGGTGGCCGTGGATGCCGCCACCCGCGAGCACGAGCAGATCGGTCGTGCCGACGGCGCGGTAGGTGGCGTGCGCGAGGCCGCCCCACTGCCCGCTGGAGAGAACAGGAACGGTCGGGGGGATGCCGAGAAGCGGCTCGCGGACCGCGGCGATGGAGTCGAGCACCTCGTCGTCCGTCTCATAGAACTTGTTGCTGATGCCGTTCGTGTGCAGGTGATCGGCGCCCGAGAGGCGGGCGATCTTCTGCCACGCGCGAAAGCCTATCCCGACCTGCTCCGACCGCCCGATCGCGCCGAACATCGTCCGGTGCCCGTGGATCGGCACGGCCGCATGGGTGCTGAGGAAATGGAGACCCGCGAGCCCCACGAGGTTGACGCAGGCCATCACGCAGGTGCCTCCGGCGGCCACCACGAGGTCATGGTTCGCTTCGAGGCGGTCGATGTCGTCGGTGATGTTGAACGCGTACATCGGCATGCGTCCGGTGCGGTCGGCGTACCGGTGGAGTACCGGCATGACCGCCGCGACCCGCTCCGACAGCGGCGAGGCCGGGCCGTTCCCCTGCAGCTCGTCGTCCTTGATGAAGTCGATGCCGGCGTCGGCGAGCTCTCCCACGACCTCGGCCAATTCAGCGGGGCTCAGGCCGATGCTGGGTTTGATGATCGTGCCGATCATCGCGCCGTCCGTCGCACCCATCAGGCGCCGAGTCCCTGCCACGCCGAAGCGGGGTCCGCGGTAGCGCTCGCCGAAGGCGGGAGGCAGGTCGAGGTCGATCAGCCGTACGGCGGCGAGCTCCTTGATCTCGAACAGATTGCCGGCCACCGCTGCGAGGAGATTGGGGAGGGACGGGCCGAAGTTGTCGAGCGGGAAGCGCAGCCGCAGCACGGCCCGGCGCCGCCCGGCAGGATCGCCGACCGCGCCGGGCAGGGGAGAGGCACCGGTGAGCGGGATCTCCTGGAGCGAGTCGACCTGTGCGGCGAAGCGCGCCCTGACGTCGTCGGACTCTCGCTGCACCCGCACGAACGTCCCGGTCGACTGCTCGCCCGCCAGCACCTCCGCGGCATGCTGGAGCGGGAGCGAGGTCTCGATGACGTAGGTCGCGATGACGTGATGCGTGCTCATCGGGGTCACCACACCAGCGGGAGCCACACGGACATCTCGCCCGCGCCGCGGTTGCCCCACGCGTAGTAGGGCACCAGGCGGGCGGGAGCCACGGTCACCTCGGCCTCGCCGAGCAGATCGTAGAGCGCGTCCTCGGAGGTCGTCGGCAGCACGGCGATCTCGGTGTCGATGGCGATGACGCGATGGCCGTCGATCTCGGCCTCGACCGGCGTCAGGGACGCGCCGCGGCGCAGTGCCGCCTGCTCGAGCATGATCGGATCCGGCAGGTCGGCACTCTCGAGCGCGTATACGACAGGACCGCGTCGCACGGCGACCTGGTTGGCCGTCTCCTCGGCGAGGCGGTGACCGCGGAGCACCCGCACCGGCATCGGCAGCGTGAGCACGACGACGTCGCCTTCGGCCCAGGCGCGCTCGATGCGCATGTACGTGCCGGGTGCCGAGACCTCGACCGCAGAGCCGTTGACCGTCGCTGTGGCACCTTCGCTCCACCCGGGGACGCGGAGGTGCAGCGGGAGGCCGCCGCCGGATGCCGCGAACACGGTGAACGTGATCGTCTCGCTCCAGGGGTAGTCGCTGTCCTCGCGCACCGCGAGCGACCGGCCGTCGTCCGTCGACACGTTCAACTCGCTGCCGCCGTACTGGTGCACGTAGAGGCCGTCCTCGCCGAGCGCACCGGCGCGTTCGTGGAAGCGGGCGAGCGTGCGGGCGATGTTCGGCGGGCAGCAGAAGCACGCCAGGTAGCCCTCGCGCAACCGCTCGTCCGAGGGCGGGGGCGGAGGCGTGGGGTGGATCGCCGTGTCACCCGGACGCCGTAGCGGATAGGGGAGATCGCGCACCTGGCGCAGGGCGTTCGTGTAGAAGTACTCCGACCCGCCCAGGCTGATGCTGGCCAGCAGGCTGTTGTACGCGACCTGCTCGATCACGTCGGCGTACTTCGCGTCACCGGTGAGGGCGAGCATCCGCTCGCTCCAGAAGATCATCCCGATGTTGGCGCACGACTCGTTGTGAGCGGTGGTGTGCGGCAGCTGGTACGCGCGGCCGTACGCCTGGTGCACTCGGCTGATGTCGCGCTGCCAGGGCGAGGCGTCGGGCGAGGCGCCGTCGTAGAGTGCCCCGCATCCGCCGGTGATGTAGAGCTTGGTGTCGACGACGTCCTGCCAGAGCCGCTCCAGCACGCCCTCGAGTTCGGCGTCGCCGGTCTCGAGCACCAGGTCGGCGAGCCCCGCATACAGGTAGTTGGCGCGCACGGCGTGCCCGGCCACCACGGTCTGTTCGCGGATCGGCACACGGTCCTGGTTGTCGTCCCCGCCCTCGAAGTCGTCGCGCACGCGCACGAACGCCTCGGCAAGGCGCAGGTAGCGCTCCTCGCGCGTGACGCGGTACAGCTCGATGACGGCCATGTAGTGCGAAGGGCAGATGGCGCTGCGGGCGAGCTCCAGCGGCTTGTTCGTCGCGAGATCCTCGAGGAAGCCGGCGGCCTTGCGCGCGGCGTCGAGCAAGGTCTCGGACCCGGTGACCTCGTGATGACGCACACCGGCCGTGATCAGGTGGCCGAGGTTGTACGTCTCGAAGTGGAAGCGGTCGGCGAGAGCCGCGACGTCGACGTCGTTTCGGTCGGCGATGATCGTCGGGGTGTGCAGGTAGCCGTCGGGCCGCTGCACCGAGGCGATCAAGGCGGCGATGTCCTCGATGCGCTGCGCGAGTTCCGCGTCGGGGTCGGTCTCGAGGCTCGCGATCGCGGCCTCCAGCCATTTGTAGAAGTCGCCGTCCATGAAGGAGGGGCCGAGGTGCTCGCCCTCTTCGAGACCCGCGGCGATGCGGAAGTTCGCGAGCCCGGGACTGACCTTCGGGTCGCTGAGCGACGACCAGATCTGCGGGACGGTGACGTCGCGAGTGCGATCATGGATGCCGCCCCAGAAGCCGTGGGTCCAGCGGGCGTTCTCTGCGCCGAGCGGCCGCAGCAGGCTCGATTCGCGCAGAGTGTTCGTCGTCGACATGACGTGTTCCTTCCGGGGCGGCTGCCGGCGACGGCAGCAGTCAGATCGTGCATTCTGCAAGTCATCGCAGGACTGCATGATCATGCATGCTAGCGCGGATCAGGCGTCCTGTGAATATATTTTCAATACTGATTGTTGACACACCGTTGAAACGATTCTACTCTCGTGTCATACCCCGCATCGCCCTGCACTTCGTCAAGGAGGACGTCATGAACACTCACAGCACCCGAGGCCGCAAATGGCTCGCGCTCGGAATCGTCGTCGCCGCAGCACTCCCCCTCGCGGCGTGCGGCGGCTCCGGTGACAACCCCGGCGGTGGCGGCGGTGGCGGTGCCTCCGACGGCGGCACCGACCCCGAGGCGTTCACCATCATGACGGCGAACGAGAACACGGTCATCGGACCGACCCTCGACGCCCTCGCCGCCGACCAGTGCAAGGCGGAGAACGACGCGCTCCCCATCGAGCATCAGAAGATCGCCCAGGCCGACACCGTGCAGCGTGTCACGCTTCTGGCCAGCCAGGACGCGCTGCCCACCCACACGATCGCCGGCACCGCGCTCATCCGCCCCGACGGCGACCTGGGCGCTGCCGGCCTGGTCGGCGACCTGAAGGCCGCGCTCGAGGAGACGGAGGCATGGGAGAACGTGCTTCCGGCTGCGGCATCCACCGTCGAGCAGGTGTACGGCGGGTTCGTCTCGCTGCCGTACCAGTACAACATCGAGGGCATCTTCTACAACAAGCAGATCTTCGACGAACTCGGCCTCGAGGAGCCGCAGACCTGGGACGAGCTCGCGGAGGTGTCGCAGGAGTTGCAGGATGCCGGCTACACCGCCATGGCACAGGCCGGTGCCGCGGGCTTCCCGCTGACCCGCCTGCTCGGCATGTACATCTTCCGCAACGTCGGGCCCGACGCCATGAAGGCCGTCGCCGACGGTGACGCGAAGCTGACCGACCCCGAGTACGTCGCCGCGGCCGATGCGCTCGCCGAGTACGCGGAGAAGGGCTACTTCGGAGAGGGCTTCTCGACCCGTGATCCCGACGCGACATCGAACCTGTTCCTCACCGGCAAGGCGGGCATGGCCTACGACGGAACCTGGCTGCTGAGCGCGATCAACGACCCGGAGCGCAACCAGATCGGCGGCGAGAACGTCGGCTTCATGCCCTTCCCCGCCGTCGACGGCGGCGAGGGTTCGATCGACCAGTACCCCGCCAACGCCGGAGCCCCGATGATCATCGCGGCCGGGCAGTTCGGCCCGAAAGTGAAGGACTGGGTCGCCTGCATCTCCGAGAACTACGGCCAGCAGGCACTGCAGGACACCGGGTCGATCTCCGGCTTCGCGGTGAACGGCGAGGTGTCCGACATCAGCGCGAACACGCTGGAGATCCAGGAGCGCATCTCCGGCATCGACGAGACCGTACTGTGGTTCGAGGCTCTGATGGACCCGAAGAGCAACTCGCTCGCGTCGACCAACGGCACGCTGCTCACCACCGGCCAGATGTCTCCGGAGGACTACATGACGGCGCTGCAGGACAGCATCGACGCCAACCGTTGACTCTGAAGCCGACTCCTCGCCTTCCTGGTGAGGAGTCGGCTTCCTCCGAGAAAGGACCGAGCGAATGAACTCGATCTTCGGAGATCGCAAGACGATCTTCATCCTGCTCGGCCCGGCCCTGCTGCTCTACACCCTGCTGAAGATGGTGCCGGTGCTGTGGTCGTTCGGTCTGTCATTCTTCGAGGGCAACACGCTGCGCGGCTTCGAGTGGGTCGGCATCGAGAACTTCACCACGTTCTTCACCGACAAGGCCGCGCTGCAGTCGCTCGGGGTCAGCGTGTTCTTCGCCGTCGTCGCGACCGTCGGCCAGGTGGCGCTCGGCTACGGACTCGCGCTCCTCTACGTCTTCGTGCTGCGCAAGGGCTCGTCCCTCGTGCGCACGATCGTCTTCTTCCCGGCCATCCTCCCCACGGTCGCGGTCGCCCTGCTGTTCAAGAGCTTCGTCGCCGTGGGCGACAACCAGGGGCCGGTCAACGACATCATCAACTTCTTCGGGGGCGAGAGCGTCGAGGTCCTCGCCTCCACGGCCGGCACGATGGCGACCGCGATCGTCATGACGCTGTGGAGCTCGATGGGCTTCTACGCGGTGCTGCTCTACGCGGGCCTGCTCGACATCCCGGAGGAGATCATCGAATCCGCCCGGCTCGACGGAGCCAACGGCCTGCGCCTGGTCAAGAACATCATCCTGCCGCTGTCGCTGCCGATCCTGCTGTCGTCGATCATCTTCAGCCTGAACTCCACGCTCAAGGTGTTCGACAGCCTGCTCGCGCTCAACAACGGCCAGCCCGGCACATCGACCGCTCCGCTCACGCTCTACATGTACCGCACAGCGTTCGAATACGCCGAGTACGGCTACGGCTCGACCATCGCGCTCATCCTCACGATCCTGTGCCTGGTCTTCACCCTCGCGATCTTCCGATCGCAGCGATCCAAGGCGGAGGTCTGATCATGACGACGACGCAGACGCCGACGCAGCTCACGGTCGCGACGCCCACGGTCCTTCGGCCGCGCCCCGGTCAGGGGCGACGCACCGCGATCCGCCACCTCCGCCGCATCCCGGTCTGGATCCTGGTCGCGCTTCTCCTGGTGGTCGTGCTCTATCCGCAGCTGTGGATGGTGCTCGGCTCCTTCAAGACGCAGGCGGAGTTCCTCTCGGACCCGGCGCTGTCGCTTCCGAAGACCTGGCAGTTCGACAACTACATCGCCGCCCTCACGAACGGCGATGTGGCGCGGAACTACCTCAACAGCATCATCGTCACGATTCCCTCGGTGCTGCTGATCGTCTTCATCGGCGTCGCCGCCGGCTACGCGCTCGAAGTCATGATCTGGAAGGGTCGCAACGCCGTTCTGCTCTACGTGCTCGCCGGCATCATGGTGCCGGGGCAGATGATCCTCGTGCCGCTGTTCATCGTCTACTTCCGGCTCGGGCTCACGAACACCATGCTGCCGATGATCATCACCTACACCGTGATGGGGCTGCCGCTGACGACGTTCCTGATGGCCACGTACTTCCGGGCGGTGCCACGCGAGATCTTCGAGGCCGCGACGGTCGACGGGTCCGGTCCGCTGCGCTCGTTCTTCCTGATCGGGATGCCGATGATGAAGAACGCGATCCTGACGGTCGGGATCGTGCAGTTCTTCAGCGTCTGGAACGACCTGCTGATCGCGCTGACTTTCACTACGAGACCAGAGCTCGCGACGATCCAGGTGGGTCTGCTCAGTCTGAGCGACGAGTACGGCTCGACGCAGTACGGGCCGCTGTTCGCGGCCGTGAGCCTGAACATCGTCGTGCTGATGATCGTCTTCCTGGCGCTCAACAAGAAGATCATGGCCGGCATGGCCGGCGGTGCCCTGAAAGGATGATCCGATGACCATCGCTGCCCCCCGCGTCGCCTTCATCCACACCGGTGCCGTCGTGATCCCGCCGGTCGCCGATCTCGCCCGGGAGCATCTCGCCGGCGCCACGACCGTGAACTACCTCGACGACAAGATCGTCGCCGACCTGGGCGACCCCGAGCGGTCGACCTCCGTGCCGGAACGCCTCGAGGACCTCGCTCGGGCGGCGCGGGCCGGCGGTGCGGACATCGTGATGTTCACCTGCTCGTCGATCTCGCACCTCGCCGGATCCACGGCGGATGCCGTCGGCATCCCGGTACTGAGGATCGATGAGGCGATGGCCGACGAAGCGGTCGCGGCGGGCGAGCGCATCGCGGTGCTGGCGACCCTCCCGACGACGCTGACGCCCACGCTCGCACTGCTCCGGGAGCGGGCCGAGCTGGCCGGACGCACGCCGGGGTTCGTCAGCGAAGTCGTCGCCGGAGCCTTCGAGGCCGTGTCGAGCGGCGACCGTTCCACGCACGACCGTCTGGTGGGAGCGGCGATCGAGCGCCTGGCTGCGGACGCCGAAGTCGTCGTGCTCGCTCAGGCGTCCATGGCGAGTGCGGCCGAGGGTGTCGATGTCGCCGCCCGCGTGCTCACGAGTCTCGCCCCCGGCATCCGGCGGCTGAGCGAGGCTGTCGCTGCGCTGTAGGCGGGGTGGCCGGCGCTCGCGTCAGATCGACTCGGCGAGGCGTTCGGCCGTGTGCAGGTCGGTCACGAGCGCCGTGACCCATCCGCCCGCGATCGCACCGCGGATCGCGTCGAGCTTGCGGTCGCCGCCCGCGATGCCGACGCGGCGGGGGATGCGCAGCAGGCTGTCGATCGGGATCGCGATGACCCGGTCGTCGATCTCACCGGTCACGGCGGAGCCGTCGATGCGGTAGACGTGGTGGCAGATGTCACCGACCGCGCCCTCGGCCAGCAGTTGGGCACGATCCTCGTCGGCGAAGGCGTTGCCGCTCGTGGAGAGCACGTCCGAAGGGTCGATGCTGCCGATGCCCATGATGGTCATCGTCAGTGATTCCCAGTGGCGCATGGTCTCCTGCATAGACGGATCGCGCAGCAGGCTGTCGCGCACCGCGGGATCGGCCACGATGCCGGGCGCCTGCACGTAGATCGGGTCGGCGCCGAGCATCCGGGCGAGCGCTGCGAGCAGCCGGTGCGAGTGCCCCTGAGCTTCCGGAGCGCCGGTGCCGCCGAGCAGCTGAACGACCTCGATCGCGCCGCGGGTGGGGAGTGGGCGCATCCGGTCGGTCATCGCGAGCACGGAGCGGCTCCACGACGAGACACCGATCCGGTCGGACCCCGAGAGAGAGGCTTCGAGGTACCCGGCGGCGCCCGCACCGATGGCGGCGAGCATCTCGGCCTCGTCGGCATCCGGCTCCACGTCGACGATGACCGCCTCCGCGAGTCCGTAACCGGCCTCCAGGCGTTCTTCGAGCTCGGCGTGCAGGCCGGGGGCGACGGTGACGATGGTGCGGACGATGCCCGCGGTCTCGGCGCGCTTCAGCAATCGAGACACCTTCGCCTGCGAGATGCTCAGGGCTTGGGCGATCTCCGACTGGCGGATGCCGCGTTCGTGGTACATTCGCGCCACCTTGGTGAGCAGGCGCAGCTGGCCGTCGACGGGGGTGGTGAACGGAGTCGACGACACTGTGGGTCCTCCTGCGTAAGGCAGCGGATGGAGATTCGCTAATGAAACTATATTCTCGCAGATCGCGAATGAATAGAGATTCGCGCAAAGAAGATTATGCAAGACTGGGAAACATCGACACCCGACGACGGGTGGCTTCCGACTCAGGAGGATGATGATGGTCGCCAGGTACGACACCGTCGAGCTTGCGTTCGAAGGAGCGGAGCGTCTGCCGGTCGGTGGCGAAGCGCCCTTCTCGGTGCGGCTTCAACACGGGGACGAGGCCATCGTCGTACCGGGCTTCTGGGACGGCGGCGCGACGTACCGCGTCCGCGTCTGCCCCGAGGCCGCGGGCACCTGGACCTGGACGGTGGAGGGAGCGCGCACCGCGCTCGACCGGTCATCCGGGCAGTTCGAGGTCGAACCCGGAGACGCGCACGGACCGGTCCGCGTCGCCCACCGCTTCCACTTCGCGCATGCCGACGGCACGCCCTTCCGCCCCGTCGGCACCACCGCGTACAACTGGCTGCACCAGGACGAACCGCTGTTCACGACCACAGTCGACGACATCGCCGCGATCGGCTTCGACAAGCTCCGGTTCATGGTCTTCCCGCAGGGCGGCGGCTACGTCGAGCACCTGCCCACGCTGATGCCCTTCGAGAAGACCGAGGGCCGCTGGGACGTCGCGCGCCCGGTTCCGGAGTTCTTCCAGCGCCTCGACCGTGCCGTCGAGATGCTCAGTGCTCGCGGCATCCAAGCCGACGTGCTCATCTACGACGCCTACGATCGCGGCCAGTTCGGACTCGACGCGCTGACGGAGGAAGAGGATGCCGTCTACCTGCGCTACCTCGTCGCCCGGCTGTCGGGTTACGCGCACGTGTGGTGGTCGCTGTGCAACGAGTTCGACCAGCTCGAACGGCCCGATGACCGGTGGGATCGCGCGGGCGCGCTCCTCGCCGTCGTCGATCCGCACGACCATCTGCGCTCGATCCACAACTGGATCGAGCTCTACGACAACAATCAGCCCTGGGTGACCCACGCCTCGATCCAGAACGGCTCCGCGACCGAGGACTTCGGCCGAGCCGACCTGTATCGCGACGTGTGGAAGAAGCCGGTCGTGCTCGACGAGATCAAGTACGAAGGAGACATTCCCGATCGCTGGGGCAACCTCGATGCATCGGAGCTGGTCCACCGTTTCTGGATCACGACGGTGGCCGGATGCTACGCCTCGCACGGTGAGAGCTTCCGCACCGAGAGCGGGAGCCTGCACATGGTCGAGGGCGGGGTGCTGCGCGGAGAGTCGCCCGCAAGGCTCGCATTCCTGCGCGGCATCCTCGACGATCTCGTCGTGCCGGGTCTCGATCCCATCGACAAGTGGGACGATCCCGCCCACGTGGCAGGCTGGCACCGGCGCCAATACGTGCAGTACCTCGGACGATCCGCCCCCGCGGCGTGGTCGTTCCGGCTTCCGGTGGGCTTCCCCGCGGAGAGCCCGGAGGTCGGAGACGTCTTCGAGGTCGATGTCATCGACACGTGGAACATGACGATCACTCCGGTGGGGCGGCCGTTCACCCTCACGGAGGTCACGCGCAACGAGGCCTTCGACCGGGATTCGGCTGTGATCGACCTGCCGGCGGGGGAGTCGATCGCCCTCCGCATCACCCGAGTGGACGCCTGAGCGATGACTCGGACGACAGCGGACACTCGAGACCCCTGGGCTGCCGGACCACGACTCGGCGCGGCGTACTACAACGAATACCTGCCGGATCCGGCCCGGATCGAGACCGATCTGCGTCTCATGGTCGAGGCCGGGATCACCTGCATCCGCGTGGGCGAATCGGTGTGGTCCACGTGGGAGCCCCGCGATGGCGAGTTCGATCTCGAGTGGTTGGCGCCCGTGCTCGACGGCGCGGCAGAACACGGGATCGACGTGATCCTCGGCACACCGACGTACGCGGTGCCGCCATGGCTCAGTCGCCGGCATCCGGACCTGGCGGTGGTGCGCAAGGACGGCTCTCCGGTGCCGTGGGGCGCCCGACAGGAGGTCGACCACACGTCCGAGAAGTTCCGCTTCCATGCGGAGCGGGTCATCCGCGCCGTGCTCGGCCGCTACGGCAGGCACCCGGCCGTCATCGGCGTACAACTCGACAACGAGGCGGGCCTGCACCTCATTCACAACCCGCACGTCGTCGAGCGCTTCCGGCGCTGGGTCGCGGAAAGGTACGGCGACGTCGAGACGCTCAACCGGGAATGGGGCCTGGCGTACTGGTCGCATCGGATCTCGGACTGGGACGAGCTGTGGGCTCCGGCCGGCAACACGACTCCGGCGTACGACCTGGCCTGGCGCCGCTTCCAGGCCGAGCTCACCGCGGAGTTCATCGGCTGGCAGGCAAGGATCGTGCGAGAACTCATCGCCGATGACACGGTGCTCACGACGTGCATCGCGTACCAGCGACCCGCGATGGACGACGTCGCAGTCGGTGCCCACCTCGACATCGCCAGCGGCAACGCCTACTACCTGGCGCAGGACTCCCTCGACTACGAGCGCGAAGGCGCGGGTGGGCAGTGGTTCGCCGATGACGTGCCGCAGCTGATCCTCGCCGCCGACCGGATGCGCGCGACGCGGCAGGCCCCGTTCCTCGTCACCGAGACCGGGGCGACGTCGATCGGCGGAGCGTCGCTCACCAGGCCGCCGTACGACGGGCAGCTCGCGCAGGTCGCCTGGTTGCTCGCCGCGCGCGGGGCGCGACTCGTCTCGTACTGGCACTGGCACACCCTGCACTCGGGGGCTGAGGTGCACTGGGGCGGTATCCTCGGGCACGACCTCCGGCCGGGTCGCATCCACGCAGAGATCGCAGGCATCGGACGGCAGTTCGCCGCCGCGTCGGAATGGCTGGCGGATGCCGAGCCGGATGCCGACATCGGCATCGTGTATGCCCATGACAGCGAGTGGATGATGACCTTCGAGCCACCGCTGGCCTCACCGGGCGGAGCCCCCGATCGAGGATCGTACGCGCGGATCGTCGGGGCGTTCGGCCGTGCGGCGATCGACGCCGGGCTCCAGGTCGGATACGTGAACGAGCGGCAGCTGACGGATGCTGCCGACCTGCTCGGGCGCTTCCCTGCTCTGATCGTCGCCGGGCTCATCGCGGCATCCGGTCGCACGCTCGAGATCCTCGCCGAATACGCGCGGCTCGGCGGTCGTCTCGTCGTCGGACCGCGAACCGGATACGCCGACGAGCAGGGACGGATGCGCACGTCCACGGCACCGGCGATCCTCGGCGCGCTCGCCGGGGTCACGTATCAGGAGTTCGCGGCGCCGCCGACGCCGGTGCCGCTCGAGCGGGACGGCGTCGTCGTCGGTGAGGCGCACGGCTGGATCGACGCCCTCGAACCCGGTGAGGCCACCGTGGTCGTCGGATACCGGCATCCGCACTACGGCAGGTGGGCCGCCGTCACGCGGAATGCGTCCGGCGCGGGAGAGATCACCGTCGTCGGCACGCTGCCCGACCGCGGATCGCTCGCCCGCGTGATGGCGGATGCCGCCGCGATCAAGCCCAACTCATCGCGGCTCGTCGTCGACCGGCCGCCGTCGGTCACCGTTCACGCGCTGACCGGTGCGCGCGGACGAGTGTGGGTGCTGCACAACTGGTCGGCCGGGCGGCTGGGGATCCGCCTCGCCGGTGCCGTGGCTTCCGTGATCGATGCCACCGTGCACGCGGCGGGTGACGTGGTCGAGCTCAGGGCGTGGGACGTGCGGGTCTGGCGAGAGGTCTGATCGACCGGGGTCAGAGAGTCCGAGAGGCTCACTGGTGCGACGGGGCGGCGGCGAGGGAGCGGCCGGGGACCATCTCGCAGGGGAGAAGGACGGCGGCGAGCTCCGCGTGGGGATTCTCGATGCGGTCGATGATGGTGTCCACGCCGAGGCGTCCGAGCTCGTCGGCAGGAGAGCGCATGAAGGTCAGCGCCGGATCAGCCATGCCCGCCATGTGACTGGATGAGCCGAGCGAGATGATGGAGAGGTCCTCGGGCACGCGCACTCCGGCGTCGCGCAGGCCTATGACTATCCCCGGTGCGGCGTGTTCGTTGAGCAGTAACAGTGCTGTCGCCTCCGGATGCTCGTCGCGGAAAGTGCGTCCGAACGCCCTCCCCTCGGAGGAGTCCTCGCTGCAGTACCTCACAGCCCCACTCAGACCGGCGCGCTCCATGTTCGCGAGAAAGCTGCTCCGCGAGCGCTCCGCCGGGCCGTGCCCCTCGAATCGACCGGCGCGCGTGCCGCCGGTCACGAGGCAGAAGTCGCGGTGCCCGAGGTCCGTCAGCATCGTGATCGCGCTCGAGACGGTGGCGGCGAAGTCCACGTCGACGTAGGCGAGACCCTCGGGCTCGGCCGTGCGTCCGATCAGGGCGAACGGGGTCCGGCCCTCGATCAGGGCGGGAACTCGACTGTCGTTCAGCTGCACCTCCATCAGCAGCACGCCGTCGACCAGCCCGGTGTCGGCCAGAGCCATCGCCTCGTCGGATTCGTTGCTGATCGGCCACAGGACGAGCTGATAGCCGCGCTCCCGTGCGCGCGCCGTGGCACTCGTGAAGAATCCGCCGACGGTGCCGCTCAACGGCCGCTGCAGGGCGGGGTACAGCATCCCGATGATCTTCGTACGACCCCGGGCGAGGGCCGCGCCGACCGGATTGCGCCGGTAGCCGAGCTCCCGCATCGCCTGCTCCACGCGCGCTGTCGTGGCAGAAGAGATCGGCTTGCTGCCGTTGACGACGAACGAGACGGTCGCCACCGAGACGTTCGCGCGCGCCGCGACGTCGTGCATGGTGACCATGAACGCTCCTCTCGGGCGACGCGATACCGCAGGGATGCAGTGAGTCCATCATCCCGGATCAATATGTTGACAACACCAACATATGTCCGCATACTCGAACGACGGTAGTTTAAACGTTTAACCGATTCTCTGATCGACGATGACAGGAGTGGTGATGACACAGATTTCTGAGGGCGACGCGCTCGGAGTGGGGCTCGTCGGTACGTCGTTCATGGGACGCGTGCACGCTCAGGCCTGGACGCTCGCACCACGCGCGTTCGACCTCGCGCTGACACCTCGGGTCGTCGCCGTGGCAGGGCAGAACCCGGAGCGGACGGCCGCGTTCGCCGAACGCCATGACATCC
>JAESFY010000158.1_pt1 | contig 28763 bp, 36 predicted proteins | sample 9266201 | NCBI WGS metagenome assembly JAESFY01 (sample SAMN14515071, study PRJNA621656) | algae metagenome | isolation source: Nodosilinea sp. WJT8-NPBG4 and co-occurring heterotrophs from soil, lower... | place: USA: Pinto Basin, Colorado Desert, California | collected 2006-05-27 | reverse complement strand
TCTTTGCCAAGCTCAAGCAGTATCGAGCGATTGCGACCCGCTACGACAAGTTAGCCGAGACGTTTCTCAGTGCGATTTATATGGCAGCTGTCGTCATCTGGCTTAATTGATTACACGCCCTAGTGCTAGTGCTAGTCATAGGAATGTCTCCGAATATTGATTGGAAGTGGGAGCCAACTAAACCTGCTGGTTCCCTGCTTCATCAACTAGTCGAATAGGAGGCGGTGAGATCGACAGGCAGAACCACTTTTTTGAGGAAAATTGAAAAGATCTGTCTTTACTGAGCAGGTGGCAGGCCGGTCAACACTACTAAAGGGCGAATTTCTACGGTGCCTTTGTGCGCAGAAGGAATGCGGCCTGCGATCGCGATCGCATCGTCCAAATCTTCTGCCTCAATCAGAAAATAACCGCCGAGCTGTTCTCGGGTTTCGGCAAAGGGGCCGTCGGTTACCAAGCGCTTGCCGTCGCGCATTCGCACACTGGTAGCTGTGGCCACCGATTGCAGGGGCGATGCCCCTAAATACTGTCCCTTAGCCTGGAGCTCCTGGGTCAGTTTGACTGAGTCCTGGTAGCAGCGCTCCTGCTCGCCTTCAGCCCAGACGTTTTCGTCGCTGTAAATCAGCAGCATATATTTCATGGTTTAGCTCCCAAAGTTGACGGCTTGCGATCGGCGGCGTTGCTCAACACCAGTATGGTTTGTCCCCCGCCCCCCAATTCTGGGGAAGATAGAGTCTCCAAGTCCCCCAATTCTGGGGGACTTAGGAGGCCATGCAGAGTCTAAAGGTTTTGCCGGTTCATCCTTTATTTAAGAACGCCCAATCGACTACTGCCGCCAGTAGTGGGCGGTCATAAACTGATGCCAATTCCCCTCTGTGAGAATCTGTGATGTCATAATCCGGTGGTCATCGCTGACAAATTTAATGATGTCTTTGTACGGAGCCATCGAGTTTTGACTAAAATCAGGCCCTTCAGTTTCTAGGGTGAGAGTCTGTTTAGCCTCATCTAGAGAGCCGTTGTAAACCCACATGTGGGTCATCATAGAACCGACAAAAGTGCCGGTATAGCGCTGGGTGTCGGGGTCATAACCCAGGGTCATGAGGGTGTTGCCAGTGCCACCGTCGGGCATTTCGCCTTCGCCTTCGGCTACCACCCAAATCCCGCCCAGGGTGCGAACCACCTCTGTACCGCGAGTCTTGGAAGGGGGTTGATCTGGCCCCATGCTGCATTCACATTCGCTGACCCATTTGCCAACTAGCCGGTCGAGCCACTGGTGTTCTGCCTGCGGTTCAATGTGCATAATGTCTCTCCAATTTTTTCTGTACAAAGTTGAAGTAGCCAGTGGGTTGGAAATAGGTTTGGGCAAAATGGCCTTAACCTTGCTCCCACCCGTTTGTCAAAGGCGTTAGCCATAGGTCGGTCGCTGCGGCCAGCCCGCAGGCGAATCTTCAAAGTCTTGCTGCCGACCGTAGGGGGTGAGATCGAGCAGGCTGTAGGCATCGGTCAGACCTTCGCAGCCGCGAGCATAGGTCGAGTAGGTGTGAAAAACCTCGTCGTCGATGCGAAAGAACACGCTCATGCCGTGGCTTTCGCCCTGCATAAAGTGCTGTTCCTGGTCCTCTTGGTCGCGGTAGTTGTACTGCACCGGGGCCACCGCTGCATCTAGGGTGACGTGAAAATCGTAGTTAAAGTCGCTGCCAAAGGAAGAAACCCAGGGCAAAGCCCACCCTTGGCGAGCTTTGTATTGCTCAAGCTTGGCTAGCGGAGCGCGGGATATGAGTACGAAGGTGGTGTCGCGATCGCCCAACAAGCTCAGATCGCCGAGGGCATTGACCAGGCCGGTGCAGCCCGTGCAGCCGTTCTCCCACTCGGGGTCAAACATAAAGTGATAGACCAGCAGTTGGTGGCGACCCTTAAACAGATCGAGCAGGCTGGTCTCACCCTTAGGCCCTTCAAATGTGTAGGCTTTCTCTAGCTTGACCATGGGCAGGCGGCGGCGCTTGGCATTGACGCGATCGCGCTGTTTAGTCAGCGCTTTTTCGTCCGCTAAAAGTGCTTTTCGTTCCGCCAGCCAGGTGTCGGCCGACACCACAGGCGGATGGGCAAGAGTAGTGGTAGTCATAGCGATTTCTCCGTAAGTTTCCAAGAGGGAATTTCTAGGTTGGTAGGTTGGGTAGAGTGCAAGCGGAACCCAATGGCGGTAGGTGTTGTTGGGTTGAAATGTGTTTCACCCAACCTACGCAAGGCTTGATTTGCACTCAGTGCAGGTTGGTCTGGAGGCTTTGGCTTTGGTTAACCTGGGCATTAATCCCCTCATCCGCTGGGCGAATCTCAAAGGGGCCGCCGCGCACTCCGGGATGGTGCGACATCAGCTGAATGGCGTGGTTGAGATCGCGGGCCTCTAGCATCAAGATGCCGCCGATCTGCTCCTTGGTTTCGGCAAAGGGGCCATCGGTGACGACAACTTGGCCGTTTTGGTACCGCAGCGTCGCCGCATTGCGAATACTTTGCAGCGCTTCTCCGCCGAGGAAGTGGCCACCTCGCTGCAGTTCGTCGTCGTAGGCAAAACAGTTGGCCATTAGCTCCCCCTGTTCGTCTTCAGAAAGCTCATCCCACTGCGTTTCGTCGAAGTAGCCTAGACAGATGAATTTCATGATTGCCTCCAAAATTGGGTCTAATGCCAAATCCTGCCTGCGCCTTCGGCATAGCGGGTCGGCAGCAAGGTGATTGACTGTGGATTTGGCCTGAACTTGTCACCTTTGTGGATTGGTCGTTTGGCTGGAGGGCAGATCGACAGGAGTGTAAAAGTTTTTTCTAAGTTTTTTGGGATGTCCGACTACGGGGCTAAATCAACCGTTGAACGGAAGGCTTAAGGAATGAGGGCCGAAGGTTAGACGAATTTCTGTCTCTATTTGACAACGCTAGTCAGACCAGTTCGCGCAGGCGGCTTTCGAGAAACCGGCGCTCGGGTTCTTGCTTGACCAGATCGAGCGCTCGCTGATAAGACGCCTTGGCTTCAGCAGTTTCTCCCAGCTGGCGGCAGAGGTCGGCTCGGGCCGCATGGGCCAGGTGATAGTGGGCTAGATCGCCCTCGGCGAGAATCTCATCTAGCAGTTGCAGGCCTGCCTGGGGGCCATCGCGCATCGCCACTGCCACGGCTCGGTTGAGGTGGATGACGGGGGTCGGTTCGATTTGGACCAGCAGACTGTATAACCCGACAATCTGCGCCCAGTCGGTTGCGGCTGGCTGGGGAGCTTCGGCGTGGACGGCGGCGATCGCCGCCTGGATCCCATAAGGCCCTGCCTGTCCTGAGGATAGGGCCTGCTGCACCAGCGATCGCCCCTCAGCAATCTGCGCCTGGTTCCACAAGGCGCGATTTTGATCGTCTAAGAGAATCAGATCGCCTGTGGTAGAGGTGCGGGCCTGACGCCGCGACTCTTGCAGCAGCATCAACGCCAGCAGCCCCATCACCTCGGGGTCGGGCAGCAGTTCTAGCACCAGTCGCCCCAGCCGAATCGCTTCGCCTGAGAGATCGGCCCGCGTCAGCGATGGGCCAGAGGAGGCCGCATACCCCTCGTTAAATACGAGATAGATCACCTGGAGTACGGTATCTAGGCGATCGGGCAGGTCCTCCAGGGCGGGCACTTGGTAGGGAATGCCCGCCGCACGGATCTTGGCTTTGGCCCGCACAATGCGCTGGGCTAGGGTTGGTGGAGCCAGCAAAAAGGCGCTGGCAATTTCCTCGGTTTTAAGACCGCAGACCTCTCGCAAGGTGAGGGCCACCTGGGCATCTTGGGGCAGGGCCGGGTGGCAGCAGGTAAAAATCAGCCGCAGGCGATCGTCCTCAAGATCATCGTCGGGCAGGCCGGTTTGGGCATCGAGCTGCTGGGCTAGCTCGGCCAACGACGCGTCAAAGCGGGTGCGGCGGCGCAAATTATCGATCGCCCTAAAGCGACCCACCGACACCAGCCACGGCCTTGGTTTGGCTGGCACCCCATCTCGCGGCCACTGGGCCATAGCCACGGCGAAGGCGTCGTGCAGCGCTTCTTCGGCCAGGTCAAAATCTCCCAGTAGGCGAATCAGCGTGGCAAAAACCCGACGCGACTCAGCCCGATAGATAGCATCTACTTGCCTCTGTATTTGGGGGGGGTCGTTCATGGTTAGCGCTCCTGCCAGCAAGGTCGGTCAGCTAAATTCATTTTAATGTAGTGCAATTGTACTGCTGACTAGCCAATTTGAGCGTTAATTTTAGCCATTCAACAGTCAAGAAAGCCTGACTCAGTTGCCATCTTGTGCCAGAGCATTGCCCTATATACTCTTTGGACAAATGGGGGTTAGATTTAAAGTAAATTTCATTTGAAAATGTTTTGAAATTGAGCTATGCTCCAGAGATGAATTTTTAGGAATGGTTCTGGAGCTGCCCTCTAGCCCTTTGCTGATTGGGCAACTCGCTTGGAGCATAGGCTGGATGGCCAGCACTAATCCCCAGCAGAGCTAGTCAAAACCTAGGACCTGCAATCTTTTCCTAAAGGCATCTGCAGCTCGGATTTTTCACAAATCCTCACATAGGAGTCACTCAATGTTGGGACAACTGGATAGTTTAGCGGGTCTGCCAGGCCTGCCGGTGGCTTCTCGGTTGCAGGGCCTTTCGTTGGAGCAGCTACGGCGGCTGCCGGTATCTGGGTCTAGCCATTTTGGGCGGCGCGGCTATTTGCCCGCTGCCAGCGATCGCCTCTGGCTGCTCAAATCAGGGGCGGTGCGCACCCTAACCTACTTAGAAGATGGCACCGCGATCGCCCTGGGCCTCTGGAGTGCGGGTGACGTCGTGGGAAAATTCCTCTCCAATGCGGAGCCCTATTTAATTGAAGCCGTCAACGACGTTGAGGCGGTTTGCATTTCCCTATCTGACTGGCAGCCGCCGGTGGACGTGATCACCAGCTACCTAAAGCACGCCGAAGCGCTCATGGTGGTGCGCACCCACCGCCGAGCTGAGGCCGTCTTGCTCGGGCTGTTGCAGTGGCTGGCCAACCGCTTTGGGCTACAGCTTGAGCGCGGTTGCTTAATTGATCTCAAAATCACCCACCAAGACCTGGCCGACTTTAGCGGCCTCAGCCGGGTAACGGTGACTCGCCTGCTGCGCCATTTTGAAGAGCAAGGGCTGATTTACCGGCGATCGCGCCAGCTGATTTTGGCGGAATCTAGCGACCACTGGCACTACGAAATTTAGCCAGGGCCAAGGTAAGAATGTGGCAAACGCGCCCGCTACTGCTGTAGTGACGGGCAGGGCATAGAGTCTTATAACCTAATCCACAAGGCATAAAATTAAAAATCAATCACGATCTAATCGCAGATTGAATCGAACTGCTGTAGACTTTAGCCTAAGCTGGTCAGGTTTGGCCCGCCAGCTTTGCTGCCTGTTCTGACTCTCTACCGCGTTAATGACTCAGTCTCCTCAAGCAATTGATAACTCGACCACGGGCGATCGCTCTCAGGACACCATCGCGCCTGCCCCTAGCCCCACCCCGCCCCAAAGGTCTGGCTCGCGCACCCGCGATCACTTGGCCAACGAGCGCACCTACCTAGCGTGGATGCGTACCGCGATCGCCCTGATTGGTTTCGGCGTTCTGATTGCTCGCCTACGCTATCTGGTCTCGCCCGATGTGCCCGGCACCGGCCAGGGCTGGCTGGTGGGGCTAGGCCTATCTTCCATTGGTCTGGTTACCGTGCTGTTGTCGACCTGGCACTACTTTGCGGTACTCAAGGCCATTGAAAGCAACACCTACGAACCCAACAGCCGCTGGGTAATTCTTTTTAGTTTGGTGGTCACGCTGCTGGGTGCGGGGGTGCTGTACGTACTGTTTTCAGCGCCAGCGACAGTGAAGGGATTTCCTATGGTTTAGGGGTAAGGGGCGGGAAGTAGGGGGTTGAGGCCGCTGATCTGAAGCGCGAGTTCAAAATTCAAACTTGACCGACCTACTTACCCATCCGCTCCCTACCCATCCACCCATCCACCCCCTACCCATCCACCCACATCAGGAGTCCGTCACCCTTGGTCGATCTCAATAACACCGGCGATCGCGCCGCTAGGCCAGTCACTGCTTCCCCATTGGGGAGCGGGGCTACCCTAGCGGCATGGATTTTGCTGGCGCTGCTGGCTCTGGCTCTGGTAGCTAGCTTTTGGGTGGTCATTCCCGCTGGCGAGCGTGGCGTGTGGATGCGCTTTGGCCAAGTGCAGGAGGAGATTCTTGCTGAGGGGCTGCACTTTTTGCTGCCTCTTGTCGACTCGGTAGAGACCCTCAGCACTCGAGTGCAAAAGCAGGAAATCGCTACTGAAGCGGCGTCAAAAGACTTGCAGGATGTATTTAGCGATGTGGCTCTCAACTGGCACATTCTGCCTGATAAGGCCAACGTGGTGTATCGGCAAATTGGCGATGAACCTGCGGTGGTGCGCTCTATCGTTAACCCCGCGATCGAAGAGATAATCAAGGCTGTAATGGCCCACTACACTGCTGAAGAGGTGATTACCCAACGCGACCAGGTGAAGGCCGAGGTAGATGCAGGGCTGCGATCGCGCCTAGCCCCCTACAACCTGGCCGTTGATGATGTATCACTCACTACCATTCACTTTTCGCAGCAGTTTCGCGAGGCGGTAGAGGCCAAGCAAATTGCCGTACAAGAGGCCAAACAGGCAGAATTTGTTGCTAAAAAAGCCCTACGCCAGGCCGAAATCGAAATCAATTTAGCCAGGGGAACCGCCGAAGCCCACAAAATTTTGCTGGAAACCTTAACCCCCAGCGTGCTGAGGTATGAAGCCCTGCAAAAGTGGGATGGGCGGTTGCCCATGATCAGCGGCGAAGGAACGAGCACCGTGATTGAATTGGATGATTTGTTGCCGAGTAAAGAGTAGTAGAGAAAATTTTGAGTTCTCAGTTTTGAATACTGAATTCTCTTCGTGTGATAGACACTCAAAACTCAACATTTAAAGCTCAACACTAGGATCTTCCTCTCCGCTACTTTTATTGCCGAAGGCTCAAACCGCCACCTTCTCCCGCTCCACCAAAATCTCTTCGAAGGCTTTAGAAATGCGGGTGCGAAATCGCTTTTGATGGCGCAGCAAGATCACCGGCTGAGTCATCTCGTAGGTATGCTGAGGTGCATCAGTATGATCTACAAGTTCGATCGCTTTTAGGGTGCCAAGCTTCAGTTCCGATCGCACAATTGATCGGGGTAAAGCCGCTGCCCCGATGCCCCCCTCGACCACGGCTTTAATCATTTCACTGGTGGTGAGAATGAGCGCTATTTCTAAGGTGCTGGGGTCAACACCCCAACCCTGGAGCGATTGCTCAAACATATAGCGAGAGCCCGATCCGGGTTCCCGCATGATCCAGGCCGTGTCGGTAATTTCGGCGAGAGAAATGCGATCGCGCCCAAACCAGGCGTGACTTTGGCCGACCACAATAGCCACCACATCTTGACCAATCATCGATACCGACAGGTTTTGGCTGAGGGAGGCCTTTACCTCTCCGGTGACTAGCCCTAGGTCAAACAAACCGCTCACGGTACCGCTGACAATTTCCTCTGCATTGGCAATGGTGCAATTGATCGAAATACCGGGGTACTGCTGCTTAAAGTGACTAATTTTATGGGGCAGCCAGTAGTTGCCCACGGTAAGGCTGCTGCCGACCTTTAGGCCGCCCCGTTGAAGATCGTTTAGCTCGCGCAAACCCTGGGCGGTTAGCGCCACCTGGTCCAGAATTTTTTGGGCCTCAATCTGAAGCATTTCGCCAGCATCGGTCAGCTCAATATGTCTGCCAATGCGGTGAAATAGCTTTACTCCATACTCTTCTTCTAGGGTTTGAATAGATGCGCTCACCGCAGGCTGAGTAATGTAGAGGGAGTCGGCCGCTCGGGTGAAGTGTAAATGTTCGGCCACCGCTAAAAAAACTCTGAGTTGCTCAAGCTTCATAGGAGCTAATTTTGTGATGGCTGAACAGTCAAAAAAACCTGCTCAATTATTGCATAAATTCTATTTATCAAACTCACAAAAAAGAGTGTTTGCTTCCCTTGTTTATCCAACCTAAGGTAAGGGTCAATTGGCAAAGTTTGTTGACTCCCTTGATGAGGTGCTGCGATCGTGACCGACTTACTGACCACCCTGGGGCGTAGCTCCATGGCGTTTGCCGCCACCAACCTCGACGACATCGTCATTTTGATGCTGTTTTTCTCCCAGGTCGGGGTAGCCCTAAGCAAGCGCCACATTGTGGCGGGGCAGTATGTTGGTTTTGCGGGCCTGGTGGCTCTGAGCCTGCCAGGTTTTTTTGGCAGTTTGCTCTTCCCCCGGCCCTGGATTGGGCTGCTGGGGGTCGTGCCCATCGCCATTGGTTTGAGCCAGCTGCCGTCGGTTGTAACCGATGAGGCGAGTGGCGAAGATACCGGTGAGGTGCTGCTAGCGCCAACCAGCGGCGGGTCTAGCTGGCTGTCGCCCCAGACCACTAGCGTGGCGGCCATTACCATGGCCAACGGTGGCGACAATGTGGGCATTTACATGCCCATGTTTGCCAGCAGCGACGGCCTGGCACTGGGGGTAACGCTGGCGGTGTTTTTTGGGCTGGTTGGGGTGTGGTGCTTTGTGGCTTACCAGCTGACCCAGGTGGACGCGATCGCGGCTCTGCTCACCCGCTATGGGTCTCAGGTCGTGCCCTTTGTGCTGATGGCTCTGGGTGGGCTGATTTTGGTCGATAGCCACACCCTGGAATATCGGGGGTTAACGGCTTTGGCCCTCACTCTGATCGGCATCTGCGTGATTCATCTGCTGCGGACGGCGATGCGGCTCTCTGCGGTTGCCGTAGGTCAACCGATGCCCGCCGCCCAGAGAATGGACGGGTAGCGTTTTTGCCCCTATGCCCTCGTTCCTGCAAATTCTGACTCAGGCCACAGTTCACACCGTGATTCCGGCGGGAGTCGCATTTGTAGCCACCAACCTAGACGACTTTGTCCTACTTATGGTGTTCTTTTCTCAGGTGCCTAGCCGCTTCTCCCACCGCCAGATTTTTTGGGGTCGCTACCTTGGCTTTGCCGCCCTGGTTGTCCTTAGCCTGCCCGGTTTCTTTGGCGGTCTGGTGTTGCCCAAGGCCTACGTGGGGCTGCTAGGCCTGGTGCCCATTGCCATCGGCCTCAGGCAGCTGCTCAAACGAGAAGACGATGCCCCAGGGCAGTTTGTGCTTCCCGAGCTGCCCCTGTTAAATGGCCAGGTAGCGGCGATCGCAGGCATTACCTTGGCCAACGGTGGCGACAACATCGGCATTTATGTGTCGCTGTTTGCGAGCCAAACTTGGGCTGAGCTAGGCCTTACCCTGCTGGTGTTTGGGGTGCTGGTTGCCCTCTGGTACTGGCTGGCTCGGGGGTTGGTTGGCCAGCCCGGGGTGCGTAAGCGCCTGACCGCCGTCGGTCACCGCCTGATGCCCCTGGTGTTGATTGGTTTAGGCCTGTTCATCTTGGTCGACAGCGGCACCTACCGCTTGATCGGCCTCTAGCTTTCACTCTAAAAGGAGACTTTTCCTATGATTCGCACAATCAAAAATGCTCTGAGCTTTCTACTGTTCGCCGGAATTTTGCTGGTGCTCGTCGGCGTAGCTCGCCCGGCCTTTGCCGACCCTATTGCCCAAAAAAGCTCTCAATATGCCGAAATCACCCAGGCGCTAACCGACCTGCAACAGCTGCAATCCAACCCCGAAGCTGACCTTCAAGCGGAAGGTTACACAGAAGCCTCGCTCACTCAAAAACTCTCCGATCTGCGTTTTCAAAAGTACATTCAGGACACCAGCGAAGACTGGGGCATTTGCAGCAACACCACCGCTGCCACCGTCGGCGTCTATGGCTATGACCCCGACCACAAAAATGTCACCCCTGAGATTGCCTACCTAGGCGCAGGTCAAACCACCGACGACGACTGGGCTTGTACCGGCGTGTTTTTGCCCAGCGATGCCTCAGTGACTGGTATTGATCTGGGCGGTGAGGGGGCGATCGCCTCCCTCGTCGACGGCACCCGCCTCACCATCAGCGAAAACCCCATCACCGGTGCGATTGAGTTTGACGCTCCTATCTACAAGGTGCTGAAAGCGGCCGACACCACCCTGCCTCTGCCCGAATTCACCCTGGCCGACGTGGCAACCCAGGTAGCGACAGCTCCGGTCGACTAGGAAGTTGGGAGTGGGGAGTAAGGAGTAAGGGGTAGGGAGTGGGAAATTCAAAGTTCAAAATTTTGCCTTTCTAATTTTGAATTTTGCATTCCTCCTACCCCCACCCATCTGTCTCCCTCTCCCTCCCTGACGGGAAAACTAAGCATAAATAAACCTATAAAAATGCCTACGATGAAAATTCCTCTTCCTCCCAAGCGCCCCAGACAGGCTCCCAAGAAGGCCATTGACTGGCAGCCCATTCTCAACCAAATGCAGCCAGCCGACGGGCATAAATTGCCCATCTACCCCGGCAACCTTGAGGCAGCGTTGCTAAACCACGCGGGCATGACCCACCATCCCAAGGGGGAGGCAACCTTTCAGCTGGCCCGAGAAATTGCCCGTCTTACCACCTGCTGCGATCCAGAAATCACCTACTGGTTTTCGTGCCTAGTCGAGCTAGTAGACGATGGCGTTGGGTGAGTTCTCCAGAGTGCGGGAATTACAGTGGATGGCAAAAATTTGGCTGTTGTACAAAGCGATATAGGGGCTGTCAAAATCAATTGGTAATTCCTAGGCAACATCCACAGAACCTTTCTGCCGCAGTAATTACCGGATTAATCACGCCCTTTCGGTGGCTCTTATCTAAGGCCGTTCACATCATCGGCCGTTTTTCCCTAGGGAGCACTAGAACGGGAGCAGACAGGGGTTCAGGTCAATAGACAGGCGGTCGAAAGACACTGGTCAAGTGGGGTGTTACGCTCACATATGGCCCATCAGCGCCTCAACGCCAGCATGCTCGACCTGTTGCTCATGGCCAGCTTAGGATTTTTAGGCAGTTTTGGCCACTGCCTGGGTATGTGCGGCCCCATTACCGTAGCCTTTTCGCTGTCTCAGCCGGCTGCTGAGCGCGATCGCTGGCAGCAGGTTGGGTTTCACCTGCTGCTCAACCTGGGGCGGCTGGTTAGCTACGCCCTAGTGGGTCTCATGATTGGGGCGCTGGGGTCGGTGCTGGTGGCCAGCGGGCAAATGGCTGGCATCGGCAGCCCCCTGCGGCGGGGGGTGGCCCTAGTGACCGGGCTGCTGCTGATCTGGTTTGGGCTAGCGCAGGTTAGCCCTGGCCAGGTGCCCCAAGTGCCGCTTCTCAACCCCATGGCCCAGGCTAGCTGGCACAGTCGGCTGAGTCGCGCCATGCAGGCCCTTTCTCTCAATCCCCAGCGATGGACACCGCTGCTGCTGGGGTTAGCCTGGGGGCTAATGCCCTGCGGGTTTTTGTACGCGGCTCAGCTAAAGGCAGCAGAGACCACCAACCTCTGGCGGGGCGGGGCTACCATGCTGGCCTTTGGGGTGGGCACCCTGCCGATGATGCTTGGCGTCGGGGTATCGACGGCCTGGGTCAGCGCCGATCGCCGAGGACAGCTGTTTCGCCTGGGCGGTTGGATTACTTTCCTGATCGGTATTTTGACCTTGCTCCGGGGCAGCGACATGATCGATTTCACCGGCCACGGGGCGCTGGTGTTGCTGCTGCTGGCGCTGATCGCTCGCCCCCTCAGCCGGCTTTGGCCAGATTTGCTGGTCTATCGTCGCACTCTGGGAGTGGGGGCTTTTGTGCTCTCTGTGGCCCATGTCGCCCATATGGTCACCATGGGGTGGAATTTGGCCGCTTTGCCGTTTCTCTTGCCAACTCTGCAAGTAGGCGGCTGGACGGGCATCGTCGCCTTGGGATTGATGGTGCCCCTGGCCCTGACCAGCTTCAATCGGGCGCAAACTCGCTTGGGCCACTACTGGCGACGGCTCCATCTGCTCAGCATCCCCATTTGCGTTTTAGCTGTGACCCATACGTTGCTCTTGGGTTCGAGCTATTTGGGTGGGTTTGAGCGCTCTACCCGCCACTGGTTGGCAGCCCTGGCCCTGGTGGTGTTAGCGTTACTGGCGCTGCTGTTGCGCTGGCGGCGGTTTTGGTCGCTGTTGTCTCTGGAGAAGTACTATGCGCCCGCCAAGTCTTAGCCTGCTGGCCGGGTTATTGATCGGCAGCCTGGCCGTGCTGCCTGCCCAGGCTCACAAGACCGCAGTATCGGGCGATGTCGCGGGCACCTGGCACCTTGAACCCAACCACAGCCCCAAAGCCGGAGAACCAGCGCGAGTGTGGGTGGCCCTCACCCAGCAGGGGGGACAGGTTATTTCTTTAGAGCAGTGTGACTGCACCCTCGCCGTCTATGCCACCAACCAGCCCGGTGCCGCGCCGGTTGTGCAACCCACCCTACAAGCCATGTCGCCCGAGCGGTTTCAAGACATTCCTGGGGCCGACATCACGTTTCCTGCCCTGGGCGAATACCGCATGGTGCTTACCGGTCGCCCCCAGGCTGATGCCACCTTTGCCCCTTTTGAACTCAGCTATACCACCGTTGTTGCTGGGGGTACCCGTAGCTCTACCCCAGCCCCAGCCCCGAATCAGGAGGCTGCGCCTGAAGTGCGCCGTTCCCCTATCTGGATTGTCGGCGGAGTGGGCGGAGTGGTGGTTGCGATCGCATCCCTAGCAGCGCTATTCAACAAAGGAAAATCGCTGCGCTGATCGTTCTAAATGGTGTCGCCCCAGGGTTCTAACGGGGCTGCTGAGGTTGTCTTTCAGCTAGCGATTGACCAGCGCCCAACGGTGTCGAAAGGCCACAACTTGCTCATTTAGAGTCTCCATATCAATCAAAAAAGCGTCATGACCGTGGGGAGAATAGAGCCAGCCGAGCTGGGCCTGGGGCATCAGTTCCGCTAGTTCTTGCTGCTCGGCGGGGTGGTAGAGCAGGTCAGAGTCGATAGACACCACCAAGGTGGGCTGGTGAATGCTGCCCAGGGCAGCTTGGTAGCGGCGATCGGTATCTTGCCCCGGATAGACAGCCCCAACATCGTGGCGATCCATAGCGTTGGTGAGGGCAACGTAGGTGTTGGCGTCGAAGCGCTTCACCAGCTTGTGGCCCTGGTGCTGGAGATATTGAGCGACAGCGTAGGGAGTGGAGGAGTGAGAGGTGGGTTGGGTTGGTGGGTTGCGACCAAAGCGGTGATGAAAGCTGACCCAAGAGCGATAGGTGCTCATGGCAATCATGCGCGCCACAGCCAGACCCTGGGCCGGTGGGTTATCAGGAGAGTAGTGACCGCCCTGCCAGAGGGGATCTGTGTAAATGGCTTGACGCTGGGCTTCACTCAGGCCAATGCACCAGGGAGAATGGCGGCCTGGAGCGGCAATGACGGCCAGGCTGCCCACGCGATCGCCATACTGCAAGCCCCACTCCAAGGCCTGCATGCCGCCGAGGGAACCGCCTATGACTAAGCGTAGAGACTTTACCCCCAACCCTTCGAGCAGCTTGGCCTGCACATGCACCATATCTCGCACGGTGATGGCGGGAAAGTTTGCACCATAGGGCTGCCCTGTAGCTGGGTCAAGGCTCGTGGGACCAGTGGTGCCGTAGCAGCTGCCTAAAATATTGCTGCAAATAACAAAGTCTTGGGTTGGATCGAGGGTGCGCCCCGGCCCTAGCAACGGTTGCCACCAGTCATCGACATCGGCAGTGCCGGTGAGGGCATGGCAGACCAGCACGGCATTGTCTGCGCGATCGCTCAGCTCTCCCCAGGTGCGATAGGCCACCTGCACCTGGGAAAGGATGCCGCCCAGCTCTAGCTCTAAGGGATCGGGGAGGGCGTAAAGCTGGGTATGGGGGGAGACCAGGTGGAGGTAGGACATGGGGTAAGGGGTGAGGGGTAGGGGGTGGATGGGTAGGGGGTAGGGGTTTGCTCAATTACTCCCCACTCTCTACCCCCTACTCCTCACAGCGCTGCAAACGCTTGGACAAAGTCTTCCTTAATGTCCTCAATGTGCTCAATGCCCACTGACACGCGCACTAGGTCGGGGGAAACTCCGGCCGACTGTTGCTCCGTTTCGCTGAGCTGCTGGTGGGTGGTGCTGGCGGGGTGAATGACCAGGGTTTTTGCGTCGCCGACGTTGGCGAGGTGGCTGGCGAGTTTAACGTAGTTGATGAATTTGCGGCCCGCTTCCAACCCGCCTTTGATGCCAAAGTTGAGCACGCCGCCGAAGCCGTTTTGCAGGTACTTAGTGGCGCGATCGTGGTAAGGGTGCTCGGGCAGCCCCAGATAGTTGACCCACTCTACTTGGGGCTGGTCTTTCAGCCAGTGGGCCAGGGCCAGGGCATTGCTGACGTGGCGATCGACCCGCAGAGACAGCGTTTCTAGCCCTTGCAGCAGCAAAAAGGCGTTAAAGGGGCTGAGGGCGGGGCCTAGATCGCGCAGCCCCTCAACCCGCGCCCGAATGATGAAAGCGATATTCCCAAAAGGGCCATCGGGGCCAAAGGTATCGGAGAAATTTAGCCCGTGGTAGCCCGGCGATGGCTCAGTAAACAGCGGAAACTTACCGTTGCGCCAGTCAAATTTGCCTGAGTCAACAATCACGCCGCCAATGGAGGTGCCGTGGCCGCCAATCCACTTGGTGGCGCTTTGCACTACGATGTCGGCTCCGTGGTCGATGGGCCGCACCAAGTAGCCCGCTGCCCCAAAGGTATTATCGACAATCAAAGGAATCCCGTTTTCGTGGGCCACATGGGCCAAGGCAGCAAAGTCCGGCACGTTAAACTGCGGATTGCCAATGCTCTCCACGTAGAGGGCCTTGGTATTCTCATCGATCGCCTGCCGAAACAACTCCGCATCGTCGCCCTCCACAAACTTCACCCCAATGCCCAAGCGCAGCAGTGTGACTTTGAGCTGGTTGTAGGTGCCGCCGTAGAGGCAGCTGGTAGCGACAATGTTATCCCCCGCCTGGGCTAGGGTCGTGAGGGCAAGAAATTGGGCCGCCTGACCGCTAGCCGTAGCCAACGCTGCTACCCCACCTTCCAACGCCGCGATGCGCTTTTCAAACACATCGGTGGTGGGGTTCATGATGCGGGTATAGATGTTGCCAAACTCTTGCAGGGCAAACAGGCGTGCCCCGTGGTCGGCATCGTCAAAGGTGTAGGAGGTGGTTTGGTAAATGGGCACTGCGCGGGCGTTGGTGCCGGGGGCGGGTTCCTGGCCGGCGTGCACCTGTAGGGTTTCGTAGTGGTGAGGCATGGGGGTAAGGGGTGGATGGGTGGGAGGGTAGGGGGTGGATGGGTAAGGGTGGGTGGTAGAAAATAGTGAAAGTTTTGTTTGCGGAGCGTCTCCGTAGGAGAAATGCTTAGTGTTGAGTTTTGAATTCGTCCTGGACGACAAAAATTCAAAACCCAACATTCAATATTCAAAACTAGCTACCCCCACCCCTCACTCCTCACTTCCCTTTAGACGCTGATCAACTCACCTCGCAGAGCTGACAGATCGGCGACTTGATTGGGCGGCAGGTTGTTGAATAGCACGGTGCTGAGATAGCGTTCGCCGTTACTGGGCTGGATGGCGACGATGAGTTTGCCAGCGTTTTCCGGGCGCTGCCCAACTTGAATGGCGGCGGCTAGGGCAGCGCCGGCAGAAATGCCGGAGAGAATGCCTTCTTCTCGGGCTAGGCGGCGACCGTAGCTGACGGCGGTTTCGCTGTCGATCTGAATCACTTCGTCAATTAGATCAACGTTCAGTACTTCGGGGACAAAGCCTGCGCCAATGCCCTGGATTTTGTGGGGGCCAGGGGTACCGCCTGAGAGTACGTGGCTCTCGATGGGTTCCACGGCAATGGCTTGAAACCCTGGCTTGCGCTGCTTTAGCACCTCGGCTACGCCGGTGATGGTGCCGCCGGTGCCGACTCCGGCAATCAAAATATCGATCGCTCCCTCGGTATCGGCCCACAGTTCCTCAGCGGTGGTTTCTCGGTGGATTTTAGGATTGGCCGGGTTGCGAAACTGCTGAAGCATATGGGCATTGGGCAAAAACTCGACAATTTCTGCGGCCCGTCGAATGGCTCCGACCATGCCCTGGATGCCGGGGGTTAACTCTAGCTGCGCACCGTAAGCTTGCAACATCGCCCGCCGCTCTAGGCTCATGGTGTCGGGCATGGTCAGAATCAGCCGGTAGCCCTTGGCAGCGGCAACCAGGGCCAGGGCAATGCCGGTGTTACCAGAGGTAGGTTCTACCAAAATCGTGGACTCTGAGTTGATGAGACCCGCATCTTCGGCCGCCTGAATCATGCTGGCCCCGATGCGGTCTTTGACCGAGGCAGCGGGGTTGAAGCTCTCTAGTTTGAAGGCAATGTGGGCCACGGCTCCCTCAGACTGGGGAATGCGGTTGAGGCGCACCATGGGGGTGTGGCCGATGAGTTCGGTGATGTTGTTGGCGATGGGCATGAGGGTGAGGGGTAGGGGGTAGGGGGTGGATGGGTGAGGGGTAGGGGGTGGATGGGTGAAAGGCTTTGTAAGTCTTCAGGATCAAGGATCGTTTTACTCCTTACCCCTCACTCTCTACTCCTTACTGCCTAACAAATATGCATAGATTAAGTTCGCCAGAGGCTCAGTCGCGTTTTGGTGGCGTTGTGCAGATAAACCAGCAGCAGACTACCTAGCAACAGCGGCGCAACTAGGGCGATTACGACATAGCCGCGACCGTTGCTCCAGCGGTTTCTTAAGGGTTTATACAGAGGGTGGCTGGTAAAGGAAGTGGCGGGGTAGGAGGGCTGAATTTCGGCCTGGTTAAGCGAGAAGGAAGTCATGGCAAAAGTGGAGAGAGAAGAGAACAACGGAAAACTTTCTAGGAAAGATGCGGAGTAGGCTTGAAACCAAGGGTTGAGCCGATCGCTCTAGGGTTCCCCCTTTGGTATTTGGGTTTGCTGTACTCCGCAGCAGAGCCCCAGGTTGGGGGCGAGGAAAATCTAATGGCCCTGCGCTGCTTAGTAATGCCAGCCGTCGCCATCGGGGTTGCCTTTGCCCTGAATGACGAGGGGATATTTTTGCAGCTGACTGAGCCAGCACTGCACCGCATTGAGCGGGCCAGACAGCTCAACTTCTAGGGCCGTTGACTGAGCCGAACTGCTGATCGAAAGCGTGGTCGGCTGCCCGTTCAACGCAATGGCCCGCACCACAACCCGACAGCTTGTGGCCAGATCTTCGAGCAGCGTTTTAACGGAGAGCTGGGGAGAAGCGTAAATTCTGAGCCTGAGCTGAGTCTGGGAAGTTGTCATGGTGCGTAAACCAATAAAAACAACAGGTGAAAGTTTTGAGGAATTAGAAGTCAGAAGTCAGTTGTCTTGGGAGAAAAACGATGGGTGAGCGCGCCGGTCAGTTGGAGTAGGTGACGGTGCATCGGCGGAACGCTTTTTCGATGAGGACGATGCTCGCCCCAAGCGCACGGCGATCGGCCGTTTGGCCTGCTTGACACCGCTGAGCACCAGCAGCATGGCTACAGTGCCCACTACAGCGAGTTGCCAATAGCCCAGACCAATGGCGGTGCCGAGGGCTGCCGTGGCCCAAATCGCTGCTGCCGAGGTTAGCCCCTTAACTTTGCCCCGGTGGGACTGCTGCAAAATGAGCCCCGCCCCAATGAAGCCCACCCCGGTAGCAATGCCCTGGATAGTGCGGCTGAGGGCGTTCACGGAGGAATAGTCTTGGGGGATCTGAATGGGCAGCAGAATAAACAGCGTTGCCCCCAGGCTAATCACCATGTGGGTGCGAACCCCGGCAGAGCGGTTGGTGCCGGTCCACTGGCGCTCGAAGCCAATTAGCCCACCGATGACGACGGAAAGCCCGACCCGAAAGATCAGGTTAAGCCAGTCGTTGGCCTCAATGTAGCCAGCCTGAATCGCCAAAACACTGCCCCCGCCATTGCATACACCGAAAATCCGGTAGGTTTACCGGTGATTGATTTGTGTTTGATAACTATGGCATGACATCAAACAATTTTCAATCAGATTGCAAACACTTTTGGTTTCATGTACGATTCGGATGCGTTTGCCAAGAGCGCTACGAAGCTCTCCGCTAGTTTCTGGGTAAGCGCCTAAGTATTTGTGGAGCACTAATTGCCTGGAGGCACACCCATGCGTCGCTTCTTGTTTCCTACTGGAGAAAGCAGGCCATGACAGACCCTATTCGCCCGGTGAATGACGACTACAGCAGCGCCGGTCAACTCACCCCAGAGCAGATTCAGCAGGCCGCCCAACAGGGGTTTCGCGCGGTGCTGAATCTCAGGTCGCCCCACGAACCCGGTATCTTGTCCGACGAAGCTGAGCAGGCCGCCGCCGCTGGTTTGGGCTATGCCCAAGCCCCAGTGAGCCCAACCACACCGGAGGGCGAATCCCTAGATGCCGCCTTAGCCCCACTGAATGGGTTGCCCAAGCCGGTTCTGATTCACTGTCGGGGCGGCGGACGGGCGATGGCGGTGGCATTGATTGCGATCGCCACCCAGGGGCAGCTCTCCCGCGACGCATTTCTGAAGCAGGCCACCGCTCACGGGCTGGGGCCAGAGCAGCCGCAGATCCAGCAATTTTTGCGCGGCTACTATGGTGACCCCGTGCCTGACCAGCAGGAGGTCGTGTAGATGGTGGTTGCCAACGGTCAGGTCTCGACCCAGCCGCTCAAGGTCTTTGTGCTGGGCGGCGACGGGTTTTGTGGTTGGCCCACAGCCCTGCATTTGTCTAACTTGGGTCACGAGGTCGTCATTCTCGACAACCTTTCTCGCCGCAACATCGACAACGAGCTAGAGGTTAACTCCCTCACCCCGATTGCTCCCCTCGGAGTCCGACTGGCCACTTGGAAAACCCTCACCGGGCGCGACATTCCTTTTTATCGGGTTGATATTGCCCAGGACTACGACCAGCTTCTGGGTCTGATTCAGCAGTATCGCCCCGATGCGGTGGTGCACTTTGCCGAGCAGCGGGCCGCCCCCTACTCAATGAAATCGCCCCGTCACAAGCGCTACACCGTTGACAACAACCTCAACGCTACCCACAACCTGCTCTGCGCCATTGTCGAGTCGGGGCTCGATATCCACGTCACCCACCTTGGCACCATGGGGGTCTACGGCTACGGCACAGCGGGCATGAAAATTCCCGAGGGCTACCTGGATGTAGAAATTCCCACCGAAAGCGGGGAGCGCATTGCCCAACGGATTCTCTATCCGGCCAATCCGGGCAGCGTTTACCACATGACCAAAACCCAGGATCAGCTGTTCTTTTTCTACTACAACAAGAACGACGGCGTGCGCGTCACCGACCTGCACCAGGGCGTAGTCTGGGGCACCCACACCCGCGAAACTCGCCTCGACGAGCAACTGATCAACCGCTTTGACTACGATGGCGACTACGGCACCGTGCTGAATCGCTTTCTCATGCAGGCGGCGATCGGTTATCCCCTCACCGTCCACGGTACCGGCGGCCAAACCCGCGCCTTCATCCACATTCAAGACACCGTGCGCTGCATCCAGCTGGCGCTCGAAAACCCACCCAGCCCTGACGAACCGGTGAAAATCTTTAACCAGATGACCGAAACCCACCGGGTTCGCAACCTGGCCCAGCTGGTCAGCGACATCACCGGCGCCGAAATCACCTACCTCGACAACCCCCGCAAAGAAGCCGCCGAAAACGACCTCTTCGTCGAAAACCGCTGCTTCCTCGAACTGGGCCTAGAGCCCATCACTCTCAGTAAAGGGCTGCTGCTCGAAGTGACCGAAGTGGCGGAGAAGTATGCGGAGCGGTGCGATCGCAGCAAAATCCCCTCTACGTCGAAATGGGTGAAGGGGTAGATGGGTGGATGAGTAGATGAGTGGATGAGTGAAAACCAAGACTCAAATCTGGCCCAACTCCAAAACCCTAAATCCACTCCCGTACCCTTCTTACCCATCCACCCCCTACCCATCCACCCCCTACCCCTTACCCATTCACCCCTCACCCCCTACCCATCCACCCCCCGCCCCCCATGTCCCAAACTCTCCAAGCCGTGCTCAACGCCAACGATGCCTACGCCGCCGACTTTGGCGACAAAGGCAACCTACCCATGCCCCCCGGTCGGCACTTTGCGGTGCTCACCTGCATGGATGTCCGCCTTGACCCGGCCAAGTTTGCTGGGCTGAGCGAGGGCGATGCCCACGTCATTCGCAATGCTGGGGGGCGGGCCAGCGACGATGCCATTCGTTCTCTGGTAATTTCCTACAAATTGCTGGGGACTCGCGAGTGGTTTGTCATTCACCACAGCGACTGTGGCATGGAAACCTTCACCGATGCCGTGATTCGCGGCCTGCTGGCCAACAGCCTTGAAACCGCCAAGGTCGATGCCGACGGCTGGCACGATGTGGGCCAAGGTCCAGGCTCCGGTGCAGGCGACTTCATTAGCTGGCTCACCATTTCTGACCAGGCCAAAAGCGTGGCGGAAGATGTGGCCCGCATTCGCAATCACCCGCTGGTGCCCACTGAGATCCCTATCTATGGCTACATCTATGACGTGAAGACGGGGCGGTTGGTGGAGGTGCCGGCTGGGAAGTAGAGGGGTAAGGGGTAGGGGGTGGATGGGTGGGGAGTGAGGCTCAGCTCTAAAGTCTGAGCCCCAAGTCCTTAACCCCTCACATTGACAATTGATGAACACAAAGGAGACACGTTCAATGCTTAAGCAACTACAGCGCTGGAAAATTCAGCTGGTGGCTTTTTTGGCGGCGGTTTTAGCCGTGGCTGCTCTGCCGGGGCTGGTGCAGCCTGGGGTAGCGGCGACGACAATCGATTTCGTTACCCCTCAGTGGGTGGCGCAGCATTCTCGGGATGCCAGCTTGCGCATTCTCGATGTGCGCACTAACCCGCTCGACTACATCAGCAGCCACATTCCTGGGGCGGTGAACATTGCTGAGAACACCTTCCGAGGCCCCAACGGCCGTTTGCCGGTGCAGTTTTGGGAGCAGCAAAAGATTGAAGCGCTGTTTCAAGAAGCTGGAGTTAACAACGACAGCCAGGTGGTGATTTACTCCGAGGGCAACAGCGTGTTGGGCAGCACCCAGGTGGCTTACCTGCTGGAGCGGGGTAGCTTTGCCGATCGGGTTTCGGTGCTGGACGGTGGGTTCAAAGCTTACAAAGATGCCAGTTTGCCGGTGACGAAGGAATTTCCTGAGTATGCCAAGGGTAACTTTACCCTGACCGACAACAGCGATATTCGCGTGTCGCTCGATGAGGTGCGATCGATTGTGCGTGACCGTAGCGCCCGCGTTACCTTCATTGACCCGCGCCCGCCCGCGCTGTTTGCCGGCGAAGAAGATCTGTTCATTCGCAATGGCCACATTCCGGGGGCTAAAAACCTTCCCTGGCCCAGCTTTACGGCGGGCGAAGACAACTTCCACCAGCTTAAGTCCCTCAATGAGATTCGCGCGCTGCTGGCCCGTCGAGAAATTGCCCCCGAAGATGACATCATCGTGACCTGCAGCACCGGGCGTGAAGCGTCGCTCCAGTACGTGGTGCTGAAGCATCTGCTGGGCTATCCCAACGTGCGCTTATATGAGGGGGCTTGGACGGAGTATTCGGCCCAGACTGACCTGCCCGTTGCCACTGGGCGCGATCCGAATGTTTAATTGCACTCGTCAGTTGTAATATTGGTGGCCTTTGGCAGTTGTCTGTGGCAACGGCAAGGGCCACTTAACTTTGAAGGAGTCTATTGTTTTATGCTGTTACGCCTGTTGCTGGTTGCCAGTGTTCTCACCCCGCTCAGCCTGGGGGCGCATAGTTTTTGGTCAGTTACCCACGGGGCTGCTAGTAGCGACACCGTGGATCCGGTGGCCTCCTGCGCTCCCACCCAGCCTGAGGACGAGGACGAGGAGGCTGACGAAGACGAAGACGAAGATGGCAAAAAGCCGCGTCGCCCCACTCGGGGACGGTTCTCTTAATTTTTTAACTTGTCGCTGACTATGACCCCGATTATTAACCTGACCGGTCGGCAGGCGCCCCGATCGCAGTCTCTGTGGCTATATCTACTGCTGGCTGTGGTGGTGGCGATCGCCGCCGGTTTAATCAGCTTTGGCTGGCGGCAGAGCCTGCTGTTTTTGATCGGTACCCTGTTTGGCCTCACGCTTTACCACGCCAGTTTTGGCTTTGCGTCGTCCTATCGGCAACTGGTGGTGCAGGGTGACGGCCAGGGGGTGCTGGCGCAAGTGGTGATGCTGGCACTGGCGACGATGCTGTTTGCCCCTATTTTGATGGGAGAGCTAGGTCGGGGGGCTGTGGCTCCCGTCGCGCTCCAGGGAGCGATCGGGGCGCTGGTGTTTGGGGTGGGCATGCAGTTGGGCAGTGGCTGCGCCTGCGGCACGCTCTATACCATTGGCGGCGGTAGCTCAATGATGCTGTTTACTCTGCTGACCTTTGGCACCGGGTCGTTTTTGGGCACGTTGACCAACGGCTTTTGGCAAGGGCTGCCTCAGACTGAGCCCCTAGCTCTGGTGGAGCTTTGGGGCTGGGGCGGGGTGGCTCTGCAACTGGCGCTGCTAGGGCTGCTGGGATTTGGCCTATGGCGCTGGCAGCAGCACCAGGAGCATGAAACTCTGCCGCTCAAACCGCTGCTGAGCTGGCGATCGCTGCTCTACGGCCCCTGGTCGTTGATCGCCGGAGGGGTTGTGCTGGCTCTGCTGAATACGCTGACTCTGCTGCTGGCCGGTCGGCCCTGGGGCGTGACCTGGGGGTTTACCCTCTGGACAGCTAAGCTGGCCACCCTGCTGGGCTGGAATCCGGCTAGCAGCGAGTTTCGGAGTCAGGAGGCGATCGCTGAGGTGCTGCAAGCCAACGTCTTTGCCGACATTACTTCGGTGATGAATGTGGGCATTGTGCTGGGGGCCGCGATCGCGGGGCGGCTCACGGTGCGGCAGCCTCCCTCACGGCTGGCGGTGCTGGCGGCGTTAATCGGTGGTTTGATGATGGGCTACGGGGCCTGGTTGGCCTTTGGGTGCAATGTCGGTGCATACTTCAGCGGCATTGCTTCCACCAGTTTGCACGGCTGGTTGTGGATCGTCTTTGCGCTGCTTGGCACTCTGCTGGGGGTCAGGCTCAGGCCGTTGTTTAAGCTCTCTAACTGATTGGGCTGGCCTCTCGCCGCCACAGTTCTTCACTTTGCGACAGCGTAGATTTGGCCAAAAACAGACCCCAAAATTCTTGAAGAATCTTGGGGTCTGTACGATCTGTAGGGCTACTTTAGTAGCAGGGTTTTGGTTATGATCACCATCCAAGTCTCAACTGAGGATGACAGATCTGGCGGTCCGCATTCACCAACGGAACTGGTTTCAGGCCGCCGCGCCGACTGGGGAGTTCCGTTACACGTTGAACACGGAAACGCTCAATAGCCCGGTCAAATTGTGCCATATAAAGTAAGGCCGAGATTGGATTTATTATTCCAAACCTGAACAATCTGATCTCTGTCCCCGCCGCTAAAGTCGCTATTGAACCACGCCAAAGCATCGGGGCCGGCTCCTAGGTTAGCGCCACCTCCTATCACCTTGATGTTGCCGTTGACATCACTACCGAACATCGTAAACGCCAGCTTGCGACCGTCTTTCCAAGCCTGAACAATCTCGGCTTTGCCATCGCTATTAAAGTCACCGGTAAACCACGCCAAAGCATCGGTGCCGGCTCCTAAGTTAGCGCCACTCCCTACCCCCGTGATGTTGCCGTTGGCATCGCTAGCGAACATCGTAAACGCCAGACCAGCATCGTTTTTCCAAGCCTGAACAATCTCGGCTTTGCCATCGCCCTTAAAATCGCCGATAAGCCACGCAGCGGTATCGGGGCCGGCTCCTAGGTTCTTGCTATCCTGTATCTTCGTGATTTTGCCTTTAGCATCGCTACCAAACATCGTAAACGCCAGCTTGTCACCGTCTTTCCAAGCTTCAACAATCTCGGTTTTGCCATCGCCGTTAAAGTCGCTGGTAAACCACGCAAAGGCACCAGAACCGGGGGCTCCTAGGTTCTCGCTATCCTGTATCTTCGTGATGTTGCCGTTAGCATCGCTACCAAACATCGTAAACGCCAGACTGCCACCGTCCTGTATCCAAGCTTCAACAATCTCGGCTTTACGATCGCCGTTAAAGTCGCCGGTAAACCACGCAAAGGCATTAGAACCGGGGGCTCCTAGGCTAGCGCCATTCCCTATCCACGTGATGTTGCCGTTAGCATCGCTACCGAACATCGTAAACGCCAGATTGCCACCGTCCTGTATCCAAGCTTGAACAATCTCGGCTTTGCCATCGCCGTTAAAGTCGCCGGTAAACCACGCAAAGGCACCGGTGCCGGCTCCTATGATAACGCCACCTCCCCACACCACGATGTTGCCGTTGGCATCCCTAGCGAACATCGTAAACGCCAGATGGCCACCGTCGTTTTTCCAAGCCTGAACAATCTCGGCTTTGCCATCGCCGTTAAAATCGCCGATAAGCCACGCAGCGGTATCGGGGCCGGCTCCTAAGTTATCAGTAGACTGTAGTGTTATTATTCCATCATCAATGAGATCGCCTGAGCCCAGCGTAACCCACTCCCTGTCGCCCGGACCGGTAGGCCCATTGCCATGAAGTATGCCTGAGTCATCATACTTATCCAAACTTTGCGCAGCCCAGTCTACCATTTTGACAAATGTCCAGTCAGCTGAGTCGAGGTTAGAGCCGCTGATGTAGGTTGCACTATTGAGGTTGTTTTCCTGGCTATCGCCAAGCCTCCCCTTAAAGGCAGCCCACACCTGGTCGCCTATAGGATTGCTGGAAGAATCGAGTCCTAACTGTTTGAATTCACTGGTGGTATGCGGACGCCAGACTACTTGGCCGCTATTGCTGACCAGCGACGTGATCGCCACCGCTCCCCGCTCCTCTACTTCCGTTATCCTCGAGTCGGTAACATGCATGTTCTGTGAGGAATGACCGTTCAGTGCAACGTTAATGACGGGGTGGCCGCCCTCCCAGAGAACATGTTGGGTGACGTAATAGGACAAATTGCCATGCGCCTCGTATCCTACCCTCAGAACGTTATACGATTCTGTCCCCTGATCATTGGGTACCAAAGTCACGACGACCCGCTCAAGGTCTCCCTGATGCATGCCCAGACTTTCAACCACACAGTCGAATTCTGTCCCCGCCCGCAAAGCGCGACAAGTTTGTCCACCCTGGTAAGCGTAAAGCATCAGATAGCTAATTTGCACTGCATCTTGATATACCTGAATGGCGTAATACATCGGGGCCGTACCGACGGGCTCACCGGGAAACTGCGATGGGCTAATCACAACATAGTAATTCGATCCGTTGTATTGCTTTAAGTCCTGCTGCGTAGGGGACGTAACAATCCAATCCGGGTTATTGCGGTCCTTGAGCGTACTGTTTTGCAGAAGATGCTCGACTCCACACGGGAAAAATTTTTCTTTCTCGTGAAAGTAAACGACCGGTGCATACTGCTTTACCTGGTCCACTGTGACTTTCATAACTGTCATATATTAATGTGTCTTCTTTTGGAGGTTGGTCTTATCATCTGCTTATTGACAACTCTCTCCTGCAGCACACTTAGTATTGAGACCGCAAATACCCTGAGTTAGGTAGAGGGAATCTCAGTCGTCGGTGGGCTCTCGAGTAAACGGGGAGAAACCGCAACTCAGTGTTGCACTCCCTAACTCAGTTGTTACAGCTTCATCGCCAATCAGTTTCGTTTGCTGTTGTGTATGAAGTTCTGATAGACCCACAACTAGCAATAGATTCGAGATTATGTGGGCTATCTGCAGCTGCTGACGCTGGACGTTAGCACCCATCGTGCGTACTACCATAGTCTCGGCAGCCCTCTTTTTTGGGGAATTAGTAGTGGCATCGGTAGCCACACTGTAGGAAGCGGATTAGTGCTGTTTGTTGTAACTATTTCGAGCGCTTGACTTTACAGAAGACGCAGCATGGATCAACTCACCGGCGGTTGCCTGTGCGGCAACGTTCGAGTTGTGGCAACGGGACGCCCATACCGAGTTGGCCTTTGTCACTGCCTCGACTGCCGTAAGCATCATGGGGCTCTTTTTCACGCTTCTGCGATTTTCCCTCAAGATGCGGTGGCGATCGCTGGCGAAACCCGTGACTACGGCGGGCGGTTTTTCTGTCCCCGCTGCGGCTCGTCTGTTTTTGCCCGCACCGCCGACGAAATCGAAGTGTACTTAGGCTCTCTGGATGCCCCTAACCAACTAACGCCAACCTACGAAAACTGGACTATCCGTCGCGAGTCTTGGCTGCCGCCGTTTCCGCTCACTAGACGATATGAGTGCGATCGCGACCCTACAAGTCGCTTTGAAGAGTAGGTCGCACGATCAGAAACAGCGAGTTTTTGTTAGGCTCCACAACCAATCTTCTGCCCGTGCGGGCATTGTCGTGTGCTCCAAAAACCTAGATTGGGATGCCTACACCACCCAAATTCATCGTGCCTTAGGCTGCAAAGACAACATTGCAGGTCAGCTTCTGCAAGTTGCCAACTAGCTATATCACAATCAAACATCGCCAATTTGCTCTTCAAAAATGACCCGTATGGGTACTGTTGACAGGCCAAACTGCTGCGATAGAACCGTTTCTCTATAGAACCCATTTGAGATCGTTACATAGGGACTGCGAGCCGCTTGAGCATCAGCCTGACGAAGCATAGATTGAGCTGGGTGGTGGCATTAGACAAGGTTCGCTCAAAGTTCTTGACCAAGCTCTTGCACCGTTCCATCCAAGCATTGGAACGCTCCACAACCCAACGAGCCGCTACAGGCACAAAGCCCGTCTGGCCGGCAGCTGCTTTTTCTGCTTTAGACGGCTTCGGCGAGCACTCAAACTTAATCTTTCGCATAATCTGCGGATAGACCTGTTCAAGGGCCTGTCGCAACACGTCTGGATGATAGCCATGGTCCACCAGGATAGTGGTCTTGGGGAGATTAAGTGGCTTTGAGCGGAAGTAGTCAATGTTTTGCGTCAACAACTCAATCAACCCAGCATCATCGGACCGGTTTGCAGGTGTGCAGAGGGTAAAGAAGGGAAACCCAAGAGTATCGACGGCGAGATGTCGTTTGATGCCATTCGTTGCTTTGTAGAAGCAGAAGCCTTTGGAGTCCACACTGGCGTTGCAGGTATTCTTAACGGCTTGTGAGTCAATGATGATTAATGTGGTCCATTTGGGCTTTTTTTAACCTGAGTGCGCACCTGCTCATGTAGAACCGTCATCAGTTTCTCAATCGTACCGGCCTCCCGCCACTGCTTGTAGTGCCAATAAACGGTTGAATAGGGGGGCAGGTCTTTGGGCAAGTCTTCCCAATTGCAGCCATTCTTGAGGCGGTAGAGGATCCCATCAATGATGTCTCGATAACACCACTTCAGGGGACGGGTCTTATGCTTCGCGGGCAAGACCTCACGCAACAGAGGCTCAAGGATTTCCCATTCTGCATCGCTCAGGCTGCTCGAATAGGTCATGGTCACGGGGGTAGAGGCCTCCTCGATTCTCGTCTAAATGTCAAAAGATCTCAAATGGGTTCTATAAGGGTTACAGCCTTCGCGCTGTATCTATAACTTCAATTTATCGATTCCACAAAAAATAGCGTTTGCTCTTATTTTTCGTTCCCCGTAAATTGAGGGTGCTCTTCCTTCAGGGGTATTCTTTATGGACTGGATTGTACCGACTGTCATGCTCGGGTTGGCCACCGCTACGGCTACTACCTTTGACGACAACATCTACTTGACGATGTTTTTTAGCAAAACCAATCGCACCTTTCGGCCTCGCCACATTGTGGTGGGCGAGGTTGTCGGCTTTACCGGGCTGGTGGGCATTAGCCTGATTGGCTATTTTGCCGGGCTGATGATTCCCCACATTTGGATTGGGCTACTGGGCTTTTTGCCCATTGCCATCGGCGTCAACGCCCTGCTAAGTCGCCAAACCATGGCAGAAGACGAGCCCGTGGATGTGTCAGTGGCCAACCCTACCCACCCCCACTATCGCCAGGTGCGCCGCCAGTCGCTGTGGCACACCCTGCGCGACCCTCAAACCTATCGGGTGTCGGCAGTTACTCTGGCCAACGGCGGCAACAACATCGCGATCTACATTCCCCTGTTTGCCAGCAGCACCCTGCCTCGCCTCAGCATTATTTTGGCGGTGTGCTATGCGGCAATTGGCCTGTGGTTGACTTTGTCCTACAGCCTGACTCGCCAGCCCCAAGCGGCCTTCGTGATGGCCAACTACGTACGACGCGCGTTTCCCTTTGTGCTGATCTGGCTGGGCTCTTCGATTGTGCTTGAAAACGGCAGCTATCAGCTGCTCTATGCCTTGGCTCCTGGGTTGTAGTGGAGTGCGGCAGAGGGTAAGCGTGACAGGGTGGATGGGTGGATGAGTTGTTGGAGATGGTTATGGAGAAGCGACGAGAGAGATTTGTTCAGCAGGGGTGCCGCGATCGCGATGCGGGTCTGCTGCCCCAAAGCACTGATGCTGACTATTGGGATGGCTATCGCTCTGGTAGGCCGACGGGGCTAGATGAGGTGGTGCGCTACTTTCCCACCGTTGCAGCGTTTTTGGCCTGGCGATCGCAGGAAGTATTGCAGTGGACGGGATAGTTAGGACAATTTTTTGAAGGCATCATCGACAGCGTCCCAGAGGGTATCGAAAGCGCTGAGCGTCTTGCGAAGATGGTGTTTTAGCCGAGCCCAGAATTTTTCAAT
>JAESFY010000157.1_pt1 | contig 28903 bp, 34 predicted proteins | sample 9266201 | NCBI WGS metagenome assembly JAESFY01 (sample SAMN14515071, study PRJNA621656) | algae metagenome | isolation source: Nodosilinea sp. WJT8-NPBG4 and co-occurring heterotrophs from soil, lower... | place: USA: Pinto Basin, Colorado Desert, California | collected 2006-05-27 | reverse complement strand
CCAAAGGTCGTGGCCGGGATCGCTCTCCAAGGCGGGGAAGAGCACGCGTCGCACGAGGGGATGTCCCTCCAGCCATCGAGCCACCGTGAGCGCGGAGGCCTGATGACGCTGCATCCGGACGTCGAGGGTGCGGAGACCTCGCAGCGCGAGCCAACAGGCATCCGGCGCGGCATGCGCGCCGTTCCGGTCGCAGTGAGCCCGGAGGAGTCCCATTGCTTCGAACGTTCCCGTGACCACTCCGAGGAGAACGTCCGAGTGACCGTTGATGAACTTCGTGGCGGCGTGGATGGCGAGGTCGACACCGAGGGCGTGCGCATCGAAGAAAGCAGGAGTTCCCCAGGTGGCGTCGCACGCGACCGGCACGCCGCGGGCGTGGGCTGCGGCGCTGATCCCGGCCACATCGAGCATCTCCATCGTCAGGGATGCCGGTGTCTCGAGGAACACGAGGACGGTGTCGTCCCGCAGCAACGCGGCGAGGTCGGCTTCTCCTCCGAAGTACTCGATGTCGGTGCCTGCAGGCGCCAGTTCTCGATCGCAGAACACACGCGTCGGACCATAGACTCCCGCGCTGACGAGGATGTGCCGCCCCGACCCGGCATAGGCGGCGAGGACAGCTGTGATGGCAGCGAGGCCACTGGCCGTGGCGATCGCCGACTCGGTGCCGCAGATTTCGGCCATCGCCCGCTGCAGCTCGAAGGCGGTCGTCGTGCCGGAGCGACCGTACCGGAGGGTCTCGAACACCGTGCCGTGCTGAGCCTCCTTGTATTCGGCGAGCGAGGAGAAGACGGTGGTCGAGGTGCGGACGAGGGGCGGATTGACCGCGTGGACCGTGCCCGCCGACCGGCGTCCGGCACTCGTCAGTCGTGTCTCCCAATGCATCTCTTCTCCATCCGTCGCGTATGACCAGCGTTGTCGAACCAGCGTCGACCCGCTTTCGATAATCTGTCGACTGATGTCAGAAATCCGCCATGTCGCCTTCGCGCCCACCGAGACGCGTCACCTCGCCAGGGGTGACGACGTCACACCCCACCGCCACGACGACCACCAGCTCATCTACGCCAGTTCCGGTGTTCTGGAGGTGTTCGTCCACGAGGGCACCTGGTTCACCCCGGCGGTGCGTGCCGTGCTGGTACCGGCCGGCAGAGAGCACCATTGGCGGGTGCACGGCACTACGACGGTGCACCTCATCGGCATCTCGACGGCGCTCACGCGCCTGTCCGATGAGTCGCCGCTCCTCGTCTCGGTCGATCGGCTGGGTCGAGAGCTGATGATCGCGTGTTCTGTGGGCGGACCGCCGCAGTCGCCTGCGGAACGCCGTCTGTTGCGGGTCCTCATCGATCGGCTGCAGCCCGCGGCGGCGGCCACGACGATGCTTCCGACCTTTCACGATGAGCGGCTCCGGAAGGCGCAGGCGCTCGTCGAGACGGACATGTCGGCGACGCCTGCGCTCGCCGAACTGGGCCGAGCGGTGGGCGCCAGCGAGCGGACGCTCTCCCGCCTGTTCCGTGACGATGCGGGGATGCCGTACACCGTGTGGCGTACTCAGCTCCGGCTGCGATCGGCGACTCTGATGCTCGCCGAGGGGAGCACGGTCACCCAGGCCGCCGCTGCCTGTGGCTGGTCATCTCCCAGCGCCTTCGTCACGAGCTTTCGGACCGCCTTCGGACGGACACCGGGATCGCTGTACCGCAGACTCCCCGACTAGCGCGAGGTGCCCACGTCCTATGTCGGCACGTCGAGACGCTCGGCTGCCGCCCGCGCCGGGGGCTCCGGCACGAGGTACAGACCGCTCGGTGCGTTCGCGGTGAAGGCGAGGGCATCGATCCATTCACGGTTGATCGCGGGCTGACGGCTGCCGCTGTACTTGTACACGAGCGAACTCCCCGCGTGCACCCAAACGGTCGTTCGTCCGCCGCCGACGCTCGGGTCCTCGCGCCAGGTGAAGCCGAACGGCTCCGCCCGCCGCAGCTTCGCCGTCATGACGAGCTGCAGATGGGTGAGAGCGCGATCTTCGATCTCGATCTTGTTCGTGCCCTCGTAGACGAATCTGCCCATCGTGAGTCCTGCTTTCGGTTGCCTTCGGGACATGAGGCGGTGATCGCACGCCAGGCGAAGGGGGTCGGGGGGTCTCGGCTTACGCCGTATGTCCACGATCTTGTTTACACCGTAAGTCTGCGACCCGCAAGCCGGAGAGGCGGGACGCGCTAGAGCGCGAGTTCTCCGCTCAGGCGGTCGAGGAGGCTTTCGAGAGACGCCTCGAACTCCTCGTCGCTGCGGTCCTCACTCAACAGGTCGCGCAGTCTCACGATCTGGGCGTATCGGTCGACCTCAGGCTGTCCCTCGCCCTCGGTCGAGCCGGCGTCGCCCTCGCCCGGCGGGTCGTCCAGGGGCCCGATCTCGCCCCCGCGCACCGCGGCCTCCAGGAGAAGCTGACCGAGCAGGAAGCTGCTGAACGACCGGTAGGTCTTCACCGCTTGTTCGTCGGAGAAGCCGTGATCGATGAGGGTGCTCAGGAACGTCTCGACCAGTTCCACGCTGCGCAGCGGCGGCCGCAGCCAGGGCGCCGACGGGGGACGCGAGGCGACCAGCGGGAAAGTACGAGGATGATCGATAGCGATTTGGCGCACCCGGTGTGCCAGCGTCTGCAGGAAGCCCTGCCAGTGCTCGGTCAGCTCTTCGTCGAGACCGGCGGTGAGATCGCCCATGAGCCGATCGGTGACACCCTCGAGGAGGTCTTCGCGGCCGTTGACGTAGCGGTACAGCGACATCGCCTCCACGCCGAGCCCCTGGGCGAGCGACCTCATCGACAGGCTCTGGGCGCCTCCGTCATCGATCTGCTCGAGCGCGCTGCTAATGATCAGCTCACGGCTGAGTCGTCCAGCCGACGAGCCGTTCGACCTCTCCTGCGAGCGCTCAGCCATGGGGGACACGCTACTCGCTTCCGGTGGGCTGACGTCTAGCAGGTGCAGCCCGTGCGGATCAAGGGTCCTCTGCGCACGTGAGGTCTGGCGTAGAAAGGGACGATGCAGAAAGTCATGTACGCCGGAGACGAATACCTGACGGGCGACGCGATCGCGGAGGCGCTGCTCGCGTACAGCCGTGCGCTGGGTGATGACGACCGCGCGGAGATCGTCGATATACCCGTACAGGAGGACGACGGCACGATCGTCCGGGCGAAGTTCCTGATCGGCCCCGCGAGCCAGCTCGTGGTGAAGACGGCGCCCGGCGTCGGTCCTGAAGTCGAGGATGTCGAACTCGTGGAGCGGCTGCGACAGCTCACCCGCGGTACCGAGGCCCCGACGGGCGACCCGCTCGAACTGCCCGTCCAGGTCGCCGACGACATCGACTGACGCCGGAAGCCACCCCGCACTGCGCCGTGAAGTCAACGCCGTACAGGTGCGGGTCGGTCACCCGTACCTTCGTCCCATGGGACGCCTCCGCTATGTCAGCACACTACGACCCACGAGAGGGCGCTCCTGATGGGTCGATTCATCTACGAAGGCAGCATCCGCACTGAAGTCGAAGATCGAGCTCTCAGCCACCTGCAACTGGTGATCACGGCGAAGCTCCGACGGGGCGAGCCTTTCAACTTCACCTGGCGCGAAGACCCGAGCATCGGGGGTGGCCGGACCACGGTCTGGATGCACGGAGGAAGCGCCCTCGTCTACCGGTTCCTCGGCAGCAGGCAGCCCTCGATCAACCGGCGCTGGATCGAGGCGCTCGCCTACACCGCCAATGCTCCGACCGGTCTGTACCTCGTGCCGGAGCCTCAGGACCAGATACCCGGAGGGAAGATCGGCGTGCCTGCTGATCTCTAGTCGCTCACCGGTAGGAAGGTGGAGTCCATGACCGGCGAAGACGCAACGCCACCACCGGCCGACGCCGGCCACGCCCGTACGCATTCACGGGATGCCCTCGATGTCAATACCCGGGATCGATGGCCGCGGTCGTCTTACTCTGCTCGCATGAAACACGTGACCTATGGCGAGAAGTCCCTTCTGATGGGCGACGACGCGGCCGACGTTCTGCTGGAGTACGCACGCCTCCTCGCCGACAACGCGAAGGCCGACACGGTGACGATCCGCTCGATCAGCCCCGACGGCAACACGGTGGACGCATCGTTCCTCTTGAACGTCAGCAGTGTCCTCATGACCGAGTCGACGAACTCCGAGGTCGACCCGCCCGACAACGAGGAGGCCGTCGCCGACATGCGGGATCGGATCGACGCGCTCCTTCGGCCTGCGGCCATGGCGGCGGAAGACCCGTGGCATCAGGCCGACTACGACACCCCCGAGTCGATCTGACGCCTTCACGGAGCGCAACCCCCCTGACGAGCCGCGCGCGCAGGACTACGGTTCGAAAATGGGCACCATCTCGTACGACTCCACGTCCGGCCCCATCCACATCGAGGATCGCGCTCTCGCGCACCTCAAGGTCGTCATCGCGACGAAGCTCCGACGGAACGAGAGCTTCACACTGTCGTGGAGGCATCCGGATGGTGAGCCGGTCGGCCGATCCACGATCTGGCTGCATCCCTCGATTCCGCTGCGGTTCACGTTCGACGACCCGGAGCCGCCCGAGTTGAACGCGCAATGGATCGAGCGACTGATGCAGTCGGTGAACTCCACCGGCGGCATCATGCTCATCGACGAGATGGTCGGCACGGAGTAGCAGCCGCCCATACGGGGGCCGCGCTCCTGATGCAACCCTTTCGCCATCCCTGGTAGCCGTCGCTACTCTCGACCTTCAGAGAGCACGGCTGAAGGGAAGAACATGGGAGCGCGATTCGACGTCGATGACTGGAGCATCGGGATCGAAGGAGTGGATGCCGCGCACCTCGCGCACGAGGAATCGGTCTTCGGCCTCTCGAACGGGCACGTCGGCTGGCGGGGGAATCTCGACGAAGGCGATCCCCGCGGTGTCGCCGGCAGCTACCTCAACGGCGTCTTCGAGGAGCATCCGATGCCGTACGCCGAAGACGGCTACGGGTATCCGGAGCATGGGCAGAGCGTCATCAACGTGCCGAACGGCCAGATCGTGCGGCTCATCGTCGGGGACGAGCCGTTCGACGTGCGCCACGGCACGGTCGTCAGGCACCAGCGTCGGCTGGATCTCCGCGACGGCACGTTGACCCGGGATCTGGAATGGGTCAGTCCTTCCGGGCGGCGGGTGCGAGTCCGGTCGACGCGCGTCGTGTCGTTCACGCATCGATCGGTCGCCGCCATCCGTTACGACGTGACGGTTCTCGACCAGGGGGCCGGCGTCACCGTGCTGTCCGAGCTGCTCGCCAATGAGCCGCTCCCGACCGTGCACGACGATCCGCGCGTGCAGGATCTGCTCGCGGAGCCCTGGGACGCGGTCTCGTCGACAGCCGACGGCGCGGCGGCGACCCTGGTCCATCGCACCAGGAAGAGCGACCTCACGGTCGCCGTCGCGATGGATCATGTCGTGCGGAGCTCCGGCAGCGAGGAGCCGTCCGTCGAGACCGAGGCCGGAAGCGACCGGGCGAGAACCACGATCCGCGCGTCTCTGGACGCGGGAGAGTCACTGCAGATCCTCAAGGTCATCGGCCACGAATGGTCAGGGCACCTCTCCGCTGCGACCCTGCGCGACCGCGCCGAGGTGGCGGTGGCCGACGCCGTGCGCGACGGCTGGGACGGCATCGTCGAGGGACAGCGTGCGCGCCTCGACGAGTACTGGGAATGCGCCGACGTGCGCGTCGAGGGTGAACCGCGGTTGCAGCAGGCCATCAGGTTCGCGCTGTTCCAGGTGTTTCAGGCTTCCGTGCGCGCGGAGCTCCGCTCGGTGCCGGGCAAGGGGCTCACGGGGTCGGGGTACGAGGGCCACACCTTCTGGGATTTCGAGGCGTTCGTCCTGCCGGTGCTGACCTCGACCGCCCCGCACGCGGCCGAGCAGGCGCTGCGCTGGCGGCATTCGACTCTCGATGACGCAAGGGAACGGGCGAAGCAGCTGCACCTCTCGGGGGCCGCGTTCGCCTGGCGCACGATCGACGGGCGGGAGAGCTCCGGGTACTGGCCGGCGAGCACCGCCGCCTTCCACATCAACGCCGACATCGCCGCGGCGGCCCTGCACTATGTGCGGGCGACCGGCGACGTCGACTTCGAACGCGAAGCGGGCGCAGAGATCCTCGCCGAGACCGCACGGCTGTGGGTGTCACTCGGGCGACGGGATGCGCGCGGGGCCTTCCACATCGACGGCGTGACCGGGCCGGACGAGTACTCCGCGCTCGGCAACGACAACGTCTACACCAACCTCATGGCTCAGCTGAATCTGCGGGGCGCGGCGGCCGCGGCGCGGCGGCATCCGGATGTCGCTCGTCGACTGGGCATCCAGGACGATGAGATCGGCGGATGGGAGACGGCAGCTGCGGCCATGCACATCCCCTTCGATCACGATCGCCAGGTGCATCCGCAAGCCGACGGGTACACCGACCTCGAACAATGGGACTTCGACGCGACGAGCCCCGACCAGTATCTGCTGCACGACAACTTCCCCTACTTCGACCTGTACCGGAAGCAGGTGGTCAAGCAAGCCGACCTGGTGCTCGCGCTCTACTTCGCGCATGAGGCCTTCACCGCCGACGAGAAGGCGCGCGCCTTCGCGTACTACGAAGCCCTCACGGTGCGGGATTCCTCGCTGTCCGCCGCGGTCCAGGCGGTCATCGCCGCCGAGGTCGGCCATCTCGACCTCGCGTACGACTACCTGGCCGAGGTCGCGACCGTGGATCTCGACGACCTGCACGGCAACACCGATGAGGGCCTGCACATCGCTGCTCAGGCGGGCGTCTGGACGGCGATCGTGGGTGGGTTCGGTGGGATGCGCGAGAGCGACGCGGGGCTGAGCTTCCGCCCCCGCCTTCCCGCGGCGCTGACCCGGCTCGGGTTCGGCGTGCGCATCCACGGCTGCACTCTCCGGATCGACGTCACCTCCGATTCGACGACGTACCGGCTGAGCAGCGGCTCCCCGCTCACGATCCGCCATTTCGACGAGGAGCTCGTACTCGAGCCCGGCCGGGAGGTCACCGCGAGCACGCCGCCACCGCTGTCGCCGGGTCCGCAGCCGACGCAGCCGCGCGGACGCGAACCGCGAAACGCCCGGGAGGCCTTCCGAGCGCCCTGATGAGCGCCGAGGCCTCCCGCGCCGTTATCTTCTTCTCATGGGAACCATCAACTATGGCGGCGCGAGTGCGCCTATCCACATCGAAGATCGCGCACTCGCGCACTTGAAGGTCGTCATCGCCACCAAGCTCCGTCGCAACGAGAGCTTCACCCTGTCCTGGAAGCACCCGGTGGAAGAGCCCGCCGGCCGGTCCACGATCTGGCTGCACCCCTCGATCCCGCTTCGCTTCACCTTCGACGAGCCGGAGACGCCGCCGCTGAACGTGAAGTGGATCGAAGAGCTCATGCAGTCGGCGAACTCGACCGGCGGCATCTCGCTCGTCGACGAGGTGCTGGACACTCCCGAAGCCTGAGCCGCCGCGTCTCAGGCCCCGACGCTCGCGTCACCCCATGCGGCCGAACGTCGCGTCGATGTCGGCCATCTCCATCGCCGCCGTGGCTTCGATGAGAGCCCGCAGGTCGGCATCCGCTCCCGGCGAGAACTCCTCGAGACGCTCGGGCGAGATCGTCATCGGGGCGCCGACAGGTGCCTGCTCGCTCGCATCGAGATCCGTGCCGTCGTTCGACGGCGACGCGCCCTGGAAGATCTTGCCCGCCTCGGACTGCGCCGTCAGATCGAACGAGTACTGCTTGCTCTGCAGTCCGAGGTCGAGGAGCTTCTTGACCTCGGGGAACTGCTCGGCGTTCGTCTTCGGGATCGGCAGCGAGGTGCGCCAGTTCACACCGAGGGTCTCGAGTGCTTTCGCGTAGGCGTTCTCGTGCGCCTGGTCCCGCACGATGAGGTAAGAGATCGTGCTGCGCGCGGTCTTGTTGGCCGTCATCTCGTAGAGCCGGCATTTCTGCAGCCGACCGGTGGATTCGAGCATGAGGTTGTAGAGCAGGTCGAGCACGAGGTTGCCCGAGTTGTAGACGTAGCTGCCCATCCACGGGTTGCCCGCGGCATCCACGGGAAGCGCTCCCTGGGCGCCGACGAGATAGTGATGGATGTTGCTCGTGTCGACGGCGATGCGGAGCGGAGTCGCACCGCCCGCGCCCGGCTCGTCGACGGGGTCCTTGGGCTTGCCCTGATACTCCGGGGAGCCGTCGAGGAGGCGCGAGATCGTCGTGCCGATCAGCTCGACGTGGCTGATCTCCTCGGTGCCGATGCCCTGGATCAGGTCCTTGTAGGGCTTGGCGGAGGGCCCCCGGAAGTTGATGCTCTGGAACAGATACTGCATCATCGTGCGCATCTCGCCGAACTGGCCGCCGAGGCCCTCCTGAAGCGCATTCGCCGCGGCGGGATCCGGCTCGTCCTGGACGATCTCGTTGATGAACTCTTGAACGTGGAAGTACATGGGTGCTCCTTCGGTGATCGAGTGATGTCGGTCAGCGTGGGCGTGAAAACGACTTCATTGCAGACCCTCGACGCAGCCGCGACGAGGTCGTACCATGTCCGGCTCGCGATCACCCGGTGGATGTCAACACCCTTTTTCGCGTCTCACCGGTGGAGGGACATTCAGCGCATGATCGAGTACATCCTTCCGCTGCGCTGGGACGATGACAGTGCGCTGACCGACCTCACCGAGTACCTCCGGGCACTCCGTGAGTGGGCCGACGTCACGGTCGTCGACGGTTCGGACCCGGCCCGGTTCGCCGCGCACGCCGTCGCGTGGGCGGGTCTCGTCCGGCACATCCCCGTGAAAGTCTCGACGGGGCTGAACGGCAAGGTGCGCGGCGTGCTCACCGGGATCGAGGTCGCCCGGCACGAGCGGATGGTGATCGCCGACGACGATGTCCGTTACCGGCGGGACGAGCTGCTCGCCGTGGCCGCCGATCTCGAGTCCGCCGCGCTGGTCAAGCCGCAGAACCACTTCACGCCCCGCCCCTGGCACGCCCGTTGGGACACCGGTCGCACTCTGCTGAACCGCGCCCTCGGAAACGACTATCCGGGAACCTACGGAGTGCGCCGATCGATCCTGCGGCTCTCCGGCGGCTACGACCCTGACGTGCTCTTCGAGAACCTCGAGATGGAACGCACCGTTCGTGCCGCCGGCGGCGTGGTCGTGGATCGCCCCGACATCTTCGTCGTGCGTCGTCCGCCGACCCTCCGGCACTTCCTCTCCCAGCGTGTCCGACAGGCGTACGACAGCTTCGCGCAGCCCGCACGGCTCGCGGTCGAAGCGTCGCTCCTCCCGCTGCTCTGGAGCCTGCGGCGGCATCCGAGGCGGCTCGCGCTGCTGATGCTCGGTGTCATCGGGCTGGCCGAATACGGCCGGAGGAAAGCGGGCGGTGGCGTGGTGTTCCCGGCGACCAGCGCGCTGTGGGCGCCGCTATGGGTCGTCGAGCGGGCCGTCACCAGCTGGCTCGCGATCGGCGCCCGTCTGCGCGGCGGCGTGCGGTACGGCGGTCGACGGATGCCGGTGGCCGCCCATTCCCGACGGTCGATCGCTCGGCGACTGACCGCCGGTTCCGACCGCCAGGGCGAGGCGTGAACGGCCTGTGAGGGAGCCGAGAGTATCGTGTACCTTCGCTGCATGCATTCTGTCAAGTAGCTATCTTCCGTGTTACGCCCGGGAGACAGTGGACTTGTCCGAATGGAGGGTGACATGACCGGACTCCCCGATGCTCGCTTCGAGCTCCGCAAAGTTACTGAATACGAATGGTTGATCCTGGACCACCGCTATGAGGCGAGCGACCCCCGTCGCACGCTGGGATGCGTGTACAAGGTCGACGAGTACGAGGTCGAGGTCATGTGGATGAGGGAGATCGCCGCAGCGACGCGGTACATGTCCCCGATCGACGTCCTCGACGACGTGCGGCGTCTGCACGATCGGGCGCGCTCGACGCGACCGATCCAGATCCCGCACCAGCCGCCTCTGCTCGCGACCTGAACGGGTGGCGGATCCGGCATCGGCCCCCTCCGTCACCACTTCGCAGATCGCGCTGATCCCTGCTCTGGATACGCGTGGAGCCCGCGCGCGGAGGATTCGTGCACGCGGTGTGGCGCGGCATCCGTCATGATCGATGGAGGGTTGTCGCGCGACCAGCGCGTCGGCAACGAAGGCGGACGGCGCGGGAGGCACGATGTCAGAGTTCGAAGACCACTCAGCGTTCGAGAAGCACTCCGTGCCCGAGAAGCACCCGGTGCCCGAGAAGCACTATGACGTCGCCGTCATCGGAGCGGGGCCGGCCGGCACGGCCGCAGCGCTTCGAGCCGCCGAACTGGGCGCGAAGGTCGTCGTGCTCGAGGCAGGGCAGACCGGCGGGACGTGCGTGAACACCGGCTGCGTCCCCACTCGCGTGCTGGCCAAGACCGCACGTCTGATCCGTGAGTCGCGCCATGCCGACGACTATGGCGTGCGTGCCGGCGCCCCGGCGATCGACTGGCCGACCACGGTCGCGCGCGTTCACGAACGCGTCGACCGGGTGCGCTCGATCAAGCGCGAGGCGGAGCGCTTCGCGGCGGCGGGCATCGACCTGATCCAGGAGGGACGCGCGCGCTTCACCGACGACCACACGCTGCTCCTCGACAGTGGGCGCCGCGTCTCTGCGGACGCGATCCTGATCTGCGTCGGGGGACACTCGCGGCGCCTGCCGATCCCCGGTGCTGAACTCGCCACCGTCCCCGAAGACGTCCTGGCGCTGCCGGCGCTGCCGCGGCGGGTCGCGGTGATCGGCGCCGGCAACACCGGTGCGCAGCTCGTCACCGTCTTCGCCTCGTTCGGGTCGGCGGTGACGCTCCTCGACGTCGCCCCGCGCGTGCTGATGGCGTCCGACGCTTCGATCGCCGCCACGGTCGAGGAGTCGTTTTCGGCCCAGGGCATCGACGTGCGCACCGGCATCGAGACGGTCAGCCGCCTGGAGGGTGCTGATGACGGCATCCGGCTCCACTGGCGAGAAGCCGGCGAGGAGCGCTCTGGGGACTACGACACGGTCATCATGGCGACGGGGTGGCCCGCCGACGTCGACGACCTCGGCCTGGAGAAAGCCGGCATCGAGATCGAGCGCTCCGCGGTCCCCGCCGACAGATACTTCCGGACCGTGGTGCCGCACATCTTCGCGGTCGGCGACGCGAACGGTCGCGACATGCTGGTGCAGGCTGCCCAGTTCGAAGGCGAAGCCGCGGCCGAGAACGCAGTGCTGGGCGCGAACCGTCGCACTCCGCACCATCTGCTTCCCGCCGGCGGATTCACCGATCCCGACTACGCCGGGGTGGGACTCACCGAAGAGCAGGCGAGAGAGCGCGACACCCACTGCGTGGTGGTGTCGGTGCCCTACGCGAGTCTCGAGCGGGCGGTGATCGACGACCGTGAGACCGGCTTCGTGAAGCTCATCGCCGATCGGCGGCGGGAGCTCATCCTCGGGGCGCACGCGGTGGGGGAGAACGCCATCGAGGTCATCCAGTCGGTGACCACCGCGATGGCCGCGGGTGTGGATGTGTCGACGCTCGCCGGGGTGCGGTTCGCCTACCCGACCTACAGTGCGATCATCGGGTTGGCCGCGCGCGCGGTTCTCGCAGCTCCCGGTGGCGCAAAGGAGTAGAGGAACAGGAAGCAGAGCTCGCGCTCACTCGTGTTCCGGCAGCAGCGGTGTCGACCAGCCAGGGTCGCGGCCGAGCTGCGTGGCGCGGGCGAGCGATGTTGCGCCATAGCGATCGCGGACCGCGTCGAGCACCGTGTCGAGCCGCTCTCCGTCGTCCCAGTCGAGCGGGAGCTCCGGTTGCACGTGGCCCGCGTGATCGAGCTGAGACAGCGAGATGCCGATGAGCGTGATCCCGCGGTCAGCGATCTCCTTGCCGGCCGCGGCGAGCAGTATCCGCGCCACGGCGAGAAGGCGTGCGGTGCGATCGGTCGGGGCACCCAGCGAGCGTGATCGGGTCGCCTTCGCGAAATCGCCGAAGCGGAGGCGCAGCACGACCGTGCGGCAGACGCGGTCGCCGTCGCGGAGTCGGCGCGCGAGTCGATCGACGATCTGGGTGAGGATCAGGTCGAGCTCTTCGGACGACCGCGGCCGGCTGCCCAGAGCGCGCTGCGAGCCGATGGATCCGCGCCGCCGCGTCGTGTCGACAGGGCGCGGATCCCGCAGGCGGGCCAGGGCGTGCACGTGTGCGCCCGTCGCCTTGCCCAGCAGCCGTTCGGCAGCAGAGGCCTCCAGCTCGGCGAGCTGACCCACGGTGCGGATGCCGAGCCGATGCAGCTTCTCGGCGGTGACGGCGCCGACGCCCCAGAGCCGCTCGACCGGCAGAGGGAGCAGGAACTCCTCCTCCCGATCGGGCTCGACCACCAGCAGTCCGTCGGGCTTGCTCACGGCGCTCGCGACCTTGGCGAGGAATTTGGTCCGCGCGACGCCGACCGAGATGGCGAGCCCGACCTCGGTGCGCACCCGCTCGCGCAGCCGGACCGCGATCTCCTCCGGCGTCCCGGCGATGCGGCGGAGGCCGCCCACCTCGAGGAACGCCTCGTCGATCGAGAGGCCCTCCACGAGCGGCGTCGTGTCGCGGAAGACGGCGAACACGTCTTTGCTGGCAGCCGAGTATGCGTCCATCCGCGGCGGGACTATCACCGCGTCCGGACACAGTTCGCGCGCCTGGCGACCGCCCATGGCCGTTCGCACCCCGCGCGCCTTGGCCTCGTAGCTCGCCGCGAGCACGACTCCGCCGCCGACGATCACCGGCCGACCGCGCAGCGCAGGCGCGTCACGCTGCTCGACCGAGGCGTAGAACGCGTCGAGGTCGGCATGCAGGACTGTCGCCTCGCCTCGCATCCGATCTCCTGTCGACGGTCAGATCGTCGCATGCACCGCCGACATCGGCATCCGCCTTTCGAGGTCGCGCGCTGATCGTTGCCCCCGGTCGATAGTTGCTTTTTGGCAACTACAGGCGTATAGTTGACACATATCAACTTTCTACACAGGAGCATCCACACTGTGACAAACGCCTCATCTTCCTCCGCAGCCACGCCCGTGCGCTCGCCGCGCGAGGTCTACACCGCGATCTCCGGCCTCGTAGTCGGCATGTTCGTCGCCGTCCTCTCGGGCACCGTGGTTTCGACCTCGATGCCGGTGATCATCGCCGACCTCGGCGGCACGCAGTCCCAGTACACCTGGGTCATCACGGCCAGCCTCCTGGCGACCGCCGTCTCCACCCCCATCTGGGGCAAGCTCGCCGACCTGGTCGACCGCAAGATCCTCGTCCAGCTCTCGCTCATCATCTTCACCGTCGGCACCGTGATCGCCGGATTCTCGACCGACACCAACATGCTGATCGCCGTCCGTGTGATCCAGGGCATCGGCGTCGGCGGCCTGATGTCGCTCGTCATGATCGCGGTCGCCCTCATCATCTCTCCGCGCGAACGCGGCAAGTACATGGGCGTCGTCGGCGGCATCATGGCCCTCGGCACCATCGGCGGCCCGCTCCTCGGCGGACTCCTCACCGACGTGTGGGGCTGGCGCTCCAACTTCTTCGTCGGCGTGCCCTTCGCGATCCTCGCCCTCGTACTGCTGCAGTTCACGCTGCACCTGCCGAAGCCGCAGCGCGACTCCAAGGTGTCGATCGACTACTTCGGCATCGTGCTGCTCGCGGTCGGCGTCTCGACGCTGCTCATCTGGGTGTCGATGGGCGGCAACCAGTTCGACTGGGATTCCTCGACGAGCATCATGCTCGCTGTCACCGCCGGCGTCGCGATCGCCGCGTTCATCACGGTCGAGTTCTTCGTCAAGGAGCCGATCGTCCCGATGTCGCTGTTCCGAAACCGCACCTTCACGCTGTCGGTCATCGCCTCGATCGCCATCGGCGTCTCGATGTTCGCAACGTCCGTGTTCCTCGCGCAGTACTTCCAGCTCGCACGCGGCGCCACACCCACCGAGTCCGGCCTCATGACCATCCCGATGATCGTCGGCCAGATGGGGGCGTCGATCATCATCGGCCAGCTCGTGAGCCGTTTCGGCAAGTGGAAGGGATGGATGCTGACGGGCTCGGTCCTGACCACGATCGGCGTCAGCCTGATGGCGACGCTCCGCTACGACACCCCGTTCCCGCTCGTGGCGATCTACATGTTCGTGCTCGGTGCCGGCCTCGGAATGGTCATGCAGAACCTCACGCTCATCGTGCAGAACGACACCTCCCCGCGGCAGCTGGGCGCGGCGTCGTCGAACGTCAACTTCTTCCGCACGATCGCCGGAACCATCGGCGTCACCGTGATGGGTTCGCTGCTCTCGACCAGTGTCGCGAGCTACATGAGTGACGCGCTCGACGGCTTCGTGCCCACGACGCCCGATGAGGTCAGCGCCCTCGAGCACCTCGCCTCGGGCGATGTGCCGAAGGTCGGGCAGCTGCCGGACACGATCCGTGCGATCGTCGAGGGCGCTTACGGCCATGGCATCGCCGACGCGTTCATCATCGCCATCCCGCTCGCGGTGATCTCGGTCATCGCGATCGCGTTCATCAAGAACAAGCCGCTGTCGACGAAGAACGCTGCCGAGCAGCTGCGCGAGCAGGCCGAGGATTCGGCCATCGAGGTCGCCGAGGCCGAGATCGGGGTATCGATGTCGACCGGAACCATCCGGGTCGCCGGTGCCGACCCGACGAAGCCTTCGACCGGATCTGTGACCGTGCTCGAGCGCGACGACCGGGAGTCGAGGAGCTGAGATGGCGGCCCCGGAAGCGTTGACGGCGCCGGATGTGGACACGGCGCTCGGCGATCTCCAGACGCATCTGAACCTCATCTTCGCGAGGACCCGCACGCTCTGGAAGGAGTCGGCGGCGCGGATCGATCCCGAGCTGCAGGTCGGCGGTTACAAGCTGCTGGCCTTCATCGACCGCGCCGGCTCCGCCAACGCTCACGAGCTCGCAGGCCTCTTCGAGATGGACAAGTCCGTCATCAGCCGCCAGGTGCGGATGCTGGAGGACCTCCGCCTGATCGAGTCGCACCCGGACGAGCGCGACGGGCGCCAGAGGGTGCTGACGGCGACCGCGTCGGCCCATGCGGTGCTCGCGGAGCTGCGGCGCGATCACGCCACGCGGCTGCGCACGGTCGTGGCCGAGCTGACGCAGGACGAGCTCCATGCGGCATCTAAGGTCTTCCGACTCCTCGCGGAGATCTGAGCGGGCGCGCATTTGCAGGCTGAGGTCACGAATGCAGGTCGAGATCGGCGAATCAGGCCTGCATCCGTGATCTCGACCTGCATTTGCCATCTCGGTCCCGCCGTTCAGCCGAAGCCCGCCGTCGAGTCGACGCGGTGCTTCGCCGTAAGCTGGCGACCATGAGCGCCTCGTCCGACGAACCCGCCCGCGAGGGCGCGCCCGCCGCCGAAGCCGACAGTGCTGATGGGGCTGGCGAGGCCGAAGGCGCCGGTGGCACCGAACTGGACCAGGCCGTCTCCCGGGTCGAGCATGAGCTGGGGCGTCTGTTCGCCCGCATCCGCGTGAGCTGGCGCGAGGCCGCGACGACCGTGCATCCGGATCTGCAGCCGCTGGGCTACCAGGTGCTCACCTCGATCGCGACGGGCAAGGCCACCTCGGCCGGCGCGATCATCGAGCGTCTGCAGACCGACAAGTCGGCCGTCAGTCGCCACGTGCGGCAACTCGAGCAGCTCGGGCTGGTCGAGAGCGTCCGCGACCCCGACGACCGCCGTGCGCGTGTGCTCGTCGCGACGGAACTCGCGCAGGAGCGGGTGGCTCTGGCTCGGTCGCGTTACGAGCAGCGCCTCGGTGAGCGGCTGCGCAAATGGTCGGCGGAGGATCTGGATCACTTCGCCGAGTTGCTCGCCGCGTTCGGCGACTGAGCCGAGCGCGGTGACTGTCAGGCCCCGAGCTGCGCGCTGATCCGCAGTTCGGGCTCCGAACCGGCATGCTCCACGATGCGTCCGCCGGATATGCGATACATCCCGAATTCGGCGACGTTCACGTGCCGTCGGGTGGCCGACAGACCGCGGAAGACCCCGGTGTGCGTGCCGCTTCCGCGCAGGTGAGCCGCGATCCGATCCTCCTCGATGACGAGCTGGATGCGCCGCCAGCGCCAGTCCGGGAAAGCGTGGAAGAGGTCGGCCATGTCATCGATCCAGGCGTCGGCCCCGCCGGGCAGGTGCGCCCGCCGTACTGCCGGATCGACGAGTCCGCGAAGCGCGTCCAGGTCGTGGCTGTTGCAGACGTCGAGGTACTCGGCGAACCACTCTTTCAATTCCCACGGCTCCACCCGTCCATTATCGACGTAGCCTGAACGCATGACGCCCACGAAAGCCCGTATCGCTGCCGAGGTCGTCGACTGGCGGCGGCGCGTCTTCGCGCTGTATGACGCGGTCCGTCGAGCCGAGTCATCGGAGGAGGCGCACGAGCTCTGGCGGATCGAGCGCGATGAGTTGATACTGCACCACCCCGCGACGCCTCTCCTCGCGGAGGACCGCGTGATGTTCGAGGGACTGTCGATCGCCCCCTACGACCCGGAGTGGCGCTTCGAGCTGCCCATCCTCCCCGCAGAGCCGGGCGGGTTCGAGTTCGCGACCGGCACCGACGGCGTCGTGCCGTTCGAGCGGGTCGGCCTGGTGGAGATCCCGGATGCCGGAACCCTCGACATCTGGCGCCTGACGACCTACGGCGGCGGGCTGTTCATCCCGGTGCGCGATGCGCTCGCCGGGCGCGCCGGTGGCACGTACGGTGGCGGGCGCTACCTGATCGACACGATCAAGGGTGCCGACCTCGGCTCGGATGCCGCGCGCGGCACGATCGTGCTCGACTTCAACTTCGCGTACAACCCCTCGTGCGCCTATGACCCCGCGTGGGCCTGCCCGCTCGCTCAGCCCGGCAACGTGCTCCCGGTGGCCGTCCCGGTCGGCGAGCTGTACGCGGGCGGGCAGCACTGACCTTCGAGCGTCGCGGCGGCGCAGCGCCCCGGCATCCTCATTTCCTGACGCGCGCCCGCGTCTTCGTCACGCTCCCGAGAGTCGCGCGCACCGGGGTGCCGAGATACAGACCCAGCGACGCACCGGATGCAAGTCCGATGCCGATCACCGCCGCGTAGATGAGCGAGCTGCCGGCGCCCACGATGTCGGATGCCGTGGCGCCCGTGTGCACCATCTCGAGCAGCCCCTGGAACACCGCGACCCCGGGGACGAGCGGCACGATCGCCGCGGTCGTCACGGCCACGGACGGCACGTGCAGGTTGTGCGCGATCAGCACCCCGATGAAGCTCGCGAGCAGGGCGCCGAGCGCGCTCGCCGCCGCCGGGTGCAGCTGCAGCGCGGTGGCGACGGTGTACCCGGCTATCGTGAGGCCGCTGAGCAGCGCACTCACGAGGATGATCCGGATGCCGGCGCCGTTGAACACCGCCACCGCGACCGCGATGATGATCGCTCCCGCGAACACGCTCAGGAGCGGCCCGAACGGTGCCGCATCGTCGGGGAGGTCCATCGTGAACCCCAGCACGCTGCCCAGCTCGAGGCCCACGAGAATGCCGATCACGACGCCGAGCGTCTGCATCGTGAGGTCGAGGATGCGTCCACCCGCGGTCAGGGCGAAGCCGTCGATGGCATCCTGCGCCGCACCCACGACGGTGAGCCCGGCGAGCATGAGCACGATGCCCGAGGCGACGATGATCGAGGGACGGATGCCGACGAACGGCTCGATACCCGCAGACCCCAGGGCCGACACGGCCACCGCGACCACGGTGGTCACGAACCCTCCGGCGATCTGGCTGAAGAAGAGGGGAACCCGCAGGCGGGCGAGGCCAGCCTGGGTGATCGCTGCGGCGAGGGCCGCGATGAATGTGAGGCCGACGATGAGCGGTGAGGCCCCGAGGAGGATACTGACCCCGACGGCGAGCATCGCCCTGGCGACCACGACGACCGACTGCTGATAGCGGAACGGCATCCGGCGGATGACACGGAACGCGGTGCGTGCCGACTCCAGATCGAGCCCGCGCTCGATGTCCGACACCAGCGCCTGCACCCGCTGCAGCTTGGCGTGGTCGGGAGCAGCGACACGGACCACGCGTACCAGTGTCTCCGGCCAGACCTCCCCGCTGAGATGGAACGAGACGGTGATCGAGTTGTACGTGACGTCGACCTGCACGCCGCGCAGGCCGTAGGCATCGCACACGCGCGTGATGGCGAGCGTCACCTCGTGGGCGGATGCTCCGACGGCGAACATCGATTCGCCGATGCGTGTCGACAGGTCGAGCACCTTCGGCACCATGCGCTCGTCGATGACAGGCATCACCTCGGTGGGCGCCACGGTCGCAGGGTCGGTGTGCACGATTCTGCGCACGGAGGCGAGCAGCTGCCGCGGGGACTTCGAGGACATGTGTCCATTCTCCCGGCTCCGGAGGAGTGCCGACTCCGGGCCGGCCGGCGACCTTCGCTGCCGTCAGCCGAACGCGGCCCGCAACGCCGCGGCCTGGGCGCGCCAGAACTCCCGGGAGACGGGCTTGCCCGCCATGATGATGTCGAATCCGTGAAAGGCGCCGTCGACGACGACGAGTTCGCACGGCACGCCCGCCTCACGAAGACGCTCCGCGTAGCGCACGTCCTCGTCATGGAAGAGGTCGTTCGTGCCGACGCCGATCCAGGCCGGTGGCAGGCCGCCGAGGTCGACCCGGCGCGCGGGAGCGGCATAGTCCGAGACGCCGTCGCGGCCCGGCGCGTGGCCGAGGTAGGCGCCCCACGCGTAACGGTTGCTGCGTTTCGTCCACGCGCGCACACCGCGCAGATCGTGATCGGTGCGCGTGACCGTGCGGTCATCGATCATCGGATAGACGAGCAGCTGGAAAGCGGGCAGCGGTCCGTCCGTATCACGGGCCCGAAGCGTCGCGGCCGCGGCGAGGCCGCCGCCGGCACTCGCGCCGCCGATGGCGATGCGCGCGGGGTCGATGCCTCTCTCGGCCGCATGGTCCACGAGCCAGCGGAACGCCGCGTGGACGTCTTCCACGGCGGCGGGGGCGGGAGACGCGGGAGCGAGTCGGTATTCGACGGAAGCGACCGTGATACCGAGCGTGCGAGCGAACGCGATGTTGCTCTTCTCGTCGCTGAGGTGATTTCCGGTGATCATGCCGCCGCCGTGGACCCAGAGAAGAGCCGGGGTCGAGCCGGTGGCCGCGCGCGGTCGGTAGACGCGCATCTCGATGTCGGGGGCTCCCATCGGGCCGGGTATGGTCAGATCGTCGACGATGAGATCCTCGGGGGCGGGTCGTGGCCGGGGTCGGCTGAGATTGGCCAGGGCCGTCGATCGCGGGCCGAAGAAGAACGGCGGGATGAACCGAGCGAGCTTCAGGTCTGGGTGGAAGGTGGCCATGCCCCGATCATCTCAGCCCGGGAGCGCCCTTCGGAGCGGTGCCGGCCTCCCGGAGATACGCATCGACCATCAGCGCGCCGCGGATGTCGCGCAGCCGATCGATGAGGAGTGCGACGCCGCGTGCACCGACCGCTCCGATCTGCAGATCGTAGGGGCCGAGCGGCTCGAGCTTCCCCGTCCGCACCCGCACGACCTCCCACCCGGCGCTCCGCAGCGCGCGATCCTTCCGCCGATCCGTCTCCTCGCGCTTGCCGACGTGCTCCAGCCCGTGACGGCCGACGGTGTCGTACTCGATCGCGACGCGCAGCTCGGGGAGAAGGATGTCGGGCCACACCTCGGTGTGCCGGAAGAAGGGACGCGCGACCTTGACCGCGTTCATCCCGCCGGTGAACGCCAGGCGCTCGGTCAGCATCGCCCGCAGCTTCGCCTCGGCGGCGGATGCCGGTTTCGGCGCGCATTCGCTGAGGAACGCGGTGCCCTTCGGCAGATCCGGGGTCTTGGTGCACAGGGCGGGTGCGGGCTTCCGCGGCCGCGCGGGGATCGCCCGCGCCTCGCCGAGCACGACGGGCTGCGGCCGGGCGAGGGCCGAGCACTCGGGGCACCAGGCCGAGCGCCTGCGCACGCGTCCCGGTCTCTCGCGCTGCTCGGTCGGGGTCGCCGCGAACCGGTGACCGACGGCGCACTCCCAGCAGAGCAGCACGTCGGCCGCCAGCGGCACCTGCGAGAGCGCGACGCCGTGATTGAGCTCGGGGTGATACTGCCTGATCAGTTCCGGGTACGCCGCCCATCCCGCCCGGAACGTGCCGACCGCGTAGGGCACGTCGGCACCGCGCGAGAACTGTCTTCTCGCCCACCACTGCTGCACTGGCTCCGGCACACGGCGACGATAGCCGGGCGCACCGACATCCGCCGTAGAGGATCGGCGCGCAGCCTTCAGGCCGGCGCGAACCGGGAGACGAATCCGCGAATGCGGCGACTCAGCGATTCGAAAGCGGCGTCGAATGCGGCGGGCGTGCCCACCCGTGCGGGGTCGTGGATCGACCAGTGCAGGTCGTCGCGGACCACGAGCTTCTCATGGGCGTCGTCGCACACCGTGATGACGAGGTCGCCCTCGGCTCGGACCTCGTCGATGTGACGAGGGCGGCGCGAGGTGTCGATGGTCAGCCCATGGCGCGCCGCGGTGGCTGCGGCTTCGGGGTTCACCGTCTCCGCCGGGGCCGTTCCGGCAGAGGCCACCGCGATCTCGCTCACGTCCTGCCAGAGCACCTCGGCGAGCTGTGATCGTGCCGAGTTCGCGGTGCAGACGAAGAGGATCCTGTTCGGAGGCGTCACGCTCGCGGGAGCGAGCCTCTCGAAGACCTCGGGACGCAGGCCGATGTAGCGACGACGCCGGTCGAACTCCGAGCGGGTGCGGGCGATGATGTCCGACGATTCCAGCACCGCGAGGTGGTGCGCGATCAGGTTCGACGGCAGATCGAGTCGCGAGCCGATCTCCGACGACGACAGGTCGCCGAGAGAGAGCAGATCGACGATGCGCAGGCGCGTCTGATCGGCGAGGGCGGCGAAGATGTCGACGCGACGTTCCAGATCAATCATCGTCTCCATCCATACCACGGGGGAAAAGTTTCGTCCATGCCCGTTGACTCATCGCCCGTTGACCATATTGTGTGGGTAGTCGGGCCGCAGGTGCGGCTCCAGAGAGGAATGAAAATCATGGGTATCGGAAGCGGAATCGCGCTCTTCGTCATCGGCATCATCCTCACCTTCGCGATCAACGTCGACACGGGTGGATACGTCGACCTCGACCTGATCGGCTACATCCTGATGGGCGCTGGCATCGTCGTCTTCCTCATCAGCCTCATCCTCGTCATGCGCAGCCGTCGGTCGGAGAGCGTCTCTGCGACCTCGGTCGACCCCGCGACCGGCGAGCGGGTCACGCGGCGCAGCATCCGCGACACCGACCCCATCGCGTGAGAGCGGCGTGACCGCTCCGCACGCGGGAGACCTCACCGGTCGGATTCTCGGTGAACGCTACGCTCTGCGTGCCCGAGTGGGCGAGGGCGGTATGGGCGTCGTCTACCGGGCGCAGGACAAGCTGCTCGGTCGCGACGTCGCGGTGAAGGTGTTCCGCGACGGCGCGACCGAGACGGCGCGGACGACCTCCGAGACGCAGCTGCTCGCCGGGCTCAACCACCCCGCACTGGTCACGCTCTACGACGCGCAGGTGGGCGGTGCGACGCCCAAGTACCTGGTGATGGAGTACGTCGACGGACCCACGCTGGAGGAACGGCTTCGGGGCGGCCCGCTGTCCGAGGCGACCACGGCTCGCATCGCCCGCGACCTCGGAGAGGCCCTTCACGTCGTCCACGACGCGGGCATCGTGCATCGCGACGTCAAACCGGCGAACGTGCTGCTGCGGGCTCCGAGCGTTCCGGGTGAGGAGTTCCACGCCAAGCTCGCCGACTTCGGCATCGCGTATCTGGTCGACACGACGCGGATGACGACTCCCGGAACCATCATCGGCTCCGCCGCGTATCTGAGCCCCGAGCAGGTCACCGGGGCCGATCCGCTGCCGGAGTCCGACATCTACTCCCTGGGCCTCGTGCTGCTCGAGGCGCTCACCGGCCGCGCTGCATTCGCGCAGACGGGCGTGCGCGAAGCCGTGCTGGCCCGGCTCACGCAAGACCCCGTCATCCCGTCGTCCGTCGGTCACGACTGGGGCACCCTGCTGACCGCCATGACCTCGCGTGACCCGATGGACCGCCCCACCGCCCTCGACGTCGTCGTGAGCGTGGAAGGGCGAAGCTCCGGAGCCCTCGAGTCGTCAGCGACCGTGGCGTCTTCAGCGACCGTCGCGCTGCCGGATGCGAAAGCGGATGCCGCGGCGGATGACGCGTGGCGCGGCGGTACGGAGCAGGTGAACACCCGCACCCGCACGGCGGTGCTGCCACCGACATCTGAGACCCGGACTGAGGCGGATCCCGATCGCGAGCAGACTCCGCGACGCTCGCGACGTCTCCGGTGGCTGGTGCCGACGGTGCTCGCCGCTGTGGTCGCCGCCGTCATCATCGGGTTCTCCATCTGGGGTGCCGGGGAGCAGTCGGGCACTCCGCCGGAACTTCCCGCCCTCGAGGAACCGCTCTCCTCGCACCTCCAGCAGCTGCTGGACTCGGTGACGCCGTGAGCCGTCGTGTGCGCGCGGCCTTCGCGGCCTTCGCCATCGCGGCCGTTCTGACGCTGGCCGCGTGTGCGGGCCCCAAGACCGAACTCGACGCGCAGACGAGCGAGCAGTGGCAGGCGCAGGTGCTCGCGATCGCCGAGAGTGCAGAGTCAGGCGACCCGGCGACCGCCCTGCTGGACCTCGCCGCCCTCGAGACCGAGACGACCCAGGCCCGCTCCGACGGGGAGATCAGCGCCGAGAGGGCGGCGTTGATCCAGCAGGCGATCACAGCCGTCCGCGCAGACCTCGAAGCGGCATCCGTTCCGCCCCCGACCGAGCCCGTGCCCGAGGACACTGTGGTCACCGATCCTGTGGTGCCCGAAGACGACGGGTCGAACGACGAAGGCGACGACAACGGCGACAAGGGCAACGAGAACGGCAACAAGGACGACAAGAAGGACAAGGAAGACAAGGGCAAGGGCAACGATGACTGAGCGCACGCCGAGCCGGCTTCGCGTCTCGAGTCCCCGCGCCCGCGCAGCCGTCCTCGTCGTCGGCATCGCCGCTGCCGCCGCCTTCGTCATCCTCCGCGCCGTCGTCGCCGCCGGCGGTCACGAACCGCTCGCCGTCGATCTCCGGTGGCACGATCTGATGGATTCGACGGTCAGCGACCTCGGCATCGCGATCGCGTGGGTGCCCGCGGTCGTCGGCGGCACGATCGGCATGATCATCGTCGGCGCCCTCGTGAGCCTCCTGCTGCTCTGGCGCGGCAGGCGGTGGGATGCAGCGACCCTGGCGATCGCGATGGTCACGGTCGTCGCGATCGGTGCGACGATGGCCGCCGTGATCGGTCGCACGCGGCCGGCCGATTCGCTCGCCGAACGCATGGCGACGTCCTTCCCCTCCGGGCACACCGCCGTGGCCACGACGGTCGTGGTCATCCTCGGTCTGCTGTTCCGGCGCTGGTACGTCTGGCTTCTGGGTGCTGTCTGGGTTCTCGCCATGATGTGGAGCCGCACGTACCTGCAGGCCCATTGGCTCAGCGACGTGGTGGCCGGGCTGCTCGAGGGCATCGCGGTCGCCACACTCGTCTGGCTCGCCGTCGAAGTCGTGCGCGACAGGCGCGCCGCACGTTCCATCGCGTCCCTTTCGCCCGCATCATCTCCTGCACCATCGACCGAAGGCGTCTCGAACCCATGAACACCACACATTCGGCCTCGTCCACCGCGCGGGCCGCGCAGGACTCCACGATCTTCCGGGTTCTCGCGCGCATCGGATACGTGGTCCTCGGCATCCTGCACATCCTGATCGGGGCGATCGCCATCTCGATCGCCGCCGGTGGCGGCGGAGAGAACGCCGATCAGGGCGGGGCGCTGGAGCAGATCCAGCAGAACCCGGGCGGCGTCTTCCTGCTGTGGCTCATCGTGCTCGGTCTGGTCGCGCTCGCGATCTGGCAGATCGCCGAAGCCGTCGTGGAGCGCGACCCCGACACGAAGAAGAAGTGGGGCCATCGCATCAAGTTCCTCGGCACAGCCGCCGCGTACCTCGCGGTCGCGGCCACCGCTCTCGTCTACGCGCTCGGCGGGCAGTCGCAGTCGTCGGATTCCACCCAGTCCTTCAGCGCGCGTCTGCTCGCGGCGCCCGCGGGCGTCGCGCTGCTCGTCCTGGTCGGCCTCATCGTGGCCGCAGTCGGGATCGCCTTCGTGGTGCGGGGCATCACTCGTGCGTTCACGAAGCACCTCGATCTACCTGCCGGGAATGCGCGGAAGGGCATCATCGCGTTCGGTGTCGCGGGTTACATCGCCAAGGGGATCGCGGTCGCGGCGGCGGGCGGCCTCTTCGTCGTCGCGGCTCTCACACACGATCCCGAGAAGGCCGGCGGCCTGGACGCGGCGCTCCGCGGACTCGCCGAGCTGCCCTTCGGGGCCGTGATCCTCTGGGCCGTCGGTGCCGGGCTCATCGTCTACGGGCTGTTCTGCTTCGCTCGCGCCCGCTGCGCGAGTATGTGACGCGAGGCTGACTTGTCCTTCTCGCGGAGATAGGCCTCGGTGAGGCCTGCGAGCACGCTCGACGATCCGGCGGTCTGCGGGGCCCCGAGATGCAATTCACGCAGTTCGTCCATGAACGCGTCCCAGAGTGCGGGGCCGCCGTCCTCGAGCAGCTCGGCACGGATGGCGAGCTCCGGACTGACCGGAAGGTGGCGGCGCCCCCATGCGCCGAGGTGCGCGAAGACGGGGACGAGCTGGATCGACGGCTCGGTGAGGCTGTAGATCACCTTCTGCTTGTGCGAGGGGTCGGCCGTGCGCGACAGCATCCCGAGCTCGACGAGGCGAGCCAGCCTGTTCGCCAGGATGTTGCTCGCGATCCCCTCGTCCGAGTTCGCGAGCATCTCGCCGAAGTGGCGGCGATTGCCGAACATGATGTCGCGCAGCACGAGCAGCGACCACTTGTCGCCGAAGATCTCGAGCGACAGGTTGATCGGGCAGCCGGAGCGTTGAGTTGACACTCGAGATCCTCTCCTCGAAACCACTTGCAGTTTACCACTGGTCGTGCGTATCCTCTAACCAATTGCAAACCGCAAGTGGTGGGAGTGGACATGACCTTCGTATTCGGTGACATCACCGTTTCGATCGACGGATTCGCAGCGGGGGCGAATCAAACCGCCGAGAAGCCGTTCGGCGATGGACCTGCGAAGGATCTCCATCGGTGGATGTTCGAGGATCCGGAGGGGAACGCCGCAGAGATCGCGACGATCGTGGAAGCGGATGCCTTCGTGATGGGTCGCCACATGTTCGGTCCGGACCGTGGTGAATTCGATCCCGGCTGGCAGGGCTGGTGGGGTCCGAACCCGCCCTACCATCGTCCGGTCTTCGTGCTCAGCCACCACGAGCGAGCGCCGCTCGAGATGGAAGGGGGCACGACGTTCACCTTCGTGAACGGCGGCATCGAGGAGGCGCTCCACCTCGCGAAAGCGGCAGCGGGCGCGGAAGGACGGGTGGCCATCGCCGGCGGCGCGAACACCCTCAATCAGTTCCTGGCTGCCGGTCTCGTCGATGAACTGCACACGCACATGGCCCCGGTGCTCATCGGCGAGGGGGAGCGCGTCTTCCTCGACGTGCCGCCGCAGTCCCTGCGCATCGTCTCGGCGCGGCACACCGCTCTGGCCACGCACATCACCTATCGGATCGGCTGAGATCATGGGCAAGGTCGCGTGGGGATTCACCAGCTCGATCGACGGCTTCATCGCCGGGCCGGGGCACGACATGTCCTGGCTGTCGGCCGGGGAACCGATGGCCGACGGGGCGACGGAGCGGATGGCGGGAGAGGCCGGGGTGATCATCTCGGGCCGGAACGGCTACGACGCGGCGCTGGCGCAGCGCGACGAGCGCGACGAGACGACATCCCAGGCCTACGGCGGCGCGTGGTCCGGGACCGAGTTCATCCTCACGCATCGTCCCGAAGAACTCGCGGACGACGACACCGTCATCGCGCTGGACTGTGACATCGTCGAGGCCATCCGTCGCGCGCAGGAGATCGCGGGGGAGAAGGACGTGCAGATCATCAGCGCCGACATCGCCCGTCAGGCACTCGAGCACGATCTGATCGACGAGCTGCAGGTCTTCGTCGCTCCGGTCTTCCTCGGCGACGGCATCCGTATCTTCGACGTCCCAGGCGGGCGGCGCTATGACTGGGAGCTCGTGGAGATCTACGAGGGTGCGGAGCGCAGCTTCGGGCGTCGGTACCGGCCGCGGCGCGACCGCCAGCGCTGACCTGCACTCAGGTGCCCCCATGCCGGCGCGGTTACCCTCGAACCATGCGCCGACTCCTCGTCCTCCCCCTCCTGCTCGTCGCCGTCATGCTCTCGGGCTGCTCGCAGGTCACGCAGTTCGCCGGAGATGTCGTCGGAGTACCGGTCGAGGAGACGTGCGCGACCATCGACGACGCATACGTCCAGTACCAGTCGGTGATCGACCAGGGCGGCGCGACCGAAGAGCAGCTCGACGCCGCGCGCGACGACCTCGTCTCCACGCTGAACGGCCTCGCCGACGAGATCGACGGTCAGCTCGGCGATCTCGTCCGCTCCGGCGCGCAGCAGCTCGGCGACGCAACAGATCTGCAGGCCCCGGAGACCGTCGAGGCGATCGAGCAGCTGAAGGAGTCGGCCTCGGCGTTCTGCGGCTGACGCTCCAGGGATCACCCGCATGGGCGATCCCGCGCGACACGAGCGCGTGAGAGCATGAGGGACATGCCGCCCGAGATCGCCTTCCCGCGTTCCCGCAGGCTGTCGTGGCCGGGCATCGACACTGCGGTCGCGCTGATCGCCCTGGTCATCCTGCTGCCCTCCACCATCGCGCTGCTCACCGCCCCCGAGGTGCGCCCCGAGCCGCTCCTCCTCACCCTCGGCATCGCGCTCTATGCCGGCATCCATGGAGCGTCTCTGCTTGCCGTGCGCCGCCCGGCCGCCGCCCTCGTCATCGCCAGCGCGGTGATGTGCGCGCTCATCCTCGTGCCAGGACTCCGTGGGATCTCGGCGGCGCTGCTGCCCTCTTCGGCCGCGTATCTCCTGGTCATCGCTCAGGTCGCCATCCGAACCGGCCCGGCGTTCCGAGTCGGCGCGCTGGCCAGCGGGGTGTTCGGCGCGCTGCTCGTCGCCGTCGCCGAGCCGCAGCTCGACGACGTGATGCTGCGAGCGGGGGCGTTCGTCGGACTCAGCGGAGCGATCGCGGCCGCCTGGTCGATCGGTCTGCTGGTGGGGATGCGACGCGCACAAGCCGAGGAACGGCTGGAGTCGCGTGTCGCCCAGGCAATCGCCGAGGAGCGGATGCGGATCAACCGCGATCTGCACGACATCGTCGCGCATTCGATGACCGTGATGATCGCGCAGTCGGAGGTCGCTCTCGCCCTGCACGAGGATGACGCTGACCGCAGCCGGTCCGCGCTCCGCACCGTCATCAGCACCGGCCGCGACGCCCTGCGAGGAATGCGCGCCGTCGTCGCGGACGATGCGCCCCGCCAGCCCCTCCCGACGATCGACTCCCTCGACGCGCTCTTCGAGAGCGTGCGGTCGCCGTCGGTCGACGTGCGCGTGGAGGAAGTCGGCGCTCGCCGCCCGCTGCGAGCGGATGCCGCCGTGGCGCTGCACCACGCGGTGCGCGAGGCGCTCACGAACGCCGTGCGGCATGCGGCGCCGCCCGTGCGGATCGAGGTGCGCATCGAGTGGGAACCGGATGCCGTGCATGCCGGCGTCGCCGACGACGGGGGACGCGGGCGCACGCACTCCGATCTGGGCGGAGGCGTCGGCCTCGTCAGCATCTCGGAGCGGGTGCGTCTCGCCGGCGGAGCGCTGGCGGCGTCGGAACAGGAGACGGGCGGGTGGCTCGTGCGGATCGAGCTCCCTACCGAGAGGAGCATGGCATGACCGTGCGGGTGCTGCTGGTCGACGACCAGGAGCTCTTCCGCGACGCGGTCGCCGTGATGCTGGCGCGCGACGAGCGCGTCGCCGAGGTGGCGGTCGCGGCGTCGGGTGAGGCGGCGGTCGAGTATGTGCGTGCCCACACGGTGGATGTGGTGCTGATGGACGTGCGGATGCCGGGGATGGACGGCATCCGCGCCACCCGCGAGGTGCTGCGCGTGCGGCCATCCGCGAGGGTGCTCGTGCTCACGACCTTCGACCTCGACGAGTACGTCTACGCCGCGATCCGGGAGGGGGCCAGCGGATTTCTCACGAAGGATGCCGGGGCCGAGGAGTTGGCGGATGCCGCGGTGGCTGTCGCCTCCGGGGAGTCGGTCATGTCGGCGCGTGCGACGGCGGCCCTGATCGCCTTCGTCCGCGACGGGCTTCCGGGCGCCGCGCCCGATGATGCGCTCGCTGCGCTCAGCGCGCGCGAACGGGAGGTCGCCCGCGCGCTGGCGTCGGGAGCCTCCAACGACGACATCGCGCGGGGTCTGTTCCTGTCGCCGAACACCGTGAAGACCCACGTGAAGGCGGTGCTCGCGAAGCTCGGCCTGCCGGACCGCGTACATGTGGTGATCTGGGCGTACGAGAACGGCATCCTTCGTCCTCGCTCCTGATCCGCACTCACCCGCGCGGGTGAGCGGACCGACCCGCGCGGGTGATGTGCTGTCGTCGGCGGATTCCTAGCGTGGAAGCATGTCCTCGCGCACACGAATCGTCGTTCTCCTCGCCGTCGCCGTCAGTGGCCTCGCCATCGCCGTCGTCGCCCTCTTGCGGATGCTCCTGCCGGGGCTCCTCGATGCGCTGCCTCCCAGCCTGATCGGCCGGCTCGGGAACGGCGTCGAACTCGCGGTGTCGCTGACCGGCGGCCTCGCGGTCCTCGCGGTGGC
>JAESFY010000156.1_pt1 | contig 29075 bp, 27 predicted proteins | sample 9266201 | NCBI WGS metagenome assembly JAESFY01 (sample SAMN14515071, study PRJNA621656) | algae metagenome | isolation source: Nodosilinea sp. WJT8-NPBG4 and co-occurring heterotrophs from soil, lower... | place: USA: Pinto Basin, Colorado Desert, California | collected 2006-05-27 | reverse complement strand
CCTGCCGCGCCGAGTCGCTCCGCTCATCGTCTGGGTGGCGATCGTCGTGTATCCGCTCGGGGACGGCATCGAGCTGGCGGTCGACGTCGCCGATGACTCGAGCTCCGGCGAAGCCGCGATACTGACCCTGTTCGTCGCCGTCGTCCTCGCGGTGGCGGTCGCCGTCACCTGGGGTGGGTACTACCTGGTCCGCGCCGTACTGCGCCGACTCTCGGTGGGTATCGGAACGATCGTCGCCCTCGTGCTGATCGTGGCCTGCATCGCCGTGATCATCGTCGACGGGTACGAGAACAACTCCCGCGCGACGGTCGGGCCGGTGTTCACGGCGCTGCTGATCCTCGCGCTCTGCATCCTCGTGACGGGTATGGGCGGTGGTGCACTGATCTCCTGGGCGTCTCGCCTCGCCGTGCGCAATGCGTCGGCGATCGGGCACATGGCGTCGATCGCGCTGCCGGTGATCCTGATGCTCGTGGTGTTCGCGTTCTTCTCCGCCGAGGTCTGGCAGATGGCATCCGCCCTGCACTGGGGTTCGATCGCGCTGGTCGGCCTCGTCGTCGCGATCCTGGCCGGCATCGTCGTCATGCGGGTCAGCGCCTCGGAGATCGACGACGAGGCGCAGACCCCGACCGAGGTGCAGCGACGGGCACTGCTCGTCGGCACGCCCGCCGAGCACCGCCAGAGCACTGCGGGGCATCAGCCCCTGCGCGCACCGCAGCGGTTCAACATCCTGCTCGCGATGACCTTCGCCCAGCTGGTGCAGGCGCTGTTCTTCGCCCTGTTGCTCGCAGCTCTGCTCATCGTGATCGGCAGCATCGCGATCCCCGTGGGTGTGATCGAGATCTGGCTCGGTCCGGGGAGCGAGTCCCAGCCGCTCGCGGTGGAGCCCCTCATGATCGCCGGGGCGACACTGCCGATCACGGTGAACCTGCTGAAGGCCGCGATGCTGCTCTCGCTGATCGCCGCCCTGCCCTTCGTGTTCTCGGCGGTGAGCGAGGCCCGTTACCGCGAGCGCTTCTTCGACCCGATCATGGCCGACATGCGGCGCGCGATCCTGGTGCGCGATGCGCTGGCCGCGAAGGCACCGCACTGACGAGCCCCGCCCTCCGGCATCCTGCTAGCGTCGTCGATGCGCACCCGAAACGCAGAAGACGAGAGACACACCCGCCGATGACAGCCGTGCAGATCAGGGAAGCCGAGACCGCCGATCTCGAGACGATCACCACCATCCACAACCACGCCGTCGTGCACACGACCGCGATCTGGAACGAGGATGCCGTGGACGTGGACGACCGCGCGGCATGGCTCGCCGATCGCAGCGCCAAGGGCTACCCGGTGATCGTCGCGGTCGATGAGACCGGCGTGGTCGGTTACGCGTCGTACGCGCAGTGGCGACCGCACAGCGGCTACCGGCACACGGTCGAGCACTCCGTCTATGTGCGCGGCGACCAGCGCGGACGCGGTATCGGGAAGACCCTGATGGCCGAGCTGATCGTGCGGGCGCGCGCCGCCGGCATCCACGTCATGATCGGGGGGATCGAGAGCGGGAACGTCGCATCGATCGTGCTCCACGAGCGCCTCGGCTTCAGCGAGGTCGGACGGATGCCGCAGGTCGGGGCGAAGTTCGGGCGCTGGCTCGACCTCAGCATGCTTCAGCTCGTGCTGGACGATCGCGCGACGCCCGATGAGCCCGCCGCGGCATCCTGATCACGATGGACCTGCTGCACTGGCTCGCCGAGGCCTTCAACTCGCAATGGATGCTGCCCGGCGGGCAGACGCTCCTCATCCGGGAGGTCGTCGGCAACGCCTTCGGACTCGCGAGCGCGATCGGCGGGATGCGGCGCAAGATCTGGGCGTGGCCGGTGGGGATCGTCGGCAACGTGCTGCTGCTGACGGTCTTCCTCGGGTCGATCCTCAGCCCGGACCACTCCCTGCCGCACCTGCTCGGCCAGGCCGGGCGTCAGGTGATGTTCATCGCCGTCGCGATCTACGGCTGGGTGCGCTGGCGTAACGCCGAGGGCGGGCGTGTGACTCCGCGCTGGGCGCCGACCGGAGCACGCATCGGACTCGTGCTCGGGATGATCGTCGGCACGGTCGCCTTGACGCCGCTGTTCCGTGCTCTCGGATCGTGGGAACCGGTGTGGGCCGATGCCTGGACCTTCGTCGGCTCGCTCCTCGCCACCTACGGCATGGCGAAGGGCTGGACGGAATTCTGGCTGATCTGGATCGCGGTCGACATCGTCGGGGTGCCGCTTCTCTTCGGGTCGGGCTACTACGCGACCGGGCTCATGTACGTCTTCTACGGAATGTTCACCGCGACGGGCTTCGTCATCTGGTGGCGTGCGCAGGTTCTCGCGGCGCGACCGGTCGAGATCCTCCCGCCGGATCCGAGTCCTCGGGCGGCTGCGGACGACTGAGCCCGCGGCATCCGTCGGTGCTCAGCGGTACACCTGTCGGACGACACGCCAGATGTCGGACCGATTCGCCGGATGCGTCCGACATCTGGCGTTTCGTCCGACATCTGTACCCGGGCGAATATGTCCGACCGTGTCGACGGCACTGGTCAGGTCCGGCATCGTCCCGTTTCATGGGTTCCATGACTCGTCAGATCCGCTTCAACGCCTTCGACATGAACTGCGTCGCCCACCAGTCATCCGGTCTGTGGCGGCATCCGGATGACCGTTCCCGCCAGTACAACACCATCTCGTACTGGACGGATCTGGCGAAGCTGCTGGAGAGCGCGACCTTCGACGGCATCTTCATCGCCGACGTGCTGGGCACGTACGACGTCTACGGCGGCACCAACGAGGCCGCGATCCGCAACGGTGCGCAGGTGCCGGTCAACGACCCGATCCTGCTGGTGAGCGCCATGGCGGCGGTCACCAAGCACCTCGGCTTCGGCATCACCGCCGGCACGGCGTTCGAGCATCCGTATCCGTTCGCGCGCCGGCTGAGCACCCTCGACCACCTCACTCAGGGCCGCATCGGCTGGAACGTGGTGACCGGCTACCTGCCCAGCGCCGCGCGCAACATGGGCCAGGAAGACCAGCTCGCGCACGACGACCGCTACGACCACGCCGACGAGTACGTCGAGGTGCTCTACAAGTTGTGGGAGGGGTCGTGGGAAGACGACGCCGTCATCGAAGACCGCGAGAGCGGCGTGTTCACCGACCACACGAAGGTGCACCCGATCGGGCATGAGGGGAAGCACTTCAGCGTCCCCGGCATCCATATCTCGGAGCCCTCGCCGCAGCGCACCCCGGTGATCTACCAGGCCGGAGCGAGCCCCCGCGGAGTGCGCTTCGCCGCCGAGAACGCGGAGGCCATCTTCGTCGCCGCCCCCTCGAAGGAGGTACTGGCGGGGACCGTCAAGCGCATCCGCGACGCTCTCGAAGCCGCCGGCCGCGACCGGTACGACGCCCGCATCTACACGCTGCTCACCGTCATCACGGCGGCGACGAGCGAGGAGGCGACGGCGAAGCACGCCGAGTACCTCACGTATGCGAGCCCCGAGGGCGCCCTGACCTTCATGTCGGGCTGGATGGGCGTCGACCTGTCGCAGTACCGCGAGGACGAGCCCGTCGGAAACGTCGAGTCCAACGCGATCCAGTCGGTGCTGCAGCACCTCAAGGAGGAAGCGGATCTCGGCCGCGAGTGGACCGTGGGCGACTTCGGCCGGCACAACGCGATCGGCGGCCTCGGCCCGACGGTCGTCGGCTCCGGCGAGGAGATCGCCGACGAGCTGCAGTCGTGGGTCGACGAGACCGACATCGACGGGTTCAACCTCGCGTACGCGATCACGCCAGGCACCTGGCAGGACGTGATCGACCACGTCATCCCGGTGCTCCGCGAACGCGGCCTCTACCCGGAGGAGTACACGCCGGGCACGCTCCGCCACAAACTCCAGGGCAAGGGCGACCGCGTGCAGGACACGCACCGCGCCGCGAAGTACCGGGTCGGGACTCCCGCGCGGGTGTGACCCGGCCCCTACGGGCGAAGCTGTCAGGCGTCGATCCGCAGCTGCTCGAGTGCAGCCGGGTCGCCGATCACCTCGATCGCGGCGATCCGCCCCGCGCGGAAACGGACGATGTACACCGCGTGTGCACGCCCGCCGGGGGCGTAGACGGCCCCGGGCCAGCCGTCGATGAGCGCGAGATGCGCCTGTGCCGCACGGCCCGCGAACACGCGGGCGACGGCGTCGGCACCGCCGACGAGCGAACCCAGCAGCGGCGCTCCCGCGTCGGCGTACGCCGACGCTTCCGTGACGACTGTCGAATCCGCACGGAGCCGCACGTCCGGATCGAGCAGCTGGAGCAGGTCTCCGAAGTCGCCGTCTCGAGCCGCTTTGAGGAACGCCGTGACCGCATCCGCGCTCCGAGTCCGCTCCGCGGAGAGATCGACGAGGCGCACGCGTCGCCGCGCTCGTGAGGCGAGTTGCCGTGCCGCCACGGGGGTGCGTTCGACGATCGGGGCGATGTCGTCGAAGGACAGCGCGAAGATGTCGTGCAAGACGAACGAGAGGCGCTCGAGGGGGCTCAGCTGCTCGAGCACGACGAGCATGGCCGCGCCGATCTCGTCGATCCGTACGGCGGAGTGCTCCGGTCCGTCGTCCTCGCCATCGACCTCAGCGAAGTCGTCGTCCAGTTCGTCGCGAGGCGCCCCGCGTCCCCGGAGGATGTCGATGCTGACGCGGGACACGACGGTGGTGAGCCACGCCTCCAGGTTCTCGATCGCGCCGGCGTCGGTGCGGTCCAGCCGGATCCATGTCTCCTGCACGGCGTCATCGGCATCCCAGTAGGAACCGAGCACCCGGTAGGCGATGGCCCGTAGCCGGGGCCGCTGCGCGTGGAAGGCGCGGGCGAGTCCGGAAGTCTGCGAGGCGAGGTCGGTCATGAGGTCTCATCCTGTCTTCGTGGATCGGATCTGTCACATTCTCGTCGCTGCCTTCGACGTCATCAGTGAAGGCGGTTCTCTCATCCTCGTGACGACGCCTGATCATCTCAGCGAACTCCGGTCGAAAGGTATTCCCATGACGGTCCACCCCCGCACCCCGCTCGCCGCCGCGCCCTCCCCCGTGGATCTCTCCGGACTGAGGCAGGCGGTGCGAGGCCACGTCGCACTCCCCGACGACGCCGGCTTCGATGACCTCCGGCGACCCTGGAACCGCGCCGTCGACCAGCCGGTGCGCGCGGTCGTGGAGGCGCTGGATGCGAATGACGTCGCCGACCTCGTCCGCTACGCCGACGAGGTCGGGATCGCCGTCGCCACGCAGCCCAACGGGCACGGCGCCTCGGGACGCACCGCCGACGCGATCCTGCTCCGCACCGGGCGGCTCGACGGCATCCGCATCGATGCTCGATCGCGTCGGGCCGTCGTCGGCGCCGGCGTGCGCTCCGGCCAGCTGCAGCACGCCGCCGCCGAACACGGACTGACCGGGCTTCCGGGCAGCTCTCCGGTGGTCAGCGTGGCCGGCGTCGCCCTCGGCGGGGGGCTCAGCTGGTTCGGTCGCGCTCACGGCTGGGTGGCCGACAGCGTCGTCGCCTTCGACGTGGTGGATGCCGATGCTCAGCAGCGCACGGTCACCGCTGCCAGCGATCCGGACCTGTTCTGGGCTCTTCGCGGCGGAGGCGGGGACTATGCGATCGTCACCGGACTCGAGCTTCAGCTGCACGAGGCCCCTGTGGTGTTCGGGGGGCGGATGCTCTGGTCGGGCGAGCACACCGCGGCAGTGGTCGACGCCTTCCGCGCCGCCACCCGTTCCGCACCGCCCGAACTCACTCTGTGGTTGGAGCTTCTGCACTTCCCCGGCGGAGAGCCTCTGGTGGCGATCGATCTCACCTACCTCGGGGAGCAGGATGCCGCCGTCTCGCACCTCGCTGCACTCGAGGCACTGCCCGCCCCGCTCTCCGACACCCGTCGGATGATGACGGTCGCCGAACTGGGGACGATCACGGCCGAGCCGACCGACCCCGGGGCCGGATCGTCGCGCGGCGAACTTCTGGCGAATCTGGACGACGCGGCGGTGGATGCCCTGCTCGCGTCGGGCATAGCCCCTCTGATGAGCGTGCAGATCCGGCATCTGGGGGGAGCTTTCGCGCAGCCTTCCGACACCCCGCACGGCCCGCTGCTCGCGCCGTTCGCCGCATACATGTTCGGGGCGCCGGGCGTGACAGGGTCAGCGGCGGAAATCGTCGCCAAGCAGGGGGCTCTGGCCGCAGCGCTGCCGACGACCGGTCGGAAGCCGGTGACGTTCCTGGGCCCCACCGAGCAGCTCGCGGACGCGCTCCCGGCGGAGGCCATCGAACGGCTGCGCGCGATCAAGAGCGAGCGGGACCCTCAGGGGCTCTTCCGGAGCAACTTCCCGGCGTAGTGCGTGGTGTCGGCGTTCAGTCGTCGGCTCGGCTGAACACGCTCCGGATCACCATGAACACCACGACGGCGACGACCGCGACGATCGCGAGCTTGGCGATGAACCAGAGCACTGAGAACAGCGCGCTGACGATCCACCAGGCGATGACGACGGCGAGGACGACACCGAGGATGGTCCAGATGTTCTTGGTCATGGGTCCAGCCTACGGATTTCCCCGGCTCGACAGCCACGGACAGGTCACCGATACAGCACGTCCTCGGCGACAGCATCCGCCCATTCCGGGACCGCGAAGCGCTCGGGATCGTTCCACTCCCCGGCGACGATCTGCGCGAAGGCTCCGCGCACGCCGAACAGCTTCTCGAGCGGCGACCAGTCCGACTCGCCGGGCATCGGCATGAGCGACCGCTCCTCCAGCGCACCGGGATGAATCTCCTCGATCAGCGAGAGCAGGCGCACTCCGGTGTGAACGGGCCGGAGAGCGTCGGCATCCGTGACGTGCAGGATCACGCCCTCGCACGCCTCCCCGGCATGGTCGCGCACCAGCGGTGTGAAGCCGTACGGGACGGCGGCGATGCCGGGCAGTGCGGCGGCTGCGATGGCTGCGGCGTAGCGCTCCCCGTCGATGAAAGGGGCGGCGATCACTCGGAACGGCACAGCGGTGCTGCGGCCCTCCGAGACATTGACGCCCTCGGCCAGGCAGGTTCCCGGATACAGCAGGGTCGTGGTCGGGCTCGGAAGGTTCGGTGACGGCGGCATCCAGGTGCGCTCTCCCCCGCCGATCGGTGCGTCCCGCGACCAGCCGTCGACCTCGATCACGTCGAGGTCGACGTCGATCCCCCGCGTGCGCACCCAGTGGCGCGCCAGCTCGCCGATCGTCAGTCCGTGGCGGATCGGCATGGTCCAGCGACCGACCAGCGACTGGGCCCGTTCGTCGAGCATCGGCCCCTCGGCACGGTCGAGACGACCGCCGACCGGGTTCGGGCGGTCGAGCACGACGACGGCGACACCGGCATCCGCGCACGCCTCGAGAACATGGCTCATAGTCCAGATGTAGGTGTAGAAGCGGGCACCGACGTCGGGCAGGTCGATCAGCATCACGTCGAGGTCGGCGAGATCGTTCGCGGCGGGTCGCACGTCGTCGCCGTAGAGGCTCCGCACCTCGACCCCGGTGACGGGGTCGGTGAGATCGCCGACGAGCTCGCCCTCGCGCGCTCGTCCGCTGAGTCCGTGCTCGGGGCCGAAGAGGCGGGTGAACTCCCATCCGGCATCGGCCAGCGGCTGCCGGCCACGCAGGAGGTCAGAGGTCAGAGCGAGGTCGTTCGTGACCATGCCGATGCGGCTGCCGGTGAGACGGGAGAGCAGATCGGGACGGATGTCGCGGCGGATCAGACGGTCGATGCCGAGAAGCATGGGGGATCAGTCGATTCTGTGGTCGGTGACGGCGTTGTAGGTGCGCTGCAGGTTGTCGGCGATGGTGTCGTAGTCGGCCTGCGCGATGCGCGTGAACAGGAAGTCGAGCACCGCGAGCTGCGCGATGCGGCTGGCCATCGCTCCGGAGCGGAAGGTCGACTCGGCGACGGCGGTCACGAGCACGAGCGAGCACACCCGTGCCAGCGGCGACTTCGGGTTGTTCGTGATCGCGATGGTCGTGGCGCCGGCGCGCTGGGCGACCTCGGCCGACTGCACGATCTCGAGCGTGCGTCCGGAGTGCGAGATCGCGATCGCGACATCGCGCTCGTCGAGGAGCGCGGCACCGGTGAGCGCGAGATGCAGGTCGGTTCGGGCCTGCGCGAAGAGTCCGGCGCGGTGCAGCTTCTGCTCGAGGTCTTGAGCTGCGAGACCGCTGGAGGCCGCGCCGTAGATGTCGATGCGGCGAGCGCCGCGCACCGCGCTGACGCAGCGCTCGAGTTCGTCGATATCGATCTGGCGTGCGGTCCGTTCGATGGCGGATGCCTCGGCGAAGGCGATCTTGCGCACCGTCGTGATCGCGTCGTCATGGCGGCTCACGTCGCTCTCCGACACCTGGAACCGCTCGCGATCGGTGGCGGTGCGGTCGAGTTCGGTCGCGAGTGCGCGTCGCAGCTCGGGGTAGCCCGAGAAGCCGAGGCTCTGGGTGAATCGGGCGATGCTCGCGACCGAGGTGTCGCATGAGGTGGCGAGCTGGGTGATCGAGTTGTCGACCACGCTCTGCGGATCGGCGAGCACATGCTTTGCGATCCGACGCTCGGTGGGCGTCAGCGCAGAGAGTCGCTGATGGATGGCGGTCATCGCACTGGTGGACACGACACCAGAGTGCCAGAGTCGCCCACGGAGTGGAAGAAGTTTTCAGAAAGGGCTTGAAATTCTGTAACTAATTGCCCAAAGTAGGGCCAGAGGCTTTCACAGCAGAGACGCCCCGGTCCGTCCGACGGCTCTCACTACCGAGAGGAACCCCATGCGACAGCGCACCACCCGACTTGCCATCAGTGCAGGTCTCCTCGCCACGGGGCTCGCCGTCGCCGGCTGCGCCCCCGCGGCCTCCAGCGGCGAAGGCGAGAGCGGCGAGGACATCACCCTCTCCGTCTGGTCGTGGCAGGCAGCATCCACCCCGAAGTGGGAAGCGGTCTTCGACACCTACGAGGAGTCGCACCCCGGTGTGACGATCGAATTCGAGGGCTACCAGCCCACGGAGTACAACCAGATCCTCGCCACCGGCCTCGAAGGCAGCGACGGTCCCGACATCGCGATGCTGCGCGCCTACGGCGGCATCCAGCCGGCGATCCAGTCCGAGCAGCTCGTACCGATCGACGACATCGTCGACGGACTCGACCAGTTCGACCCGACCGTGCTTCGGGCTGCACAGGGCAAGGAGGACGGCGCCACCTACGGTGTCCCCTTCGCGTACCAGACGATGCAGATGTTCTACAACAAGACCATGTTCGACGAGATGGGGCTCGAAGAGCCCACTGACTGGGACGAGTTCATCGACCTGCAGGACGAGCTCCTCGCCGAGGGCGTCACCCCCATGGCGCTCGGCGCGCGCGAGGACTGGGTCCTGCCGATGTTCCACGACATCGTCGGCTCGGCGAACTACGGCGGCGCGGAGTTCGAGGAGAAGGTGCTCAGCGGCGAGGCCGACTTCACCGACGAGGGCTACGTGTCGTCGCTGCAGCTCGTGAAGGACATGCAGAAGTACCTCGACAAGAACGTCAACGCGATCGCGGTCGCCGACGCCGTTCTGCAGTTCACCTCCGGTCAGGCCGCTCAGTGGCCCGGTGGCTCGTTCGATCTGCCGACTTTCCAGGACTCCGCTCCCGACATCGAGTGGGGCGTCTATGAGGTGCCGCCTGCCCCGGGCAGCGCGCTCGACCACGCCGTGACCCCCGGCTACGCCGACGGCAGCTTCGGCATCAACAAGTCGAGCGATCAGCAGGAAGCCGCCACCGAGCTGCTCAACTGGATGACCACCAAGGAATTCGGTCAGCTCGTCGCCGACGAGGTCGACCAGTTCTCCGCGCTCCCCGGCGTGAAGTACTCGGACCCGCTGATGCAGGAGATGAACGAGCAGTACACCGCCAACCCGGCGCCGTATCTGCTGCTCGTCGACTTCCGCTACGGCGACCCGACAGGCACCGCCGTGCTCGGCCCGGACATCCAGGCCATGTTCCTCGGCGACAAGACCCCGGAGCAGCTGGGCAGCGACCTGCAGTCCGGAGTCTCCACCTGGTTCACCCCCGCATCCTGATCCGTCCGTGAGAGGGCGCCGTTCTCGGCGCCCTCTCACGCAGTAGAGGACAACCCATGGCTCTCACCCTCCCCGGCGTCCGGGAGAAGACGCGGCGCACCCGCACGGGAATCGCGTTGACGACCCCGACCGCGCTGATGTTCGTCCTCCCCGCAGCGGCGCTCTTCGCGGTGCTCATCCTGTACCCGATGCTCGCCGCGCTCAGCTATTCGTTCTTCGACTGGCAGGGGACCAAGCAGGGCGGCTTCGCCGGCGTCGGTAACTACATCACCCTGCTCACGAAAGAGCCGTACGCCTCCGAGATGTGGAACGCGTTCGGGCACAACCTGCTGCTCTTCGTCGGCGCCCTCGTGTTCCAGAACTCGCTCGGTCTCGGGATCGCGACTCTGCTTCATCGCCGCAAGCGCACCAAGCGCTTCTTCCAGACGATCTTCGCACTGCCCTACCTCGTCAGCCCGATGGTCATCGGCTACCTCTGGTCACTGATGCTCTCGCCCCTGTTCGGGCCGGTCAACGCGATCCTCCGGGGCGTCGGACTCGAGAGCCTCGCCCTGCCCTGGCTCGGCGACCCGCAGCTCGCGATCTGGGTCATCGTGCTCGTGAGCGCATGGCAGTGGATCGGCTTCCCGATCCTGCTCTACGGCGCAGCCCTCGGCGGCATCCCCGAAGAGATCGAAGAGGCAGCGGCGCTCGACGGCGCTACGGCGGGAAAGCGATTCCGGTACATCACTCTGCCGATGCTCACCCCGACGATCGGCATCATCACGGTGCTGACATTCATCGGGAGCATGGAGGCGATGGCGATCCCCTTCGCCCTCGCCGGTTCGAACGGCGCACCCGCCGGCTCGACCGACGTGCTGATGCTGCTCTTCTACCGCACGGCCTTCGAGTCGGGGAACCCGAACTCCATCGGGGTCTCGTCCGCGCTCGCGACGGTCCTCTTCATCTTCATCATGGTGATCTCCGTCGTCATCACCTCCACGATGCGCCGAGCCGAACGGAAGCTGTTCTGATGAGCACCGCCACCGAACCTCGTGCCGAGGCGACCACCGAGGCGATCGTGTCGGGTCGGCGCCCTGCGCCCCGACGGGGCACGACCCGCACCTCCGACACCCCCTTCATCGGGCGACTGCTCGCGAACATCTTCCTCTGGGGTTACGCGCTGATCGCCATCGGGCCTCTCCTGCTGATGGTCAACAACTCGCTGCGGACGCAGCAGCAGATCGCGACCGAGCCGCTGGGCCTGCCGACCCCTCCCTCGTTCACGAGCTTCCAGAGCGCGTGGATCACGGCATCCTTCGACACGTACTTCGTCAACTCGATCACCGTCACGGTGGGTTCGGTCATCGTGACGACCGTCGTGTCGGTGCTGGCGGCCTACGCGTTCGCACGGGCTCGGGCGAAGTTCTTCCGCGGCATCGAGGCGGTCTTCCTCTCCGGGCTCATGCTGCCGGTGCACCTGGCGATCCTGCCGCTGTTCTATCTGCTCGATTCGCTCAAGATGACGAGCAACGTGTTCAGCCTGATCCTCGTCTACGGCGCCCTCGGCATCCCGTTCACCACGTTCGTGCTGACCGTGTTCTTCCGCGCGCTGCCGATCGAGCTCGAAGAGGCCGCGCGCATCGACGGCGCCGGCCCCTTCCGCACGTTCCTCCAGATCCTGCTGCCCCTCGTGCGCCCCGCGCTCGCGACCGTCATCGTGTTCCGCTTCGTGCCGGTGTGGAACGACTTCTTCTACCCGCTCATCCTGTTGCGCGACCGCGACTCGTACACCCTGCCCGTGGGCCTCACCCGGTTCTTCGGCGAGTACTCCACCGACTGGCCGCAGCTGTTCGCAGGGCTCACGATCGCCACCATCCCGCTGGTCGTGCTGTTCCTGCTCGCGACGAAGCAGATCATCAACGGGCTCACGTCCGGCATGAGCAAGTGAACCGGGCATGGTGAACCGGGCATGGTGAACCGGGCATGGTGAACGGCGCTCCCGGGTCTGCCTGGGCGTCGCTGCGCAGCGTCCCGGGGACGGATGCCGAGGAGATCGTGCTTCTCGGCAGTCCCGCGCACGACGACCCCACGCCGCTGACCGGTGAGCATGTGTTCGACCTCGCGTCTCTCACGAAGGTGTTCACGACCGTGGCCGCGCTGCGGCTCGTCGACGCGGGACTGCTCGAGCTCGATGCGCCGGTTTCCGATGTGATCCCTGTCGGCACGGGCGCCGGCGCTGAGCGCATCACGCTCCGACATCTGCTCACCCACTCCTCCGGGCTCCCGGCCGAGGGCGGCGCGTGGCGGACGGGGCTCGCGGGCGATGAGCTCCGCGCGACGGTACTCGCCGGCGAGCTGCGCGCCGAGCCCGGAGGAACGCACCTCTACTCGGACGTCGGCTTCATCGCGGCCGGAGAGGTGCTCGAGCAGATGTCGGGTCGCCCGCTGACCGCGCTCGTCGCGGAGGCGGCCGCGCTGATGGGTGCGGACTCCCTGACCTGGAGACCGGCGACGTCGCTGACCGTGGCGACGGAGGTGCAGCCGCATCGCGGTCTGGTGCGGGGCGAAGTGCACGACGAGCTCGCGCACGCCCTCGGCCGACCCGCGGGTCATGCGGGACTGTTCGGAACCGTGCACGATGCCGCAGCGCTCGCGCGCACGATCCGCGACGACGGAACCGGGGCACGTGGGCGCGTGCTGTCCGGCGATCACATCCGTCTGATGACCACTCCCGTCGTCACGGCCGATGCGGGATACGGACAGGCGATCGGTCTGCGGGTGCGCGACGCCGCCTGGATGGGAGAAGCGGATGCCGTCGGCCACACCGGCTTCACCGGCACGGCGTTCGCCGTCGACCCGACATCGGGCGGATACGGTGTGCTGCTGACGAACCGGGTGCACCCTTCACGAGAGGACACGGACGTGAGTGCCGTGCGGCGGGAGTTCTTCCGACCGATCGGTTGAGGCGTCAGCTCGGCAGGCGGCTGTGAAGGAGCTCGTGGAGCTCACCCGCCGCCGCGAGCAGGGCGACGCTGCGGCCGGTCAGCTCGGCCAGCCGGTGGGCGAGGATCCGTCGCGCATCAGCGGTGAGCGCATGCCCCCGCAGCTGCTCGAGGATACGGGCGATCGGCGGGATGCCGTATCCGCCGGTGCGCAACGCTGCGACGATCCGCGCCTCGGTGATGGCCCGTGCGCCGTAGGAGCGGGTCGCGGATGCTGGACCGCGGAGTGGATGGATGAGGCCCTCCCGCTCCCAGTGGCGCAGGGCGGACGTGCGCACGTCGAGCGCCTGCGCGAGCTCACCGATCGACATCGCGTCCTCGACACCGAACACGTCGGCGGATTCATCGACGGCGACGTCGAGGCCACGAAGCGCCTCCTTGACCCTCGCGCGTTCCGCAGCAAGCGTCGCGTGCAGTTCGTCGATCCGTTCCGCTGCATCCTCGACCGTGCCGTCGATCAGCTCTGGCATGACCCCGCGCGCGGGCACCGGTCCGACAGCGGCAGCGAGTGCCCTGTAGGCACGGAGCGCGGTCAGGTGCTGCTCCTTGTAGCGGCGGTAACCGTTCGCACCGCGCTCTGCCGGAGGGATGATGCCCAGGCGCTCGAGGTCGCGCACCTGCTGCGTCGAGTAGCCGACCCGGCTCCCGATCTGCGCGGTCGTGAAGCTCCTCACTTGAGGGCTACACACGGCATGGTCGTCTCCTGAACGATTAAGTCCACATAGGCACGTCAACCTCATCATTGAACCATGGACATGCAGCAGATCATCGCGAAGGTCACGGAGTTCGACGGAGCCCTCGTCGTCGCGCCGGAGGAAGGGAGTGCCTTCCCCGAGCTCTCGTGGGGAGACGCGTACTTCTACTACGCTCCGGACGGACGGATGCCGGAGCGCACCCAGCCGTACGGAACCATCATCACGAAGGACTACCCCGAAGACACGGCATCCGGGCTCGATGCTCCAGGGCGCTTCCGCGTGAACATCCATGTCGGGCAGGATCGGGCCAACTCGCTCGTGACGACGGAGACCGATCCGCGGGAGGCCGACGTGTTCCACCGGCATCCGCTCTACGGCGACGCCGGCTGGGTCTGCGTGATAGACCCCGTAGAGGAGACGACGGATGCTGTGCTCGCGCTGCTGCGCGAGGCACACGAGGCCGCGCGGAGTCGAGCCGAGCGTCGGGCGGAGCGGAGGCCTTGACCGGCTCACCGCAGGCACTGAGCGACACGGATCGCCGGATCGTCGCAGTGTGGGCGGCCGACTGCGCGGAGCGGGTGCTGCCCCTGTTCGAGGAGGAGGCGCCCGACGACGACCGCGCCCGAGACGCCATCGCTCGCACGCGAGCCTTCGCGCGCGGGGAGCTCACGGCCGCCGGGGAGATCCGCCGACGGTTCGTCGCGGGACGGGCGGCCGCGAGCGCTTGCACCGCGGCTGGCGTCGCTGCGGCGCGTGCTGCCGCTCAAGCCGCTGGCGTCGCGCACATGGGGGCGCACGCCCTCGGAGCGGCGGCGTACGCGGCCACGGCAGTCGGGCTCGCGCACTCGGATGATCCCGGCGCCCTCGATCGCGAGGTGCAGTGGCAGCTCGCCCGGCTCGCGCCCGAAGCGGCGGAAGCCCTCCGCCGACTGCCGCTCCTGGGCGAGGACTCAGCGGGGCCACTCGGCCCCGGACTGCTCGCTTCGGGAACGCGCGGGGCGGTCATCCGGCGGATCCAGGCGCAGCTCGGCAGGATGTGAACATTCCGGTCGTCGCGCACGGCATCTGTTGTCACTCCCCGCAGCTGCGACTACCACTCCCATTCGATGGTGATCATCCCCGGACCGAAGTCGAACTCGACGTGCGAGGCCGAATTCGCCACGAGCTTCACCGGGAACACCCGCTGCCCGCCGTCCGTCTCGACCGTCGCCGTGCATCGACGCGGCAGGTACGCCGGGTCGAAGTAGACGAAGACTCCCACCTCGGCTTCCGGACGCACAGCGACCAGACCCTGGAGAAAGCTCGCAGCCTCAGGTGCGTACCGGTGATCGATCGACTCCCACTCGGTGAGCACGAGGTCTCCCTTGTCGAGCGGGGCGTGCAGTCGCAGCGTGGGGCGGACGATCCGCTGCTCCGTGTCGTTGACGATGTCGACGAGGTCGCATCCGAGGGTTCCGCGGACGACCGGCGGTGACACCTCGTCGGGTTCGATCGTGAGGAACACGGCGACCTCCTGCGCGCCGTCGACCCGCGCCTGCCAGACGTTGCGGACGACATTCCGAACCAATCGGCCCTCGGCATCGACGTGGGAGATGATCGTCGACGAGCGCTCGGACAGCTGACGGGCACCGCCCTCGTCGGTCACCTCGTTGTGCTCGAGCCCGACGAAAGCGGCGAAAGGGACATTGCGGTCCTGCGGCACACGACGATTGCGTGTCAGGCTGCCGGTGAGCGCGTCTTCCTCCAGGCCCAGCAGCGACTCGATCTCGCGAACGACATCGAACGCGGTCTCCGCGGAGGGCTTGCGACCGCCGGACTGCCACAGCGAGAGCGTCGCCACACTGACCTCATGACCACGATCCCGCAGACGCCGCTGCAGGCTCCGCAGGGAGAGTCGTCGACCTTGCAGCCCCTCCCGCAGCGACTGCGCGAACGCGCCGGAGGGCGATGCATCGGGCGCGGCCTCAGCGTTCTCCATTCCCTCCACCATGCCCCCGACCGTACCCCGGGCGATGTCGGAGCGGTAGACGGTGGCCCACCTCAGTCCGCGATGGACGTCCTGCAGTTGGACTCAGTCGAGAATTCGACCGCCGAGAGGTCGTACCCGAGTGCCGAAGTCGGCGATGCCCGTGGTACCGCGGTACGAAATCGCGCTCTCTGCCGCATTCTCCCGCTTCCGGTCTGCGAGTCTGGCGATTCCATGCCGTCGCGCAGGGCCTGGCGTTCGTTTCGAGATCGCCCCGCAGTCCTTGATGCATCTGACGACATCTTCCGCTCGTACGCACCATCCAGGAGTTCCCCATGCCCGATTCGCCGAAGACCTACCGCATCCGCCCCCGCCTGTGGATGGCGCTGCCGGTCGTCCTGCTGCTGTGGATCACCGTCAACCTCCTCGCACCGCTTCCGATCGTGCAGCTCGTCACGGACAACCCTGACCTCATCTGGATCGCGATGCTCGCGAACATCGTCGTCGTCGTCGGCGTGTTCGTTCCGGTCTTCGCCGCTCTCGGCTGGCTGCGACCGACACTGTTCGAGCCGAAGCGGGTGCGCAATCTGCCGCTGATGATCCTCGCCCTCTCCCCGACGCTCGCGTATATCTTCTGGGTCGCCTCCGGCACGCTTGCGGCTCCCATCGAGGTGATGCATCTGATCGTGCTCTCTGCCCTTCAGGCCGCGATCTGGGAGGAGTTCATCTTCCGCGGGGCGGCCGTGTTCCTCCTTCGTACGCGGCTCGCCGAGATCTGGGTCGCTCTTCTGCCCGCACTGTTCTTCGGTGCGATCCACTTCCTCAACGATCCGAGTGATCTCGGGGCCACCTTGTACCAGGTCATCTTCGCGTTCGTCGTCGGGCTTTCCTACTACGGCATCCGACGCGTCACCGGCAGCATCTTCATCGGCATCGCGCTGCACTTCCTCAACAACGTCCTCGCGGACTCGTTCCGGTGGGACGAGCCGCTGCTGTTCACCATCGGCACCTTGGAGTACTACCCGTCGGATGTGGCGCTCGACGCACTGCTGCTCGTCAGTGCGATCGCCGCCCTCGTCATCGCCGTCAAGTATCCGCGCGTTCCTGTGCTGCCGGAGTCCGACTTCGCACGAGCCTGACAGCCGCAGGTGGGGCGCCCGCTTCAGCCCTGATTCAGTGTCGAGCCGCCACACTGGAATCATGCGGATCCTGGTAGTCGACGATGAGGTGCGCCTGGCCGACGGCGTGCGGCGCGGACTCGAGGCGGAGGGTTTCGCGGTCGACGTCGCGCACAACGGCGTCGATGGACTCTGGCGGGCGCGCGAGACTCTGTACGACGCGATCGTGCTCGATCTGATGATGCCCGGGATGAGCGGCTGGAAGGTCTGCGAGGCCCTCCGCGCGGAGGAGAACTGGACGCCGGTGCTGATGCTGACCGCGAAGGACGGCGAGTGGGATCAGGTCGAGGCGCTCGAGACCGGCGCCGACGACTACGTCACGAAGCCGTTCTCGTTCGCGATCCTCGTCGCCCGCATCCGCGCCCTCGTGCGCCGGGGAGCCGTCGCCCGTCCGGCCGTCCTGGAGGCAGGTGACCTGCGGCTCGACCCCGCCGCGCATCGCGTCTGGCGCGGCGAGACGCCGGTCACGCTCACCGCGCGCGAGTTCTCGGTGCTCGAGTACCTGATGCGCCACCGGGGACAGGTCGTGACGAAGCGGTCCCTGATCGAGGGCGTCTGGGACGACGACTTCGACGGCGACCCGAACATCGTCGAGGTCTATGTCGGCCATCTTCGCCGCAAGCTCGACAAGCCCTTCGGGCGCGAGGCGATCGAGACGATCCGCGGCGCCGGGTACCGGTTGGCGGCCGACGGTGGCTGACGGTACGGTCGCACGCCGCTGGTGGCGGTCGGTGCGAGGCCGCACGACGCTCGGCGCGACGGTGGTCGTGGCGATCGCCCTCGTCGTCGGAGCCGTGTCGTTCTACGCCGTGCTGAGCAGCAGCGTGCACGACAGCTCGCAGCGTGCAGCCGAGCAGCGCCTCGAGGAACTCGCAGATCGTGTGGAGGGGTCGGATGGCTCCGACATCGACTCGCTCGAGGACGAGTTCGTGCAGCTGATCGGGCCCGACGGGGCGGTGCTCTCCGCGAGTGAAGACGCACGGGAGGCGCTCGGCTCGACCGCTCTCCCCGTCGCCGACGAGGCGCGTTCGGTGACGATCGACGGCGAGCCCCTGCTCGTCATCTCGGATGATCTCGACGGGGACCGGACGATCGTGCTGGCCGTGTCTGTCGAAGACGACGCCGAGACCCTGGCGACGGTGGCGACGCTGCTGGCGGTGGCCGTCCCCCTCGTCTTGCTGCTCGTCGCTGCGACGACCTGGCTGGTGACGGGCCGCGCTCTGCGTCCGGTCACGCGCATCCGCCAGGAGGTCGACGGCATCACCGCCGAACGCCTGCACCAGCGCCTCGCCGTTCCTCCCTCGGGCGACGAGGTCGAGGCGCTCGCGACCACGATGAACGGCATGCTCGACCGGCTGGATGCCGCGGCGACCGCGCAGCGTCGTTTCGTCTCGGATGCCTCCCACGAACTGCGGTCTCCGCTCGCCACGATCCGCCAGCACGCAGAGCTCGCGCAGGCGCATCCCGACGTCACCAGCATCGGCGAACTCGCAGAGGTCGTGTCAGAGGAGGGCCTGCGTCTGCAGGGAATCGTTGAGTCGCTGCTGCTCCTGGCCCGGCTCGACGAGGGCGTCGCCCCGCACGACGAACCCGTCGACCTCGACGACATCGCGCTCGGTGAAGTGCGACGGCTCCGCGCGCGCGGGCTCGATGTCGACGGTTCCGGCATCCGCGCCGCCCGCGTCTCGGGTGATCCGCGCCTGCTCGGTCAGCTGCTCCGCAACCTCGCGGACAACGCCGCCCGCCATGCCCGTGGACGCGTCGCGATCGGAGTCACGCCGACAGACGGGCATGTCTTAGTCACGATCGAGGACGACGGTGACGGCGTGCCGGTCGAAGAGCGGGAGCGGATCTTCGAACGCTTCGTCCGGCTCGACGAGGCACGCAGCCGCGACGGCGGCGGCAGTGGTCTCGGCCTCGCGATCGCCCGCGGCATCGCCTCGGCCGAAGGGGGCACGATCGGCGTCGACGACTCGCGCTGGGGCGGCGCGCGGTTCGTCGTCACCCTGCCGCTGATCGGCTGAGCGGTCTTCCTGAAAGCCGCTTCAGGTCGCTTCAGGAAGGCTTCAGTGCCGGCGCGGGAACATCGTCACATGGACGACAAGACACCCACCCCCGACCAGACTCCCGACCAGCCGGCCACGCCCGTCAGCCCGGCAGCGGATGCCGCTTCGCAGGCTCCGGCACCGGCTGAGCAGGCCTCGACCCAGGCCTCGACCCAGCCCCCGGCATCCGCCCCCGTCGAGGCGAAGCCCCGGCGCAAGCGTGCGCTCCTGATCGGCGGCGGCATCGCCGCAGCCGTTGCGCTCATCGGCGGCGGCGTCGCCGTCGCCGCGATCGCCGATGAGCTCGGTGAGGACGACGACCGCCCCTCGGTGTCGGACGGCCCGAGCCAGGACGACGACGGAGACGACTCCGACGATGGCCCGAACGACGATGACGCACCGGGTGACGCCCAGGGCGCGGTGACCGGCATCGGCACCGACTCCGCCGATGAGCTCATCGAGATCGCTGAGGCCGCGCGAGGCGCCGCCGACGGCGACGTCACCTCGATCGACGCCAAGCGCGACGGCACCTGGGAGGTGCAGCTCACCTCGGCGGCCGGCGACGAGACCGAGGTCCGCGTCGACGACCAGCTCGCCGCCTCGGTCATCGCGACGGAAGCTGCGGAGGGCGACGACACCGCTCCTGCGTTGATTCTGGATGACGACGCGATCCGCTCTCTCGTCGAGGCTGCACTCGCCGAAGCCGACGGGATGATCACCGACCTCGACGTCGACAGCGATGACGTGACGCCGTACGACGCGTCGGTCCTCACCTCTGACAACCGCTCGATCGATATCGACTTCACTGCGGAGTTCGCCGTGGTCGGCACCGACACCGACGAGTGAACTCGCGAGCGTTCACACTCGCCCAGAGAAGTGTGGATGCGAGTGTGATCTGCTGAGATCTCGACTGTGCTGGCCGGGGGGCCGGCACGGTCGATCCTCAGCCGCCTGGTCTCACCGGGTGGCCGGTGGGTGAGGCCCCCTGACGCCTCACCCACCGTCTCCTCCCGCCTCCTCCGCGGGTCGCTAACATGGCAACGTGCTCGACGACGAACGCCTCCGCGACATGGCTGCTGAACTCTGCGAGGTGCGCGGAGTGCGCGCGGTCGCCCTGGGTGGAAGCCGCGCTCGCGGAACGCACCGACCGGACTCGGACGTCGACCTGGGCCTGTACATCGAAGCAGATGCGGATCTCGCCGGCGTGGCTGCGGTGGCGACCGTATGGACGGGCGAGTCCGTGGCGCTCACCGATCGCGGCGGCTGGGGGCCCTGGGTCGAAGGCGGCGCGTGGCTCACCGTGGACGGCATCCCGGTCGATCTGATCCTGCGCGACATCGACCGGGTCTCGGAGCAGTGCGAGCGAGCTGCCCGGGGCGAGTTCGCCTTCCGCACCCAGCCCGGTCACCCCCTCGGCTTCCTCGACGTCGCCTATGCCGGCGAGATCGCGAACTGCGTTCCGCTGCACGACCCGACGAGGCTCCTCGCCGCATTGAGCCGCACGGTGACGCCGTATCCCGCAGCCCTCCGCGCCGCGTTTCTCGAGAACCTCTGGCAGGTCGACTTCCTGCTGGACGGCGCGGTCAAGGGAGCCAAGAGCGCGGACGTCGCCTATGTGTCGCTGTGCGCGACCACCGCGACGATGCTTGTCGCGCACGCCTGGCACGCCGCCGCGGGCCACTGGGTCACGAACGAGAAGGGGCTGATTCCCGGCGTCTCACGTCTCGACATCGACACCGACATGGACACCGACATGGACACCGAGGGCTTCAGCGATGCTGCGGCCGCTGCGCTCGGCGCGATCGGCACATCGGCCGACGAGTTGCTCGCCGGCATCGCCGCCGTCCGCGCGCTGCCCCGACCGCGCGAGTAGGGAGTCCCCGCATCGGTCGTCGGGTTTTCCCTGTTCCGGCTGCGTCGGGCGTGCACCCAGAGTCCGAGGACGTCCGCGCGCAGGTTCCAGGTCGCTGACTCTCAGTTGCTGGCGACCGACAGCCAGGCATAGCCGAAGGGATCGAGCACGAGGCCGTCGTGGTCCTCACCGGTCAGCAGATCAGTGCCGCCGAGCGATGGCAACGCGACGGCATCCGCGCTCACATTCACGACCGCCACCACCTCGTCATCCGTTCCGGCTGCGCGCCGCACCACCAGCACGCGCTCATCGAGGAACTCGACGGTCTGTGATGCGAACGGCGAGAAGGCGGCGACACCGCGACGGACGGCGAGCATCGCGCGGACGCCCTCCAGCATCCCCGATCGTCGTCCCGGCTGCTGCAGCTCGTCGTGCAGCCGGTCGGCGTCGAGCACCTCGCGGTTGATGCGGCGCGCGATGTCGCTGTCCTCCACACCCTGGTGGTCCTGTTTCGATCCGAGCAGCGAATGGTGGTAGATCGCGGGGACGCCCACGAGCGACAGCAGGATGGCGTGGGCCGCGAGACCCCGCTGCACGGCCGAGGCATCCGAGTTCGGATCCGCCGGGTCGACAAGCGCCTCGAGGAAGTTGGTGTTGAGCTCGTACACGCCCTCACTGCCGTCGGGACGCTTCGCCATCGACACGCGTCCACCGCGGGCGAGCGTCCGCTCGACGAGCAGCGCGCGATCAGCATCCGTCAGCAATCCTTCGGTGGGCCGGAGCCCGATGCCGTCGTGGCTGGCGAGGAAGTTGAACCAGGTGGCCGTGTCGCTGACCGGGCCCACCCGGCTGGCCCACTCCGCCAGCGCGGTCGCGCGGCCCGTCACGAACGCGTGCAGCACGAGCGGCGGCAGCGCGAACTGATAGACCATGTGAGCTTCGTCGCTGCCATCGCCGAAGTACGTGATGTTGTCGGCGTGCGGCACGTTCGTCTCGGTGAGGAGAAGCGTGCCCGGCGCGAGTTCGTCGACGAGGATGCGCCAGATGCGGATGATGTCGTGCGTCTGCGGCAGATGGATGCAGGTGGTGCCCGACTGCTTCCACAGATAGCCGATCGCGTCGAGCCGCACCGTGGTGGCGCCATGTGCGAGATAGCCGAGCAGGATGTCGGTGAGGTCGAGCAGCACGGCCGGAGTGCTCGGATCGACGTCGATCTGATCGGGGCCGAAGGTCGTCCACGCCCGAGCCGTCGTGCCGTCGGGACGCACGTATTCGTGCACCAGCGGAGTGACCCGCGGCCGGACGACGTGCGAGACGTCGAAGTCGGGTCCGGGATCGAGGAAGTACCCGTCGTAGCGCTCATCGCGTGCCAGCCACGCCTGGAACCACGGCGACGAGCTGGAGATGTGGTTGGCGACGAAGTCGAGCGCGAGCGCGTACTCGTTCCGGAGGTCGGTGATGTCGTCCCACGTGCCGAGCGCGGGATTCACCTGACGGTGGTCGACGACGCCGAAGCCGTCATCCGAGGTCCACGGATAGATCGGCAGCAGGTGCACGTCGCTGATCACGTCGCCGATATGGTCGTTCAGCACGCCGGCCAGCGTGTGCAGAGGCGTCTCGCCCGGACGACGGAACGAGTCGCCGTAGGTGATGAGGTACGCCGTGCGCTCGTCGGGCCCCGTTCCCGATGGGCCGCTCGCCGCGGTCGACAGGCGCGGCCGCCACGTCTCGGCGAGATCGAGCAGGTCGGTGAGCACCTCAGCCGCGGCATCCGGATAGAGCTTCTCGACCAGGGGGGCGAGGCGGTTCTGCAGACCGGTCGGCGGCGTCATGCGGTCGTCTCCTTCAGAAGTGCGCGGACGAGTTCCATCCCGCGGGCGTCGAGCCCCTCGATGCGATCGGAGAAACCGCGGATGCCGGGGGCGGCGAGCACGACATCCGCCCACTCCTCGCGCAGCGCGAACTCGGGGCCCGCGACGAGGCAGTCGGGATCGTTGGTCCAGAAGCGGCCGTGCTGCCACTCGCGGGCTTCGACGGACATCTGTCCGCGAAGACCCTGGGATCCGTCTTCACCGCCCTCATGGAACGTGTCGCCCGCGACCCGCATCGCGTCGACGAGTCCGACGCTCGGCAGGATCGGCGCGCCGCAGCCGAGCAGGAAGGCGTCGCCGCCGAGCACCTCGCGGATGAGCTCGAGACCTGCGCGGTAGGCCGAGATCGGCGTAGCGTCCGGGTCGTGGCGCTCACCGGGCAGCGCTCCGGAGTACAAGAAGTCGAGCTTGACGTAGTCGACGCCCAGGTCGCGGATGTCGCTGAAGACGCGCGTCAGGTATTCGCGCACACCGGGGTGGGTGAGGTCGAGGCCGCGCATGCCATCTCCCCAGTTACGGCCGGCGTCGCCGAGCACCCAGTCCGGATGCTCGCGGGCGACCGAGGAGCTCGCCCCCACCGAGAACGGTGCGACCCAGATGCCGGCACGGCGACCGCTGTCGAGGATCGCGCTGACGGCATCGGGCAGCGAGCCGAATCGCGGGTTCGGTGCGGTCCATTCGCCCGTGCCGAGGCTCCAGCCGTCGTCGATCTGCACCACGTCGACGTCGAGGCCCGAGGCCTCTATTGCGCGCAGGTTCTCGATCACGTCGGACGCGTGGACTTCTTCGAAGTACTGGTACCACGTGCACCACACGCGCGGCGAGCGCGCCTGCGTCCGTGCACCGGATGCCGCGCCGAAGCGCTCTCCGAAAGAATCGAGCGCGGCCGTACCGGTCGCGCCCCCGGTCGTTGAGCGAGCGGAGCGAGCGCCGTACTGAGCGAGCGAAGCGAGTCGAAGTGACGAAACGCCCACCTCCGGACCCTTCGACAAGCTCAGGGACCCAGGCTCGGCATCCGTCTCCACCACCACGGCGTCACCCCGCCAGGACGCGCGGATCGTCGGCACCTCGCGGCTCGCATCGAGCGTGCCGAACACGCGTGCCGGTCCGCCGTCACCGGGATCGACGACCAGCAGCCCCTCGCCCTGCAGCGCGTCCTCTGCCACGGGCGTACCAGGGCGGAACCGCATCGCGTGCTGCCACGGCTCGGCCGGCCGGCGGATCTCGTCGCCGCGCGATGACCAGGTCGTCGGGCTCCAGCTCTGCCAGCCCTCGGCGTACACACGCGCGTCGGGCCCGACGGGGATCTCATCGAGGATGGTCACGCTGCTCCACTCATTTCCAGGGCTGTCGTCAGCGGGAGGTCGACCGGGCGCACCGGTATCCCTCTGCGCTCGGCCGATTCGACCGCGGCGACGGTCGTCCGCACGGTCGCGACGACGTGAGCGGCGGCGTTCTCCGGCTCGCGCTGCTCGGCGATCGCGGACTGCAGCTCACCCATCGCGCCGGCGAAGCCGTCGGTGAACCACTGGCCCTCGAGGGCGAACTCGGTGCTCTCACCGTCTCGGTCGAGCGTCAGAGCGTCAGAGCCCAGCAGCACGCTGCCGCGCAGTGTTCCCTCGGTCCCGTGGATCCAGAAGGGGCATCCGCCGACGGACGCCACCGCGCTGCCGACGATGCGGATCGAGGCGCTCGCGCCGGACGACACGTCGATGCGGAGGTCGGCGCCCCACGGGTTGCGAGCCTCGTCGGGCTGCGCGGGAACGCGATGATCGGATGCCGTGACGGCCACGACCGTCGTCCCCTCGAGCCAGCACCGGGTGATGTCGATCCAGTGCACGAGGTAGTCGTTCAGCAGCATGTGCGGCACGTCGTCGAATGGGGTGCCGACGAGTGGTGGGAGCGGCTTGTCGTGCAGGTGTGTGACGCCGACGACGTCGCCGATGCGCCCGTCGCGGATCAGCAGCGTCGCGAGCCGCCAGGCCGGGGCCCAGCGGGCGTTCTGGTTGACGGCGACGCGGATGCCCTTCGCTCGGGCGTCTGCGAGCACTTCCGCGAGGCGCGGCAGCTCTGCCGGGTCGCTCACGAGCGGCTTCTGCGCGAGCACGTGCTTTCCGGCGGCCACCGCGGCGGCGATGAGCTCGACGCGCCCGCTCGGCCCCGTCGCGAGGTCGACGACCTCGACGCGAGGGTCGGCGAGCAGCGCGTCGAGCGAGGCGTGCACCGTCTCGATGCCGAAGTCGGCGGCGAGCGCCTCGGCATCCGCGACCGTGCGGGAGGTCACGGCGACGACCGGCACATGCCACGCACGATAGGCGGGAAGATGGGCCGAGCGGGCGATGGCACCCGCGCCGACGAGTCCGACGCCGAGCCGACGCGCCGGGAACGCCGGGCGGTAGGAAGGAACAGGGTTCACCGTGCGCGCTCCGGGGCCGCATCGAACCGCAGCACGGCCTGCAGGATCTCCGGGTCACCGGCATCCAAGCGCTCGAAGACGTCGGCCACGTCGGTCGCGGGAACGATGTCGGACACGAGCGCGCCAGCATCAACATTCCCGCCGAAGATCAGCCCCATGACCGTGCGCACGAGCCGCGCCTGGTTCCAGCGGCCGCCGAGCGAGACGGGCACACCGGAGATCTGGCTCGCGACGATGCGCACGCGGTTGTGGTGGAACTCCTCGCCGAGGCGCAGGTTCGACGAGCCGCCCTGATAGAAACCGGATGCCGCGACGAGTCCTTCGGTGACGACGCAGCGGATCGCCTCGTGCAGCGCCCGGTCGGTGCCGGAAAGCTCGATCGCGCTGTCGGCGCCGCCGCCGGTGAGTTCGCGGATCATCTCGCCCGCGCCACCCTCCCGCAGGGCATCGACCGCGTGGAGAGCACCGAAGGTCGTCGCCATCGCGAGACGAGAAGCCAGGGTGTCGACCGCGATCACGCGCCCACCCGAGAGCGAGGCGAGGCGGGTGGCGAGCAGCCCGATCACGCCCTGCCCGAACACGGCGACCTGCTCCCCCAGCCGCACGTCGGCGGCGAGGACTCCGTTGAGCGCGATGGCTCCGACGCGGGCGAAGGTGCCGAGCACAGGGTCGACGCCGTCCGGCACGATCCGCCCGGCGACCGCCGCCGCCGGCACGACGGCATCGCTGCGATGGCCCCAGATGCCGTGCACGACCTCGCCGACCTGCACATCGGTCACGCCATCCGCGACCTCGACGACCTGCCCGACCTCGGAGTAGCCCCAGCCGCTGACCGGGTAGCCGAAGCTCGGCTCGCCCGGCACGAACAGCCGCCGCTCGGCATCCCACGTCGAGGTGAGATACGGATTCGTGCCGCGGAAGGCGGTCAGCTCGGTGCCCGCGGAGATGCCGGAGTACCAGGTGGCGATACGGACGGTTCCGGGTGTCAGCGGTTGCGCCTCGATCTCGACCAGCTCGACCTCGCGGACGGCGGAGAACTGCACGACGTGGGGCACGGGGGTGACTTCCTTCCAGGATGTTCGGGGGGACTCAGCCCTTCTCGGCACCGGCGGTGAGGCCTCCGACGAGGAGCCGCTCCGATGCGAAGAAGAGCAGGATGATGGGCAGGGTGAGGATGACCGATCCGGCCATGAGCACGGTGGTCGGCACCTCGATGCTGCCGGCGAGCTGAGACAGTCCGAGCGACACCGTCCAGGCGTCGCGCTTCTCGATGAGGAAGAGCAGCGCGAAGAGGAACTCGTTCCACGCGATCATGAAGATGAACAGGCCGTTCGACACGATGGCGGGCATCGCGAGCGGAATGCTGATCTTGCGCATGATCTGGAACCGGGTGGCCCCGTCGATCGCCGCGGCCTCTTCCAGCGAGACCGGGATCGTCGCGAAGTAGTTGCGGAGCGTGTAGATCGACACCGCCGCCACCTGTGACACGTAGACCAGGAGCAGCCCGACCAGCGAGCCACGGAGTCCGATCTGCGTGAAGAACACGAAGAGCGGCACGGCCAGCAGGATCGCGGGGAAGAAGTAGACCGCGAGGAACAGCCCCGAGACCTGGCGGCGGCCGAAGAACGCGAGACGGCTGACGGCATACGAACCCGGGATCGAGACCAGCAGCGTCAGCACCACCGTCGCGAGCGCCACCAGCAGGGAGTTGCGCATGAAGACGATGAAGCCCTGCCCACCGGCATCCACCGGGGCGAGCACGTCGAGATACGTCGAGAAGTCGAGCTCCTCGATCGTGATCCACAGCGCGCCGGGGTTCTGCAGCAGCGAGTCCAGCGACCGGAAGCTCAGCAGCACCATGTAGTAGAACGGCACGACCGCGGCGAGCACCAGAAGCACGATCACGATCGGGCGGATGACGCGGAACAGGCCGTTCTCGAAGCTGTCCCGGGTCATGCGGCGGCGCGGGGCGGCGCTGATCTTCGGGGCGGTCGTGGTCTGCGCGCTCATGCCTGCTCCTCCTGCTTGCCGAAGAACTTCAGGTAGATGCCGACGAGCACGGCGAGGATCGCCGCGAGCACGAGAGCCTGGGCGGCCGCAGCGCCGATGTCGCCGCGCGCGGTGAGCAGATCGAACACCCGGACCGAGACGACCTCGGTGCCGGCGCCACCACCGGTGAGCAGGTAGATGTCGTCGAAGTTGTTGAACGTCCAGATGAAGCGCAGCACGCAGAGCACGGCGATCGTCGGCAGCAGCTGCGGCAGCAGGATGTGCCGGAAGCGCTGGGTGGGCGTCGCGCCGTCGACGCGGGCGGCCTCGTCGAGCACTCCGGGCACGGCCTCGAGACGTGCGGTGAGGAAGAGGAAGGCGAAGGGGAACGAGCGCCACGCCTCGAAGAGGATGACGGTGATGAGCGCGATCGGCAGCTCCACCTCCCAGCCGAAGATGCTGACCGGAAGCGACCGGTCGGAGAGGAACGCGACCGGATCCTCCCACCCGAGCACGTTCGTGCCGAACCAGTTGACGATGCCGAACTGCGGGTTGAGCATGGTCGACCACACGAAAGTGGCGGCCACGACCGGGGCGACGTACGGCAGCAGCAGGGAGGCCCGGACGAGTCCGCGACCGCGGAACGGCTTGCGCAGGGCGAGGGCGGCGATGAGTCCGATGCCGATGGCGAGCGCTGTGCCGCAGACCGAATAGACGATCGTGGTCCAGAGCGCACTGAAGAACCCGGGCGAGGTGAGCACGTCGATGAAGTTGTCGAGCGTGTAATCGCCGATGATGCCGGTGCCGCGGATGTTGATCAGCCGCACGTCCTGGAACGCCAGCGAGATCGCCCAGATGATGGGCAGCACCACCGCGACGAGGATGATGATGAACGTCGGTGAGATGAGGAGCAGGCCCGCGCGGTTCTCGTCGCGGTTGTGCCGCGAACGCCGAGGTCGCTTGGCGGCGCCCGACGGCTTCGGAGGGGTGGTGCCGGGACCGGGGCGTGCAGCCCCGGTCCCGGGTCCCTCGGCGAGGATGCTCATTATTCGAGCGACTCGCCGATCGAGCGCACCGTCTCGGCCGCCGTCGCCGCCGCGTCGGCCGGGTCCCCACCCTGCGCCACATCGCTGACGGCGGTCGAGACGGGGAGCTCGCCCTGGAGGGCGCCGAGCAGATCGCCCTGGCCCTGGGTGATGCCCCAGCGCGCGAGGTCCTGCGGACCTGCGGCCACGGCCTCGAGCACCTCGGGGCTGTAGAAGTCCGACAGCGGAGCCTTGGTGTCGACACCGGCCGGGAGGGTCGCCCAGATGTCGGAGAACTTCGTCGGCTCATCGGGGGTCCCGGTGCGCACGGGGACCTTGCCCTCGGGAGCGATCGCGATCCACGGCTCGTAGCCGTCGCCCATCATGTACTCGATGAACGACTGCGAGGCTTCGGCGTTCGCGCCCTCGGTGATGGTCCACGAGGTGATCTCACCGAACTGCGCCGGAGCGTCGGAATCGGGTCCGGCGATCGAGGTGACCACGCCGGTGTTCTGGGCGAGGAACGCCGGGTCGGCGAGGCACTCGGGGCATGACGGCTTGGCGTCTTCTCGGAGTCCGGCCATCTCGTCGAGGACGAAGCTCGACCAGATGAACATGGCCGCTCCCCCGGCGAAGTAGGTCGCACGCGTGGTGTCGACGTCCTGCGCACCGGGCACCGAGTAGTTCTCGGTCAGGTCGCCGTAGAACTCGAAGGCGCTGACGCACGCCTCGGAGTCGAGTTCGACATCGCCCTCCTTGTTCACGAGTTCGCAGCCGTTGCCGAGGGCGATCTGCTCGAAGGTCTGCTCGGTGAAGGCATCGCCCGGTGCCGTGGCTCCGACGAAGCCGGCCGTCTCCGGGGAGTCGAGCGTCTTCGCGGCTTCGAGGATCGACTCGTAGGAGTCGGGGGCCTCGAGGCCTGCGGCCTCGAAGAGGTCGGTGCGGTAGAAGAGCATCTGCGTC
>JAESFY010000155.1_pt1 | contig 29326 bp, 24 predicted proteins | sample 9266201 | NCBI WGS metagenome assembly JAESFY01 (sample SAMN14515071, study PRJNA621656) | algae metagenome | isolation source: Nodosilinea sp. WJT8-NPBG4 and co-occurring heterotrophs from soil, lower... | place: USA: Pinto Basin, Colorado Desert, California | collected 2006-05-27 | reverse complement strand
GGCATCCGAGCCCCTTCTGCTTTCCCGGCATAGGGTTGTTCAGTGCCCTTTGAGACGACGACCCGCGCCACTCGGACCGCCGGAGTCGCCTACGCGGGTGCCGCCTACCTGCTGTGGGGGATCCTCCCGCTGTACTTCCTGCTCCTGGTGCCCACCGGGCCGTGGGAGGTCGTCGCCTGGCGGGTCCTGCTGTCACTCGTCTTCTGTCTCCTGCTGCTGACGGTGACGCGCGGATGGGCGGCCTTCGGAGTCATCCTGCGGCAGCCGAAGCTGCTGGCATGGACCGCGCTCGCCGGCGTCCTGATCTACATCAACTGGCAGGTCTTCGTCATCGGCACGCTCACGGGACACGTCGTCGAGACGAGCCTCGGATACTTCATCAACCCGATCACAACGGTGCTCCTGGGAGTCTTCATCCTGAGGGAGCGCATCCGCCGTCTCCAGTGGGCGGCCATCGGCATCGCCGCGATCGCGGTCGTCGTGATCGTCGTCGGGTACGGTGCCTTCCCGTGGATCGCGCTGTCGCTGACGGCATCCTTCGGCGTGTACGGGCTCATCAAGAAGAAGATCGGTCCCGCCGTCGACGCGGTCAGCGGTCTCACGCTCGAGTCGTTCTGGCTGATCCCCATCGCCGTCGTCCAGCTCATCATCGTGGCGCAGACACCCGCGGGCATCACGATGGGGCAGAACGGCTGGGCTCACGCCCTGGTGCTGGGATTCGCCGGCGTCGTCACCGCCGTGCCCCTGCTGCTCTTCGCCGCGGGCACGCGACGGATTGATCTCACGGTGATCGGCATGATCCAGTTCGTCACCCCGGTGATGCAGTTCATCCTCGGCGTCGCGGTTCTCGGCGAGCCGATGCCGGCCGAGCGCTGGGCAGGATTCATCATCGTGTGGATCGCGATCGTCGTCTTCGTCATCGATCTCCTGCTGGCGGGCCACCGAGGACGAAGGTCCGCCGAGGTCGGAATCGCCTGAACCGCGGGGCCGAATGCGGCGGAACTCGGTGTCGGATCGTTAACGCACTGAGATACTGGCGACCCCTGCGCGCGAGCATCACGCTCTAGTGTTAGAGCACCCGATCGTGGTCACAATCCGCGCTCAGTTACGCAAGGGAGCAACATGAACGTATTGAAGGGTTCGCGCAGCGCGAAGGTCTTCGCGGGGATCGCGCTGCTCAGCGCATCCGCCATCGTCATCGCCGGCTGCAGCAGCACGCCGAACGACGAGCCTTCGGAAGGCGGTGGAGACAAGCCCGCAGCCGACCTGACGCTCAAGCTCGGTTCGCTGCTTCCCCAGACCGGCTCGCTGTCGTTCCTCGGCCCGCCCATGGAATCCGGCGTCGGACTCGCCGTCTCCGAGGTCAACGAGGCCGCCGCCGGCGTGACCATCGAGCTGACCGCCGAAGACGAGGGCGACACCGACACCAAGGCGTACGAGACCTCCATCACCAAGCTCCAGGGCGCAGATGTGACGGCCATCGTCGGTGCCGCGGCATCCGGTGTATCCCGCCTCATCCTCGACGGCAACGTCAGCGCGGGCATCCTGCAGATCTCGGCCTCGAACACCGGCCCCGACTTCACCGACTGGGAAGACGACGGACTCTACTTCCGCACCGCCCCCAGCGACCTGCTGCAGGGCGAGGTGCTCGGCAACCTGATCGCTGAAGACGGACACAAGAGCCTCGGCGTCATCTACCAGAACGACGCCTACGGCACCGGTCTGTTCGAGAACATCCAGGCGACCTTCGAGGGCGCCGGCGGCGAGGTCGTCGCGGATGCGTCGTACAACGTCGGCGACGGACAGTTCGACGCTCAGGTCGCGACGATCGTGGCAGAGAACCCGGACGCGGTCGCGATCGTGTCTTTCGACCAGTTCAAGACCATCGCTCCGCTGCTGCAGAACGCCGGCGTCACGCCGGACAAGTGGTACCTCGTCGACGGCAACCTGTCCGACTACGGCTCCGATCCCGCCACGAACTTCTCCTTCTCGCTCGAAGGCGCGAAGGGCACGAAGCCGGGTCCGGCACTCGAGGATGACTTCACCGAGCGTCTGCAGACGTTCTGGACGGGTGAGGGCAACGCCGAGGTGAACGACTTCACCTACGCGGCCGAGGCGTACGACGCCGTCGTGCTCGTGGCTCTGGCGTCGCTCGCGGCAGGCTCCACCGAGGGCGCGGACATCGCGGCCAAGATGGCAGAGGTCTCCGGCGGTGAAGGCGACGGCGAGAAGTGCACCAGCTTCGCCGACTGCGCCAAGATCATCAACGATGGCGGCACGGCCGACTACGACGGCTACTCCGGCGAGGTCACGTTCGATGAGAACGGCGACCCGCAGGGTGCATCCATCGGCACCTACGAGTACGGTGCAGACAACCTGATCACCCGCACCAACTGATCACATGGCGAAGGCCCCGGATGCTCAGCATCCGGGGCCTTCGTCGTGCCCGCCCGTCTGCCGACCGGCCCCTCTGTGAACGGCCCGGCCCCCTGTGCGCGAACACAGGGGGCCGGGTCGTACGAAAAGGGGCCGCTCGGCAGGGTGGTGGTCAGGCGGCGTCCTCGCCGAGCGTACCCAGGTAGAGGCCGATCACCTTCGGGTCGTTCAGCAGGTCGCGGCCGGTGCCCTCGTAGGCATCCCTGCCCTGGTCGAGCACGTATCCGCGGTCGCAGATCTGCAGGCAGCGACGTGCGTTCTGCTCGACCATGATCGTGGTGACACCCGCCTTGTTGATGTCGGAGACGCGGATGAACGCGTCGTCCTGGCGCACGGGGGAGAGGCCGGCGGACGGCTCGTCGAGCAGCAGCACAGACGGATCCATCATGAGCGCCCGAGACATCGCCACCATCTGTCGCTCTCCTCCGGAGAGAGACCCTGCGCGCTGCTTGAGCCGCTTGCCGAGTTCGGCGAAGATGCTGCTGACGAACTCCAGCCGCTCGGCATAGATCTTGGGGTTCTGGTAGAGCCCCATCTGCAGGTTCTCCTCGATGGAGAGCGACGGGAAGACGTTGTTCGTCTGCGGGACGAAAGCGACTCCTCGTGCTACGAGCTTGTCGGCCTTGAGCCCGACGATGCTCTCGCCGTGGAGCGTCACGTCGCCCTCGCGGACGTTCACCATGCCGAAGATCGCCTTAAGCAGGGTCGACTTTCCCGCGCCGTTCGGGCCGATGATGCCGATCAGCTCGCCCTTGTGGGCGACGAGGTTCGCGCCGTTGAGGATGTTGACTCCCGGCAGGTAGCCCGCGTGCACATCCTTCAACTCGACGATGACATCGTCGTTCTTGATCTCGTTCCGGACCGGCGTCTGATCGGTCATGCCTTCGTCTCCTCAGCGTCGTCGGCGGATTCCTCGGCCTCGACCTCGGCTTCGACCTGCTCGCGGAACTTCGCCGCATCCACATCGGCCAAAACGGGGATGCGGCCGGTGACGGCACCCAGATCGACATCCTGATGCGCTCCGAGGTAGGCGTCGATCACCGCGGGGTCGGCCATGACCTCGTCGGGCGGACCCTCGGCGACCACACGACCTTCGGCCATCACGACCACCCAGTCGGCGATGTGACGCACCATGTGCATGTCGTGCTCGACGAAGAGCACGGTCATCCCCAGGCCCTTCAGGTCGAGGATGTGGTCGAGGAGCGATTGCGTGAGCGCGGGGTTGACGCCGGCCATCGGCTCATCGAGCATCACCAGGGTCGGGTCGCTCATCAGGGCCCTGGCCATCTCGAGCAGCTTGCGCTGACCGCCGGAGAGCGATGCCGCGAAGTCCTTCTCCTTGGCGTCGAGCTTGAAGCGCGCGAGGAGGTCGCGTGCCTTGCTCTCGATCTCGGTGTCCTGGTTGCGCCACAGGAACGGGAAGAGGCTGGCCCAGAAGCCCTCGCCACGCTGATGCGGTGCTCCGAGCTTCATGTTCTCCAGCACAGTGAGCAGCGACAGCGACTTCGTCAGCTGGAACGTGCGCACCTGACCCATCCGCGCGACCTTGAACGACGGCACTCCTGAGAGACTCTTGCCGTCGAACGACCAGGTGCCGCTGTTGGGCTTGTCGAAACCGCAGAGGAGGTTGAACAGTGTCGTCTTGCCGGCACCGTTCGGGCCGATCAGCGCGGTGATGGCGCCGCGAGGAATCTCGAGGTGGTCGACGTCGACGGCGGTCAGACCGCCGAAGCGCCGCTGCACGGCATCAGCGATGAGGATCGGGTCGACCTTGGCGACGCCGGGCTTCACCTCTCCCTTGGTCAGACCGATGGACTTCGGGCGTCGGATGCTTCCCGTGGCCGGCCCTTCGACAGGCTCAGGGACCGTGGTGGGGTTTTCACTTGACAAAGGTCATCTCCCTCTTGTCGCCGAGGATGCCCTGAGGGCGGAAGATCACGAGCAGCATCAGCGCGATGCCGATGAAGATGAACACCAGCGTCGAGGCCTGGCTGTCGGACATCGGCAGGAGCCCCGCCTTCGCCATCGACGGCAGCAGGTTCGCCATGAAGGCGAACACGACCCAGAAGAGGATCGCACCGAGCGTCGGTCCGATCACGGTGGCCGCACCTCCCAGGAGCAGCACGGTCCACAGGAAGAACGTCAGCGAGGTCGTGTAGCTGCCGGGGACGACGGCGGAGGGGAGCACGAAGACGATGCCGCCTGCCGCACCCATCACTCCACCGACGATGAGAGCCTGCATCTTGTAGGCGAAGACGTTCTTTCCGAGCGAGCGCACGGCGTCTTCATCCTCGCGGATGCCCTTGAGTACGCGGCCCCAAGGGCTGCGCATCAGTGCCCACAGCAGGAGGACGGCGACGGCCAGGACGATCAGCCCGAACACGCGGTTCCAGAGATCATCGGCGCTGTACGTCCAGGGACCGAACCCGTAGGTCCCGTCGGGGAAGGGGTTGGCGTCGCGGAACCCGCCGTTGAACTGGGCGAGTCCATCGGCCGAGTTGGTGAACTCGTCGAACACCTGCGTGGTGAACAGCAGGCGCACGATCTCACCGGCGGCGATCGTCGCGATCGCGAGGTAGTCGGCGCGCAGACGCAGCGTCGGGATGCCGAGGAGCACGGCGAAGAGAGCGCCACCGAGCAGCCCGATCAACATGCCGATCCACCAGGGGAGGCCGAAGCTCAACACGGAGATGGCGTAGCCGTAACCGCCGATCGCCATGAAGGCGGCCATACCGAAGTTGAGCAGTCCGGCGAAGCCGAAGTGCATCGCGAGGCCGGTCGCGGCCAGCGCGTAGGCGATGGTGACCGGGCTGAACAGGTACGTGGCGGTGTTGGAGAAGATGCTTCCGAAGTCCATGGCGGTCAGCCCAGCCTTTCCCTGCGTCCCAGCAGTCCCTGGGGTCTGACGAGGAGGATCACGATGAGCACGACCAGGGCGCTCGCGTACTTCAGATCGGACGGGATCCACAGCGTGGAGATCTCGACCGCGATGCCGACGATGAGCGAGCCGAGGAGCGCGCCGAACGCGGTGCCGAGGCCGCCCAGAGTGATCGCCGCGAAGATGAGCAGCAGCATCTGCATGCCCATGTCCCACTTCACGCCGGGACGGAAGTACGCCCAGAGGATGCCGGAGATCGCGGCCAGGGTGCCGGAGAGGATCCAGACATAGCGGACCACCTTGTCGACGTCGATGCCGGACGCGGCGGCGAGCTGCGGATTGTCGGAGATCGCACGCGTCGCCTTGCCGATGCGGGTGCGGGTGAGGAAGTATGCGACGCCGAGGATCACCACGATGCTCACGCCCATGCCGATCATGTCGATGTACGACAGAGAGATGGGCCCGAACTGGATCGGCGCGGGGCTGGCTCCCGGGAGCTGGCGGGTGCCGCCGCCGATCATGAACTGGAACGCGTAGCGGAGCGCGAGCGAGAGCCCGATGCTGACGATCATCAGCTGTACGACGCCGAGGCCTCGCCGCCGCAGCGGTCGCCAGATGCCGGCATCCAGGGCCCAGCCGAAGAGCCCACCGCCGACGACCGCCGCGATGATGCCCGCCCACAGCGGGAGATGCCAGAACGTGGTCGTGACGAGCGCCACGAGTCCGCCCCAGGTCACCATCTCGGCGTGGGCGAAGTTCGACAGTCGCGTCGTGCCGTAGATCAGCGCCGCGCCCATCGAGGCGAGCGCCAGGAGGAGACCGAAGTTCAGCCCGCCCACCAGTCGCGAGAGCAGCTGATCGAGGAACGACACCGTGATCCGCTCGCCCTCGCCCAGGAACAGGTTCATGATCTTGGTGCCGGTGAGTCCGAACTCCACCTCGAAGGACGCCGTCGTCCCCGAGATCGGCTGCGTGCCCGGAGGCAGCAGGCTCGCGTCGACGATCACGCCGTCGGGGAGGGACTTCTCATCGACGGTGAGGGTGTACTTGTCCTTCTCCGGCACGTAGAGCCGCCACTTGCCCTCGGCATCCGTCTCGGTGTCGCCTTTGAAGCCGTTGCCCTCGATCTCCATGCCGACGCCGGGGACGGGTTCGTCGTCGAAGGTGATGACTCCGGCGAAGTAGAAGTCGGTGACCTCCTGCCCGTCGTCCGTCTCCTCGGCCGACGCGGATGACGGCGGCAGGATGACGAGCGCTGAGAGCGCGAGGAGTATGCCGAGGAGAGCGACCACCCAGGGGTGCCTTCGCTTGACGGCGATCGATGTGGGTCCCACGCAACCTCCACTGTGAGTGCAGCGCTGCGGCATCGGGTATGAACCGCAGCGTCGGACGACGTTTTGAGCGTAGTGCGCGTTTTCCGTTTCTCCTACATCGACGATTGCGCAGAAGGATCGGGTCATCTGCACGGGAATGTTCGCGGGCGTGTCTCGCTTAGAATCTTCATACGGGTTTCACCCGCATCGGCCCGCGTCGACCCCCCCACTCGCCTCGGATTCGCGCGATTCGCGCAGGAGGAGCACCAATGGACCAGCACGATCCCTTCGGCTTCGTCGGACTGACGTACGACGACGTGCTGCTGCTGCCGGGGCACACCGACGTCATCCCCAGCGAGGCCGACACCTCGTCGCGGATCACGCGCCGCATCTCGGTCGCGACGCCGTTGCTGTCGAGTGCCATGGACACGGTCACCGAATCGCGCATGGCGATCGCGATGGCGCGCGAGGGCGGCATCGGCATCCTGCACCGCAATCTCTCGATCGCCGACCAGGCCGCGCACGTCGACCGCGTCAAGCGCAGCGAGTCGGGCATGATCACCGACCCGATCACGACGACGGCGGATGCCACCGTCGAAGAGGTCGACAATCTGTGCGCCAAGTACCGTATCTCGGGCCTTCCCGTGATCGATGACGACGGCAAGCTGGTCGGCATCATCACCAACCGCGACATGCGGTTCGTCTCCGGCTTCGAGCGTCAGACCACCTTCGTGAAGGACGTCATGACGGTGGAGAACCTCGTGACCGCCCCGGTCGGCGTCGCCGCCGGCGAGGTCATCGCTCTCTTCGCCAAGCACCGCGTCGAGAAGCTGCCCCTCATCGACGGCGAGGGCAAGCTCGCCGGCCTCATCACGATCAAGGACTTCGACAAGAGCGAGAAGTACCCGCTCGCCACCAAGGACGACCAGGGCCGGCTGCGCGTCGGCGCCGCCATCGGCTTCTTCGGCGACGCGTGGGAGCGCGCCGAGGCCCTCCGCGACGCCGGCGTCGACGTGCTCGTCGTCGACACCGCCAACGGTCAGTCGCAGGGCGTCATCGACCTCGTGCGTCGCCTGAAGGCGGACGAGTCCTTCGAGCACATCGATATCGTCGGCGGCAACGTCGCCACCCGCGAGGGTGCACAGGCTCTGATCGACGCCGGTGTGGATGCCGTCAAGGTCGGCGTCGGCCCCGGATCGATCTGCACCACCCGCGTCGTCGCCGGAGTCGGAGTGCCGCAGGTCACCGCCGTCTACGAGGCGTCGCTCGCCGCGCGCCCGGCCGGTGTCCCCGTGATCGCCGACGGCGGCCTGCAGTACTCCGGCGACATCGCCAAGGCGCTCGTCGCCGGTGCGGACGCCGTGATGCTCGGTTCGCTGCTCGCCGGCACCGACGAATCGCCGGGCGAGATCGTCTTCCAGTCGGGCAAGCAGTTCAAGCAGTACCGCGGGATGGGATCCCTCGGTGCCATGCAGACGCGCGGCAAGCAGACCTCGTACTCGAAGGACCGCTACTTCCAGGCCGACGTCCCGAGCGACGACAAGCTGATCCCCGAGGGCATCGAAGGACAGGTGCCCTACCGCGGACCGCTCGCGGCCGTCGCGTACCAGCTCGTCGGGGGCCTCCGTCAGTCGATGTTCTACGTCGGCGCCCGCACGATCGAGGAGCTGAAGACCCGTGGCAAGTTCGTGCGCATCACGTCTGCCGGGCTGAAGGAGTCGCACCCGCACGACGTGCAGATCGTGGTCGAGGCGCCCAACTACAAGAAGTAGTCGCACTTCGAAGGAAAGGGACGGGATGCCGCGCGGCATCCCGTCCCTTCGTCGTTCCCCCGCGGGCGGGGTCAGCGGAGATCACCCGCAGGAGTAGGTGACGCCGTCGACCTCCCAGGTTCCAGGGCCGAGCTCTGCACACGTCCCGACGACGCCGCCGATCACCGTGGCGAACAGGATGATGCCGATGATCCAGAGAAGCGTGATCACTGCGCCGACGATGATGCCGGCGATGGCGAGGCCCTTCGGGGCTCCGGCCTTGCCGAGCTGGACGGCCGCGACGATGCTGAGGATCAGTCCGATCGGCGCGGCGACGAAGGCGAGCACGAGCCCGACGATCGACAGCACACGTCCGGGAGGAGACGTCGGCGCCTGGGCGTAGCCGGTGCCGTCGTGAGCAGGAGGTGGCGCGTAGCCCGGGGCATCCGACGCAGGAGCTCCGTTCCAGGCCGGGGGATTCTGCGGGGACTCGGGCGGTGGGGGAATCGTCATGTTCTCTCCTTCTCCAGAGGAGACGGCGGATCGGCCGTCGCCGGTTCTCGTAGCCAGAGCGTAGCGGTCGGCGCGTTCGTTCCTCCATGGTGTTCGCCGGATCGACCTCTTCCGTCTGTCGTCCGCCCGGCGTAGCGTGCCGGTATGTGCCGCAACATCGTTCCGCTGAACAACCTCGAGCCCGCAGCAACCGACGAGGAATGCCACGACGCCGCCCTGCAGTTCGTGCGCAAGATCTCCGGCACGAACGCGCCGTCGCGGGCTAATCAGGCCGTCTTCGACCGGGCGGTGGCCGAGATCGCGCACGCCGCTCGTCATCTGCTCGACGATCTCGTCACCACGGCGCCGCCGAAGGATCGTGCCGCGGAGGCGGCGAAACGACAGGCCCGCTCGGCCGAGCGTTACGAGGCGATCCGGGTCTACCAGCAGGAGAAGCGCGCGGCGCGCATGGGCTGAGTACACGGGCGCCGCACCGCGAAACGACGCTGCGCGTGCGCGGCGGCGCCCTATGCCAGACTCGACATACCCCGCTCGACTTTCCCCGCGGACCCGGTGGTAGGGCACCGAGACCGCGACGCCGATCATGATCGGCAGGGAAGATCCCCAAGGAGAGCTGCTCACATGGTTGAGGAGACGCCTCGCGTCCTCGTCGTCGATGACGATCCGGACGTCGCACTGCTCGTGAAGACCGTTCTCGAGAGACGTGCCGGCTGCCTCGTCGACGTCGCCGAAGACGGGCGCATCGCGATCGAGCGGATGGCGGATGTCCGCCCCGATGTCGTCGTCACCGACATCGAGATGCCTGGCCTCAGCGGCCTGGAGCTGCTGGCCGAGCTGCGGCGCACGAGCCCGAACGTCCCGGTGATCGTGATGACGGCACACGTCTCCGTCGAGTACGCGGTCTCCGCGCTGCGCGCCCAGGCCGACGAGTTCCTCACCAAGCCGCTCGACAACACCAAGCTCGTCGAGGCCGTCACGCGGCTCGCCGCCGAAGGACGACGCCGGCGAGAGGCGGCGCGGCCCACGGAGGTCGTGCTGGCGATCGGCGCGCATCCGGACGACGTCGAGATCGGAGTCGGCGGACTCCTCGCCGCCCATGCGCAGGCCGGCGACGCGATCACCATCCTCACGCTTTCCCGCGGAGCCCGCGGCGGCGATGCCGACAGCAGGCAGGACGAGTCGCTCGCTGCGGCCGACATGGTCGGCGCCCGCCTCTTCGTGAAAGACCTCGTCGACACCGAGATATCCGGCGGCGGCGCGACCGTGCGCCTCATCGAGGAGGTCGTGCAGGAGATCCAGCCGACCATCGTCTACACGCACTCGAGCCACGACCGGCACCAGGATCATCGCGCCGTGAGCGAGGCGACGATCGTCGCCACCCGGCGCGTGGGCACCGTTGCCTGTTACCAGAGCCCTTCGGCGACGATCGACTTCCGGCCGACCCGGTTCGTGCGGATCGACCAGTACCTCGACCAGAAGCTCCGGCTCCTCGAACGATTCAGCTCGCAGACCGCCAACCGCGAGTACCTCGAGCCCGAGTTCGTGACCGCGACCGCCAGGTACTGGTCGCGCTTCGGCGGGGGCAAGGCGGTGGAGCCGCTCGAGGTCGTGCGCGAGACCGCGGAGTTCGTCGGAGCACACGCACTCACGAGAAGAGAGAGCTGATGACCAAGCGTGTTCTGGTGACCGGCGCGGGAGGCCCGGCCGGAGTGGCCGTCATCCGCTCGCTCCTGCGTCGCCCCGACCTGACCGTGTACGCCGCCGACATGGACGGCTGGGCGAGCGGCATCTATCTCGTCCCGCCTGCGCAGCGGCGCCTCGTGCCGCCCGGAAGGGACGACGACTTCGTTCCGGCGATCGCGAGGATGGTCGCGGACGACGCGCTCGATCTCGTGATCTCCACGGTCGACGTCGAGCTGATCGCGCTGGCCGATCGGCGCGCGGAGTTGGCGCCTGCCGTGCTGGCGGCACCGTCCGCCGACACGCTGAACACAGCCCTCGACAAGCTCGCTCTCGCGGAGCGATGCGCTCCGACCGGACGCACGCCGCGCACGGTCCTCGCGGGACCAGACGCGCTCGCCGTCGACTGGGAGTTCCCGGTCTTCGCGAAGCCGCGGCAGGGTGCCGGCAGCCGCGGCATCCGGCTCGTCCCGGATCGTGCGGCGCTGGAGGGCCTGCCGACCGACGAAGGACTCATCGTGCAGGACTACCTGCCGGGGGAGGAGTACTCGGTCGACGTCATCGCGGACGCCGCAGGCAACGTCGTCGCCGCCGTGCCGCGCACCCGTGCCAGGGTCGATTCGGGTGTGGCGATCGCCGGGCAGACCGTGCTCGATGCCGAACTCGAGGAGACCGCGGCGGTCATCGCTCGGGCGATCGGGCTCGTCGGCGTCGCCAACGTGCAGCTGCGCCGCGATCGCACCGGGCGCGCCGTGCTGCTCGAGGTCAACCCGCGATTCCCGGGCGCACTCCCACTCACGATCGCCGCCGGCGTGGACATCCCGTCGCTGGTCGCGGACCTGTTCCTGGGCATCGAGCTTCCCGCACGTGTCCCGTTCCGCGAGGTCGCCTCGGTGCGCTTCCTGGAAGACGTCATCGTCGAGGTCGAGGACCTGCTCGTCTCCGCCCACGCCGGGCATCAGGAGGATCTGTGAGCCACGCCGCGCTCCGCGGGGACCACCACGTGCACTCGACCTTCTCGGATGACGCGGTGTCGACGCTCGCCGAGAACGTCGCCGCAGCGACGGCTGCGGGCCTGAGCACGCTCCGCCTCGTCGACCACGTGCGGCAGAGCACCATCTGGGTGCCGGAGTACCTCGCCGCCGTGCGGGGGCTGACAGTGCCCGAGGGACTCACGGTGCTCACCGGGGTGGAGGCGAAGATCCTCGACGCGTCGGGCGCGCTCGACATCCCCGCGTTGCCGGCAGGCATCGACCGTATCCTCATCGCGGATCACCAGTTTCCCGGTACCGACGGCCCGCTCGGGCCGACGGCGGTACGCGAACGGATGGCGAGCGGCTGGGCGGCGGACGACGTGCTCGACGTCCTCATCAAAGCGCTGATCGCCTCGATGCGGCGGCACCCCGGCAACCAGCTCGCCCACTGCTTCTCGATCCTCCCCAAGATCGGCCTGTCCGAGGACGACCTCGGGGACGAGCGCATCGACGCCTGGGCCCGCGCCGCCGCCGAGACCGACACGCTCGTCGAGGTGAACGAGAAGTGGGGGTGTCCCGGCATCCGCTCTCTTACCGCGCTGCGGAGCGCGGGAGCCGAGATCGTGGCGTCCACCGACAGCCACGTCGCCTCCGACGTCGGTCGCTACTCGCGCGTGACCGCCCTTCTCGACGCCGTGAGCGGCTCGTGATGGCCGATCTCACGTGGCTGCAGACGACTCTGGTCGTCTTTCTGCTGCTGTGCGTGGTCGTCGGAACGCTGCCGACGCTCAACACGGCGCTGCAGTTCCTCACATTGCCGCTGCACGCCTTCCGCAACCACTACCCCGAGGCCGTGCCCTACCACCCGAACGTCGCCGTCGTGATCCCGGCCTGGAACGAGGGGCTCGTCATCGGACCGGCGATCGAGCGTCTGCTCCAGCTGGAGTACCCCGCTGACCGTCTGCGGATCTTCGTCGTCGACGATGCCTCGACGGATGACACCCCCGACATCGCCAGGGCCAAGGCGGCGGCGTACCCTGGCCGGGTCGTGCACCTGCGTCGGGAGAAGGGCGGCGAGGGCAAGGCGCACACCCTCAACCACGGCCTCGATGTGATCCTCGCGGATGCCTGGACCCAAGCCGTGCTGATCATGGATGCCGACGTCATCTTCGTGAGGGACTCGCTGCGCAAGCTCAGCCGCCATCTCGCCGACGAGAAGGTGGGTGCCGTCACCGCGTACATCGCCGAAGGCAGCCGCGATCGCAATTACCTGACCCGCTTCATCGCGATCGAGTACGTGATCGGCCAGCTCGCCGCCCGGCGCACGCAGAACGTCGGCGGTGCGATCGCCTGCCTCGCGGGCGGGGCGCAGCTGCATTCCCGCGCCAACCTCGAGGCGATCGGCGGGCGGATCCCGACGGGAACCCTCGCCGAAGACACCATGACGACGTTCGAGGGGCAGCTCAAAGGCCGACGGATGGTGTTCGAGCCGCACGCCGTGGTGCTGGCGGAGGAGCCCCGCACGGTCGACAGCCTGTGGAAGCAGCGGTTGCGCTGGGCCCGCGGCAACGTGCAGCTCACCTCGATCTACCGGAAGGTCTGGTTCCGGCCGAGTCGCATGCACAATCTCGGCAGCATCCCGTTCGGGCTGGCGTGGTTCACGATCCTGCTGCTGCCTGCCTTCATGCTGCTCGCGGCGGCGGCCATGCTCGGGCTCCTCGCGCTGCACAGCGACATCGCCGAGGTCGTGTTCCGCGTCATGTGGATCACGGCGGCCTGCGTCTACCTGTACTCCATGCTGTATGCCGTGCAGCTCGATCCGCGCATCGGCAGGCAGTCGTGGCGCGAGGCCATCATGTTCCCGGGACTCGGGGCACTGATCCTCATGGCGATCGCGCTCTTCCCGTGGCTCTTCGAATCAGGTCTCGCACAGCTCGGCTTCGTCGTCACCGACGAGACGCGGTTCGCGTGGGCCGTGATCTTCTACCTGTGGGGCCCGATCTCGATGCTCGGCATCTGGCTCGCGCGTGCCGTGGAACCTCTTCCCGGCGGACGTTTCTTCGCCGGGCTGCTGCTCTATATCTGCGGCTACGGCTCCCTGCTCTGCGCCATCACCGTGGACTCGTACATCAAGGAGTGGCGTCGCGCCGACGCCTCATGGATCAAGACCGAGAAGATCGGACGGGTCGACTCATGACCGAAGCACCGTCGCAGAGCGCAGAAGTGGAGGAGATCGCCGCGGATGCTCGTCGGGAGCTTCGCCTGATCCCGCAGGCACTGCTCGCGCTCGCCGTCGTCGTCGTGATCGTCGTCGTGCGAGAGCTGCTCCTCCGATGAGCGGGCGGCCGCTGGCGCTGGTCGTGGAGGACACGCCCGATCAGATAGCACTGTTGCGCCGCTACCTCGACCGCGAGGGATACGAGGTGTTCGCCACAGCCGATGCGGAGTCGGCGATCGCCGCGTTCGACGACATCGATCCCGTCCTCGCGGTGATCGACCTGATCCTGCCCGGCATCTCCGGGCAGGAGTGCGCGCGACGCGTGCAGGAGCGCTTCCCCGCGTGCTTCCTGGTCATCAGCTCGGTCCTCGATGCCGCTGACTACCCGCCGGCGGATGCCGCTCTCCCGAAGCCGATCAGCGGCGCAGCCGTGCACGAGATCCTCGAACGGATGCCGCGATGAGAGCCACTCCGCTCGACCGGGCGGAGAACCGCTGGTATCGGGTCTTCGACAACCCGAACCCTCTCGTCAAGCAGGCGCCGACACTGATCGCGGTGATCATCGCGGGGGTGATCACGTGGCTGAACCAGGACCTGCCGTTCACGCACTTCACCGCGGCGATACTCGGGATCGCGATCGTGGTGGCCGCGAGCGTGCAGGCCGCAGTGCTGAGCCCTCGCCGCGTCTACGACGGCTGGGTGGTGCTCCTCATCCCCATGATCGACATCGTGGGGCTCGGGCTGTTCCGCGCCGGGACCGGCGGCGCCGCCTCGCTCTTCTCGTCGCTCGTGCTGCTCCCGACCGTGTGGATCGCCGCTGCACCCGGCATCCGCTACGTCTTCGTGGTCGGAGGGCTGACGTCGATCGCTCTCCTCATGCCGTTCTTCGCCGACCCACCCAGCAGCTCCGTCGAATGGCTGCGGGGCGTGATCGGTCCGCTCGTCTTCGCCGCGGTCGCCGCCGTCGTCAACGAGCTCTCCCGACAGCAGCGAGTCCGCGCCGAACAGGCCGAGGAGCTCGTCATCGAGCGCACAGCCGCCCTCGCGGACAACGTGAAGATGATCGTGCAGCTGCGCGAGAAGGAGCACCAATACCGCTCCCTCGTCGAGTCGTACGAGGGGCTGTGGGCGTCGATCACGGCGCAGGCGGTGATCGCGACTGACCGCCAGGGCGTGATCACGGCGTGGAACCCCGGGGCCGAGCGACTCTTCGGAGTCCGGCACGAAGACGTGCGAGAGGAGGTCCGCGTCGATCGATTCTTCGCGGAATCCTCGCTGACGTCGCTCGCGAGCGACTGCACGGCGGAGGACCGCGATGACGACAGGTTCGGTCTCCCGCCGGGGTTGAGGGCGCTCTTCGCGGCCGCGGACGACGATCAGAACGTCGAGGGCGACGTGGAGATCGTGACAGCCGCAGGCACGTCCGTACCGGCGCGGGTGACGGTGAACCCGTACCGAGACGGCGCCGGCAACCAGCAGGGCTATCTGCTGGTGGTCACCGATGAGACCAGGGCGGTCGAGGTCGCGCGCATGAAGGACGAGTTCGTCGGCATGATCTCGCACGAGCTGCGCACGCCCTTGAGCTCCATCATCGGGTTCCTCGATCTGCTGCAGAACGACCCCGGTCAGCCGCTCAGCGAGGAGCAGCAGGAGTTCGTCGGGATCATCGAGCGAAACGCGGAGCGGCTGCTCAACCTCGTCGGCGACCTGCTGTTCACGGCGCAGGTCGAGTCGGGCAGATTCCCGCTGGAGCGCGAGGACGCCGATCTCGGCGCCCTCGTGCGGTCGGCGGTGGACTCGGCGGGGCCGCACGCACAGCGGGAGGGTATCGCCCTCGATGCCGAGATCGAGCCGGGGGTCCCGCGCCTGCTCGTCGATGCCGGGCGCATCGGACAGGCGCTCGACAATCTGCTCTCCAATGCCGTCAAGTTCACCCCGCGCGGCGGGAGCGTCGCGGCGCGAGTGCGGCCCGTGGACGGCGGTGTCGAGTTCTGCGTGAAAGACACCGGGGTCGGCATCCCCGAAGACGAGCAGGGGATGCTGTTCACCCGCTTCTTCCGGGCGTCGACGGCCACACGGAACGCGGTGCCGGGTGTCGGGCTCGGACTCACGATCACGCGCGCGATCGTCCTCGCGCATGGTGGGACGATGGACGTCACGAGCGAAGAGGGCGTCGGCACGGAGTTCCGGTTCGTCCTGCCTTCCGCCCCGCGGACCGAAGTGCTGACGCTGAACCGTCCGGACTGACCCTCGGGGTCTGTGACCTCGTGTGTCGGGGCGTGAAGGACGATGACGGCGCCCGCGCGCTGGTCCCTCCGCCAGAGCTACGGTCGCCGCATGACTCTTCTCCAGGACCAGATCACCACCGCCTCCGAGGTCTCGCCCGGCGAGCGTACGCAGCGTCTGAACGATGCCGGCGCGGCGTGGAACGAACGTATTGCCGCGGATGCCGGCACCGCACAGCTGACTTATCGGGTCAGCGGCCGCGGCATCGGATCCGTCGCGACGGAGATCCGTGCGGGTAAGCACCGGTTCGTCGTGGATGAGCCGAGTGCGCTCGCGGGTGACGATGTGGCGGCGAGCCCGGTCGAGTACGCCCTGGGCGCCCTCGTGTCGTGCCAGGTGGTCGTGTATCGCCTCTATGCCCAGGCTCTCGGCCTGACGATCGACGACATCGAGATCACGGCCGAGGGTGACCTCGACGTGCGCAAGCTCTTCGGCATCGACGAGTCGGGGCGCGCAGGGTTCCACGACATCCGGGTGACCGTGGAGATCAGCGGCCCCGACAGCGCGGAGCAGTACGAGAACCTGCGTCAGACGGTCGACGCGCACTGCCCTGTGCTCGACCTCTTCGCGAATCCGGTCCCGACGTCGAGCGTGCTCGCCTGACCTGAGCGCTCCTTCCCCCGGAGTGCCCGTCTGCGGCACGCTCTATGTATGGATACTCCGGCGCGTCGACAGACCAGCGACGATGAACGGCGCTTGTCGCGTGAAGAAGCCAAGGCCCTGGTGCGGTCGCAACTCGAGGGAGCACCACTCATGCAATCGCTGTTCGCTGAGCGCCGGGCCGCGGCGGTCGTCGAAGATGAGGCCGGGTGATCCGCGGGTCGACCGCGCCCGTAGCGGACTGATAGCCTGGTCGGCTCGCTGTTCGCGGGCGGAAGGACGGCTCGCACAGTGGGCTACATCGATGTCTCCGCAATCTCTCTCACGCTCCCCGACGGCAGACCGCTTCTCGACGAAGCGACTTTTCGGGTCGGTGCCGGCTCGACGAGCGCGCTGATCGGACCGAACGGCGCCGGAAAGACGACCCTGCTGCGTATCATCCGCGGGGACGAGAAAGCCGATGACGGGGTGGTCACGATCGACGGCGGACTCGGCGTCATGGACCAGTTCGTCGGCCACGGTCGTCCGGGTCAGACCGTGCACGACCTGCTGGTGAGCGTCGCGCCCCGGCGGATCCGCGCGGCGGCGCAAGCGCTGGAGGCGGCGGAGAACGCCCTGCTCGAACGCGACGAGCACGACACCCAGATGGCGTACGCGTCGGCCATAGCCGAGTACGCGGATGCCGGCGGCTATGAGCACGAGACGGTGTGGGACCGATGCACGGTCGCGGCCCTCGGCCTCCCCTTCGATCGTGCGCGGTTCCGGGAGCTCACGACGCTCTCGGGTGGTGAGCAGAAACGCCTGGCGTTGGAGGCACTGCTGCGCGGCCCCGACGAGGTGCTGCTGCTCGATGAGCCGGACAACTACCTCGATGTTCCGACCAAGCGCTGGCTCGAGGAGCAGCTGCGGCAGACGCCGAAGACGGTGCTCCTCGTATCGCACGACCGCGAGCTCCTGGCGCGCGCCGCCGACCGCCTGATCACGCTCGAGCCGGGTGGCGCCGGGTCCACGGCCTGGGTGCACGGCGGCGGCTTCGCGACGTATCACCAGGCGCGCACCGATCGGATGGACCGGCTCGACGAGTTGCGTCGGCGCTGGGATGAGCAGCACGAGAAGCTGCGCACGCTGGTCGCGACCCTCAAGGTGAAGGCATCGGCGAACGACGGCTTCGCATCGCGGTATCAGGCGGCGCAGACACGGCTGCGCAAGTTCGAGGAGGCCGGTCCGCCGGAGGAGCGGCCACCCGCACAGGACTTCGACATGCGCCTCCGAGGTGCGCGCACGGGCAAGCGAGCGGTCGTGGCGTCGGCCCTCGAGCTCACCGGCCTCATGAAGCCCTTCGATGCCGAGATCTGGTACGGCGACCGCATCGGTGTGCTCGGCTCGAACGGGTCGGGCAAGTCGCACTTCCTGCGGCTGCTGGCGCGTGGAGGCAGTGATCCCGACTCCACGCTCGGGCACGTGACCTCCACCGGAGAGCAGGTGAGCGAGGTGCCGCACACCGGTCGAGCCACTCTCGGCGCTCGCGTCGTGCCCGGTCTGTTCGCGCAGACGCACGAGCATCCGGAGTTCGTCGGGCGAACGCTGCTCGAGATCCTGCACCGCGGAGACGACCGCCGCGCCGGGATGCCGCGGGATGCCGCGAGCTCGGCCCTCGACCGCTACGGGCTCGTCCGGCAGGCGCAGCAGACCTTCGAGTCGCTGTCCGGCGGGCAGCAGGCACGATTCCAGGTGCTGCTGCTGGAGCTCTCCGGCGCCACGCTGCTGCTGCTGGACGAGCCGACCGACAACCTCGACCTCGAGTCGGCCGAGGCTCTGGAGGACGCGCTCACACGCTTCGAGGGGACGGTGCTCGCGGTCACGCACGACCGATGGTTCGCCCGGTCGTTCGACCGGTTCCTCGTCTTCGGGTCGGATGGCGAGGTCTACGAGTCCGATGCGCCCGTCTGGGACGAGCGGCGGGTCGTGCGAGCGCGCTGACCCTCTGCCCCGGTCGTTGAGCGGCACCTCGTCTCGCATGCGCTCGTCGCTGCGCTCGTCGCTGCGCTCCTCGCTCAACGACCGGAAGGCAGCCGGAAGGGTTCGGCCGCGCGCACATCGGGATCCAGCACGAGATCCGCGAGCGTCGCACCGATTCCGGTCGCGAACTTGAACCCATGGCCTGAGAAGCCCGCTCCGACGACGATCCGGCCGCGACGGTCGAGCACGAACGTGCCATCGTCGGTGGACGTGTACGTGCAGCTGATCGGCACGGCGGATGCCGCGTCGAGGCCCGGCATCCATTCCCGCACGTACTCCGCCAGGGCCGCCTGGTGCGTCGCTCGATGAGGGCGCAGGTCGGGGTCGACCTCGTCGCCGACGCGGTGGAACCCGACCTTCACGCCCTCGCCGGGTGTCGGCATGCCGTACACCGTGCCGGGATACGCGGCCGGGTCGACGTAGTGGTTGAACGAGGGCCAGTGAGCATCCGTGCGGGGGAGGAAGTGCGCGGGCGTCTCCTCGGTGACGGTGAGGCGGGGGAGCCCGAGCCGGCCGAGGAGCTTCCCGGTCCAGGCTCCCGCTGTGACGACGGCGGTGCCGGTGCGCAGGAGACTGCCGTCGGCGAGTTCGAGCACGAGTCCGGCGGAGTCCTCGCCGATGTGGGCGACCGGTGTGCTCCATCGCACCTCGCCGCCGTCAGAGATGATCCGCCGTTCCAGCTCGAGCAGCGCGTCGGCGGCGCGGACGACGCCGGCATCCGACGACCAGAGCAAATCTCCGTCGAAGCGCATTCCGGGCCATCGCGTCGTCGCATCCGCCGCGGAGAGGGATTCCGCCGGGATGTCGCGGGCGGCCAGCCGTGCCCGCACGGACTCGATGTCGACGTCACCGTGCGTGACCAATCCGTGCAGCCGCAGCAGCGGTTCCCCACCGACGGGACCGAGCGCGTCCCAGCCCTCGCGCGATCGCACGAGCAGGTCGAGGTAGTGCTCCTCGTCGTAGGCATTGTTGAAGTTGCGGGTCGCTCCGTGCGATGCCCCTTCGTGGTGTCCGCGCGCGAAGCGCTCGAGCACGACGGGCCGCCTTCCCCGGCGGGTCAGCTCCCACGCCGTCGCGAGTCCCATGATGCCGCCGCCCACGACGACGACGTCCGCAGCATCCGTCTTCATGCGTCCTCCCGCTCTCGCCACCAGTCTCCCAGCCGCAGCCTCGGTCGGCCGCCGGGTAGGCTGGACCGGTGACCATGGAGATCGAGCTCGGCCGAGGAAAGCGCGCACGTCGCGCGTACACGTTCGACGACATCGCGGTGGTGCCGTCTCGGCGCACGCGCAACCCCGAAGATGTCTCGACCGCATGGACGATCGACGCGTTCGGCTTCGACATCCCCGTGCTGGGCGCCCCGATGGACTCGGTCGTGAGCCCGCAGACGGCCATCATGCTCGGGCAGCTCGGCGGACTCGGCGTGCTCGACCTCGAAGGCGTGTGGACGCGCTACGAAGACCCGGAGCCGCTGCTGGCAGAGATCGCAGGGCTCGACGACGCCGAGGCGACGGTGCGTATGCAGCAGCTGTACGCCGAGCCGATCAAGCCCGAGCTCATCACCCGCCGCCTGGCCGAGATCCGCGAGGCCGGCGTCACCGTCGCCGGATCCCTCACTCCGCAGCGCACGCAGGAGCACTACGACACGGTCGCTGCAGCAGGGGTCGACCTGTTCGTGATCCGCGGCACCACCGTGTCGGCGGAGCACGTGTCCAGCGTCGCCGAGCCTCTGAACCTCAAGAAGTTCATCTACGACCTCGACGTCCCCGTCATCGTGGGCGGTGCCGCGACCTACACGGCCGCCCTGCACCTCATGCGCACCGGTGCCGCCGGCGTGCTCGTCGGCTTCGGCGGAGGAGCGGCATCCACCACGCGTGCGACGCTCGGCATCCACGCGCCGATGGCCACCGCCGTCTCCGACGTCGCGGCCGCTCGCCGCGACTACCTCGACGAGTCCGGCGGACGCTACGTGCACGTGATCGCCGACGGAGGCGTCGGCACGTCCGGAGACATCGTCAAGGCGCTCGCCATGGGAGCGGATGCCGTGATGCTCGGCGTCGCCCTGGCTCGTGCCACCGACGCGCCCGGTCGCGGGTTCCACTGGGGCCCCGAAGCGGTGCACCCGAAGCTCCCGCGCGGACACCGCGTCGAGGTCGGCGGCATCGGCACGCTCGAGGAGATCCTCTACGGCCCCGCACCCGTCGCCGACGGCACCGCGAACCTCATCGGGGCTCTTCGCAAGTCCATGGCGACGACCGGCTACTCCGACCTCAAGGAATTCCAGCGGGTCGAGGTCGTGCTCGCCCCGTACGAGGCCTGAGGCCCCGCGCGTCACCGTGACAACTCCCGCACAGTTCCCGCCGACCCTCCGCGAGGTCATGCTCCGGGGACGGTGGATCGGGATGCTGCTGCTCTGCCTCGTCGTCGCCGGCGTGTTCGCGTGGCTCGGTCAGTGGCAGCTCGAGCGCGCGATCGAGACCGACCCGCCCCCGGCCGGCGCGACCGAGCTGGTTCGACCGCTCACCGACGTCGTCGAGCCGGGGGAGTACCTTCCCGAACCGCTCGTCGGACAGCAGGTCGAGACCTCCGGGACGTGGGTCGGCGGTGACTTCCTCGTCGTGTCGAGCCGCTTCAACGACGATGTCGAGGGGTACTGGGTCACCGGGCAGCTGCGCGTGGCGGATCGCACGTCGATCGCCGTCGCGATCGGATGGGCCCCCGACCGGGAGACGGCGGATGCTGCGGTCGCCGAGCTCGAGTCGGAAGCCGCAGACGCGGAGGCGGAGGTGACCGGGCGCGTCATCTCCGATGAGGGCCCCGCCGTGCCACCGCGTTCTGAGCCGGACCGGATCGATCGGATGTCGACGGCGGCGCTCCTGAGCCGTTGGCACGACACCGAGCAGCTCGATGTCTACCGTCCCTATCTCGCCGCGACCACCGCGTCCGCAGGACTCGTCGACATCTCGTCCCCGGCGCCGGAGGAGCAGTCCCCGGTCAACTGGCTGAACATCTTCTACGCCGTCGAGTGGGCGATCTTCGCAGGCTTCGCCTTCTATCTCTGGTACCGCCTGGCGAAAGATGCGTGGGAGCGCGAGGTCGAGGAGTTCGACGACGCGCGCGACGGATCCGCCTGATTTCACGCGCATCTGCGCGGGAGCGAGTGCGCACCTGCGCGCCGGAATATCGCGATAGGGACCTTCGTCGGGGGTCGCCGCGGCCATCCGGTGAGCGATCGGTGTCCAATCGGAAAACTCCATTGAGGATGTCGGAACCGCTTCGTATGCTCGCAACATGTGTGCGGGCTGGGAGACCCCGGTGCGCGCCGACAGTTCATGAGAGATGTCGCACGACCGACCGAGGAGACAGCACCGATGATGTCCGCTCCACGAGACGAGGGCCGCATGGCTCCCGTCGCGCACCGTAGAAGCAGGGGGCGCGTCGGCGCTCTCGCCGTGACCTGTGTGGCAGCGTTGGGCTTCGGCTCGCTGACCGCCGTGCCCGCGCTCGCCGATCCCGCCGGGACCGGGGTGGTGATCAACGAGGCGTACCTCTCCGGAGGCAGCGCAGGAGCCGCGTTCAAGAACAAGTTCGTCGAGCTGTACAACCCGACCGCCGCTCCGATCACCCTCGACGGCATGTCGCTGCAGTATCGCTCCGCGACGGGTACCGGCGCCTCGAACGGCGTGGCACCGCTCACCGGAACGATTCCGGCGGGCGGCTACTACCTGGTGCAGGGCAACAGCAACGGTGCGAACGGCGCGGAGCTGCCCTCGCCGGACGCGGTCAGCACCCTGACCCCCAGCGGAACCAACGGCACCCTCGCTCTCGTTCAGGGCACGGCCGCGGTCACGCTCACGCCTGGCTCTGTCGCGGGCGTCGAGGGCGTGGTCGATGTGCTCGGCTACGGCACCTCCAACACCTTCGAGACCGCCGCGGCGACGCCGCCGGCAGGCAACACCGACGTCAAGTCGTTGAACCGCACCGGCGGCGTCGACACCGACAACAACAGCGCGGACTTCACGCTGTCCGCGACGATCACCCCGCAGAGCACCGGCGGCACAGACCCCGACCCCGACCCCGATCCCGATCCCGATCCTGATCCCGATCCCGCGACGGCGACGATCGCCGAGGTGCAGGGCACCGCCGACGTCTCGCCGCTGAGCGGTCAGACCGTCACGGTCGAGGGCGTCGTCACCGCCGACTACCGCACCGGCGGCTACAAGGGCATCGTCATCCAGACGCAGGGCACGGGCGGCGCGACCGACGCGACGCCGGGCGCCTCCGATGGGATCTTCGTCTTCCTCAACGCGCTCGCGCCGACGCTCGCCATCGGCGACCTCGTCTCCGTGACGGGTTCGGTCAGCGAGTACTTCGGTCAGACGCAACTGAACCCCGCCGCCATCGCCGACGTCAAGGTGCTCACGCCCGGCGCCGGAGTCCCCGCGGTCACGCCGCTCCCCGACGCCGTGCGCGGTGCCGATCGCGAGCAGTACGAGAACATGTATGTGGCACCGGAGGGCACCTATCGCCTCGCCTCGAGCCACCAGCTCTTCAACTTCGGCACCCTCTGGCTCGACGCCGGCGCAGACCTCAGCGTCAAGAGCACCGAGACCACGCGTCCGGGTGAGGCCGCCACGGCCATCGCCGCCGCGAACCGCGCCAACCGCGTGCTGCTCGACGACGGCTGGTCCGTCCAGGTGACGAACAACGCCCACCCGGGCGCGCAGCCGTACTTCACGAAGGAGACGGTGGTCCGCAACGGCGACGTCGTCGACTTCAGCGACAACGGCTACGTCCTGCAGTGGGGCTTCGACGACTGGCGCCTTCAGCCGGTCGTCCCGATCGACGATGCCTCGCCCGCCGAGCTCAAGGTGGGCTTCGAGGCGACGAACCCGCGCACCGAGACGCCCCCCGAGGTCGGCGGCGACGTGCAGGTCGCGTCGTTCAACGTCTACAACTACTTCACGACCCTGAAGTCGGAGAACTCCGACGCGCGGGGTGCGGCGAACGCCGCACAGTTCGCGATCCAGAAGTCGAAGATCGTCGCGGCGATCAACGGACTGGATGCCGAGATCGTCGCGCTCATGGAGATCGAGAACTCGGTGAAGCTGGGGAAGCCGGTCGACTCGGCGCTCCAGGACCTGGTCGCAGGTCTCAACGCCGATGCCGGCAGCGAGGTGTGGGACTACGTCCCGACCCCTGACGCGCTGAACGCCGCAGCCACGACCGACTTCATCACGAACGCGATCATCTACAAGAAAGATGCCGTCGAGACCGTGGGCGACAGCGCGACCGTCACCGACGAGACCGTCTGGGGCAACGCGCGCGAGCCGATCGGTCAGGCGTTCGACATCGACGGCCGCGTCGTCTCCGTCGTCTCGAACCACTTCAAGTCGAAGTCGCCGCCCCAGGGAGCGGGTGCAGAACCGGCTGACGGTCAGGGCTTCTTCAACGCCGACCGTGTCGCGCAGGCGCAGTCGCTCCTGAACTTCACGACCGAGCTCGAAGAGGCCTCCGGCAGCAGCGACATGCTCCTCATCGGCGACTTCAACGCGTACAGCGAGGAAGACCCGATCGACGTGTTCACCTCGCAGGGGTGGAGCGACCTGGTGGCCGACAAGACTGACGGTCAGTACACGTACACGTTCGACGGCGAACTCGGCTCGCTCGATCACGTGATCGCCTCGCCGTCATTGACCTCGTCGATCACGGGTGCAGGGGTGTGGGGAATCAACTCCTCGGAGTGGAGCGACCGCGGCTACGCGTTCGGCGCCACCGAGGCGGGCACGCCGTACCGCTCCAGCGACCACGACCCGATCATCGTCGGCGTCTCCTCGGAGATCCCGCCGGTGAGCATCGACGTCGTCACGGTCAATGACTTCCACGGCCGGATCGAAGCAGACGGTGCGGCAGCAGGTGCCGCGGTCCTCGCCGGTGCCGTCAAGCAGTTCCGCGAGGAGAACCCGAACACGATCTTCGCCGGAGCCGGCGACCTGATCGGCGCATCGACGTTCACCTCGTTCATCAACGACGACAACCCGACGATCGACGCGCTCAACGCGGCCGGTCTCGATGTCAGTGCCGCGGGCAACCACGAGTTCGACCAGGGCTGGGAGGACTTGCGCGACCGCGTGCAGGAACGTGCGGACTGGGAGTACATCTCCTCGAACGTCTTCGTCACCGAGACGGGCGAGCCCGCGCTCGCACCGGCCTGGGTGAAGGAGCTCGACGGGGTGAAGGTCGGCTTCGTCGGCGCTGTCACGGAAGACCTCGACTCGCTCGTCTCGCCCGAGGGCATCGCCGATCTCGAAGTCCGCAGCATCGTCGATTCGGTGAACGCCGTGGCTGATGATCTGCGCGACGGCGACGCATCCAACGGCGAGGCGGATGTCGTCATCCTGCTCGTGCACGAGGGTGCCGAGAGTGTCGATGTCGGCGCCATCACCCCGGATTCACCTCTGGGCGAGGTCGTCTACGGTGTCGACGACGATGTGAACGCGATCGTGTCGGCGCACACGCACCTCGCGTACAACCACGTCATCGACGGCCGCCCGGTCGTCTCGGCTGGTCAGTACGGCGAGAACCTGGGTCTGATGAACATCCAGGTCGATCCGAAGACCAAGGACCTGATCTCGATCACCAACGAGATCAAGCCCCTCACCGCCGCGGGCGTGGCGCTGTACCCGGCCGTCCCCGAGGTGGCTGACATCGTCGCCAAGGCGAAGGCCGAGGCTGACGTGCTGGGCGCGATCAAGGTCGGAGACATCACCGCCGACTTCAACCGGGCGCGGCAGGCCAACGGCTCGGAGAACCGCGGTGGAGAGTCCACGATCGGCAACTTCGTGGCCGACGTGCAGAAGTGGTCGACAGGTGCCGACGTGGCGCTGATGAACCCCGGCGGACTGCGTGCCAACCTCACGTACGCCTCCTCCGGAGCATCCGATCCTGCCGGCAACGTCACGTACCGGGAGGCCGCGACGGTCCAGCCGTTCGCGAACACGCTGGTGACGCTGACGCTCTCGGGCGCACAGCTGAAGAGCGTGCTCGAGGAGCAGTGGCAGCCCGCGGGCTCGGCACGGCCGTTCTTGAAGCTCGGCGTCTCGGAGGGACTCGTCTACACGTACGACCCCACCGCGGCGCAGGGCTCCCGGATCACCTCGATCACGCTCGATGGCACGCCGATCGATCCGAACGGCAGCTACACGGTAGCGGCCAACTCGTTCCTCGCCGGGGGCGGCGACAACTTCGCCACCTTCAAGGAGGGTGCGGACAAGCGCGACACGGGCAAGATCGACCTGCAGTCCATGGTCGACTGGTTCGACGCGAACAAGACCGCGAGCCCCGACTACGCGCAGCGCGCTGTCGGTGTCGCGGTCAGCCCGGCGGATGCCGACGGCTACAGCGCCGGCGACCAGGTGACCGTGTCGCTGTCCTCGCTGGCGTTCAGCGCCGGCGAGCCGGCTCCGGGTGAGGTGACGCTCTCACTGGGCGACACGCAGCTCGCGGCCGGGGCGATCGACCCGACCGTCGTCGACACGACCGACGAGGTCGGACGCGCGAGCCTCACGTTCACGGTGCCGTCGGGCGTCTTCGGCGAGCAGCAGCTCACCGCCGCCGTCGCCGCCACGGGGACGACCGTGCAGGTGCCGTTCACGATCGCCGGCGAAGAGGAGTTCGCGGGAACGATCGACCTGGGCTCCTCCAAGGTGACGGCGGGCAAGAAGCTCACCATCACCGGCGAGGGCTACCAGCCCGGCGAGACCGTCACGGTCGAGCTGCGACCCAAGAAGGGCCAGCCCGTCGAGGTGGGCACCGTACAGGTCGCAGACGACGGCAGCTTCAACGCCTCGGTCACCGTGCCCAAGAAGACGCAGCCGGGCAAGTACACGGTCGCGGTGTCGCAGGCTGATGGTGACGAGGCGACCGCCACGGTCACCGTCAACCGGGCTGGCGGCATCGGAGGCGCGATCGGGGACATCCTCGATTGGCTCTGGGACCTGCTCAACGGGTGGTGGTGATCCGGCAGGCAGCATGACATGACGCAGGCCGTCGGGGGAGACCCCGGCGGCCTTCGTCATGCCCGGGCGGCTTCGCGCTCCCCAACTTCTGCGGTCGATTCCAACTTCTGCGGCCACGGAGGCGCGCACAGGCCGCAGAACTTCGGATCGGCCGCAGAAGTTGATGGTGGAGGCCGGCCGCGACCGCAGAGTGTGGCGGCGGGAGGGAACTGAGCCCGCGCGAGGTGTCAGGGAGTGAGCACCTGCACGTCGGCCTGCGCGAGGGCGGCGGCGATGTGCGGCGGCGGGGGAGCATCCGTGATCAGGTAGTCCGCGCGGTCGAGCAGTGCGATCTGCGCGAAGAAGCGCCGGCCGATCTTGGTCGAGTCGGCGAGGATCGCGGTGCGCTCGGCGCGCTGGATCATCTCGGACATCATCGCCGCGTCGCCCAGGTTCGAGGTGGAGTAGCCGGACTCGTCGATCGCTCCGACGGCGATGAGGGCGAGATCGCAGCGGATGTCGACCTCCGGACCGCCCGGCGTCATCGTGAAGGTCACCGGACCCGTCGTCGCCTGCGTGATCGATCGCACCGCCCCGCCGAAGACATAGAGGTCGCGGAACACCGACGGTGCGAGCTCTCCGGGGATCCGGAGGTTGTTCGTGGCGATGGTGAGATCGCGGTGGTTCCGCAGAGCGCGTGCGACGGCGAGGGTCGTCGTTCCGGCGTTCAGCATGATGACGGAGCCGTCTTCGACGAGGCCGGCCGCGACGCGCGCGATCCGCTCTTTCTCCTCGGTCTGCACGCGCATGCGCACGTCGAGTTCCCGGTCCTTGAGAGGTCCGCTCGCCGAGCTGACCGCACCGCCGTGCGTGCGCACGAGCACGCCCTCGCGGTCGAGCTGATCGAGGTCGCGGCGAATCGTGTCGATCGAGACGCCGAAGTGCTCGGCGAGGTCGCCGACCGTCACCTGCCCGGTCTGCTCGACGTAGCTGGCGAGGTCGGCTTTCCTCCCCGCGGGGAGGCGGCGTCGCGCCGTTCCGGAAGCATCCATGCCCTCATATCTAGCACATTCGATGCATGAACGCCGCATATTCCCGCATAAAACGGCATGTCGCGGATGACGTCCTCGGCATTGCCAAAGCCGTGGATGCCGCGTCATCTGCCGTGGTCGCGGCGGAACTACCCCTTGACGAACTCGCAGATGTCGGCATAACATGGCTTAAAACCGCATGAAGAAGCATTGAAGCGCGTCATGCGGCACGATCTCGAAGAGGAGAAGTGATGAGCACAGTGGGACGAGGGCGCAGACGAACCCGAAACATCGTCGGCGCCGCGACCGCAACGGTTGCCCTTCTGGCCGCAGCGGGTTGCGCGCCCAGCACGACGGGAGACGGCGGCGGTGACGGCGGAGACGTCACGATCGAGTTCGCCCAGTGGTGGGAGCCGGAGCTGCCTGACGGCGAGTTCCGCGCACTCATCGACAAGTTCGAAGAGGCCAACCCCGAGATCACGGTCAAGCTGGTGAGCGGACCTTACGCCTCGACCAAAGAGCAGCTCTTCGCCGGCGCGGCATCCGGCACCATGCCTGACGTCGTCGGTCTCGACGGTGCGTGGGTCAACGACTTCGCCTCGCAGGGCGTCATCGCAGACCTCACCGCCCTGATGGAGGAGAACGACTACGACGACAGCCAGCTCGCCACCCAGATCCAGGTCGACGACAGCACCTACATGATCCCGGTGGTGAACTTCGTCTACCCGATGTTCACGAACGACGATCTGCTGGCCCAGGCCGGCGTCGATGCACCTCCGACCACGCGCACCGAATTCGCGGATGCCGCCGCCAAGGTCTCCGCCCTCGGCGGAGACGTCTCCGGCTGGGTCCTCCCGCTGTCGCTCGAAGCCCCCAACGGCGTCCAGAACGACGTCATGTCGTGGGTCTGGGCATCCGGCGGATCGATGCTGAAGGACGGGCAGCCCGACCTGACGAACGACGACGTCACCTCGGCGGTCGAGTACATCGGCGGCCTCTGGGACGACGGGGTCATCGCGTCAGGTTCCTTCACCATGAAGGAGCAGGACAAGGTCGAGGAGTTCACCAACGGCCGCGCCGGAATGATGATCGACTCGCTCGCGCACATCAACCTGATCCGTGAGACGAACCCCGACCTGAAGTTCTCGATCTCTGCGCTCCCTGCAGAAGACGGGTACGACGGCGAACGAGGCATCCCCTACGCCTCGTGGGGCATCGGCGTCGCCGAGAACTCCGAGCACAAGGATGCCGCCTTCAAGCTGGTGTCGTTCCTGATGAGCGAGGAGACCAACTCCGAGCTCTCGACCATGGCCAACGCGTTCCCGGGCAACTCGGAATCCGTCCCCGGCTTCGTCGAGGACGACGAGCTCTTCAAGAAGGCGTTCGAGATCTACCAGGCGGGCTACCCGGCGAACGAGTTCACCGGGCTTCCCGTGGCTGAAGAACTCATGCGTCAGCTCGGCGAGCAGCTCCAGTCCGCGTTCGACGGACAGCAGTCGATCGACGACGCGTTGAAGAAGGCGCAGGAGGAGTGGGCAGGAGAGTTCTGATCCTCCACCTCCCCTCATGAACGGGGTGGCGCCAGGCTGAAAATTAGGTTGGGGCACCCCCCCAACCACCAGCACCGCGT
>JAESFY010000154.1_pt1 | contig 29430 bp, 29 predicted proteins | sample 9266201 | NCBI WGS metagenome assembly JAESFY01 (sample SAMN14515071, study PRJNA621656) | algae metagenome | isolation source: Nodosilinea sp. WJT8-NPBG4 and co-occurring heterotrophs from soil, lower... | place: USA: Pinto Basin, Colorado Desert, California | collected 2006-05-27 | reverse complement strand
TGGAGATCGCCGCGGGGATCGTCGGCGACGAGGGCACAGTTCTGCTGGCTCCTGCGGCGGCATCCTTCGACCAGTTCTCCAGCTACGCGGATCGCGGCCACCGCTTCGCCGAGGCGGTGCGGGACTGGATCGACCGGGGGAGCGCCGATGACGCAGGTAGCCCGCCCTCCGCGGTCTGAGTCCGGCGGACTCGCAGCCAGGGTCTCGCTCGGGCGCCGGTTCACGCCGGTGTCCACCGAGTTCCTGCTCATCGCCTCCACGGCTCTGCTGCTGACGCTCTTCGGCCTGGTGATGGTGCTGTCCGCGACCAGTGCGACGGCTGTCGCCGACGGCGCGAGTCCGATGGACGGCGTGCTCCGCCAGGGCGTGTTCGCCCTGCTCGGCATCCCACTGATGTTCCTCATCAGCCGGCTGCCGATCGCGTTCCTCAAGAAGATGGCGTGGCCGGCGCTGTTCGGGGCCGTTGCGCTCCAGATGCTCGTGTTCACCCCACTCGGCATCGCCGACGGCGGAAACCGCAACTGGATCAAGATCGCCGGCTTCACACTCCAGCCGTCCGAATTCCTCAAGCTCGCCCTCGCGCTGTGGATTGCGGCCGTGCTGCTGCGCAAGCGCACCATGCTCGGCACCTGGCATCACGTCTTCATCCCGGTCATCCCGGTCGGCGCGCTCGCGATCGGTACCGTGCTGGCGGGCAAGGACCTCGGCACGGCGATGGTGTTGGTGCTCATCCTGCTCGGCTGCCTGTTCTTCTCCGGGGTGAAGCTGCGACTGTTCATCATCCCGGTCATCCTCGGCATCGTCGCCGTGCTGTGGTACGCGCTCTCCAGCCCGGACCGGATGCGACGCATCACCGCGACGTGCGACGACATGTCGCTCTACTACTCCGACTGCTACCAGTCGATCCACGGGATCTGGGGCATGGCCTCCGGAGGCGTGTTCGGGCTGGGCCTCGGCAACTCGCAGGAGAAATACGGGTGGCTCCCTGCCGCCGGCAACGACTTCATCTTCGCGATCGTGGGTGAGGAACTGGGTCTGATCGGATGCATCGTGGTCCTGGCCCTTTTCACCTTCTTCACGGTCGGGGCGTTCCACATCATCCGGAAGACGCCCGACCCGTTCATCCGCGTCGCGGCCGGCGGCATCACGGTGTGGATCGTCGGTCAGGCGGTCCTGAACGTCGGCGTCGTCATCGGCGTCTTCCCCGTGATGGGAGTGCCCCTCCCGTTCATGTCGCAGGGCGGCACCGCCCTGCTCGCGGTCCTGATCGCCTGCGGTGTGCTGCTCGCGTTCGCGCGTACCCTCCCCGCTGAGGAGAAGGCTCCAGCCGCAGCGGGTAGGGTCTCCAGGTGACTTCGTACCTCCTCGCCGGCGGCGGCACCGCCGGCCATGTGAACCCCCTGCTCGCTGTCGCCGACGCGCTGCGCGAGCGCGACGCCGCAGCATCCGTCCTCGTGCTCGGAACCGCGGAAGGGCTGGAGTCCCGGCTCGTGCCGGAGCGCGGATACGAGCTTCTCGTGGTCGACAAGGTGCCCTTCCCGCGGCGGCCGAACCGCCAGGCGGTCGCTTTCCCCTCACGCTTCCGCCGCGCCATCGCGCAGGTGCGGGCGCACATCCGCCGACACGGTGTGGACGTCGTCGTCGGGTTCGGCGGGTACGCCTCCGCTCCCGCGTATGTCGCCGCGCGTCGCGAGCGCGTGCCGTTCGTCGTCCATGAGGCCAACGCCAAGCCGGGGCTCGCGAATGTGCTGGGCGCGCGCAGCGCCGCCGGTGTCGGGGTGGCGTTCGCCGGTACGCCGCTCCGCGGCAGCGAGGTCGTCGGGATGCCGCTGCGGCGTGAGGTTATCGCCCTCGACCGGGCGGCGACCCGCGACGAGGCGGCGGCGCACTTCGGCTTGGACGCTGAGCGTCCCGTCCTCCTCGTCTTCGGCGGATCACTCGGCGCCCAGCGACTCAACGAGGCGATGGCCGACTCCTGGGCCGACATCCTCGCCGCGGACTGGCAGCTGCTGCACGTGACCGGCGAGCGCAGCGACATGGTCGATCCCGAGGTGCCGGGCTACGCGATGCGGCGCTACGTCGACCGGATGGATCTCGCCTTCGCCCTCGCGGATCTGATCGTCTCACGCTCCGGCTCGGCGACGGTGAGCGAAGTCAGTGCCCTCGGCATCCCGGCGCTGTACGTGCCGTACTCGGTGGGTAACGGCGAGCAGCGGCTCAACGCGGCATCCGCCGTGGCCGCCGCCGCGGCGCAGCTGCTCGATGACGCGACCTTCGACGGCAACGCTGTACGGCGCCTCGTCCTGCCCCTGCTCGGCGACCGCGAGCGCATCGCGCGGATGGCCGCCGCCGCGCAGAAGGTCGGCACCCGCACCGGCACCGAGAACGTGATCGCCCTGATCGACCGCGCTCTCGGCGCCGCCTGAGCGGTCGAGACGCCCGAGCAAAAGTAGACTGAGACCGAAATGATCAGACCCGACCTCTCCCTCCCGATCCCCGAGACGATCACCTCCGCGCACTTCATCGGCATCGGTGGTTCCGGCATGAGCGGCCTCGCGAGGATGTTCCTCGACGCCGGCATCCGCGTCTCCGGCACCGACCGCGCCGACAGCGACAACCTGCGCGCTCTCGCCGCTGCCGGGGCGACCGTCCACGTCGGCCACGATGCGTCGTACCTCGGCGATGCCGACACCGTCGTGCACACCGGCGCGATCTGGCCCGAGAACCCGGAGTTCGTGACGGCGAAGGAGCGCGGGCTGCACGTCATCCACCGCTCGCAGGCGCTGCACTGGCTGATCGGGTCGCGCCGGCTCGTGTCGGTGGCCGGTGCCCACGGCAAGACGACGTCCACGGGCATGATCGTCACCGCTCTTCGCGAACTGGGCGCCGACCCGCACTTCGTCAACGGCGGTGTCATCGAGCAGCTGGGTACGTCGAGCGCGACCGGCACGGGCGACCTGTTCGTGATCGAGGCCGACGAATCCGACGGCACCTTCCTGCTCTACGACACCGCGGTCGCGCTGATCACCAACGTCGATCCCGACCACCTGGACCACTACGGCTCGGATGAGGCGTTCCACGACGCGTTCGTGCGATTCGCGGATGCCGCCTCCGAGGCGGTCGTGATCTCGAGCGACGACCCCGGAGCTCTGCGTGTCAGCGCGGGTCTCTCTCACGACAACGTCATCACGTTCGGTCAGGCCGAGAATGCTGATCTCCGGGTCACCGACATCGTGGCCGCCGGTCCCGTCGCCGCAACGTTGAGCCACGACGGCGAGAGCGTGCGCATGCAGCTCGCGGTCCCCGGCGTGCACAACGCGATCAACGCGGCCGGCGCTGTCGCCGTGCTGCGTGCGCTCGGGCGCCCGCTCGCAGACGCGGTGCATGCCGTCGAGGGGTTCGCCGGCACCGTCCGCCGGCTCGAGCAGCACGGTGTCGCACGCGGCGTCACGGTGTACGACGACTACTCTCATCACCCGACCGAGGTCCGTGCCGCTCTCGAGGCCATGCGCAGCATCGCCGGATCGGGTCGGATCATCGCGATCCAGCAGCCGCACACGTACTCCCGCACGCAGCACATGTACCAGGAATTCGCCGATGTGCTCGAGGAGTTCGCGGATCACACCGTGATGCTCGACGTCTACGGAGCCCGTGAGGACCCGGTGCCCGGAGTCACGGGAGAACTGGTCAGCGATGCGTTCCGCGACCAGGACCACGTGCACTACGTGGCCGACTGGCAGCAGGCGGCCGACTACACCGCGACTGTCGCGCAGGAGGGTGACTTCGTCGTCACCCTCGGGTGCGGCAACGTCTATCAGATCATCCCCCAGGTGCTGGAGTCGCTCCGCCGGACCGACGAGGCGTAGCCGTGCGCCGTCCCGCACCTCTTCCGACCGCCCCAGAGGGCAAGGGGCTGAAGGATGCCGCGCCGGGACGAACGACCCGCGCTCGGCGCGGAGCGCGAGCGGATGCGGATCCCGTGGCGATCACGGGAGCAGGTGCCGACGCCGCGTCGGTGTCGGAGCCGGCTGAGGAAGACGCTGTACGGCCGACCTCGACGCGCGACGTGTGGCGAGCCGCACGCGCCCGGCGCAAGGCGCTGCGCGCTGAGATCCGCAGGTTCACCCAGCGCTCCCGGCGGCGGAGGATCGTGTGGCTCAGCAGCATCGGCGCCGTCATCCTCCTGATCGGAGGAAGTGTGGCGGCGGCGTACAGCCCGCTCTTCGCCGTCGAGAAGATCACGGTCGCCGGAGCGACGACGCTGGATGCCGTGGCCATCGAAGCCGCCCTCGCGGACCAGCTCGGCACGCCGCTGGCGCTGGTGGACACGAGTGAGGTGAAAGCCGCACTGCTCGCCTTCCCGCTCATCGAGACCTACGCTCTCGAGGCCCGGCCGCCGCACGATCTGACGGTGCGCATCGTCGAGCGCACGCCCGTCGGCGTCATCCGCTCGGATGCCGGGTACACGCTGGTGGATGCCGCCGGCGTCGCACTCGCGACGACCTCGGACCAGCCGGACGGGCAGCCGCTGCTCGACATCGAGGGCGGTGTGGACTCGACGGCGTTCGAAAGCGCCGGCCTCGTGGTTCGAGCGCTCCCCGCCGACGTCCGCGCCGCACTCACCGGCGTCAGCGCCACGACCGCGGATGACGTGACGCTCACTCTCAGCACGGGGCTGACCGTGGTGTGGGGGAGCGCCGAGGAGTCCGGGCTGAAGGCGTTCGCGTTGTCCAAAGCGATGGGCGTGAACCCCGGAGCGACGTCGATCGACGTCACTTCGCCTGAAGTCGCCGTCATCGGCTGACGGCTTTCGGCAGGAATGGTGCGACACGCCCGTGTCGCTGCGCCCGCGCGGGCATGCGGCGCATACCTTCGATCTCAGGGAACGCAATACCGGGAAATACTTTACACCTCTAGTTGAGGTTTAAGGTTCACCCCACACTTTCTCGACCACGAACGCAAGGCTCGACTAATCGGAGGCCGGCCATGAGCCAGAACCAGAACTACCTCGCCGTGATCAAGGTCGTCGGCGTCGGCGGTGGCGGCGTCAACGCCGTCAACCGCATGATCGATCTCGGCCTCCGCGGAGTCGAGTTCATCGCGGTGAACACCGACGCGCAGGCGCTGCTGATGAGTGATGCCGACGTGAAGCTCGACGTCGGGCGCGAACTGACCCGCGGCCTCGGCGCCGGTGCCGATCCCGAGGTGGGTCGCCGCGCGGCAGAGGACCACGCCGAGGAGATCGAGCAGGCGCTGACCGGAGCCGACATGGTCTTCGTGACCGCCGGCGAGGGCGGCGGCACCGGAACCGGTGGCGCTCCCGTGGTCGCGCGCATCGCGAAGTCGATCGGTGCCCTCACGATCGGTGTCGTCACCAAGCCGTTCTCCTTCGAAGGCCGTCGCCGCCAGAGCCAGGCCGAGGCCGGCGTCGCGAAGCTCAAGGAAGAGGTCGACACCCTCATCGTGGTGCCGAACGACCGCCTCCTGGAGATCAGCGACCGCGGCATCTCGATGATCGAGGCGTTCGCGACCGCCGACCAGGTTCTCCTCGCCGGTGTGCAGGGCATCACCGACCTGATCACGACCCCCGGTCTGATCAACCTCGACTTCGCCGACGTCAAGTCGGTCATGCAGGGTGCGGGTTCCGCGCTCATGGGCATCGGCTCCGCTCGCGGAGCCGACCGTGCGATCAAGGCCGCCGAGCTGGCGGTCGAGTCGCCACTGCTCGAGGCGAGCATCGAAGGCGCGCACGGTGTGCTCCTCTCGATCCAGGGTGGGTCCAACCTCGGCATCTTCGAGATCCACGACGCTGCCGACCTCGTCAAGGAAGCCGCGCATCCCGAGGCGAACATCATCTTCGGTACGGTGATCGACGACACGCTCGGCGACGAGGTGCGGGTGACCGTCATCGCGGCCGGGTTCGACGGCGGTGAGCCGTCGCTGCGGCTCGACCCGATGGTCGTGCAGCGTCCGGCGACCACGACGCTGCCCGAGGTCGCTCTCACGGAAACCGCTGAGGCACCGAAGAGCGAGAGCCCTGCCCCCGCACCCGTGCAGCAGCGCGTGCCGGCGACCAGCATCGAGCCGGCGTTCGCGGATGATGACATCGACATCCCCGAATTCCTGAAGTGACGCAGGGATCGGTCGAGGCTCAGGAGCAGTCCGACCTGGCCGCGCGGCTGTCGGTGATCGATGAACGCATCGCCGACGCCGCGCGTCAGGCGGGCCGTGATCCGGCGGAGTTGACGCGGATCGTCGTCACGAAGTTCCACCCGGCCACCCTCGTCCGGCAGCTGCACGACCTCGGCGTGCGCGAGGTGGGGGAGAACCGACAGCAGGAGCTCTCGGCCAAAGAGGCCGAGCTCACCGCGCTGGACGTCCGCTGGCACTTCATCGGCCAGGGGCAGACGAACAAGGCCGCCGCGATCCGGCGGAGCGCCGACGTCGTCCACTCGGTCGACCGCGGTCGGTTCGCCGACGCCCTGCACCGTGCTGCTGAGGGCGACGATGTGCTCGACGTGCTCGTGCAGGTCAACCTCACCGACGACGCGGGGCGGGGAGGCGTGGCGCCGGCCGAGACTCGCGCCCTCGCCGAGCACATCCTCACCCTGCCGTCCCTGCGGCTGCGCGGTGTGATGGCCGTCGCACCCCTCGACGAGGAACCTGCGTCCGCGTTCGCGCGTCTGCGCGGCATCGCTGACGAGCTCCGCGCGGTCGACCCTTCGGCCACCTGGATCTCCTCGGGTATGACCGGCGACTTCGTCGAAGCGATCGCCGCAGGCGCGACACACCTGCGGATCGGCTCCGCAATCACCGGACCCCGACCCGAGCGGGGTTAACCTGTGAAAAGACCACCCCAAACGTTCGAACCGGAGGACACGATGGGTAACCCGCTGAAGAAGACCATGGTGTATCTCGGCCTCGCCGACGAGGAAGAGGTCTATGAGGAGGAGACGCAGGCCCCGGCCCGCGCCCACCGCGACCGCGATCGTGACCGCGAGGAGCCGGCCCCGGCTCCTGTCACGCCGTTGCGACGCCCCGTCGCTATTCGCCAGCCGGCCGCCGGCGCGGTGAACGAGATCCTCACGGTGCACCCGAAGCAGTACCGCGACGCTCAGCTGATCGCGGAGAGCTTCCGCGAAGGCGTCCCGGTGATCATCAACCTCTCCCAGATGAGCGACGCGGATGCGCGTCGTCTGATCGATTTCGCCAGCGGCCTCTCGCTCGGCCTCTACGGACGCATCGAGCGCGTGACGTCGAAGGTGTTCCTGCTGTCGCCGGAGAACATCGCGGTGTCCGGGCACGGAGGAATCGCGCACGCAGACGCCGAGTCTGCGGGCTTCGACCAGTCGTAGCCCGTGGAGCTGGTCTCCGTCGTCGCCAGGATCGTCCATCTGGCGCTGCTGCTCTACATCTTCGTGCTCTTCGCGCGGCTGATCCTCGACTACATCCCCATGTTCAACCGGGAATGGCGTCCGAAGGGGTTCGGACTCGTCGTGGCTGAGGCGGCCTACACCGTCACCGATCCGCCGATCCGGTTCTTCCGGCGGATCATCCCGCCGCTGCGGATCGGGACATTGTCGCTGGACTTCGGGTTCGCCCTCACGATGCTCATCGTGCTCGTCCTGATGAACATCGTCGGGCTCTTCATCTGACCGCGACTTCTCGCGCGGGGGTGTCGCGACATCGCGACGCAAACGCGCGGGGACTATGCTGGCACGGAGGTGCGCGCCCCGGGTTCGCGCCACATCACGACCATGCCATCATCGAAACTGGCAACCGAACTCATCGAAAGAGGAGCCATCATGGCACTTACCCCGGATGACGTCGTCACCAAGCAGTTCCAGCACGTCCGCTTCAAGGACGGCTTCGACCCTGACGAGGTGGACGACTTCCTCGACGAGATCGTCATCGAGTGGCGCAAGGCCCTCGAGGAGAACGTCGAGCTGAAGGCCAAGTTGGCCGCCTACGAGTCCGGCGCAGCCCCTGAGGCCGCCGAGACCGCCGCTGCAGCCCCTGCGGCCCCTGTCGTCACCGAGGCGCCCGCGGCGCCCGTCACCGAGGTTCCTGCGGAGTCCACTCCGTCCGGATCCGCCACGGCGACCGCCGGCATCATCGAGCTCGCACAGCGTCTGCACGACGAGCACGTCGCCGAGGGTGAGGCGAAGCGCAACCAGCTGATCGCCGACGCCGAGAACGAGGTCAACCGCATCCGCACCGAGGCCGAGGCCAAGCAGCGCGAAGAGGCGGCGCGCCTGGAGCGCGAGCGCAACACGCTCGAGGCCCGGATCACCGAGCTCCGCAACTTCGAGCGCGACTACCGCTCGCAGCTGCGCGGCTACATCGAGGGTCAGCTCCGCGACCTCGACGAGAAGTCGGCTTCCACGGACTCCACCCCGGTCTCCGCGATCGGTCTGTAAGGCGCCCTCTTGTCAGGACGCCGTCCCCTTCGTCGGTCGGCGGCCGGTGCGATCGTTGCGATTCTCGCAGCGGCCGTGCTGGCCGCCGATCAGTTTGTGAAGCACCTCACCGTCGAGAACCTGCCTCTTCACGAGGTGGTTCCCGTGCTGGGTGAATTCCTTCAGCTGTACTTCATCCGCAACTCCGGAGCGGCGTTCTCGCTCGGCAGCGGAGTCACATGGATCTTCACCATCGCTCTGAGTGTCGTCGCCGTCATCATCATCTGGAAGGCGTTCAACCTCCGCTCGCGGTGGTGGGCCGTGATTCTCGGTGTGCTGCTCGGCGGCGTTCTCGGCAACCTGACAGATCGTCTCTTCCGCGAGCCGGGCTTCGGCAACGGACACGTGGTCGACATGATCTCGATGCCCTGGATGATGCCCGCGATCTTCAACGTCGCAGACATCTTCATCGTGACGGGAATGATCTCCGTGGCGTTGCTGGTCGTGCTCGGGCTCCGCTTCGACGGCACGCGCGAACGGGATCACCAGCATGCCGTCGTCGAGACGGATGAGGATGCCGAAGCGGTCGCGGTCGCCGCGGAGCGATCGGAGCGCAACGCGGTGTCGGCGGATGCCGCAGAGAGCAGCACCGGCCCGGCGCCGACCGACGAGACGCCGTCTTCCTCGGACGGTCGCTGACCGTGGAATCGCGCTCCCTTCCCGTCCCGGACGGCATGGACGGCGAGCGCGTCGACGCCGCACTCGCGCGGATGCTGGGCTTCTCCCGAACCTTCGCGGCCGACGTGGCGTCGGCTGGAGGGGTGCAACTCGACGGCGTCGTCCTCGGTAAGTCCGACCGCCTGCGCGGCGGTGCTTGGCTCGAGGTCGAATGGCAGCCGAAGGAGCCGCCGCGGATCGTTCCCATCGCCGTGCCGGAACTCGGGATCGTGTACGACGATGACGACATCGTCGTGGTCGACAAGCCCTCCGGCGTCGCCGCGCATCCGTCCATCGGCTGGGAAGGACCGACGGTCATCGGCGCTCTCGCCGCCGCCGGGTTCCGCGTCTCCACGAGCGGTGCTGCTGAGCGGCAGGGTGTCGTGCACCGTCTCGACGTCGGGACGAGCGGGCTCATGGTCGTCGCCAAGACCGAGGCCGCGTACACGGCGCTCAAGCACGCGTTCAAGGAGCGCACGGTCGAGAAGATCTATCACGCGGTCGTGCAGGGACACCCCGATCCGCTCGCGGGTACGATCGAAGCCCCGATCGGACGGCACCCGAACCACTCCTGGAAGTTCGCGGTCGTGCCCGACGGCAAGCCCTCCGTGACGCACTACGAGACGCTCGAGGCTTTCCCCGGCGCATCCTTGCTGGAGATCCACCTCGAGACGGGCCGAACGCATCAGATCCGCGTGCACATGGCTGCGCACCGGCATCCGTGTGTCGGCGACCCGCTGTACGGCGCCGACCCCACGCTGTCCGCACGGCTCGGTCTGACCCGCCAGTGGCTGCACGCGCACAAGCTTGCGTTCTCGCACCCCGCGACGGGGGAGTGGGTGCAGTTCGAGTCGCCGTACCCGGCGGACTTCCAGCACGCACTCGCCGTGCTGCGCGGCGAATAGGCCGCGCTGGCTTGGGTCGCTGAGCCTGTCGAAGCACGCGATGTCGTCGGTGTGGGACACACTGAGCGCATGAGCATCGAGGTGCGGCCGGCGACCGAGTTCGACGACGTGGCGACGCTGGTCGGTCCGAAGAAGCCGACGTCGAACGTCTGCTTCTGCCTGAGCTATCGGATCGGCAACAAGGAGAACGTCGCCTTGAAGGGCGCGGCGCGGGCAGATCGGGTGCGCGATCTCTGTCACCAGGACCCCCCGCCGGGCGTCATCGCGTACCTCGACGACGAGCCGGTGGGCTGGGCGGCTCTGCATCCGCGCAGAGACACCAGTTTCGCGAGGAATCGGCTGATCCCGCACGTCGACGATCTCGATGTCTGGTCGCTGTGGTGCTTCCGTGTCCGCCCGGGGCACCGGAAGCAAGGCATCTCGCACGCGCTGATCGAGGGCGCGGTGGCCTACGCGAAGGAGCGCGGTGCTCCCGCGATCGAGGGGTACCCTGTCGACAATGCGGGCGAGAAGGTGAATCTCACGATGGCGTACGTGGGCACCCGGCACCTTTTCGAGGATGCCGGCTTCACGAAGGCGGCAGACACAGGATCCGTGCTCGACGGGTTCCCGAGGGTGCTCATGCGCCTCGATCTGACGAGGGCGCGGAAGTCGCCGAAGAAATCGTGAACCGTTCACCCCGGATGCGCCAATACCCAGTGTGAGCACGGACAGCGAGATCATTCAGCGGTCGCTCGATGAACCCGGGGCCTTCTCCGAGATCTTCGAGCGTCACGTTCGTCCCGTCGGGGGGTACATCCGTCGCCGGATAGGAGCGGACGCGGTCGACGACGTCCTCAGCGAGACGTTTCTCGTCGCCTTCCGGCGCAGGGCGTCATACGACGGGCGCGTCGAGTCTGCGCGCCCGTGGCTTCTCGGCATCGCGACGCGGGTGGTGAAGAACCACCGCGCTGCGGAGGCGCGGCAGTGGCGGGCGTTCGCGGCTTCCTCGACGGCTGATGAGGTGCCGAAGGAACTTCCCCACGCCGCATCCGACTCCCGGCTCGACGCCGACGCCGCGCTGCGCGCTCTTGCGCCTCGCATCGCCGCTCTGGCAGCGCGGGACAGAGACACGCTGCTTCTCCATGCGTGGGGCGATCTGACCTACGAGCAGATCGCGGATGCTCTGGGTGTCCCGGTCGGGACTGTGAGATCGCGCCTGAACAGAGTTCGACGAAAGCTCGCGCCTCCTGGGTCGCACGGTGCGATCCGACTGACCTGGATGACGACGAAGGAGGAGAGCGATGCCGCTTATGGAACGAGTTCGTGAGATCGGGGCCGATCAGGCACAGATCTCCGAGGAGAACGTGCGCCTCGCCCGTCATGCTCTGGTGCGGGAGACCGTTCGGAGCGTTCGACCGGCTGCTGAGCACGGGCCGCGCCGTCGCGTGTGGACCCGGCTCGGACTCGGGGGACTCGTCACCGGTAGTGCGGTAGCGGTCATCGTCGCCGGATCCGTGCTCGCGCCCGTAGGTTCGCCGACCGCGTCGGCTGCGGACGTGCTCAACGCGGCGGCGGAAGCGACCCTCACCGCGACGGTTCTCGCGCCGGCGCCGGGGCAATACATCCGCATCCAGGAGGTGTCGACGCAGAAGTTGGGCTGGAGAGCCGACACGAGCAGCCCTGACGGGGGTTATTGGGACAGCAATGACTCGGCTACCACGGCCCTCGTGCGACAGTCGAGGTCCCTGTATGTGCCGGCGAATCGCTCCGACGACTGGATCGAGGACTACGGGGAGTCGACGGAGCTGCTGGAGATCGCCGGTCCCGAAGCGATCCAGGCGGAGGCGGGCCTGTCGCAGTTGGAGTTCAACGTCAGAGTCGAGGTCTACCCTGCCGGCTTCTACGATGTCTCAGGTGTCCAAGCGGAAGGCGTCGATCCCGAGGACGTCAAGCGGTTCGCGCGCAACGGCCTGTCCTGCTACTACGACGAGATGCCGCGCGACCCGCGAGAGCTCGTGAAATGGCTTGACGAATCCTCCTACGAGTACCTCTCCGCATGCGCCCCGCCGCGGCTCAGCGAGCCCATCGACTTCAACCTCGCCCCTGCCGACCTGCGCGCGACCATGTTCCAGGCCCTCGCCCTCGTTGACGGCGCGCGTGTGGAACGAGTCGAGGGAGACATCACGACCATCGCCTTCCCCGAGGGCGGCGAGAGCGACTGGATGGAGACTGTCGATGTCGACACGAGGCAAGGTCTTGTCGTCGGTCGCGGCAACCTCGACGATGACCGCTGGTCCAGTCGGATCCATGTGACGATCATCGATGGGATCCCGGAATCGGTGCCGGTTCCCTGACTGCCGCATCCGCCGCCCGGTGTCCCCGGTCGAAAGTAGACTCGAACCCATGGCATCCGACTCCTTCGCCCACCTCCACGTGCACAGCGAATACTCGATGCTCGATGGTGCGGCGAAGATCGCGGCGATGACGCAGGCGGCCGCCGACTACGGCATGCCGGCCATCGCGGTGACCGATCACGGCAACACCTTCGCCGCCTTCGAGTTCTACAAGGCGGCCAACGCGGCGGGTGTGAAACCGATCATCGGACTCGAGGCCTACGTCACCCCGGGAACGCATCGCAGCGACAAATCCCGCGTGCAGTGGGGGTCCCCGGACCAGAAGAGCGACGACGTCTCCGGTTCCGGCGCCTACACCCACATGACGATGTGGAGCGAGACCACCGAGGGCATGCACAACCTCTTCCGGCTCAGCTCCCGCTCGAGCATGGAGGGCTACTACTTCAAGCCGCGCATGGACCGCGAGCTGCTGCAGACCTACTCCAAGGGACTGATCGCGACCACCGGGTGCCCATCGGGCGAGATCCAGACCCGTCTGCGGCTCGGGCAGTACGACGCGGCGCGCGCGGCGGCCGCCGAGTACCAGGATCTCTTCGGCAGGGAGAACTACTTCGCCGAGATCATGGACCACGGGCTGTCCATCGAGCGGCGCGTGATGACCGATCTCCTGCGTCTCGCGAAGGATTTGAACATCCCGCTGGTCGGCACGAACGACTCGCACTACACCCACCAACATGAGGCCGATGCGCATGAGGCGCTGCTCTGCGTGCAGTCCGGCTCGACGCTCGACGACCCCAACCGCTTCAAGTTCGACGGCGACGGCTACTACATCAAGACAGCCGCCGAGATGCGGCAGCTGTTCCGCGACCACCCCGAGGCCTGCGACAACACGCTGCTGATCGCCGAGCGCTGCGAGGTCGAGTTCAACACCGCGGCCAATTACATGCCGCGGTTCCCTGTCCCCGACGGCGAGACCGAGGACAGCTGGCTCATCAAAGAGGTCGAGGTCGGCCTCCACTACCGCTACCCGAATGGCATCCCCGACAAGGTGCGCAAGCAGGCCGAGTACGAGACCGGCATCATCCTGCAGATGGGTTTCCCCGGCTACTTCCTCGTCGTCGCCGACTTCATCAACTGGGCCAAGGACAACGGCATCCGGGTCGGTCCCGGCCGCGGCTCCGGTGCCGGATCGATGGTCGCGTACGCCATGCGCATCACCGACCTCGACCCGCTCGAGCACGGCCTCATCTTCGAGCGCTTCCTCAACCCCGATCGCGTCTCGATGCCCGACTTCGACGTCGACTTCGATGACCGGCGTCGTGGCGAGGTCATCGAGTACGTGACCCAGAAGTACGGCTCTGAGCGCGTCGCGCAGATCGTCACCTACGGCACCATCAAGTCCAAGCAGGCGCTCAAGGATGCCGGACGCGTGCTGGGCTTCCCGTTCAGCATGGGCGAGCGTCTCACCAAGGCGATGCCGCCGCCCGTGATGGGCAAGGACATGCCCCTCGACGGCATGTTCGACTCCTCGCACCAGCGGTACAAGGAGGCGAGCGAGTTCCGCGCTCTCATCGAGACCGACCCCGAGGCGAAGACGGTGTTCGACCGCGCCCTCGGTCTCGAGGGACTGAAGCGCCAGTGGGGTGTCCACGCCGCCGGTGTCATCATGTCGTCGGAGCCGCTGCTCGACATCATCCCGATCATGCGCCGCGAGCAGGACGGCCAGATCGTCACGCAGTTCGACTACCCGTCGTGCGAGTCGCTCGGCCTGATCAAGATGGACTTCCTGGGGCTGCGCAACCTCACGATCATCTCGGACGCTCTGGACAACATCCGTATGAACCGCGGCCAGGAGCTCGACCTCGAGAACCTGGCGCTCGACGACCGCGGCGCCTACGACCTGCTGGGCCGCGGTGAGTCCCTCGGCGTGTTCCAGCTCGACGGCGGCCCGATGCGCTCGCTCATGCGCCTCATGAAGCCCGACAACTTCGGTGACATCTCGGCGCTCATCGCCCTGTACCGCCCGGGCCCCATGGGCGCCAACTCCCACACGAACTATGCTCTCCGCAAGAACGGCGCGCAGCCGATCACGCCGATCCACCCGGAGTTCGAGGAGACGCTCGCCGACATCCTCGACGAGTCCTACGGCCTGATCATCTACCAGGAGCAGGTGATGGCGATCGCGCAGCGCGTCGCCGGATTCTCGCTCGGGCAGGCCGACATCCTCCGTCGGGCGATGGGCAAGAAGAAGAAGTCCGAGCTGGACAAGCAGTTCGCGGGCTTCCAGGCCGGCATGCACGCCAACGGCTATTCCGACGGTGCGGTCAACGCGATCTGGGAGATCCTGCTCCCGTTCTCCGACTATGCCTTCAACAAAGCGCACTCGGCGGCCTACGGGGTCGTCTCGTACTGGACCGCGTACCTCAAGGCCCACTACCCGGCCGAGTACATGGCCGCTCTCCTCACGAGCGTCGGCGACTCCAAGGACAAGATGGCGCTGTACCTGAACGAGTGCCGCCGCATGGGCATCAAAGTGCTGCCACCCGACGTCTCCGAGTCGATCAACTACTTCGCGGCCATCGGCGACGACATCCGCTTCGGCCTCGGTGCCGTCCGCAACGTCGGAAGCAACGTCGTCGACGGCATCGTGAAGGCGCGCAAGGACGGGCGGTTCGACTCGTTCCACCACTTCCTCGACAAGGTGCCGCTGCACGTCTCCAACAAGCGCACGGTGGAGTCCCTCATCAAAGCCGGCGCCTTCGACTCGATGGGTGACTCACGCCGGGCGCTCATGGAGGTGCACGAGGACGCCGTCGAAGCCGCTGTGGATCGCAAGCGGAACGAGGCGCAGGGAGCGATCGGATTCGACTTCGACAGCCTCTACGACGGCACGGAAGAGGTCGCACCCGCCAAGGTGCCGGCACGTCCGGAGTGGATCAAGAAGGACAAGCTCGCGTTCGAACGGGAGATGCTCGGGCTCTACGTGTCCGATCACCCGCTCGCCGGCCTCGAGGTCCCCCTCGCCAAGCACGCGTCGATCTCCATCCACGACCTGAACAACTCCGAGGACATGCAGGACGGCGACCAGGTCACGGTCGCAGGTCTCGTGACCAGCGTGCAGCACCGCGTCGCCAAGGCCAGCGGCAATCCCTACGGAATGATCACGGTCGAGGACTTCAACGGTGAGGTCACCGTGATGTTCATGGGTAAGACGTACATCGAGTTCCAGCACATCCTGCAGCAGGACTCCATCCTGGCGGTTCGAGGACGAGTATCCCGGCGGGACGACGGCTTGAACCTCCATGCGCAGTCCGCGTTCGCGCCCGACGTCGGGTCGTTCGACGCGGCCGGCCCGCTGTCGCTCGTCCTCGCCGAACAGCGAGCGACCGAGCGGGTCATGAACGAGCTGGCCGAGATCCTCCGACGCCACAACGGAGACACTGAGGTGCTGCTGCGCGTGCACCGCGGCGGCAGCGCCAAGGTGTTCGAGGTGCCGATGCCCGTGAAGGTGTCGGCCGACCTCTTCGGTGACCTCAAGTCGCTTCTCGGCCCCGCCTGTCTGGGGTGAGCAGGTAGGATCGTGAGCCGTCGGGGGCGAGACGCCTGCCCCTGCCGAGAACCGTGACGAAAGGACGACCATGAGCACGGATCTGCCCGAACAGTCGGATGCCGATGACGCGACCTTCAGCGACGAGGACGGCGTCCTCTACGACGAAGACGTGACGCCGGAGTTCGGCCTCCTCGGCTTCACCCTGCGCGAACTCCTCATCGTCGGGGTCTGGCTGGTCGCTTTCGTCGTCTCCTTCTTCCCGCTCAACAGCGGGCTCTCGCTCTGGGGCATCGGGATCCAGTGGATTCTGCCGATCGGCGTTCCGACTGTCGCCGTGTTCCTGCTCGTGTTGCGGCGCTTCTCGCCGGACGGCATCCGCCGCGTCGGCTCGCTCGGCATCGACCAGTTCGCATCCGTCGCGTTCTCCGTCTCCGCGACCGTCTGGCTCGGGACGCTGTGGCTCTCCGTCTCCACGCTGATCGACGGCGGCTTCTGGGGCCTGCCGTGGAACGGCATCGTCATGCTGATCGCCTCGCTCGCGCTCGTAGCGCTCACGGTCTTCGCCCCCATCATCCCGGGGCTCAAGGAAGACTTCCACGGCCGTCTCGTCACCCTGGCTCACCGGAACGCGAACCCGGTGCGTCCGGTGATCGCGCGTCCGCGCCCGGAGCGTCCCGAGAGCCACGAATCCGCAGATGACGCAGAGCCTGCCTCCCGGGCGCCGGAGACCCTCGACGAGGTCGCCTACGCCGAGACGGCCGTGCTGCCGCCCGCCGTCGAATTCGACCGTGAGCCGACCGGTCAGCAGGCGACTGACGAGATCGCGCGACTGGATCTCGCCGCCCAGGTCCCGCTCGCCGCCCATGCCTCCGGCGGAGGCACCGGCACCGAGCAGGTAACAGCTGATGAGGAGTACGTGCCCACGTACTCTCGACGGTCCCGAGCCGAGGAGCCCGAGATCGTTTCGGATACCGGCAGTATCGAGTCGCTGCTGGGGACGGCCGCTCGCGTCGAGACAGGCGAGCACGCACCCGATCAGTCCGCTTTCGAGAGCGACGTAGATCGCGAGGGAGGCACCCCGCTCGAGAGCGAGTTCGATTCCGATCTCGACGCCACGAACCCCCGCGACGCACCCGCGCCGGCCGCTCAGCCGTTCTGGATCCTCGCGCCCTCCGAGCGCGACGTGCACGACGAGCGTGGCGAGGCGCTGTTCCGCATCGGGCCGAACGCCTGGGCACTCGTGATCGAAGACCGCGGAGGGGCCTACGTCATCCGCCATGACGACGGCCGGATCGGCTACCTCCACGAGATCTCCGACATCACGAAGGGCTGACATGCGAACGATCGACCTGCGAGGGCGCGACCTCTCGCCCGGTGACATGCTCGCGGCCGTGCCTCGCGCCACTCAGGCACGCGCCGAGGCGCTCGACACCGCGACCCGCATCGTCGACGACGTGCGCGACCGGGGCGTGGCCGCCCTCCGCGACCAGGCGGAGCGTTTCGACCGGGTCACCGGGCATGCGGTCCGTGTACCCGCGGAACACATCGCCGAGGCTCTCGCGGCGGTCGATCCGACCGTGCGCGCCGCGCTCGAAGAGGCGATCGTCCGTGTACGGCAGGCGTCCGAAGCCCAGGTTCCCGCCCCGCAGACCACCGAAATCGGGCCGGGCGCACGTATTCTGCAGCGTTGGCAGCCGGTGCAGCGCGTCGGGGTCTACATCCCGGGCGGCAAGGCCGTGTACCCGTCGAGTGTGATCATGAACGTCGTGCCGGCACAGGTCGCCGGCGTAGCGGACATCGCGCTGGCTTCGCCGCCGCAGAGCGATCAGGGCGGCCGCATCCACCCGACGATCCTCGCGGCCGCCGGGCTGCTGGGGATCACAGAGGTGTACGCCATGGGCGGCGCGGGAGCGATCGGCGCCTTCGCACACGGCGTCGCGTCGATCGGACTCGACCCCGTCGATGTCGTGTCGGGTCCCGGCAACAACTTCGTCGCCTCCGCCAAACGCGCGGTCGCCGGCGTCGTCGGCACCGACTCCGAGGCCGGAGCCACCGAGATCCTGATCGTCGCCGATTCCAGCGCCGATCCCCACCTGATCGGCGCCGACCTCATCAGCCAGGCCGAGCACGACGAGCAGGCCTCCGCAGTGCTGGTCACCGATGCTCCCGAACTCGTGGGCCGCGTCATCGAAGAGGTGGATCGTCAGGCTGCCGCCACCCGGCACAGCGAGCGCGTGCGCGTGGCACTCGACGGACCGCAGTCCGCCATCGTCCTCGTCGACGACCGCGCCATGGCCGCCGCATTCAGCAACGCCTACGCCCCCGAGCACCTCGAGCTGCACCTCGCGGATGCCGAAGAGGCGGCATCCGTCTTCACCAGTGCCGGCGCGGTCTTCGTCGGCGATCAGACTCCCGTGAGCCTCGGCGATTACATGGCCGGCAGCAACCACGTGCTGCCGACCGGGGGACAGGCCCGCTACGCCCCCGGCCTCGGCGCTTACACATTCCTGCGGCCGCAGCAGGTCATCTCCTACGACCGCGCGGCTCTCGCAGCCGTGCGCGACGGGGTCGTCGCCCTCGCGAACGCCGAGGTGCTTCCCGCCCACGGCGAGGCGATCGAGGCGCGCTTCACGGCGTAGGATCGGTCAGATGCACTGCCCCTTCTGTCGTCACCCTGACTCGCGGGTCATCGATTCGCGCACCAGCGATGACGGACTCTCCATCCGGCGTCGTCGTCAATGCCCGGAGTGCGGCGGACGGTTCACGACCACCGAGACGGCGAGCCTCAATGTCATCAAGCGTTCGGGTGTCATGGAGCCGTTCAGTCGGGAGAAGGTCATCTCCGGTGTGCGCAAGGCATGCCAGGGGCGGCCGGTGACCGAGGCCGACCTCGCGATCCTCGCCCAGGATGTCGAGGAGGCGGTCCGGCAGACCGGTGTCTCGCAGCTCGACACGAACGAGATCGGCCTCGCGATCCTCGGACCGCTGCGTGAGCTCGACGAGGTCGCATTCCTCCGTTTCGCCAGCGTGTACCAGGCCTTCGACTCGCTCGAGGACTTCGAATCCGCCATCACCGATCTGCGGGCCGACCATGCGGAGCAGGAGTCGGCGGAGCGGTAATCTGGCAGGGATGTACCCGCTGATCTTCCGCGCTGTCCTCTCGCGCTTCGACCCCGAGTTCGCCCATCACGCCGGCATGGCGGTGATCCGCGTCCTCGGGACGCCGCCGTTCTCCTTGGTGACCCGTGCGCTGACCCGCCCGGATCCGTCGCTGGAGGTGGAGGCGCTCGGACTCACGTTCCCGTCGCCTTTCGGCATCGCCGCCGGCTTCGATAAGAACGCCGTCGGTGTTCGCGGTCTCGCCGCGCTCGGCTTCGGGCATGTCGAGGTGGGCACGGTGACCGCGATCCCGCAGGCGGGCAACCCGAAGCCGCGTCTGTTCCGCCTCATCGCGGACCGGGCGGTCATCAACCGGATGGGCTTCAACAATCAGGGCGCGGATGCGGTGGCACGGCGTCTCGCGAAGCTGCGGCGTGGCGCACCGGATACCGTGATCGGCGTCAACATCGGTAAGAGCCGCGTGGTGGACGTCGAGGATGCCGCGGACGACTACGTCGCTTCGGCAACCAGGCTCGCCCCGCTCGCCGACTACCTCGCCGTGAACGTCTCCTCCCCGAACACGCCGGGACTCCGCGGTCTGCAGGCGGTCGAGACCCTGGCGCCACTGCTTCGTGCCGTGCGCGAGGCATCCGGCTCCACGCCTCTGCTCGTGAAGATCGCGCCCGACCTTCCCGACGAGGAGATCGCGGCGATCTCGCGGATGGCTGTCGCAGAGGGACTCGCCGGCATCATCGCGCACAACACCACCATCAGTCGCGACGGTCTGCTCACCGATGACACGACGGTCGAGGCCGCGGGCGCCGGCGGTCTCTCGGGCGCACCGCTGAAGCAGCGATCCCTCGAGGTGCTCCGTGTGGTGCGCGCCGCCGTGCCCGCGGGGTTCTGCGTCATCGCTGTCGGAGGAGTCGAGACCGCGTCCGACGTGCAGGAGCGGCTGGATGCCGGTGCGACCCTGGTGCAGGGGTACACCGCGTTCCTCTACCGAGGTCCCTTCTGGGGCCGCGAGCTCAATCGAGGACTGGTCAGTCGGGGTACTGTCCGCGCTTGACCTGCGGCTTCGGCAGACGCATGAATCGCATCTGCAGAGCACGCATCCCGGCGTACCAGCCGAGACCCTTCTCCATGCGCTCCGCGCCGAACTTGGCCGCGACCTTGCGCTTGACCCGGAATCCGAGCAGGATCATGCCGCCGATCGCGATGACGAGGTAGCCCATCATCACGATGTAGGCGTAGAACGAGATGGCGAGGTTCGCGGGGATCAGCGAAGCGAGGATGACCAGGACCATGACGGCCATCACGAACTCTGCGGGGTGCCAGCCGGCATCCACGTAGTCACGCACCCAGCGGCGTTGCGGGCCCCTGTCGCGAACCGGAAGGTACTTCTCCTCGCCGGCGGCCATGCCGGCCTGTGCGCGTGCCCGGCGCTCGTTGAGTTCGGCGCGGGCGGCCGCCTTCGCCTCTTTGGTGTTCGCGACCAGGGGGCGGCGGCGAGCCGCCTCCTGCTCCGCGCGGGTCGGCGTCGCACGGCCCTTGCCGACGGCTGGCGTCTGGGAAGCGTCGTCGTTCGTCGAAGGGGAGACAGGGGTAGTGGGCACGAGATTCCTCGGTTCGCTGAAGGTGGATCACCTTAAGATTACTCGCATGAACTCTTCTGCTCACCCCGGCCCGTCGACATCGTCCACTGAGTCCGAGGCGGCGGTCCTCGAGGCGGTCGAGACTGGCTTCCCGGCCGCGCTGTCCGACCTCGGTCAGCTCGTCCGGATTCCTGGCATGGCCTGGCCCGCTTTCGATCAGACGCAACTGGAGCGCAGTGCGGATGCTGTGGCGACGCTCGCGCGGGGCACCGGGGTGTTCGACGAGGTACGCGTTCTCCGTGCCGCGATCCCCGGCACCGATGAGGTCGGGCAGCCGGCGGTGCTGGCGACCCGCGCCGCTCGGAACGGCAGGCCGACGATCCTCCTCTACGCCCACCATGACGTGCAGCCTCCCGGCGACGAAGCGCTGTGGGAGACTCCGCCCTTCGAACCGACGGTGCGCGGCGGGCGTCTGTACGGCCGTGGTGCGGCGGACGACAAGGCAGGCATCATGGCGCACATCGCGTCGATCCGCGCCGTCCGCGAATCGCTGGGCGACGACCTCGATCTGGGTATCGCCATGTTCATCGAGGGGGAGGAGGAGTACGGCTCGCGCTCCTTCGCGCAGTTCCTGTCCGACAACAAGGAAGCGCTGCGTGCCGACGCCATCGTCGTCGCAGACTCGGGCAACTGGGATTCGGTGACTCCGGGGCTCACGGTCTCCCTGCGCGGCAACGCGCGCTTCACCATGCGGGTACGCACGCTCGACCACGCATCGCACTCCGGGATGTTCGGGGGAGCGGCGCCCGACGCGATGATGACCACCATCCGGCTGCTTTCAACGCTGTGGAACGACGACGGCTCGGTCGCCGTCGAGGGGATGACCGAACGGGATGCTCCGACGCCGGAGTACTCAGAGGAGACGCTCCGCGATGAGGCGGGATTCCTACCCGGCACCATGCCGATCGGGAACGGCTCGATCCTCAGCCGTATCTGGAACAAGCCGTCGATCACGGTCATCGGCATCGACGCCACGAGCGTCGCCGCCGCATCCAACACCCTGCTGCCCGAGGTGACGGTCGTGATCAGCGCGCGCGTCGCGCCGGGCCAGACCGGAGAAGACGCGTACGGGGCCCTCGAGCGGCACCTGCGCACCCGCGCCCCGTTCGGCGCGGAGCTCACCTTCTCGGAGACGGATCTCGGGAACGGCTTCCTGGTCGACACGAGCGGATGGGCGGTCTCGCTGACTCGCGACGCCATGCGCGACGGATACGGGGTCGATCCGGTCGACCTCGGAGTCGGTGGATCCATCCCTTTCATCGCCGACCTGGTCCGGGAGTTCCCGACCGCCCAGATCCTGGTCACGGGGGTGGAGGACCCGCATTCCCGCGCGCACAGCCCGAACGAATCGCTTCATCTCGACACGTTCCGGCACGCCGTCGCAACGGAGGCTCTGCTCCTCACGCGGATGAACGCGCGCGACGTCTGAGCCTTCCGGTCCGACCGGCGGTAGAATTACCGGGAATGCCGTGCCCCTGCGGCCCCGTGACAAGGAGCGACATGAGCGACACCACACTGACTTCCGCTGAGACCACCACCCGCGCGCACGGTATCAGTCTCACCGACGCCGCTGCTGTCAAGGTCAAGAACCTGCTCGAGCAGGAGGGGCGTGACGACCTCCGTCTGCGCGTCGCCGTGCAGCCCGGCGGATGCTCCGGACTGATCTACCAGCTCTACTTCGACGAGCGCTTCCTCGAGGAAGACGTCACCGTCGACTTCGACGGGGTGGAGGTCATCGTGGACAACATGAGCGTCCCGTATCTCGACGGTGCATCGATCGATTTCAAGGACACGATCTCCGAGCAGGGCTTCACGATCGACAACCCGAACGCGGCCGGCAGCTGCGCCTGCGGCGACAGCTTCCACTGATCAGAACGACCCCGCCAAGCTGCGTGCTTGGCATGAATCAGGTGTGAGGTTGCCCTAGACTTGGGGTGTGCCCTGTCCGCAATCTGAAAGGTGCATCGTGCCCTCGAAACACCGCCTTCGTTGGGTCGCTCTCCCCTTGGGAGTGGCGGCAGCCGTGGTCCTGGCGGGATGTACCACCACCGAGTTGAACGGCTACCTTCCCGGCTTCATCGAGGGTGAGCCTGCGGCCACCAATCAGACCGAGCGAGTCTCCGGGCTCTGGGTCAACTCGTGGATCGTGCTTCTCGCGGTCGGCATCATCACCTGGGCCCTCATGGCGTGGGCGGCGATCGCCTACCGTCGTCGCAAGGGGCAGACCGGCCTGCCGGTGCAGATGCGATACAACATGCCGATCGAGATCTTCTACACGATCGTGCCGCTCATCCTGGTCCTGGGAATGTTCTTCTTCACGGCTCGTGACCAGAACGAGATCGAGACCAAGTGGGACGACCCCGACGTCGAGATCACCGCGATCGCCAAGCAGTGGGCGTGGGACTTCCAGTACGACGCCGAGTCCGACGACGACACCGTGTGGACGATGGGCATTCAGGCCCAGCCCGACGCCGAGGGCAACATCGATCAGGCACAGCTGCCGACCCTGGTGCTGCCGGTCGACAAGAAGGTCACGATCGACCTGCAGTCGCGCGACGTCATCCACTCCTTCTGGATCATCGACTTCCTGTACAAGAAGGACATGTTCATCGGGAAGGACAACTCCTGGTCCTTCATCCCGACCCGTGTCGGCGAGTACGCCGGCAAGTGCGCCGAACTCTGCGGCGAGTACCACTCGATGATGCTCTTCAACGTGAAGGTCGTCGAGCAGGACGAGTACGACGCCTATCTCGCCTCCCTCGAGGAGCAGGGCAACACGGGAGACATCACGGACGAGTACGACCGTCTGCAGAACTTCCCCGGTACCACGCCCGAGAACGACTCCGAGGAAGGAGAGGAGTAAGCCATGTCGACCACTGAAGCCCCCCGCACCGATGAGGCTCCCCGCTCCCGACCCACCGCACTGCCCGCCCGCCAGGCCGCTCTGATGAGCACCTCGCGTGTGGAGCAGAAGGGCAACATCGTCGTCAAGTGGATCACCTCCACCGACCACAAGACCATCGGGTACATGTACCTGATCGCTTCCGTGCTGTTCTTCCTGCTCGGGGGAGTGATGGCCCTCGTCATCCGCGCCGAACTCTTCGCTCCGGGCATGCAGATCGTCCCGACGAAGGAGCAGTACAACCAGCTGTTCACCATGCACGGCACGATCATGCTACTCATGTTCGCGACGCCGCTCTTCGCGGGCTTCGCCAACGCGATCCTGCCGCTGCAGCTCGGTGCTCCCGACGTCGCGTTCCCGCGCCTGAACGCCTTCGCTTTCTGGCTGTTCCTGTTCGGCTCGACGATCGCCGTCGCCGGCTTCCTCACCCCGCAGGGTGCAGCCTCGTTCGGCTGGTTCGCCTATCAACCGCTCGCCAGTGCGACGTTCACTCCCGGCGCGGGTGGGAACCTGTGGATGGTCGGACTCGGCATCTCCGGTTTCGGAACGATCCTCGGAGCGGTGAACTTCATCACGACGATCATCACGATGCGAGCCCCCGGCATGACGATGTGGCGGATGCCGATCTTCTCGTGGAACACGCTCATCACCAGCCTCCTGGTGCTCATGGCCTTCCCGGTCCTCGCCGCGGCGATCTTCGCCGCCGCCGCCGACCGCATCCTCGGTGCGCACATCTACGACCCGGCCAACGGCGGCGTCCTGCTCTGGCAGCACCTCTTCTGGTTCTTCGGACACCCCGAGGTCTACATCATCGCGCTGCCGTTCTTCGGCATCGTGTCGGAGATCTTCCCGGTGTTCAGCCGCAAGCCGATCTTCGGATACAAGACTCTCGTCTACGCGACGATCGCGATCGCCGCGCTGTCCGTCGCCGTGTGGGCGCACCACATGTACGTCACGGGCTCGGTGCTGCTGCCGTTCTTCGCACTGATGACGATGCTCATCGCGGTGCCGACGGGTGTGAAGATCTTCAACTGGATCGGCACGCTCTGGCGAGGCTCCGTGACATTCGAGACGCCGATGGTCTTCGCCCTCGGGTTCCTGGTCTCCTTCGTCTTCGGCGGCCTGACCGGAATCATCCTCGCGGCCCCGCCGCTGGACTTCCACCTCAGCGACTCGTACTTCGTGGTCGCGCACTTCCACTACGTCGTGTTCGGCACCGTCGTGTTCGCGATGTTCGCCGGGTTCTATTTCTGGTGGCCGAAGTGGACGGGGCGCATGCTCAACGAGCGTCTCGGCTATGTGCACTTCTGGATGCTGTTCATCGGCTTCCACATGACCTTCCTCATCCAGCACTGGCTGGGCGTCGACGGCATGGTTCGCCGCTATGCGGACTACTCCGTTGCTGACGGCTGGACCTGGCAGAACCAGGTCTCGACCATCGGCGCGATCATCCTCGGCGCCTCGATGCTGCCGTTCTTCCTGAACGTCTGGATCACGGCGCGCAAGGCTCCGAAGGTCACGGTCAACGACCCGTGGGGTTACGGCGCATCGTTGGAGTGGGCCACGTCCTGCCCGCCGCCGCGTCACAACTTCACGTCGATCCCGCGCATCCGGAGCGAGCGTCCGGCATTCGACCTGAACCACCCGGAGGCGGCCGAGTTCGCCACCACGGCTCCCGGCGAGCGAGAGGCCCACTAGTCATGCGCGACAACGTCATCCTCTGGTGGATCCTGACCGCCTTCTTCGCTCTCGTCGGCGTCGTGTACACCGGCTGGAACATCATCGCCAACCCGACGCTGCCCCTGGTGAACCAGATCGAGTGGGTCGGCACAGTCGCACTGTTCTTCGCGGCTTTCATGGGCGCCATGATCGCGTTCTATCTCGACCGCACCCACGGGGCCCAGGGCGGTGAGCTGCCGGAAGACATCCTGACGGCGGACATCGACGACGGTGACCCGGAACTCGGGGAATTCAGCCCGTGGTCCTGGTGGCCGATCGTGCTCGCCGGCTCTGCAGCGGTGTTCGTGATCGGTCTCGCCGTCGGACACTTCCTCCTGCCGATCGGACTCGCGATCTTCGTGGTCGCGATCGTCGGCTGGGTCTATGAGTACTACCGCGGCTACTTCGCGCGCTGACGATTCACATATAGAAGGCCCCCGGATCCGTCCGGGGGCCTTCTTCATATGGTCGGCGAGGAGACGTCAGGCGCGGGTGCGGATGCGGGCGATGCCGGTGAGCGGATCGACGGGGCGCCGGTGGACGCCGTCGGCATCCTCCACCGGGTACCCCTCCCGCACCCAGTACTCGAAGCCGCCGATCATCTCCCGCACGCGGTAGTCGAGCTTCGCGAACTCGAGAGCGCCTTTGGCTCCTGCGTTGCATCCGGGGCTCCAGCAGTAGACGACGACGTCGGCGTCAGCAGGGATCTCACGGGGGGCTCTCGTGGCGATCTCGCTGTAATGCATGTGCACGGCGCCGGAGACGCGCCCCTGCGCCCAGGCCTCGTCGGATCGCACGTCGATCACGACGAGCTTCTCTCCGGCCTTCAGGGCGGCATACACATCGCTGGCGTCGGTCTCGGAGGCGAGCTTGGCGGCGAAGAAGTCGGAAAGATCGATCATGTCCTCAGCCTAGAGGCGCCCGTCGACGCGGATTCGGCGGATTCGCGTCGATCTCCGCCGGAATCCCGCCAGGTGCCGGTGGCTTCAGAAGGCGATCGTCATCTGCACGCGCGGACCGTGTGCCTCGAGCCGAAGGGCCTTCTCCGTCTCGACGAGGCGGCGATGGAACTCGCTGTCGGCCGCACTCTCCACGAAGCCGCAGGAGGCGTAGAACGGGGCGTTCCACGGCACGTCCGCAAACGTGCGGAGTGTCACCTGCGCGTACCCACGTCGTCGGGCCTCGTCGAGTGCCGCAGCGACGAGCTGGCGGCCGATGCCCTGTCGCCCATGCGAGGGGAGGACCGAGAGCTGCTCGAGGTGCGCATACCCGTCGATCTCGAGGACCTGCACGAATCCGATCGGGTGAGCGGTCGCAGGATCGGATGCCGACTCGGCGATGAGGACGAAGCCGGGCGAGGATGCCCTCTCCTGCGCGCTCGTCGGAGGAGGCCAGTCCACAGCTCCGAAGCGCTCGATGAGAAGCGCATCCGCCGCTCGCTCGATCTGCTCCGTTGCTGCGTCATCACCGTGGGTCGCCGGTCGGATTCGAGCGGACACCGTCTACGCCCCGCTGACAGCGGCGACAGCGGCGACAGCGGCGACAGCCTCGATCTCGACGAGCTGATCGTCGTAGCCGAGAACCGTGACCCCCAGGAGCGTGCTGGGCACGTCATGAGCACCGAAGGCGGCGTGTACGACGTTCCAAGCGGTGACGAGGTCGGCCTGCGCCGACGTCGCCACCAGGATGCGGGTGCTGATGACATCGGTGAGCGCCGCGCCCGCTGCCTCGAGCGCTTCGCTGAGCGTCTCCAAACACTTTGCGGCCTGGGCTGCGTAGTCGCCGGGCGCCGCGGTGGTCCCGTCCTCGTTCAGCGGGCAGGACCCGGCGAGGAAGACGAGGCGCGAACCTGCTGGCGCCGTCGCGGCATATGCGTACGGAGCGTCGGCGAGGGTGGCGGAACGGATGAGCTGCACGACGGAGGACATGATCCGATCCTTTCACGGCGGTCACGACGAAGAAGGCCCCGTCCGCATCGGACGAGGCCTTCTTCGATGGGGGAGTGCGACTACTCGCTCTCCTCCGACTTCTTCTTCCCGGTCTTCTTCAGAGGCTCCGTGGCGATCACCGTGCTCGGGGTGTTCGCCGTCTCTTCGACATGCGTCTCGGTTGCGACGAGCGGAGCATCGGGAGCTCCGGCGCGCTCGTGAGCGCCCTGGATCTCCGCAGCCTCGGTCTCTTCGTTCTGCGCCTCGACGTGGCGCTGATGCGAATCGGCTTCTTCGATCTCTGCCTGCGTGAGCGGGGCGAGACGGTCCTCGAAGAACCAACGTGAGAGGGACGAGCGCATGTTCTCGGTCCACCGGATGCGGCCCTTGGCGTTCGGACGCACCACGAGGGGGTCGTAGCCGTCGACGTCGATGAGCTTCCAGCGGTCGTACTTGTCGACCGGCTGGTGCACCTCGATGAACTCACCACCGGGAAGGCGGACGATGCGGCCCGATTCGAAGCCGTGCAGCACGATCTCGCGGTCCTTCTTCTGCAGCGCGAGACAGATGCGCTTCGTCACGAAGTATCCGAGGATCGGGCCGATGAACAGCAGCGCCTGCAGCGTGTGGATGACACCTTCCATCGTGAGCATGAAGTGCGTCGCGATGAGGTCGGACGATGCGGCCGCCCAGAGCACAGCATAGAAGATGACACCGGCCGCGCCGATGGCGGTACGGGTGGCCGCGTTGCGGGGACGCTGAGCGATGTGGTGCTCGCGCTTGTCTCCGGTGAGCCAGGCCTCGAGGAACGGGTAGATGGCGACGACCACGATGAAGAGCCCCAGCACCACGAGCGGGAGCAGGATGCCGAACGACCAGGTTCGATCGAACAGCACCAGATCCAGGTTCGACGGTGCAAGTCGGAGGGCGCCGTCTGCGAATCCGATGTACCAGTCCGGCTGAGTTCCGGCGGAGACGGGCGAGGGGTCGTACGGTCCGTAGGCCCAGATCGGGTTGATCTGGAAGAACGTCGCGATCAGCACGATGGTGCCGAACACGATGAACAGGTAGCCGCCCATCTTCGACATGTAGACCGGCATCATCGGGTAACCCACGACGTTGTCGTTCGTGCGGCCGGGGCCGGCGAACTGCGTGTGCTTGTTGACGATCATGAGCATCAGGTGCACCACGATCAGACCGATGACCAGCAGCGGCAGCAGCAGGATATGCAGCGTGTACAGGCGGCCGACGATGTCGGTGCCCGGGAACTCGCCGCCGAACACGATGAACGACGTCCAGGTGCCGATCAGCGGGATGCCCTTGACCATGCCGTCGATGATGCGGAGACCGTTGCCCGAGAGCAGGTCGTCGGGGAGCGAGTAGCCCGTGAAGCCCTCAGCCAGCGCCAGGATGAACAGCACGAAGCCGATGACCCAGTTCAGCTCACGCGGCTTGCGGAACGCACCGGTGAAGAAGATTCGGAGCATGTGCACGCCGATGCCGGCGATGAACACCAGAGCGGCCCAGTGGTGGATCTGGCGGACCAGCAGCCCACCGCGCAGGTCGAATGAGATGTGCAGCGACGACTCGAGGGCGGCCGACATCGCGATTCCGCGCATCGGGGCGTATGCGCCCGTGTAGTGGGTCTCGACCATCGACGCCTGGAAGAAGAACGTCAGGAATGTTCCGGAGAGGAACACGACCACGAAGCTCCACAGCGCGATCTCGCCGAGCATGAAGGACCAGTGGTCGGGGAAGATCTTGCGACCGAGCTCCTTGACGAAGCCCGACAGACTCGTGCGCTCATCGATGTAGTTCGACGCGGCACCGACGAAGCGGCCGCCGAGGGGCGCCTTCGTCTCCTTGTCGTCTTTGGACAGCGTTGCGGTGCTCAATGGCGCTCCCAGAAGCTCGGGCCGACGGGTTCCTTGAAGTCGCTGCGTGCGACAAGGTAGCCCTCGTCATCGACGGTGATGGGCAGCTGCGGCAGCGGACGAGCCGCCGGGCCGAAGATGACCTTGGCGGCATCCGTGACGTCAAACTGCGACTGGTGGCACGGGCACAGCAGGTGGTGCGTCTGCTGCTCGTACAGAGCCACAGGGCATCCGACGTGCGTGCAGACCTTGGAGTAGGCGACGATGCCGTCGTAGGACCAGTCCTTGCGGTCCTCGGCCTCGATGAGCTGTTCCGGACGCAGACGCATCATCAGGACGATGGCCT
>JAESFY010000153.1_pt1 | contig 29817 bp, 23 predicted proteins | sample 9266201 | NCBI WGS metagenome assembly JAESFY01 (sample SAMN14515071, study PRJNA621656) | algae metagenome | isolation source: Nodosilinea sp. WJT8-NPBG4 and co-occurring heterotrophs from soil, lower... | place: USA: Pinto Basin, Colorado Desert, California | collected 2006-05-27 | reverse complement strand
CTCTGCCGCTTCCGGGGGCTGCTGCGCGGAGACGACGGCCGCGCCCTCCTTGATGATGCCCGCCTTGACCTGGGCGATCTCGGCGATCGTGCTGCCCAGGCGGTCAGCGTGATCGATGTCGATCGGAGCGAAGACGGCGACATCCCCGTCAGCGGTGTTTGTCGAATCCCATTCGCCGCCCATGCCCACCTCGAGCACGAGCACGTCGATCGGAGCATCCGCCGCCGCCACGAAGGCCAGCACCGTGAGGAGTTCGAAGAAGGTCAGCGGGGCGTCGCCCGCCGCTTCGAGCTCGGCGTCGACGATGTCGACGAACGGCTCGATCTCGTCCCAGGCATCCGCAACCGCGGCGTCGTCGATCGGCTCGCCGTCGATCATGATCCGCTCGGTGAACCGCTCCAGGTGCGGACTCGTGAACAGTCCCGTGCGCAGCTCGTGGGCGCGGAGAAGGCTCTCGATCATCCGCGCCGTGGACGTCTTCCCGTTCGTGCCGGTGATGTGCACGACCCGGTATGTGCGCTGCGGGTCGTCGAGGAACGTCAGGATGCGCGCGGTGCGCTCCTTGCGCGGCTGCACCCACCGCTCCCCTGCCCGGCCCAGCAGCGCCTCGTAGACCGCGTCGGCCCGCTCGCGATCGCTCATGATGCTGCCTCCCTGCTGACCACTGCCGTGGCGTCGATCGTCACGATGATCGGGGCCTTCACCGAGCCCAGCGCTCGCGCGCCCGATCGGAACACGCCGTCACCCGGGCTCGTGACATCGTCGACCAGAGCGTTCATGTCTTCCGTCGGCTGCACGGCGAACGCGATGGCCAGGGTCTCGGCCGCGATGAGGTCGGCGTGCTCCTCGAGCGCTGCCGCGTGCTCTGGAGCCGCGTTCAGCGCGAGGACGATGCGGTCGCTCACGTCGAGTCCCGCGTTCTTGCGCGCCTCCTGCACGACGCGGATGGCGTCACGCGCGAGGCCCTCGGCCTCGAGCTGCGGCGTGGTCTGCGTATCGAGGAGCACGAATCCGCCGGACGGCACGATCGCGAGTGCCTCGCCTTCGGGCCTTCCGGTGGTCTCCAGCGCGAGCTCGTACTCCGACGGCTCGAGGGCGAGTCCGCCCGCTGTCACGACGCCGTCGACCTGCGTCCAGTCGCCGGCCTTCGCTGCCTTGATCGCCGTCTGGACGTTCTTGCCCAGACGCGGACCGGCGGCACGCGCGTTCACGCTGAGACGATGCGTGATGCCGTAGTCGGCCGCGGTGCTCTCCGCCAGGGCCACGAGTTCCACGGCCTTGACGTTGAGCTCGTCGCGGAGGATGTCCTCGAATTGTCCGAGCGCGGGGGCCAGAGGCGACACCACGGTGAGGCGCGAGAGTGGCAGGCGCACGCGCAGCTTCTCCTTCTTGCGAAGGGCGTTGCCGACGCTGGAGAGCTCGCGGACGGCATCCATCGCGTCGCGGATGTCGTCGGCTGCCGGGAACGCTGCGGCATCCGGCCAGTCCTGAAGGTGCACGCTGCGTCCTCCGGTGAGGCCCTGCCAGACGCGTTCGCTGACCAATGGCACGAGCGGAGCGGCGACGCGGGTGAGCGTCTCCAGCACCGTGTACAGCGTGTCGAAGGCTTCGCGGCTCTTCGGGTCGTCTGTGACGCCCACCCAGAACCGGTCGCGAGAGCGACGGATGTACCAGTTCGTCAGGACCTCGGCGAAGTCGCGCAGACGGGCGGATGCCGTCGTCGAGTCGAGTCCTTCCAGATCGGCGCGCACCTCGCGGACGAGATCGCCGAGGCGCGCCAGGATGTACCGGTCGAGCACGTCGGTGGAGTCCGTCCGCCACTGCGCCTCGTACCCCTGGGTCCCTGAACCTGTCGACGGGTCCGAAGCGTTGGCGTACGTCGCGAAGAAGTACCAGGAACTCCAGAGCGGCAGCAGGAATTCGCGCACTCCGGCCCGGATCCCCTCCTCCGTCACGGCGAGGTTTCCGCCGCGCAGCACCGAGCTCGACATCAGGAACCACCGCATCGCGTCGGACCCGTCGCGGTCGAGCACCTCGGAGACGTCGGGGTAGTTCCGCAGCGACTTCGACATCTTGTAGCCGTCGCTGCCGAGCACGATGCCGTGGCAGCTCACACCGGTGAAGGCCGGCCGATTGAACAGTGCCGTCGAGAGCACGTGCATAACGTAGAACCAACCGCGCGTCTGCCCGATGTACTCGACGATGAAGTCCGCGGGCGAGTGCGACTCGAACCATTCCTGGTTCTCGAACGGATAGTGCACCTGCGCGTACGGCATCGACCCGGAGTCGAACCACACGTCGAAGACGTCTTCGATGCGGCGCATCGTGCTCTTGCCGGTGGGGTCGTCCGGGTTCGCACGCGTGAGCTCGTCGATGTACGGGCGGTGCAGGTCGATCTCGCCCTCGGGGTTGCGCGGCAGCGTGCCGAAGTCGCGCTCCATCTCTTCCAGCGATCCGTACGCGTCGACACGCGGGTACTCCGGGTCGTCGCTCTTCCAGATCGGGATCGGCGAGCCCCAGTAGCGGTTGCGGCTGATCGACCAGTCGCGTGCGCCCTCGAGCCACTTGCCGAACTGCCCGTGCTTGACGTTCTCGGGCACCCAGGTGATCTGCTCGTTGTTCGCGAGCAGATCGTCCTTGATATCCGTCACGCGGATGAACCAGCTCGAGACGGCCTTGTAGATCAGGGGGTTCCGGCAGCGCCAGCAGTGCGGGTAGGAGTGCTCGTAGCTCTGCAGGCGCACGAGACGACCGTTGTCGCGGATGATCCGGATGAGGGGCGTGTTCGCCTCCATCCAGAGCTCTCCGGCGACATCCGCGACGTTCGGGAGGAAACGTCCGCCGTCGTCGAGCGAGATGATCGTCGGGATGCCGGCGGCACCGGCGACTCGCAGGTCGTCCTCACCGTAGGCGGGAGCCTGGTGAACGATGCCCGTACCGTCGGTGGTGGTGACGTAGTCGTCGACGAGGATGCGCCAGGCGTTCTGCGTGCCGTAGGCCTCCTCGTCGGCGTAGTAGTCGAACAGACGATCGTAGGTGACGTCCTGCAGCTCGGCACCGCGGAGCGTCGCGTCCACCGCGGCGAGCGCGTCTTCGACGGTCTCGTAGCCGAGGTCCTTGGCATAGCCGCCGAGCAGGTCCCGCGCGAGCAGGTAGCGGTGCGCGGAGGCCTCGACAGCGGCATCCGTCGTTCCCGGCGTCTGGTGCACATCTGCCGCACCCGAGGGGCCGGCAGGAAGCACGACGTAGTCGATCTCGGGGCCGACGGCGAGCGCGAGGTTCGTCGGGAGGGTCCAGGGCGTGGTCGTCCAGGCCAGCGCGCGCACGCCGGTGAGGCCGAGAGCCTCCGCCTTCGCGCCGGTCAGGGGGAAGGTCACCGTGACAGAGGGGTCCTGACGCATCTGGTAGACGTCGTCATCCATGCGCAGCTCGTGGGCGCTGAGCGGCGTCTCGTCGCGCCAGCAGTACGGCAGCACGCGGTAGCCCTCATAGGCGAGGTTCTTGTCGTACAGGGTCTTGAACGCCCAGAGCACGCTCTCCATGTACCCGAGGTCGAGCGTCTTGTAGCCGCGGTCGAAGTCGACCCAGCGGGCCTGACGGGTGACGTAGTCCTGCCACTCGTCGGTGTACGCCAGCACCGAGCTCTTCGCCTTCGCGTTGAAGACGTCGATGCCCATGGCTTCGATCTCGCTCTTCTCGGTGATCCCGAGCTGCTTCATCGCCTCGAGCTCGGCGGGCAGGCCGTGGGTGTCCCAGCCGAAGACGCGGTCGACCTTATGTCCGGTCATGGTCTGGAAGCGCGGGAACACGTCCTTCGCGTACCCCGTGAGCAGGTGACCGTAATGCGGCAGGCCGTTGGCGAACGGCGGGCCGTCGTAGAACACCCACTCCGGCGATCCCTCGCGCTGCTCGATCGATGCGCGGAAGGTGTCGTCGTCCTTCCAGAACGCGAGCACCTCCTCCTCGATCCGGGGGAAGCGGGGGCTGGGCGCGACGGAGTCGGCGGCGGGACCGAAGGAGGACGCGTCTGATGCGGCGTCCTGTGTCCCTGAGCGTGTCGAAGGGCGGGGGTAGGTCATGTCGTCTCGCAGTGATCGTCGTGGCGGATGCTCCTGCGAGGACGACCCTCGCGGACCGCGGTACCACCTCGCGTGCGCGCCTCCCGGCGGGCCACTCTCACTGCGGCTGTGACGGGCCTGCCCCGCTCGGTTCTACTGGGCCGCCGCTCTGACGAGAGGAGGCTGTTCTTCCGAGAGCTCCCCGGTGATGCCGGATCGATGCTCGTGGCTCCATTGTACGCGCGAGGAACGGGGGCGGGGATCGCTGCCCCCCGCCGCCGGGCGCGATTCCCGCAAGGCCTTGTGCGTCTCGGAAGGTCTTCTGCGTGGCATCCGTCCTTGCGAAGCGCACATCGCCGCGCGAGGCGCACAGCTCAACGAGCCCGGTGCAAACCTTGAGCGACCACCCGCATGATCACATCCTGCACGGTCGCCCAGTCGAACATGATCTGCGTGTACGACACCCGGATGACGTGATAGCCCATGACCATCAACTTCGCGTCGTGGCTGATGTCTTCAGACCGCTGCGCTCCGACGTGGTGCGCGCCGTCGATCTGCACGACCAGCCGATCCCCGATCAAAGTGTCGACGCGGTGCCCGGCGATCCAGATCTGCACGCGGATCGGTACCTTCAGCCAGCGCAGTCTCTCCCGAAGGTAGGTCTCCAGCCCCGCGTCTGCGAACGGGGTCGCTCGTTCGAGCACACGACGCGCCGCGGGCCTCCACGGGAACGCGCGCAGCCCCTCGATCGTGATGAGTGATCTGTTCAGCGCGGATTCCCATGTGGCGAGAGCCTGTTCGAAAGGTTCGCAGTCGGCGATGTGGGCCAGCACGTTCTCGATCGGGTCGACGAGAATGCCGGGCTGTCGCGGCAACGGAGGCGTACCCCAGTGGTACTTCGCCACGACGGAGCGCTTGCCCACCGCATTCGGGGGAATCGCGAAGTGCGGTTTCCCGCTGTGGTCGTGCAGCCACAGACGCAAGCGGCTCGCCTGGGTGCGGCACGTCAGGATGACGCCGAGGCGAGCCGCGGCGACCAACACTCGGTCTGCTTCCCGCAGCGCCAGCCACCCCCGACGAGGGCGGGTGACGATCCCGCGAGCCACAGCCGAGTCGATGGCACGGCGGCTGAATCCATTCTCGGTGACGATGGACGCGCGAACGACGCCGTCGCGGTCGGACAGGAAGGCGATCATGTCATCGAGAGTCTTCATGGGCGTAAGAGTGGCCCGGTCGCCATCTTCTGCGAGGCGGATTGGCATCGCACCCGACGCGTTTCGGGGACAACTCATATCTCTCGCGCTAAGTCGTGGGCTAGTGGCTGAACGCCCCGCAAGGACATCTGCGTCTGCCAAGGTCGCCTGAGCGCGGAACGGCCTTGCGAGGCGCAATTGGCCGAGCGACCGGGCCGCGATCCGGTGTCCGCCCCACGGCCTACCCTCGGAGGATGGCCCGCACGACTGACTCCCCCGCCGCTCCCCGCGTCTCACCGCCTGATCTGCCCGACGAGTTCGTGTTGGCCTCGGCCGCCCGCAGCGCCGACCTCCTCGCCGCGCGCCTCGACCTCGCCGGCAACGCCGACCTGGCGTATGCGTCGCTCGAGCAGTGCACGATCCGAGCGGATGCCGACGAAGTCGACCTCACCGGCGCGACGATCCTCGACGTGGCGATGACGCACATGCGCATCGCCGCGCTGAAGCTGCGCGGCGCGGGGATCCGCCGCCTGCAGATCGTCGGCGGCCGCGTCGGCACCCTCGACCTCAGCGGGGCCCGCATCGACGAGCTCGAACTTCGCGACCTGCGCGTGGACTACCTGAACCTGGGCGCCGCCCGCGCCACCGACGTGCAGATCACCGGGTGCAGCATCCGCACCATCGACCTCCCCCAGGCGGAGTTGACCCGTGTGCGCTTCGAATCGACCTCGACCGACGAGGTCGATCCGCGCGGCATGCGAGCCGTCGACGTGGATCTTCGTGGACTCGACGCACTGTCCTACCTCGACGCGAACAGCCTGCGAGGCACGACCCTGACCGGCTTCCAGGTGCAGCAGCTCGCTCCCGTGATCGCGGCCGGCCTCGGCATCCAGCTCAAGGACTGACGGTCCCGCTCGCCTCGAGCAGTTCCCTCGTGAACGGATGCTGCGGCGCCGCGAACACCTCGGCGGTGCTGCCCTGCTCGACGATGCGCCCGTCCTGCATCACGAGGATCTCGTCGGCGACCGCGCCGACGACGCCGAGGTCGTGCGACACCAGGATCATCGTGAGACCCCGCTCCCGCTGTACCCGGGCGAGCAGACGGAGGATGCGCTCGCGCACCGAGGGATCGAGCGCGGACACCGGTTCATCCAGGACGAGCACCTCGGGATCGGCGGCGAGCGCGCGGGCGATCGCGGCGCGCTGTCGTTGCCCTCCGGAGAGCGCGTGCGGACGTCGAGCGGCCAGCCCTGGTTCGAGATCGACTTCGGCGAGAAGCGCCGCCACGCGGGCTGCACGCTGAGCACGCGGCACGCCGCCCGCCTCCAGCGCCTCTCGGAGCGAGCGGCCCACACTCCATCGGGGATCGAACGCGCCGAGCGGATTCTGATGCACGAGCTGCACCCGCCGGTCCCCGATCCAGCGGAGGGCGCCATCGTCGGGTCGCTCCACTCCGACGATCATCCGCGCCAGGGTCGTCTTGCCTGACCCCGACTCTCCGACAATCCCGAGCGTGCGTCCCTCGGGCACGGAGAAGGATGCCGCGACCACCGCCGGCACCTCACCGAAGCTCTTCGAGACGTCGGTCACCACGAGCACGGGATCGGGCACCGCGCCCGTCGACGACCGCGGCTCATGAATTGTCGCGGCGATGAGCTGCTTCGTGTACTCGTGCTGCGGTCGTTCGAGTACCTCCGCGACATCGCCGCTCTCGACGACAGCGCCGTGGCGCATGACCAGCACCCGGTCGGCGAGGCGACGGACGGCGGCGAAATCATGGCTGATGAACACGACGGCGGTACCCGCATCCGCGATCTCGCGCAGCAGAGCGAGGATCCGACCCTGCACTGTCGCGTCGAGAGCCGTGGTCGGCTCGTCGGCGATCAGCACGGCCGGCTCCGCGGCGATGGCGGAGGCGATCAGCGCGCGCTGGCGCAGTCCTCCCGACAGCTCGTGCGCATACTGGCCCGCGCGACGCTCGACATCGGGCATCCAGACTCGTCGGAGAAGCTCGCGCACACGTTCGGCCACGGCTGCGCGACCTCGGACGACGCCGTGCAACTGCAGAGGCTCGGCGATCTCGGCGCCGATCCGCCGCAGCGGGTCGAGCGACACCAGCGCATCCTGCGACACCAGGGCGATACGCGAGCCCCGCACGGCCCGCCACTCCCGCTCCCCGAATGCCGCGGCATCCGTCCCGCCGATCATCAGTCGCTCGACCGTGACGTCGGCATCCGTCGGGGTGAGGCCCAGGAGAGCACGGGCGGTCAGCGACTTGCCTGCCCCGGACTCGCCGACGATCGCGACGCACTCCCCCGGCGCCACCGACAGGGAGACCCCGTCGACGACGGTCGCGCCGTCGAAGGCGATGCGCAGTCCCCGCAGTTCGAGCACCGCGCTCATGTCCGACCCTCCCCGCGCGCCCGAAGAATCCGCCCCACGACCGTCGCCGCCACCACGGTGAGGGTGATCGCGATGCCGGGGAACACCGAGATCCACCAGGCCTGACCCAGCACATTGCGGCCGCCCGCGAGCATGAGCCCCCACTCCGGCGTCGGCTCGGACGGGCCGAGGCCGAGGAAGCTCAGGCCTGCCGCGGCGAGGATGCTCGATCCGATGCCGATCGTCGCCAGCACGCTCAGCGCGCCCAGCACCCCGGGGGCGACATGGCGGAGGAAGGCCCGCGCCGGCGGGACACCGAGGATGCGCGCCGCCTCGACGTGCTCGGCGACCCGCAGCGTCCGCGTCTGTACGCGGGCGAGCCGAATGTACACCGGGACGGCAGCGAGCGTCACGGCGATCGCGATGTTCACGGGTCCTGGACCGAGCACAGCCACGACCACGAGCGCCACGAGGAACTCGGGGAACGCCATCAGGACGTCGTTGACGCGCATCATGGCCGCGTCGACGCCCCGGGGTGCGACGCCGGCGAGCGCCCCCAGCAGCAGGCCGCCGACGAGGGCGACGCTCGTGGCGAGCAGTCCGATGCCGAGCGAGCGGCTCGCGCCGTGGACCACCCGGGAGTACACGTCGCGTCCGCTCTGGTCGGTGCCGAAGAGATGCTCAGCACCGGGCGGGAGGAGTGCGGCGCGCACATCGGTCTGCAGCGGATCGTGCGTCGCGAGAGCTGCGGGCCAGAGTGCTGCGAAAGCGATCACGATCAGCGCGGCGATCGCCGCCCACAGCAGCACCCGCTGCGCCCGCCTCATCGGACACCGCCGGGACGAGAGGCCGTCGTCACCCGCGGGTCGATCAGCGGATGCAGGAGCTCGACGACGAGATTCACCGCGACGAACACGATCGCGCTCAGCAGGATGATCCCGGTGATCACCGGCAGGTCACGATCGCTGATCGCGGCGAGGGTGACGCGCCCGAGCCCGGGACGTGCGAACACCGTCTCCACGAGCACCGCTCCACCCAGCACCGAACCGGTCAGGTAGGCCGCGAGCGTGACGGCGTTGGCGGCGCCGTGCCGGAGGCCGTGCCGGAGCGTGAACCAGGTGGGGCCGGCGCCGCGCGCACGGACGGTCTCGGCGAACGGCATCCGCTCCGCCTGCACGAGACCGTCGCGCAGGACCTGGCTGAGGAGAGCAGCCACCGGCAGCGCCAGCGTGATCGCCGGCAGCACGATCGTGGCCGGATTGCGGGCTCCCGACACCGGGAACCACCCCAGGCCGAAAGCGAAGACGCTCAGCAGGATCAGCCCGATCCAGAACACCGGCGACGAGAGCACGAGCAGCTCGATGCCCGCAGCCACCGCACGACCGGCCTGTCCGCGCACGAACAGCGCCACCGCGAGGGCGAGGACGACAGCCAGCAGCAGTGCGAGGACCGAGAGCTGCAGTGTCGCCCCGAGCTGGCGGCCGATGACCTCGGCGACCGGCATCCGCAGCTGGTACGACTCCCCGAGGTCGCCGCGCGCGAGCTGGCCGATGAAGGTCACATACTGCTCGAGCGGCGACCTGTCGAGGCCGAGATCGCTGCGGATGCCGTCCTTCACCGCCTCGCTCACCTGGGCCTGCGGCCCGAGCATGACTGACACCGGGTCGCCCGGGATCACCCGGAAGGCCAGGAAGGCGACCGTCGCCGCGCCCCAGAGAACGATGACGACGGATGCTGCGAGACCGGCGACACGGAGAAGCACAGCCTTCAACGTTTCGTCTCGCTCCGCTCGCTCAACGACCGATGTTTCAGTCGACGCTCACATCGTAGAACAGCGGCCGGCCGTAGAGGTCGTACTCGAGCCCCTGCACGCGCTCGCCGACCGCGGTGATCGCGGACGGGCTGTAGAGCGGCACGATCGCCGTGTGCTCGGCGTTCCACTCCTGCAGCTGCGTGTAGAGAGAGTTGCGCTCGTCCTGGTCGCTCGAGGCGACTGCCTGCTCGAGCAGGTCGTCGACCGTGGGATCGGAGACCTGTGAGGCGTTCTGGAATCCCTCGGTGTGCAGGTGGTTGCGCAGGAAGTCGGCGTCCACGCCCGAGAATCCCCAGTCCGTCAGATCGAAGGTCTTCGGACCGTACTGCTCGTTGTACGCTCCGGGCTCGAGGACCTCGCGGACCACCTCGAAGCCGATCTCCTTGAGGTCGGACTGGATCGCATTGGCGAGAGCAGCGCGGTCGTCCGGAACCGGAGTCCAGGCGATCCAGCGCACGGAGAGCGGCTGGCCGTTCTTGGTGCGGATGCCGTCGGCATTCCGCTCCGTCCATCCGGCCTCGTCGAGGAGCGCGCTCGCCGCTTCCTGGTCGAAGGGCCAGCTGCCCTCGAGGGCCGCGTCGTAACCGGGCGTCGTGGATCCCAGCACGCTCCACGCGCGGGGGAACTGGCCGAAGAAGATCTCCTCCACAGCCGGGTCGATGTCGATGCCGCGGGCGAACGCCTGCCGCACCTTCTCGTCGGCGAAGACGCCATACTTCTCGTTCAGGTACAGCGAGTACGGAAGACCCGGGTACTCCACGGAATCGACCGTGATGCTCTCGCCGAGATCCTTCGCGAGGTTCGGCGGCACGTTGCTGGCGAGGTCAGCCTCGCCGCTCTCCACGACTCCGGTGCGCACGGAGGCCTCCGGCTGGATCTCGACGCGCAGCGTCTCGAACTTCGGGGCCTTCTCGCCGTGCGGGCCCCAGGCGTAGTCGTCGTTGCGCGTGTAGACGATCTCCTGGTCGGGGGTGTACTCCGTGAGCTCGAAGGGACCCGTACCCACCGTGATGCCGGGACCGCCGGCCTTGAGCTGATCGGCTGACTCGTCGAGGACTGCCGGCGAGTAGAACCCGAGCTGCGGGGTGCTGGCGGCCTGCAGGAACGGGGCGTAGGGCTGCGTGAAGCTGACCTTCACGGTGTGATCGTCGACGACCTCGGTGCCCTCGTAGAAGTCGGAGCCCATCATGCTCGCTGCCTGGGCGGAAGCGGTCTCCGGGTCGACGATGCGATCGAAGTTCGCCTTGACCGCGGACGCGTCGAATGCCTCGCCGTCGGTGAACGTGACGTCGTCGCGGAGGATGAAGGTGTACTCGGTGCTGTCGTCCGAGACCTCCCATTCCTTCGCCAGCCACGGGCTGAAGGAGCCGTCGCTCTCCTGGAAGACCAGGGAGTCGAGCACGGCGCGCTGCACCATGCCCGAGACGTCGAGCTGGCTCACCTGCGGGTCCATGTGTGCCGCCGACAGGTTGGCGCCTTCGATCGACCAGACCAACTCGCCGTCGCCGTCGGTCTGACCCGCCGGCGCGCAGGCGCTCAGCACGAGGGCGGTGGCTGCAGCGAATGCAACGAAGGGCAGAACACGGCGCGCGGGATGTGCGGGCATGACGATTCCTCAGAACGAGCGGGTCGGGATGCACCAAGTCTACGACCGAATTGTTGGACGGGGTCGATCTGCCGTTCCCTTCGATCTCGCCGTCGACCGCTCCACCCCCGCGATCTCGACGCGATGATGGTCGGCCGCGCTGGGAAGCTGTCCGGGTGCACGCGTCCCACCCGTTTCAACGGCCGAGATCGTCAGGCTCTGCACTCGGGGTTCCGGCAGATCGATCATCGCCAGGTCGACCAGGAGGTCGCCATGCACCCCCGCGATCCGCCACCGCAGCTGTGCCTCTGTCGCCGCCGTCACGATCCGATCCTCGAAGAACTCCTGCCCCTCGGCGATCCCGCCGATCTGCGTCCGCAAGGCCGCAAGTCGCGAATCGCGCACGTCTGCGGGGACATCCTGCAACACATTCGTGGCGAGGAGGGGCAGCTCGGTCGCACCAGTTCCTCGACGCAGCGACGCATCGATCCTGCGGGCGGCGTCGACCGTCTGTGGCCACGGTCGGATGACGGCGGAAGGCGCGCCGGTGCTGTGCAGCAGGTCCCGCATCACGTTCTCGGCGACGCGCCTCGCGCCGAACTCGTCCGAGTTGCCGAAGACGACGACGCCCGATTCGCTCGCGACGTGCCACCGCATGTGAGCGGAGAATCCGGGCAGCCCTCCTGAATGCTGGACGATGCGCCCGAACCGGCGGTCGTCCTCGACGACGAGACCGTAGCCGTAGCCGGCGCCCGCGAGCTCCCTCTCCCCCGCCGGGTCGGCCGAGACGGGGATGCCGGTGTGCGCCTGCTGCATCTCCAGGCGCGACTCCGGCGCGAGCACATCCGCGCGGACCGGCTCATCCGAGAAGGCAGAGCCGAGGAACCACATCCACGAGGCGATGTCGTCGACCGTGCTGAACATGCTTCCGATGCACGCCAGAGCTCCGGAACCGACGAAGGGCTCAGCTCTGAACGTCGCTCCGTCATCGAACGTGCGGAACCCGACGGCGAGCGACTGCGGCGGGTAGGCATCGGCGACGTATGCGGTGCGATGGAGGCCCAGAGGCTCGAGAAGAATCTCTCGGACGGACTCTTCCACCGGGCGCCCCGTCACGTTCTCCACCGCTCGTCCGAGCAGAGCCTGGCCGAGATTCGAGTACTGGTAGGTCGTTCCAGGCCTCGCCGACAGAGCGAGACCGGGGCGGAAGAGCGACGCGATCTCCTCACGCGAAGCGCCCAGGTGACGATCAGCCCACGCGTTGTCCTCGCTGAGCCCGGCCCGATTCGAGAGCAGCTGGGCGCCGGTGATGACAGCATCGCTATCCCGATAGCGCGCCCGCGCGTAGGGAACATACTGCGTGATCGGAGCGTGCAGATCCAGCAACCCCTTATCGCGCAACGCGAAGACCGCGGCACTCAGGAAGCTCTTCGAGATCGACGCGATCCGGAAGACCGTCTGGCGCGTCGTCGCCGTCGTGCCACCGCGCGGGCTCCCGTGTGTGGCCACCGCGCGCACCTGGCCGCGCACGCAGACCGCGGCGATCGACCCGGGGGCGATGTGCTTCGCCCTCGCATCGAGTCCGAGGTCCAACGCGTGCCGCACTCGTCGGTCGTATTCCGCCGAATCCAGGCCCTGCGGATGATTCATGCGGAGATCCGGGACAGCACCTCGTCTGCGAAGGCATCGACGAGCGCACGGCTCGCGACGGTGTTGCGTGCATCCGCTCGCTCCGCCTCGGCGATGAGCTCCGGGAGCGTGCGGCCCTCACCGCGCAGCGCCGCGTCGTCCCAGCGCGCGAGATCGGCGGCGCTCGCCTCCGGATGGAACTGCACACCGCGCACGTGTCTGCCCAAGCGGAACGCCTGGTTCTCGATCGCGTCGCTGGACGCCAGCAGAACTGCGTCGGGCGGAAGGCGGGTGATCATGTCCTGGTGATTCTCGATCATCGGGGCACCCTCACCGAGCGCCTCGAACATCGGGTCCGCTCGGCCGGCCCCGGTGGGCCGGATGAGAGTCGCTCCTCGTTCGACCGGTCCGGTCTTCGCGCGCACGTCGCCCCCTCCGACATGGGCGATCAGCTGACCTCCCAGGCAGATGCCGAGGGTCGGAAGGTCGGCAGCGATCGCCTCTGCGGCGAGCGCTCTTTCGGCAGGCAGCCAGGGCGCTCGCTCGTCGTCGTCGGGCATGAGCCCTCCGCCCAGGAGCACGAGCCCGTCATAGCCGCTCAAGGTCGCGGGAAGCGCTGCCTCGGCCCCGACCACCTCGTCGACCGCGATGTCACGGTGCGTCAACCAGGTCGCCAGTCGACGCGGGCCGGAGCTGGTCGAGTTCACGACCGTGAGCACCCGGGCGCTCACGAGACGCTCGCCCGAGGCGCGGTGTGGATCGCGGGAGCGATCGCGGCATGCGAGGGTGCACCTGCGCGCCCTGCGAGGAACGCCTCGTGGTCGGGGTCGCACGCCTCGAGAACGCGCAGCACGTTCTCACGCGCCGCCCCGGCAAGGTCGGCATCGGACCACCCGCGTCGGCGAAGCTCTTCGAACAACGCGGGATAGCACGAGACATCGGCCAGCCCGTCCGGCATCACATCGGTGCCGTCGTAATCGGCACCGATACCCACGGCGTGCGCACCGGCGATGCCGCGGACGTGGTCCAGATGATCCGCGACATCCGAGATACCGACGGGCGGAACATCGCCCCCTCGGCCGGAGACCCACCAGTTCCGGCGCTCCTGCGAGAGGAACGTGGGAACGAACGGGACCATCACGACCCCGCCCTGCCCGCCGATCGCGGCGATCACGTCGTCGGGGACGTTTCGCGGATGATCGCACAGCGCCAGCGCGCCGGAATGACTGACGATGACCGGACGTGTCGTCGTTGCGAGAGCATCGCGCATCGTGGTCGGAGCGACATGCGCGAGGTCGACGAGCACGCCGATACGGTTCATCTCCCTGACCGCCTCGCGGCCGAAGTCGCTGAGCCCGCCATGGTGTGGGTCGTCGGTGGCGGAGTCCGCCCAGGAGGTGGTGCGAGACCACGTCAGCGTCATGTATCGCGCTCCCAACCGGGCGAACTGGCGAAGCACCGCAAGGGAGCCGCCGAGCTGATCCCCACCTTCGATCCCGATGAAGGAGGCGATCCGGCCTTGCGCCATCGCCGCCCGAGCGTCTGCTGCGGTGCGGGTGAAGGCGAGCCGGGAGGGATGCGCATCGACCAGGCGATGCACGAAGTCGATCTGCTCGAGGGTGCCGACGACCTGGTCGGCCCCTTCCAGTACCGGATCCACCCACACCGACCAGAACTGCCCCGCGACACCGCCGGCCGCAAGCCGCGGAAGGTCGGTGTGCAGTGCGGGGACGACCTCGCCGAGCACATCGACGTCGTATCCCAGGACCGATCGGCTCGCCCAGGCGAGGTCGTTGTGACCGTCGATGACCCCTATCCTCGTACCGTTCAACTCACTCCTTGCGCTCGTCTGGACTGCATTCACGAGGGCTGGCCGCCCACGACGGATGGCTCGTGCGTCAGCATCCCTGCAGCCGCCGAGTCGAAGGATCGCGACGCACCCTGCACGATGCTCTCCACCAAGACCTCGTACCCGATGCCGGGCGAGCGCGGTACCCGCACTCGGCCGTCGACCGCGACGATCGGAGGCGCGATGATGTCGGAGGCGTAGTACTTGTCCGATCCGGAGACGTCGGACGGCAGGACGAATCCGGGGAGCGACGAGATCGCGACATTCGTCGCCCGACCGATGCCGAACTCGTGCATGCCACCGCACCAGACGGGGATGCCTGCGTCCACAGCGATGTCGTGCGCCGCTCGGGCGACGCTGAGCCCGCCCATGCGCGACACCTTGATGTTGAGCACACGGCCGGCGTCGAGTCGGAGCATCGTCCGCAGGTCCCCCAGCGCGACGATGGACTCGTCCAGGCACACATCGGTTCCGATCCTCGCTTGAAGCGCCGAATGGGCGACCAGGTCGCTCGGCGCGAACGGCTGCTCGATCATCGTGAGTCCCTCGTCGTCGAGGAGGGCGAACACAGCGGCGGAGTCGTCGTCGTCCGGGTATGCGCCGTTGGCGTCGACGTGGAGGTCCAGATCAGGGTGTGCCGCGCGAACGGCCCGAACGGGCTCGACGTCCCACCCCGGGGCGATCTTCAGCTTGACTCGCCGATACCCCACGGCCCGCTGCAGCGCCACCTGCGCGAGGAGATCGTCGATCGACGGCTCAATCCCGAGCGACACACCCGCCATCACCTCTTCCCGGGTGCCGCCGAGAGCCTCGGCGAGGGCGATGCCCGCTCTTCGGGCGAACAGATCCCACACGGCCCCGGAGAACCCCGCCTTTGCGAACTCGTGGCCGCGGATGCGACTCCACGCCGACTCGATGTCATCCGGATGCTGGCCCTCTCGTCCGAGCACTGCGGGCACGAGGTATCGCGTCGCGATCTCCCATGCCGTGACGGTCGTCTCGGCGCCGAAATAGGGATCGCTCGGCGAGGCGATCTCGCCCCATCCCGTCCGGCCGTCGTCGTCTGTCAGCTCGACGAGGATGTGCTCGATACCCGTCTTGCGGTGCGAGCTCGTCTCGAAGCTGTGCAGCAGAGACTGCCGCAGAACGAAAAGTCGGATGCGGGAGATCCTCATACGTCGTCCTCGGCGCCCGTACGCCTCCGCCTCTGCTCCGGCGTGTAGAGGCCGAGACGCGCGACGAGCCTGTCCCGCTCGGCGAGCCGTCGTCGCGCTCCTTTCGCGCTCGCGGTGGTCAGAGCGCTGAGCAGGTGGCAGACGGCCGCGACGGGCGTCGGCGAGTCCGCGTACGAGGCCGACCCTGTGCGCACACGGATCAACGAGGTGGCGATCGAGGCGAGCGGGGCGTCTTCACTGTCGGTGATGACGACGAGCTGACCGCCCGCCTCGTGGAACAGCCGCCCCAGGCGAACAGTCTCCTCCCGGTATCGGCGCAGGGAGAACGCGATCAGCACATCCGACGCGCGAGCGTCCGTGAGCACCGTCAGTGGGTGCAGTGCGTGGCCGTCGACGAGGAACACGTTCGACAGCGTCGCCGACAGATCCGCGTTGAGCAACTGGGCGTAGGCGGCAGCCTTGCCCTCGCCTGCGATGTAGCGGCGTCGCGCGCCGAGCAGGAGCGAGGCCGCCTGCGGAACCTGCGCTGATCGACTCAGCTCCTCGAATGTCTGCGCGAGCGAACGCTGTTCGGTCTCGATGATGTGCGCCTGGATGCTCTCGGCCGACAGATTCGTGCGGATGCGCTCGCCGAAGCGTTCGCGCGGCGACATGAGGTCTCGATCCTCGTGGTTCTGCTCGGTCATGCCGTCCCCTCCCCGGGAAGCGCGCGGTATACCGCCGTGCTCTCATCGATCCGTGTTGCGGCCACGAGCACGTGGCCGCGTCGGAAGACCTCCGTCAGTGTCCGAAGGAGCGCGGCGCTGACCGTCGAGCGCTCGGTGACCGTGAGCTCGTCTGGTCGGGCGGGGATCGCGATCCAGCTCCCGACATCCCCGGGCACGTCGCGCGCCCAGTCGCCCCGACCGAGGGCGGGCGGATCCTCAGCCGAGGCGCTCTCAGAGCGATTCGCGACGTCGGCGAGCTCCCAGGAGACGACGAGACGGTCCGTACCGGGCCTCGCGTAGTAGTCCGGCTCGAAAGCGATGCCGACGGCACCGAGGGTGCTGAGGTTGAAATGCGCGTTGCGCGAGAGCATCGGGTCGAACGCCCACCGCATCGTCTGCTGTCCCCATCGCAGCGCCACGTCGCGCTGAGCGAACTTCAAGGCCTGTCCGACGCCTCGGCCCTGGTGAGCGGGATCGACGGCGGCCGCCTGCGAGTAGTGATAGTGCGCACCGCGGCTGTCGCACCCCGCGAAGCCGTAGGCGAAGCCCACGAGTTCGCCCTCGGATGAGAAGGCGCCGACCGTGGAGCCCCCGTTTCGCGCGAGCGCACTCAGCAGGTTCGAGTTCAGCGCGTACTCGCTCGCGGAGTACGCGAACACCCTCTCGTAGAGGGCCGAAGCCTCACGGAACTCGGCGTATGTGACGAGTTCCCGGCAGCTGAATCCGACGCCGGCGCTGGCAGCCACCGAAGCATGAGGCACGATACGTTTCCTAAGATCGACGAATCTTCTTGATGCGAGCGATGTTATCGGCGCCTTGCACCATGATCAAGTGGCAGATACGGTTCGTAAATGTGACCACTTCCTCGGCAAGCCATGGAGCGGACCCCCGCTCCGACGCCATCCTCGCACTCGTGCATGAACTCGTGCGCTGTGAGACGCCGAGCTACGACGCCGCAGCGAGCGCCCTGCTCACCGACAGTCTCGGTGAGCGATTCGAGGCTCTCGGCGCCGTCGTGCAACACGTGGGCTCGCCGGCAGGCATCGATCTCGTCATCGACGTCCCCGGCGCGGGTGATCTGCTCCTGCTGGTCGGTCACACCGACACCGTGTGGCCGGTGGGTACTCTCGAAGGCGATCTGCCCTGGTCCAGAGAGGGCGACATCGTTCGCGGACCCGGGGCGTACGACATGAAAGCGGGCATCGTCGTCATGCTCGAGGCACTGCGCCTGATGAAGAATGTGCCCGTCGCCGATCGCCGAGCCGTGCGGATCGTGCTGGTCTGCGACGAGGAGGTCGGGTCACCCGCCTCGTCGCCGCTGCTCGTCGAGCGCGCAGAGGGCGCCGCGGGTGTGATCGGCTTCGAGTCGCCGCATCCGGACGGAGCACTCAAGGTCGGTCGACGCGGTAGCACCCGGGTGAGACTCGCCGTCACCGGCAGAGCGGCGCACGCCGGACTCGACCCGGAGGATGGCGTCTCCGCCGTGGATGAGCTGGTGGACCAACTGATGCGGGTGCGTGAGATCACCGCCGACCCTGGGCTTCCCGGTCCCGTCCTCTGCAACGTCGGTACGATCTCCGGCGGCGCACGAGCCAATGTGGTCCCCGCCCACGCGGAGGCGGAGATCGGGCTGCGTTTCACGGATCCGCCGACCGAGCGGCGCGTCCTCGACGCGCTCTCCGGCCTTCGTCCGGTGCGAGGCGGAGCCCGACTCTCCGTCGAGGTCCTGAGCTCGAGGCCGACGTGGCAGTCCTCGGATGCGGATGCCCGGCTCCTCGACCGCATCTCCCGTGTCGCGCGCGGCATCGGACAGCACGTCAGCGGTCGTCCCGCGGCGGGCGCCGGGGACACCAACCTCCTCGGCAGCCTCGGTATGCCGACAGTCGACGGCTTCGGTCCCCGCGGCGGAGGCGCGCACGCTCTGGACGAGCATTTCCTCATCTCCTCACTGCTCGAGAGAATCGACCTGCTGTGCGCGGTGCTCACGGTCTCGACCGATTGACGACGCGCGGATACGATCCGGATCTCGGGACGTGTTACCGCTCTGTAAAATGTGTGATCGGTTCATCGAGACGATCCGCGCCCTGTTTTCCGGGGTTCTTCCGCGGCGTTCGGACCCGCGAAGGGGTACAAACTTCGAGAGATTATCGACGATACGCATCCGATCCCCTTGACCCGGGGGCCGACATCCGCTTGCATGGTCACCACCGACCCGCCTTCATCGTGAATCCGGGCGGTGCCCGAAGGGACTTCCTCCATGCGCCTTGCTCCCCGCTCCAGAGCAGTGCGAAGTCTGACCGCTGCTGCGATCGTCTCCGCGCTCCTCATCGCCGCCCCCGTCAGTGCCGCGCAGGCGCGGTCGGTCGACGCGGCGACCGAATCGCCGGCCGACGACACCACGTTGCGCATCGCCACGTCCGGTTTCGTGGACACGTTCAACCCGTTCATCTCGATCTACCTCGCGCCGACGAACATCATCCGCTACATGTACGAGTCGCTCGTGCAGAACGACGCGGAGGATGGCTCCCCCACCAAGGGACTCGCCGACTCGTGGGAGGTGAGCGACGGCGGACGCACGTGGACCTTCACACTGCAGGACGGCCTCGAGTGGTCGGATGGCGAGCCCATCACCTCCGAGGACGTCAAGTACACCTACGAGCAGATGATGACGGTCCCTGCTCTCGCTACGGCCAACGGCAACCTCGTGTCGAACTTCGACTCCGTCGAGGCACCGGACGAGAAGACGGTCGTCATCAACCTCAAGACGCCGCAGGCGCCGAACCCCGGATCCGAGATCCCCGTCGTCCCCCAGCACATCTGGGAAGAGGTGGAGGACCCCACGACGTTCGCCAACGACAAGGATGTCGTCGGCTCCGGTCCCTTCCTCCTGAAGAGCTACGCTGCGAACCAGTCGATCGTCCTCACGGCCAACGAGACCTTCTGGCGCGGCGCTCCCAAGGTCGACTCGATCCAGTACATCTACTACACGAACTCGGACGCGCAGGTTCAGGCCCTCAAAGCCGGGGACGTCGATCTGGTCACCGGGCTCACCCCCACGCAGTTCGACGCACTGGAAGGAGTCGAGGGCATCACGACGCACTCGGGCGAAGGACGACGCTTCCACTCGATCAGCCTCAACGTCGGCCAGCAGACCCGCGACAACGTTCCCTACGGCACGGGCAGCGAAGCCCTGAAAGACGTCGAGGTGCGCCAGGCCATCCGGCTCGGGACCGACATCGAGACCCTGCTGGACAAGGTCCTCGACGGCGAGGGCGTCCAGGCGACCAGCTTCATCCCCTCGTCGTTCCCGAAGTGGAGCCTCCCCGAGGACAGCTCGGTGATCGAGGGCTTCGATCCTGAGGCCGCGATGGCGAAGCTGGACGATGCCGGCTGGGTTCCTGGCGCCGACGGCATCCGCGAGAAGGACGGACAGAAGCTCGCGCTCCGCCTGCTCATCGATGCCGAGGACTCCAACGAGCAGTCGATCGCGGACTTCTTCGTTCCGTGGATGAAGGACATCGGCATCCAGATCACCGTCGAGTCCACGGACTCCGACACGATCAGCACGAAGGCCGTCAGCGGCGACTACGACCTGTACTTCAGCGGCTGGTCGGTCAACCCCGACCCGGACTATCAGCTCGGGATCAACACGTGCATGAACCTGCCGACGTCCACCGACGGAACGGGCGGGACCACGCAGGACGGGTATTGCAACCCGGAGTTCGATGAGCTGTACGCGCAGCAGCGCTCGGAGGTCGACGACACCAAGCGCCAGGAGATCGTCCGCGAGATGCTGGAGCTGAACTACACCGACACCGCGCAGATCGCGACCTGGTACGCCAACTCCCTCGAGGCCTATCGCTCGGATCGTTTCACTGGCTTCACACTGCAGCCGAAGGACACCGGCATCATCGCGAACCAGGCGGGCTACTGGGGTTACCTCACCGTCGAGCCGGTGGAGGGTGCCACCGAGGGCGGCACCGGCACCAACACCGGACTGATCATCGGAGGCGTCGTCGTCGGCGTCCTCCTCATCGGAGGGCTGGTCTTCTTCCTGATCCGACGTCGCAACATCGCCGACGTCGAATGAATCCGCGAGACGCCGCGGGCTGCGGAGACCTCCGCTCCCGCGGCGTCTCGGTTTGCTGCAAGGAGACCCCATGACGAACGCGGTACCCCCGTCCACTTCCGCCATCGCCACCAGCGGCGCCGCAGAGGAGCAGCCCCAGGGCGTCGGTGCGCTGCGTTACGTCTTCGCCAAGCTCGGCGGCGCGGCCATCAGCATGGCCATGGTGATCCTGCTGGGCTTCTTCGCCTTCAAGATCCTTCCGGGCGACCCGGTGGCGTCCATCGCGCGCGAGCGCGGCATGAGCGCGGAGCAGGCCGACCAGCTTCGTGAGCAACTCGGCTTGACCAAGCCGCTCTGGCAGCAGTTCTTCGACTACCTCGGAAACGTCTTCACGCTGAACTTCGGAACGAGCTACGTCTACCGGACGTCGGTCTCCGAGCTCATCGGCGACTATTTCTGGAACACGATCCTGCTCACCGGCACCGCAGCGATCATCGCGATCGCGTTGGGGCTCTGGCTCGGCCAGAAGGCGGCCTGGAAACACGGTTCCACTTTCGACAAGATCGCCTCCGGAACGTCGCTCGTCTTCTGGTCGGTACCCACGTTCTGGCTCGCGCTGCTTCTGCTCATGGTCTTCGGGGGAACGCTGCACTGGTTCCCGACGGGGGGCATGGTCTCACCCAATCCACCGACCGATCCGGTCGGTGCGGTGCTGGACGTCATCTCGCACATGGTGCTCCCGGTCATCACGATGGTCGCGGTCGTGTACGCCCAGTACCTCATGGTCATGCGCAGTTCGCTGCTGGAGGAGATGGGAGCCGACTACCTGACGACCGCACGAGCGAAAGGGCTCCGTGACGATCTCGTGCGCCGTCGTCATGCCGTGCCCAACGCCATGCTGCCGACCGTCACACTCGTTTTCATGCACATCGGCGGGCTCATCGCCGGTGCCGTGACGGTCGAGACGGTCTTCTCCTGGCCAGGTCTGGGCAAGCTCACCTTCGAAGCGATCTCGGGTCCGGACCTGCCCCTGCTGCAGGGCACCTTCGTCGTCTTCTCGGCGATCATCATCCTGATGAACCTCGTCGCCGACCTCATCTATCGTCAGCTCGACCCGAGAGTGAGGCGCGCATGAGCACGGCCACCCCGACCGTCCGCTCACCGCGAGGACTCGCCTGGCATCGCCGCGGCGTGGCCTTCGTGGACTTCTGCAGGCAGTTCTCCCACCACCGCGCTGGCATGATCGGCCTGATCTTCCTCGTCTTCGTGACGCTGATCGCCGTTCTCGCACCCGTGATCGCGCCGTCGAGCATGCTCGATGTCACCAAGCTCGTCGACGTGACGCGGTTCGCTCCCCCGTCGTGGGAGCATCCGCTCGGCACGGACAATCTCGGTCGCGAACTCTGGGTCCGCATGGTCTGGGGCGCCCGGGTCTCACTGCTCGTCGGACTCGCGGCGACCGCGATGTCGATGATCATCGGCACTCTCGTCGGACTCGCGGCAGGCCACTTCACGGGCTTCTTCGGATCGCTCATGATGCGCATCATCGATTTCTTCCTCGTGCTGCCGGCCCTGATCCTCGCGATCGTGCTGTCCTCGGTCCTCAGCCGCGGAGTCTGGACGATCATCATCGCGATCGGCCTCACCTCGTGGGCGGGAACCGCTCGGGTCGTGCGCGCTCAGACGCTCACCATCGAGTCGCGTGACTACATCGAACGCTCTCGCGCACTCGGCGCAGGCCACTGGCACATCATCATCAAGCACCTGCTCCCCGGCGTGCTGCCGCTCGTGCTGGCGAACACGACGCTCACCGTCGGCTCCGCGATCATCTCGGAGTCCACGCTCGCCTTCCTCGGGCTCGGCGACACCACACTGCAGTCCTGGGGGTCGATCCTCAAGAACGCGATGGACGTGTCGGCCGCCACGAGCGGGTACTGGTGGTACGTGCTCGTCCCCGGCCTCGCCATCGTGCTCGTCGTGCTCGCGTTCACCGTGATGGGTCGCGCAGTGGAGAACATCACCAACCCGACGCTAAGGACCCGGTGACATGCCCGATCTGATCTTCGAGGACGTCTCGATCACCTACCGGACAACGGGGCGCTCCGCACGCGAGGAGATCGCTGCCGTGCGAAACGTCTCGCTCACCATCCCGGCCGGCGAAACGCTCGGCATCGCCGGCGAGTCCGGCTCCGGCAAATCGACTCTGGCGATGAGCTCACTGCGCCTGCTCCCCCGGAACGCTACATTGACCGGCCGCGTGCTGCTGGGCGACGAAGACGTGGCCGGCCTGTCGTTCGGGCGGCTGCGCGCAGTGCGGTGGGCGCAGACGTCGATCGTCTTCCAGGGCGCCATGCATTCCCTCAACCCGGTGCGTACGGTGGGCTGGCAGATCCTGGAAGCTCTCGAGCTCCACGCCTCGGAACGATGGGCATCGGAGCAAGCGCGCAAGGCGCGAGTGCTCGAGCTTCTCGACACCGTCGACCTGGAGCCGCAGAAGGTCGATTCGTACCCGCACGAACTCTCGGGCGGCCAGAAGCAGCGCGTGATGATCGCGATGGCTCTGGCCTGTGATCCTGAGGTCATCATCGCCGACGAGCCCACGACCGCGCTCGACGTGATCGTCCAGAAGCAGATCCTCGACATGATCTCGAGGCTCGTCGCTGAGCGGGGCATCTCGATGCTGATGATCAGTCACGACCTCTCGGTGCTCGCCACGGCGTGTCGACGGATCGCCATCATGCGTGACGGCGAGCTCGTGGAGGTCGGCGAGGCCTACGCCGTGTGCACGGAGCCGACGCAGCCGTACACGCGCCAGCTCGCCGATGCATTCCCGACGATCGGCGACCCCGCCTCTCGTATGGCACCGGTGACGCGCCACGGGCGCGACGCGGCCGATGTTCCCGAGACGGAGCACGGCGATGAGATCCTCCTGGAGGCGCGCCACCTCAACGTCACCTATCGCTCAGGCGGGAGGCCTGTCCACGCAGTGCGCAACGTCGATCTCGCGGTGCGCCGCGGCGAGATCGTCGCGCTGGTCGGACAATCCGGTTCAGGGAAATCCACCCTCGCCCGGGCGCTGATGGGGTTGCAACCCGTCGACCCCGGATCGGAGATCGTATTCGCTGGTACCCCCGTTCCCGCGAGAGGCCGTCGCCTCGCACACTTCCGATCCCAGGTGCAGCTCATCCTCCAAGACCCTTGGGCCGCGCTCAACCCGAAGCACAGCGTCTACGAGTCCGTGGCGGAAGGCCTGCGCGTGCAGCGCTTCAGCGGCGATGAACGCGAGCGTGTGAAGCAGAGCCTGGCGGAGGCCGAGCTGACGCCACCGGAGAGATATCTCAGTGCGATCCCGCAGGAGCTCAGCGGGGGTCAACGGCAGCGCGTGGTGATGGCCGGCGCGCTGGCCGTCAAGCCGCAGATGCTCATCGCCGACGAACCGGTCGCCTCGCTGGACGCGTCGGTGCGCGGCGAGATCCTGGGCCTGCTCCTTTCACTGCGACGCAGGCTCGGCCTGTCGGCACTGGTGATCACCCATGATCTCGGTCTCGCTTGGAACATCGCCGACAGCGTCGCCGTGATGTATCAAGGAGAGATCGTCGAGCGCGGCAGCACCGAAGACGTGCTGCTGAATCCGCAGCACGAGTACACCCGCCGCCTGCTGGCCGCTGCCCCGCGCATCGAGGAGCGAACGGCATGAGTCACGGTCTTCGATCGCCGTACCTCGACACGGCCCCGCTTCGTCCCGGCGACACCGTCACCCTCGTGTCGACGTCGGGGGCGGGAGATGAAGCGAGCGTGCAACGCGCCGTGGGCTACTACGAGTCGTGGGGGCTGCGGGTGCGAGTCGGCGACAACGTCATGACTCCGCACCCGCGGGCGAAGTACCTGGCAGGGCCGGACGATGCCCGTCGCAGCGATTTCGTCGACGCGTGGCTCGACCCCGACGTCGACGCGGTCGTCGCCCTGCGCGGCGGATACGGGGCCTTGCGGCTGCTCGACGGCATCGACTGGCCTCGGATGCGGCGCGCGTCCGCCAGAAATGACGGCCGACCGAAGCTCCTCACCGGCTCGTCCGACGTCACCGCGCTGCATGAGGCGGTGCGAGCACACCTCGACCTGCCCACACTGTTCTGTCCGATGCCGGGGAACAACGCGTTCCGCGATTCCGAGTTCGTCCGCGACGACGTGCATCGCTGGCTGTTCGAACCGTGGGGCGGACGCGACCTCATCGGGCCCAAGACCGAGGTGATGACCCCCGGGCGCGCCGTCGGGCGTTTCACGGGAGGCAACCTGAGTCTGCTCGCCGCCGCGGTGGGCGCATCGGAAGCAGTGGTACGCGCTCCCGGCATCCTGTTCCTGGAGGACGTCACCGAGGAGCCGTACCGTTTGGACGGCTACATCACGCAGCTGCGCCGAGCGGGCCGGCTGGACGATGCGACCGGTGTCGTGCTGGGTTCCTGGCAGGAGTGCGGAGATCTCGACCTCGTGCGTGCACTCATGGCGGATGAGTTCGCCGACGCGGGGATACCCGTCCTCTGGGAGCAAGGCTTCGGACACATCCCGGATGCCCTGAGCATCCCTCTCGGCGTCGTCGGTGTCCTGGATGCGACCGACGACGGGGCACGCCTCACGGTCGGAGCGCCGGCATGATCGCGCTGCCTCGACTCGATGCACGCGCGATGTGGTCGGTGTGCGTCCTCGATGCCGACGACGGTACGCCCTTGGCGCAGTACACGCCGGACCAGCAGTGCGAGACGGCGAGCATCGGAAAGATCTTCCTGCTTCTCGAGGTCGCGCGTCGGCTCGAAGACGGAAGGTTCTCGGCGGACGAACGGATCTCGATCCCCGACGAGCATCGCGTCGAGGACTCCGGCCTGCTGTATCGCATGAGCGACCAACGGCTCACGATCCAGGATGCGGCCCTCCTCGTCGGGGCCGTGAGCGACAATCTCGCCACGAACGCCCTCATCCACCTGTGCGGTCTGGATGCTGTGCGCCAGGTCGCGACGGAACTCGGATACTCGCGCACCTCTCTGCTCGACTACATCCGCAACGAACGCACGCCCGACCTGCCCTGGACCCCGTCGTACGGGACTGCGGCGGAGCTCGCCGACGTGATGCGAAGAATCGGCGCCGGCGAGGCATTCTCCCCCGAGGTCAGCGCACGCGTGCTGTCATGGCTCGCTGCTGACACCGACACCTCGATGACAGCGGACTCGTTCCTCCTCGACCCGCTCGCCCATGTCGAGGAGGAGTACCAGGGGATGGTCCTGCGGCACAAGACCGGCAGCGTGAGCTTCGCCCGCGTCGACGTGGGCCTCCTCTCCGGTCCCGCGGCTCGGGTCGCCTACGCCGTGGCGGCCAATTGGAAGACGTCCCCGTTGGATCTGAGGGCGCCCGTGATCGATGGCATGAGGGCCATCGGCGAGAGTCTCCGCCGACACGTCACGGCACGCGCTCGCGACGACGCGGCCGCCTCATGAGCATCCTCGCACTCGATCTCCCGCAGGAGAACGGAACGGTCTGGTCCGCACTCGTGCGCGACATCGATTCCGGAGAGACCCTCTTCGACCAGAGCGCGGATGCCGTGCTCAACACTGCGAGCGTCGGCAAGGTGTTCCTGCTGCATCGGCTTCTCTCCGAGGTGGACGCGGGGACTCGGAGCCTCGAAGAGCGGGTCACTCGCAGGCCGGTGGAGTCGATCGACGACTCCGGGCTCTGGTATCTGCTGCAGGCATCGGAGCTCTCCCTCTATGACGTGGCGGCCCTCATCGGCGCAGTCAGCGACAACGCTGCGACGAACACGCTGGGACGGGTGATCGGACTGCCAGCGGTCCAGGCGCACACGCGAGCGTTGGGCTACACCGCGTCCGGTCTGGACGACATCGTGCGCTGGCCGAGACCGCCCGACGCTCCTCGCACCCTGTCGCACGCCAACGCCGAGGAACTGGTGCGATTCATGGCGCGCCTGGCCGACGGCTCCGATCTCAGCCTCTCGTCGACGGACACGCTCAAGCGATGGCTCGGCGCCGGCATGGACCTGTCGATGGTCGCCTCCGCTTTCGACCTTGACCCGCTCGCGCACTTCGGATACGACCGCGGGATCTGGCTGCTGAACAAGACGGGGACGAACTCGGTGGTCCGCGCCGACACCGGAATCGTGATGACGCCGACGCGGCGGATCGGCTATGCCGTGCTGGCGAACTGGACCAGCGGAGCCGACGGCCGCGGACCGGTGCTGGATGCGATGCGCGCCATCGGCGCTGCGATCCGGGCCGAGCTCGCGCACTGAGGGCGGTCCGATCGCAGCATCGGCTCGGTAGACTGATCGGCACAACCCACACTCAGGCACGCTCACACAGTGCCGCATACATCGCTCGAGGAGACCTTCATGCCTGCTTCCGAATCGGTTCAGAATCAGATTCCCGACAAGCCGATCCTCGAAGGACTCGAAGCAAAGTGGGACACCGCCTGGGCGGAGCAGGGGACGTACCTGTTCGACCGTCTCCGCGCCGCGGAGGCCGGACGCGAGGGCGTGTACTCGATCGACACTCCTCCTCCCACAGCGTCCGGCAGCCTGCACATCGGGCACGTGTTCTCCTACACGCACACCGACGTCAAGGCTCGCTACGAGCGCATGCGCGGCAAGACGGTGTTCTACCCGATGGGCTGGGACGACAACGGTCTTCCCACCGAGCGTCGCGTGCAGAACTACTACGGCGTGCGCTGCGATCCGTCGCTCCCTTACGACGCGGACTTCGCGCCGCCCTTCGAGGGCGGCGACAACAAGTCGAGCCGTGCCGCCGACCAGCTGCCGATCAGCCGTCGCAACTTCATCGAGCTGTGCGAGCGTCTGACCATCGAGGACGAGAAGCAGTTCGAGTCGCTGTTCCGCCAGCTCGGCCTCAGCGTGGACTGGACTCAGACCTACCGTACGATCTCGGATGACACCATCCGTCAGAGCCAGCTCGCGTTCCTGCGCAACATCGAGCGGGGCGAGGCGTATCAGGCGATGGCTCCGACGCTCTGGGACGTGGACTTCCGGTCGGCCATCGCGCAGGCAGAGCTCGAGGATCGCGACCAGCAGGCCGCCTATCACACGATCGACTTCCCCTTCGCGGACGGATCCGGCTCCATCAGCATCGACACCACCCGCCCCGAGCTGCTGCCGGCGTGCGTCGCCATCGTCACCCACCCCGAGGGTCCGCACAAGCACCTCATCGGCACGAAGGTGCGCATCCCATTCTTCGGCGCCGAGATCGAGATCCATGGGCACCACCTCGCCCAGCCCGACAAGGGCACGGGCGCCGCGATGGTCTGCACCTTCGGCGACGTGACCGACATCATCTGGTGGCGCGAGCTGCGGACCACGACGGGCGACTCGCTGCCGAACATGACCACGATCGGCCTCGACGGCCGCTTCCTGCCCGCGGCTCCGACCTCCGTCGGCGAGACTGACGCGGCTGCCTGGTACGCCGAGAATCTGGGCGGCAAGACGGTCTTCAGCGCTCGCAAGGCGATCGTCGAGAAGCTGCGGGAGACCGGCGACATGACCGCCGTCGGCAAGCCCTTCAACCATGCGGTGAAATTCTTCGAGAAGGGCGACCGCCCGCTCGAGATCGTCTCGACCCGCCAGTGGTACATCCGCAACGGCGCGCGCGACGGCGAGCTGCGCGACCAGCTGATCGCGCACGGCAAGGAGCTCTCCTGGCATCCCGACTTCATGCGCGTGCGCTACGAGAACTGGGTCGGTGGTCTGACGGGCGACTGGCTCGTGTCACGTCAGCGCTTCTTCGGCGTGCCGATCCCGCTCTGGTACGCCCTCGACGAGAACGGCGAGCGCGACTACGACCGGGTACTCGCTCCGGACGCAGCATCCCTCCCGATCGATCCGACGACCGACGTCCCGGCCGGGTACACCGAGGACCAGCGCGGCGTGGCCGGCGGTTTCGACGCCGAGGCCGACATCCTGGACACCTGGGCGACGTCGTCGCTCACGCCGCAGCTCGCCGGTGGCTGGCAGCGCGACGAGCAGCTGTGGAACCTCACCTCCCCGTTCGACTTGCGCCCGCAAGGGCAGGACATCATCCGCACCTGGCTCTTCTCGACGATGCTGCGTTCGACGCTCGAAGACGGCAGGACGCCGTGGCGCAACGCCGCGATCTCCGGCTTCATCGTCGACCCCGACCGCAAGAAGATGTCGAAGTCGAAGGGGAACGTCGTCACGCCGGCCGATGTGCTCGAGAACCACGGATCGGATGCGGTGCGCTACTGGGCCGCGTCGAGCCGCCTGGGTATGGATGCTGCCTTCGACCCGCAGAACCCGACACAGGTCAAGATCGGCCGTCGCCTCGCGATCAAGGTGCTCAACGCCGCGAAGTTCGTGCTGTCGTTCCCCGTACCCGAGGGCGCGCAGGTGACACATGCACTGGACGCGTCGATGCTCACCGCTCTCGATGGCGTGGTCGTCGAGGCGACCAAGGCGTTCGACCGATACGACGCCGCTCGGGCGCTCGAGCTGACCGAGGCGTTTTTCTGGACGTTCTGCGACGATTACCTGGAACTCGTCAAGGAACGCGCCTACGACCAGACCGATGTGGGCCAAGCCTCCGCTGCACTCTCGCTGCGCCTGGCGTTGTCGACGTTGCTACGACTTCTCGCACCGGTGATCTCTTTCGCCACGGAGGAGGTCTGGTCCTGGTTCGAGGAGGGCTCGGTGCACACCGCCGCATGGCCGGAGCCTCTGGGCATCGACGGCGACCCGGCCGTCCTCTCCGTCGCAAGCGAGGCGCTCATCGGCATCCGTCGCGCGAAGACCGAGGCGAAGGCGTCGCAGAAGACTCCGGTCTCGCGAGCCGTGATCGCCGCGCCGTCCGCGAAGCTCGATGCCCTGCGCGCGGCCGCCGACGATCTTCGCGCCGTCGGTCGCATCGCCCAGCTCGACTTCACCGAGGCCGAGGAGTTCGCGGTCACCGCCATCGAGCTCGCACCGGTCGAGGGCGCCTGATGCAACTCGGCACGCGCTGGGCGACAGGAGTCGAGCCACCGGCTTCGGTCCCGGCATCCCTTCGCCCGGGAATCGCCGAGGTGGAGGCGCGGGGACTGACCGGGCACTGGACTCTCACGTGGCTCGAAGGTCGGGCGATCGCGGAACTCGATGCCGGCTGGGAGGTCCTCCAGATGGCCTCCGGAGATGTCGTGGCGCGTCCGTTCGAGGACTGAGCGCCCGCGGTCGTCGGCTCAGCGCCGCGGGAGTCCCCTCTGCGCGAGCATGTGGTCGACCGCGCGGGGGTCCTGCTTGCGGGCCTGCTGTTCGCGGAGCATATCGAGAGCGATCTCCCGGCGCTCGGCGCGGAC